>Ga0064014_10182_pt1 | contig 20936 bp, 36 predicted proteins | sample CrowatWCoCulture_2_FD_61584 | JGI IMG/M metagenome (GOLD analysis project Ga0064014, IMG submission 61584) | Marine cyanobacteria communities from the University of California, Santa Cruz, USA, analyzing cyanobacterial DNA methylation -... | ecosystem: Host-associated > Microbial > Bacteria >...
GCGAGATTGATGGCGAAATCACGGCATCCAGGGTTACGGGGCGTTCGGTGTTCACCGCCTTCTTGCGAGTACAAGTTGAAGACCAGAGCTACGACAGTTCCCTCGGGGAGGTTGAGTGGCTGATCAGTGAGGACGAAGGCTCTACCTGGTCGCCGGTCGAAGACGGTGCACGCGGTAATTACATGAAGGGTGACTTCGAGGCTGGCCGTTATTGGATCAAGGCTCGACTCCATAACAAGTACACCGACGCGGTATCGGAAACCGGAGTCCAGCAGATCCACGTTTACGATGTACCCCGCGTGGATATCGAAGGCGCCCAGTATGCCTTTAAAACGCAGGAAGTTGAGCTGAATGCGACTGCGACTCTGGATTGGGAGCCTGTGCCCATCGAGAACTACCACGTTGAGTGGTCATCCGATGGCGGCGAGACTTGGGAGCCGGGGTTGACCACCACGGCCAGCTACGACGGCGAAACTGATCGTGTCCGGTACCGGGTGCGCGTTCGGGACATGGACGCGCCCATGGACGAAGAAGGTATCTGGCGCGAGCGGTCACACCGGCTGAACTTCATTGATCCTGTAGGGCCTCGCACCCGCATTTATGGCCCGCGCCGTGTTGAGCGGGGCGATCCGGGGGACTACGAGGTGGAGATGAACCCGCCGCGCCGGAATATGGATGTGGAAATGGCCGGCGAGTGGCAATTGCCGGATGGCACGATCATTCCGGGCAATGAGCCAATCACCTACAACCCGTCTGAGGACGACGTAGAGAACGGCCGTGTTGAGCTGATTTACCGCAGCTGGGTGGTTGGCTACCGCGACCAGGGCGCGATCGACGAGCGAGTGCATCGGATTTCGGCCTGGCAGTATGTCTGGCCGGAGTGGGATGTCTTTGCCAATACCCGTGCGCTGGAAGCACCGGCGGAGATCCGCCTGACGCCCAGGACGCCGGGATGGTTCGGTTGGCTGGATGAAGAAAAGTACGATTGGACCTTCCCGCCTGGAGCCACTCAGGTCTATGACAATGAGACTCGGCCGACCATCCGGATCAATGACGCGGGTGAGCATGAGATCAAGCTGCTGGTATCAGACGCCCGGGGCAATGAGACCGAAGTGGTGAAAAAGGTCACCCTGGAAGAGCCGTCTCCAACAGAGATCGACTTCTCGTACTATGCGGACAACGAGTTCATGCGGGCACCGCTGGAGATCCGGCCGCGGATCTATATGCGTGGTGGGCATCGTCTTGATCGGGTAAAAGAGCGAGAAATCCTGATTAATGGCGAAACTCTCGTCCGGGATACACAGATCCGGGAGTTCGTGATCAAGGAACCGGGCACCTATCAGGTAACAGCCAAGCTGTACTCCTCCATGGGCCGGGAGGTCCAGACCACGAAAACCTTTGAAGTGGTACCGAACAAGCCACCGGTCTGCGAGCCGGCAACGGACGATCGCTTTGGCTATCTGATCATTGAGGCCAACTGCTCCGATGTTGATGGCGACATTGAGGAGATCCGCTGGGAAATGGCCGGTGAGGAGCTGCCATCGAGCAGTTACAAGTACCGGTTCACGGAAGACCAGCTGGCGGAAATGGGCGGAAGGGTAACCGTCCATGTATCAGCACAGGATGATGCTGGTGCATTCTCTGACAGGGTGCCGGTGACGTACTCGGCTCCCTAAGTAAAGGGAAAGAAAAACCCCGCATCGGAAGTCCGGTGCGGGGTTTTTTGTTGCAGTAGGAAAAGGTCAGTCGCAGTAGCGGTCGGTGATGATGTCCTGGTTCCCAAGCGGAATAAGGCTGTTGCTCGTGCAATTGTTGCCGTTCGCGTCACACAGGCCAATTCCGTATTGTTTGCCGGTGCCCTGTAGGTCGGAGACCAGAAATACCGGTTCTTCGCTGATTTCGATCGCGGTTGCGGTTGAAGCAGACAGTTCTGCGCCAGCGTCGGCCTCGAACACTGTGTAGCGGAACCCGTTGGCCGGCAGTTTTGAGGCGTCTACCTCGTAGAGCTGACAGGCGTTCACAGAGTCTGGCAGGAGGGCTGCATAGGCCTCTTTATTGCACCGGCTGGGATCATCAAAGACATGGGAGATCGTCGGCTTCATCTCCTCATAACGCTCCGCTACGAGGTTGACCATGGTGACTGGTTGCACAATGCCCGCCCCCAGCTGCGCATCCGGATCTTCCGGATTCAGTTGGGCCGTTGATTTGAGGTAATCGGCAATCTCATCCGGACCCAGCAGTGGGTTGGTCTGCTTGATCAATGCGGCCATTCCAGCGACGTTGGGCGAAGAAAAGGAGGTGCCGTAGTGATACGCCGTCTCGCCAGGTTTGATCATGCTCAAAACCAGCTCGCCCAGGGCGGCAACATCAATATGATCGCCGAAGTTGGTGAAGCCGGACTGTTTGCCATAGCGATCAACCGAGCCCACGGTGATCACCTTGTCGCAGTTTGCCGGAGCGAACATGCTGGCATCGAGCGTATCGTTGCCGGCTGCCACAACGACTGTAATGCCCTTGGCATAGGCGTAATTGATGGCGTCCTGCAGGTACGCCGGACACTCGCTGGTTTGGGCGCCCAGTGAAGCGTTGATGATGTCGATGTCGGCGCCGATCGGTGGCACATCAGGCACGGTTGGATCTCCGGCCAGCCAGCGAATGGACTCAGCGGTATCGAACAGGAAGCCGGTACCGCATGACATGCTGCGAACGGCCCAGACGTTGGCATCGACGAACCCGGCCATGCCCAGTCCGTTATTGGTCGGCGCGGCGATGATGTTGGCCACAGCGGTACCATGACTGGTGCTGCACTCCGGCTCATAGACAGCTTCAAGGTACTCCGGACCAACTTCCGAGCCAAGGCGGGAGAAGTTGTAGCCGCCGGCGTACTGCAGCTCGTCTGTTACGCGGAACTCGGAGTCGATAACACCGATATTCAGTCCATCGTTCTCCTGAGACGCTTGGACCGCCTTCAGGGCCGCGTGTTGTCCCTTATAGAACTCAGTGGGCGCCAGCCAGGTGTACTGATCGCTCAGGCTCGGATCGTTCGGCTGTTCGCCGGGTGCTAGCCCCTGAATGCGTGCTTTCGGCTGTGTTTGAACCGGTACCGGTGACTTCACTGGCTTGGGTTTTTTGGTGATGTAATTCGGCTCCGCGTATTCCACGGACTTATCCATGCGCAGCTTCTGGAGTTCGACCTCAAGATCCTCCTCGTGCACGGAGCGGATCTCAACCTGGGAGCCCACAGACTGGCCGGTGGTGGATTGAGCCCGGACACTCCCATCGCGGTATTTGATCACCACAGGAATCTGACCATTTACGCCAGTTACGGCACTGGTCGGGGTGCTTTTCTCAGCCGCGAGCGATTTTGTCGGGGCATCTGAGGCCAGTGCCGGGATGGCCAGAGCCAGCGATCCACAGGCAGCGATGCAGGTAATGATTCGATTTCCCATGATGCTCATACTCCTTCACACAGGGCTGTATCGTTCGGGGACAGGCGAACCAGGCTTGAGAGAGCGGAGAACGTCTCGTTGAACTGGAAGTCACCATTTGAGTAGGTGCCGAAGTCTTCGTTGGACAGGAACCGGGAATAAAGGCCGCTCTTGGGGTCATAGGCCACGCTGGCGGGAACGAAGCCCGGGGCGACCACATCGGAAAAGTCGCTTACGTCGGCCAAGCGAGCTTTACCGTAAGCGGCGTGCTCGATCAGGAGGGATTCGGTCTGATCGAGCTCCATCTGCAGCTGGCTGTCCGAAATTTCGCCGAGCTCGTAGTCGCGATCGGCCGAGGCCAGCGCTGCGATCTGAAGCTCGAACGGCGCATAGCTGTTGGCAGCATCAGCGTCGAACTGAGACATCCGAGCGGTCTTGTCTGCATTGCTGATCACTCCACCCAGATAGGCGAAATCTACGAAGAACTGGTAGAGGCGGTGGTCATCAGCCAATGCCAGCAGGTTGTCACGCTCGTTCAGCAGGTTGTCGACCTGCGTAATCAGCGGTTCTGCCGAGGTGTTCTGAACATAAAGCGAAAGGGAATCGGATTTGGTGTCGTCGCCGAGCGCCGAGGTTACCGACACAGTGACCATAACCGGCCGATCCACTTCGCTTGCCACCAGAGTAAGGGTTTCACCGTCCAAGGACGCTGCAACAGCATCGTCTGAGGAGGACACGGTGAGATCGGAGGACGGTTCATAGGACAGCGAAACCGTGGCCTGGCCACCCTCATTGACCATTACAGATGACTGGCTCAGCGAGACAGAGGCGGTTGGTTTTGGCGGTGCGCTTGAGGCGCCAGAGTCGCCGCCACCGCCGCCACCGCAGCCAACGAGCAGGCCGGAGCAAACTAAAGGAACGGCTAAATGCTTCAACTTCATAGCATGAAATCCTTTTAAACGAGTGGAAGGAAGTGTGTGTTGCGACTGGCCAGGGCCAGGCCGCCGGTTACCGTGGGGAATTGGCATTTGGTGCAGTGCTCTGAAACTGCAGTCACCGGGACGCTGAGATGCAGGTAGTAACAAGTGCGGCAAAGTCCGGGCGCATGTGACCCGGCGCACTCGGCTTTAACGAAAGCCTCACGATCGCCCTCGGTCAGGCCGTAACCCAGCTTGCTGCAAAGCATTCCGAGATAGTCGTCCTGCTCGGTTCCTGGGTGGCTGAGGTGAGAGAACGTGCGGCACAGGTGGGCGCGATAGCCGAAAATATCGGCCGCTTGCATGGCCAGACTGAACTCGCGTGCTGCCGGGAAATCGGAGGAATCCAGAGGTTTCTGTAAGGTTGGTGAACGTCTTTTATCTGAATGCATTGCTGGTGCTCCGATAGCCTGGGATGCGGGTTCTCGTCCCGTTGAGATCAAAACTCTCATGGGTTTGCCAATCTGCAAGTCACCAACCTGCAAGGAACTCCAGCAGCCCCGCCTGAGTGGAGAGGGCAAACAGAATGGGGATGGCAATGGCTGATGCGGAGCTGATTCGATCCCAGCGCCGCTCCCTCAGGAAGGTGATCACTGGCTCTGCTCCGGTAGCTGGATGCGGATATCCTGAATGCGCCGGGCGTAGGCGCGGGCGTCAGCCTCTTTCCACGAGCGATAGCGGCCGATGCCAAGCTCACGATCGTCACCAGAGAGCTGGATGGTCTCTGCCAGCAAGTAGGCCGCAAGATCCAAAGAGGCCTGAACATCCAGCAGATCGGAAAGCTCCTCGACCCGGTGGCCATGCCAGTGCCGGTTAATTTGAAGGGGGCCAATGTCGTAGTTCCGGATGCCGGCCTGCTCCCACTTCGCAATCTGCCTGACGGCTTCCTCCTGGGAATCGAACATCATCGTCTTACCTCGACGATGGAGCTGGTAGGGCCAGGGCTTTAAGACCCCTTTGGCAGAATCAATCAGGCCAGACTCCTCAAGCGTGATGGCGTAAAGAAGCCACGGATCAAGGTTGTGAGAGTTCGCAGCGTGGGCCCACGGCGTGCCATCAAGCAGGGTGGAGGGAACGGACTGAATCCAGTGTCGATCGCCCGTGGCGGTCGCGGTGCCAGAGGCTGTAATTGATAGAGCCAGAAGAAACGGTTGAACAGCTTTGAAACAACGCATGTGAGAACCAGTAACCCGGAATAATGAGTGATAATCTGAGGTTACAAAAAAGAAAGGCAGGAAAAGTGCAGAACGCAGTCAGATTTAGGGCAGTTTGATGAGGGATGCCCCGGCGCATGGCCGGGGCAAGGGCAATCAGAAGTTGTATTGAACGCCCACGTTCAAAGTGTCCAGCTCGGAAACAGTGGTGTAGTCTGCGACCACGCCCAGCTGCTCGGTAACTTGATACTTAACGCCGGCGGTCAGGCCCAGGTCGATTTCGCTGTCGTCACCGCTGGCGCTGGCGAAGCTGTTGGAGGCGGTAACGTCAACGCTGGTGTATGCCAGACCAGCACGCACGAAAGGCGTCAGGTTCTCGATTGGCAGCTTGTCATAGCTGGCCACGGCATAGCCGCCGAGAGAGAACGCAGAGGCTTCAACTTTGGTGCTGCCCATGGAGCTGGAAAAGGAGCTTTCCGCATCAGCGATGGTGAAAGTCAGATCCGCTTCAAAAGCGAGCATCGGGTGAATGCTGGGAGTCTTCAGGCCAGCCACACCGGTTACTGTCAGCGCGTTGTCATCGAGTCCCATATCAGTGGTACCGATCTTCGCCTGGCCATACGCCCGGTCCTGCCAGCCGTCCAAAACGGTAGATACATCAGCGTGTGCGACAGCAGAACCCAGGAAGCCAGCGGTAACAGCGGAAGCGATGAGCAGTTTTTTCATAGTGTTTTCCTTGCGTTGGTTTAATGATGTCGTTGCGTAATCGACACAGTGACCTTACAAGGCTTTTTTCAGCTGCAACCCCCGAACGAAGGTGTAAAAAGCTATCCGTTCGGTTTTCACAAAGATTTTACGGTTTGGGCGAGCAGAGTATTTCTGGAAGGGAAAAAGAAAAGCCACCGCGAGGGTGGCTTTGGATTCTTCAGTGATTTTGGTGATTAGCGTTATCTTTCTTTTCCTGGTAGCGAGACCAGAGTGCATAGCCTGTAAGGGCTGCTGCACCAATAACACCAATGCTCATTGCTATGAGTACGCCAGTCTCAAGAGACATGACCTAAACTCCTTTATCGCGTTTATTTAACTCTAACATAATGAAGAGATGCGGCAATGACCGATAACAGACCAGGTTAACTGGTGTCATCGGAACCACTATCACTGTCGTTTTCATACGCCAAGATGACATGCGCCATTACTTGGAATGCAAGCCACCATACGGCGATGCCTGCGATTACGATACCGCTGCTATCAATCCATCCGAGAAATCCGAACACGGCACTCCCGGCCCAAGATAACTTGATAAATTGTGCAGCGAGCGAGCTTCTTACTCGCCTGCTGAATTTCAACATAGGCTACTCCTTCTTTTTGTTGAATTGACTGATACAACATCGCTTTCGCGACGAGGGAAGACCGGATAATCCGATCTCCAACCCTTAAAGCGCAGGGCTAGCGCATCTACTCCTGCAAAGCAGGGAGTCCAACTCGGAAAACGAGCTGGTGCCACGGAGGGCAAGAATTCGGTCAGCCAAGGAGTAGGCAGTGCGTTAGTTATCTCATTTCTGTTTCGTGTAGGCTTGCCTCAAAACGGCACTTTTCGCGGCTCGTTTGGTAGCCGGATGGATTTCTGGTGGGAGGGGGATGCTGAGCGGCGCCAGCAGGGCCGCTCATGGGTATGACGGTGTTTTCAGGCCCGTTGGCGTTCGCTCTCGAACCAGGCAAGCATTTCTGTTTCGGCATCCTCACTCGCAGGTGCCGTCTGACTCAGGTGCAAATCCTTGGAGCGCTGCTGCAGTTTTGTTTGTGCGATCCGAGCTCTCTGTTCCTCGAACACCGGCCAAGCGCCTCAACGGGGATATTGAAGCCTTCGTGATCGTTCATCTGGCGGCGTAAATGCTTGAAGTGTTCCGGCTCGGGTGGGTTGTTCAGAACCCGTATTCGATCTTCGGGCATGATGTTGTTTTCCTTTGCCCAGAGTTCCACGGCCTGAGCCCATGCCTCGCTGAACGGCAGGAACTTGAACATGAACCGCTTCTGGGGCTTGCCGGGCCGGTTGACGCTAAAGCATGGCTGGTATGTGCCGCCATAGTATCGAGCGAACATCGCGGTAATCCCGTGGATACCGAGACCGCGCCACGGTTTGGATGTGCGATTGCTAGTGGTTACGAACTGCTTGTACTGGTATTCGAGGCTCTCGATGATCCATTGTGCTTCTTTGTGTTCAGCCTGGAGGCGTTGATAGCGGAAGTATGGATCAGAGTCTGACTGGGACTTGGCCAACATAGTGTGGAAGTAGGCCTGAAGATAATTTTCGCCGAAGCCACGGGTGACGCGAAAGCCCACCCATCCGGTGGGATGCTCTCCTGGTGCGTAATAACGAATACCCAAATCCGCTCTACCTTAAAATTCTGGTTTACTGTGAGTGGTGATCTGAAGCTGGAGATCGGAAGACTCCTCTCCCGTTAATACCGCGTCCATACCCGAATTCGGGCATTGGAGGCCTTGGAACTTAACGGTCACCTTGCCGCCCAGCTCTTTTTTCAAAGCCTCTGCGACAATCTCTTCAATGCGTTCACCGGATAACGATTTCAGTTTTTTCAAAGCGCACCCCATAGTCGGTCATTCAGGCCTTAGAACGATATTGTCTACGGACTCTTTCGACAAGGTACCCTGGGAATCTTTGTATGAAAGACACCCCATGGAAGCCCCTTCTGGATCTTGCGTAATATCAACTGGCGTAGCATCGGCGGGGTAGACCAGAGCCATCGGTCGGCCGTTGAGCTGAATCACGCCCTCATCCAACGTTATCGAGTCAGAGAGGCGCACCGGGGTAAGCGGTAACTGAATGCCCAGCTCCATGTAATTCTCAACAAACCGCACCGCGTTCGCCGTCTCTGAAGGCTGCGTGTAGGTCCGTCCAATGTTGCCGTGGCTGCCAGGGCCCTGAACGCGCCACTCTACCGCGCTGCCATCGTGCGCGACCAGCAGGAGCAGCTCCGTTCCCTCAAAGTCGTCTTCTACGAAGAATTCCCCGGCGGCTGAGACAAAGCAATCCATCAACAGATCGTCTTCATCCATGATTAGTGTGTAGGCGAATACTGCGTGCGTGTCGGTATCGTCAAGTCGGCGGAGATCGTCCGGCCGGGCCTTTTCCAGCATGTCTGGTGTAATGACGATGCTCTGCGCGTCGTTATGCGACGGCGTGCCTGGTGTTGCCATAGTTCTCGATCTCTTCAGGTGTTGGGTCGATGTGTGCCGCAGGAGCGCCATCCCATGGGCCATAGTGGGCGAATTCGAGCATCCGGTCCTGCGCCGCGTCTGGAACATAGCGTTCGCACTCATCAGGCCGAATCTGCCCGATAAGGTAATACAACGCCTGCGGGATCACCACCCGGCGGCCACCAGATGCATCAACGACCATGGGTATGCCTTCCGGTGAGGTTCCCTCAATCCATGCGTGGGTGTACCGAAAGCCTTCGAGATGACCTTGCCCGGAAACGATCCCATGAACCAGGGTGATATCGGTCAGATCCGTGAGCTCGTCGCTCACCAGGCCCAGAACGGGTACCGCCAGGTTTGCGGCGACTTTGAAGCAATCACCCAGCTCTACATCTTCGTCATACTGCGACATGGTTGGACTCCTTAGAAAAACCAATCTGGCGAGCCGAGCGCCCGCGCATTAGGGTTGAGTGCGGGGTCAAGCGGCAAGTCTTCCCCTTCAAGCTCTTTCAATCGGGATGCATCCGGGTCAGGACGCACTTCTTTTGTTTCGCAATTCAGCAGGCATGGCTGAGGGTGGATTGAATACCCCTCAAACAGGCGCTTCCTCATAATCAGGTCGTCACCATGCTTTTTGCCGCGATCGGGGTGGGCCCTGCGGCCCTGGAACGTAAATCCATCGACCATCTCGGTGTCGCGGACATGGCCCGAGAACTCGCGCAACATCCCGGCCTGGTCAATGAAGACAGTCCACACTTCCAGGTTCCGGCCGTCGCTGGAGGGCTTGACTCGCTTGCGGTAGACAATGATGCGTTCGTCAGTCATGCGACCACCTCGTGAGGCTTCTGCCCCGGAGCCACCAGATTTGAACCCGCCGACCACACCTCGTCTTCGTGGTAAACAGGAACCTCTGGCGCCGCCCGATCAAAGAAATAGCCGGCTCGAAATGGCTGATAGGTGATGACCTTGGCCGTACTTACCCGGCAGGCCTCTGGAAGCTCGGAAGCAAGCCCCACCAGATTGCCCTCGGCAAAGGCGTGCACAGTGCGAACCTGCTTTGCCAGAACGCCGCTGCGCTGCTTTTCGGACACCTTCAGCACTACATCCGAGATCCCGACCACTGGCGCATACCCGAGCACCTGGCCCTTATGCTCGCCACTCAGGGCAACGATGCTAAACAGCGAGGGCCTGTTGAGGTTCCTGTAGATCCGGACCTTCATGGATGCCGATGGGGCCGGGCGGCCTCGGAACGACTGAAAAGCAGCGGGTGCGGTTGTCATATTCGTCTCCGATTCTGCGCCCGGCGTGCCGGGACGACCTGTTACTCTTCTTCGGCGTAAGTGGCAGTGATTTCGGCCGACAGGAACGAGGCGTCAACGACTTCAGGGATAGAGAAAATCCCGTCGCTGCTGGCGTCTTCCAGGATGTCGGAAACTGTGCGCTCCAGCGGATCGCGGGCGCTTTCCGAATAGTTCGCAACACGGAAGTCGGCGCTGATGGTTACGAGGTGGCCGACCCCCTCATCTTCAACCTCAGTCACAACCGGCGTACCACTCGCGTCAGGCGACTCCTCGTTACCGCGCAGAGCGGCGAGAGCCTCAGAAGCCAGTTCCACTTGCCGGCGGCCGGCAGCAATCATTTCCGGGCTTTCTTCGTTCTCTTCAGCGTAAGTTACCAGGTAATGCGTCCGGTCCTGCTGACCCAGCTCCACCATCGCCGCCAATGCTTCGAGCTGCTCTTTGCTCAATGTGTTGCTCATGTGATTTCTCCGTACTGTTTTGCTTGGTTATGGAAATACCTTCTCACGGGGCGCACCATCTGCAAGTCGCGGGTAACCCGAGAGAGCGGGGTTACCCGCCCTCAGGCGAATTCAGGCAGCACCGACTGAAGGCGGTGACTGGAGATTCGTAACCAACATTTCGGCCACCGTCTCCGTGACCACGGTCGCAACCCAATCTTCATTGCCGGACATGTAAACGCCGTACACCTCCCAGTCCTCGCCGTCCGGGCGGTACCGGTAAACCTTGTCGGAGTCGTCCAGGCTGCTCATTACGCGACTGGGCCACCCAGACACCTCATCGCAATCCCACTCATCCTCGTCTGTGGCGTAATCGAGAATAGCCTGAAGCTCACCACGGTCGTCTGGGTCCATGGCCTGGATCATGCTCACGAGATCCTCGGCTTCCTGCCACTCAACGCCTTCGTTCTCTTCCCAGGCTTCGTCCAGCTCGCCGGCAAATCGGTACAGGTCGGGGTAAGTGTTCATCGTGCTGTCTCCGTATTGATGGTCTATGTGGTTCCTACAGTCGCACGGCCATATTCACCTGCAAGCGGGCGAGATTTAGTTGATCTCATGGCTGCCCCGTCGTAAGATAACGTTATCTGTTATCCGTTATCATATCGTTATCTTTTCAGGGTATTCCCATGGCGCTGGTGACACCGGAGAGCGTTGAAGAAGCCGCAAGATCCCTGCGTGAGAGCGGCGAGCGAGTCTCGGTCAGAGGTATTCGGCTTTACCTGGGCGGCGGGAGCCCCAATCAGATCCTCACCATTCTCAGGTCGCTGAACGATAACGCCTCGTCCAACTCCGACCCTGAGCCAGAAGTCCCAAAGGCGGTGCTTGCCAGTATCCAGAAGGCAATGAGAGAAGCCGGTGAAGACGCTTCCCGAGAGGCTCAGGCCAAGATCAAGGATCTTGAAGGAACACAGGGTGAGCTCAGCAAGGAAATCCAGGAACTACAGGCAACGGTTTTAAAGCGGGATAACCGTATAAGCGATCTGCTGGCGGAATTGGCTGGCCGCGAGAAGGATCTCGCCAAGCTGGAAAGCCGGGTAGAACACCTGTTGGCGTCCAAGGCAGACGCCATCAACCGCCTCGACGCTGAAAGGGCAGAAGAAAGAAAGAGGGCTGATAAGTTGGCCGCCCAGCTTGCGGAGGAACAGCGTAACCGGGCGGTCGCCGAAACCAAGGCAGAGGCAGCCAGGGACAGGGCTGATGAAGCGGACCTCCGGCTGTCGTCAGTGTCGTTCCAGCTCGAAGGTGCGTTCAGGGAGATGGATAAACTCCGAAGCCAACTTGAGGCCAAGGAATGATATGGAGTCAGTCGCCGCCGTGAAGCTCCCGATCCAGGGGCGACCCCGGTATGACCGCGCCACAATAGTTGCAGCAGCCTTGCCCCGTCGTATCCTGACACCGATGCGCGTCGTAGTAATCCCCCATCGGGAGTGAGAGCACTTCGACCACCTCGCCGCCGATCCCTTCCTTGTGGAACCTCCTCAGAGCCTCAGCTTTCGCCCGGTCCACCGGCCCCTCCAGATTCAGATAATCATTCGTACTGTTGTTATCGGTAACAATGGTGATGGCGTATTCCATGATGCACTCTATTTGTTAAGTGAGTGCTACTGAGTATTCGGGAAGGGGAGTAGGCGAGCAATCCTGTACGGATAAACAATGCGTCCAATAATTGGACGGTAGGTAGAGCAATGAGGAGCACTCTTGAGAGTGCTCCGGGATCTAGGCTATTCGCCTTCAGAGCCTGATTCGACGGCATTGAGCAGAGACGGCTTTTTCAGCGCTTTGCCCAGCAGATCTCGCTCCTTGGCCAGCGCCACGGCACACTGGTCAGCAAGCTCCTCAGACAGTCCCTCAACCCGGTGAGTGAGAAATTCGCGCAGCTCTTCAGCCAGTTCGAGCATTTTATCGCGCTCATCGGCTTCTTTCTTGGATGCAAAGAGAAGGTTCTTTGGGTCTGCCATTGCTCGCTCCTCTCCATCACGGCTGCTGTAATACAGAGCGTTTACGCCCATATAGCAATCTCCTGTTGTTCAAGTGAACCACCAGGGCGCCCGGATTGCAGGCATCACTGGTAGCGTATTATCCATAATCGCACCCACGCCTTCGGTCAGCGTCCGGGTGCAAAAATCGAATGTTCGTCCTGAGCAGCTCAGGCGCCGGAAACCGGCCTGCTGCCACGTCATAATCTGGCGCTGGACGAATTTTGGTGCAGGCTGCCCCTCCACCAGGAAGACCCGGCAGTTTTCCAGCCGGAGCTCCTTGTTGGCGTCCGACACCGACTCTCGGCTGTAGACGCGAACCTCGCTTGAGGCAGTGCAAGTGATCAGACGTACCTCACACTGTCCATTGTCGCCCTGCCTGGCAAAAAGCAGGGGTGTAAGAATTCGTGAACCGTTCATAGAGATCCTCAGAAGAACCAGGCTTGCCCAGAGACCGGGATATCTCCGACACGGGGCCGCCAGATCGCACGCCAGTAGTCATGCCCTTCGGTAATTTCCTGCACGATCATGTCACGCAGCTGGATGACCCCTCCGGGCAACAGGGACCGGTCCTGAGCTTCAGGTGCCGGCAAAAGCACTCTGCTCAGCTCCGGATGGAACTCCGAGGCCACCCTGAGCAGATCCTTGTCGACATGCACACAGTTAACCTCTGGATTGCCGATGAAATTAAGCGCGGCATAAAGATCCTGATGCTCCTTGGAGCTGGCGCTACTCAGCCCGTGCCCCACGGCCCGGTTGTACTGTGCTGAATGGGCTGGGTGCGCCACAAAGGCCGCGAAATAGAGCCAGTCTGGCTCCCCGGTCCTGCCAGTGCGATCAATAAACTCCAGGTAGAACACCGCCATAAAGCAATTGGTGTCCCAGGGGTTCCGCTGGAAGTCCACCCCAAGCCGGATATCACCAATTAAGCCTCGGGAGAGGGCCTCGTCGTATGAAGGGCGCATGGTAGTGGACATAGAAATCTCCTCAGGAAATTGCGTGGACAGTTCTTAGTATCCACGCGATTCCTGAGCTGCAACCCCAGCCGGTCAACTGACGTAGTTGAAACCGTAGTCCGGCCGGTTATCGGCATCGCACCCCTGAGCGGCCCATGTGACCCACTCGAATACAGCCTTGTCGGAGCTGCCGATGGTGTAGAACCCGGTCTGCTTGCGCCCGGTCTCGGGGCTGGCGGAAACTGTCATCAGGCACTCGGCGTTAACAGTAATGAACTCTGCACCGTCAGACACGATGATGTAGGCGTTTCCCTTCTTGAAGGCCTCGTAGAACGTGGAGACGTACTTCAGGACAGATTCCATACTGTGTTCTTGCCGGTGGGCTGATTCAGCGTCCAATCGCTCCCAGATTGAATCAGGCACTTCGTCGACAGACTCCCAGCCCAGTGACTTCAGAAGCTGCTTGTTCTGTGCAGTGGTTGCCATGCTTTGTCCTCGCTATGAGTGGTTGCGGATGATGTAATCAAACGGGCAGGAGTAGGCGGTACCGCTCCAGTCCAGCGCCATAACCTGATCGACGTTGTAAGCGATGGCTTCAAGCCGCTCCGCAGAGAGGTTATGGGCGGCCAGGCAGTCGGCGGGATCGTCATCGAAGTGGAACAACAGCCCGGAATCTGCCAGCGCATCAATGAACGTGGCGGCCTCTTCAGGGCTTGCGATCTCATGCTTTTCGGTCGGATTCATTGCGCTCACCACTCGTAGACAGGGAAGCAAGGGAGTGAGTCCGCGGCCTCATCAAACTCGATCATCTGAAACCCCAGCCCTTTCGCCCACTGGATGATGCGTTTAATGGATTCCGAGTGCCCGTGGCGAAGGTCGTCGCTGTCAGCCAGATCGTAGAGCTTGATGAAGAAGCCGGTCGGTCGGGCCATGACCATATTTTCTTCGGCGCAGTTTGCGGCTTCCTGTAGCGCGTCTCGATCTTCGATTGTCAGGTGCCCGGTGCTCATGGCGACCACGGAATAGGTTTCAATCTGGGACGGATCTGGCATTTCAATCTTGGGTGCGCTCATTGCTTGATGCTCCGTTTTGTTCGGGTTTGGGTTTGCAGGCTCGCCGGCCCGCTTACCGAACACGTTACAACCTGATTCTCAACTGCAACCCCTGATCTAAAAGGCTCCTGAGTCGAACCAGAACAACAAGATAAACCCCGGGAAAAGTGCCGGCGTGATGCGAATAGGGAAGTGGTCGTAAAGGTAGTGTGGTGGTGTGGCAGAGGGCCACATTGACTGAAACCACCAAGTTTAATATGGATGAAAAACATGACAGAGCAAGCGCAGGCGGTCGTAACCGACGCAGACACTCAGGCTGAAGGGAAAGTTACTCAGCTGGTATACATTCTCCAGGCTATCGGCTTCATTTTCGGGATCACCTTCCTCGCAGGTGTAATCGTCAACTATGTGAAGCGGGGCGAGCTGACCTCAGACCTTCAGAAAAGCCACTTCCGCTGGCAAATCCGGACCTTTTGGTTTTCCTTTCTCTGGACCGTGGTTGGCGGCATCCTGTCTTTCGTGTTCATCGGCTACTTCATCATCCTCGCAAACATCGTCTGGACGATCTATCGAGTCGCTCGTGGCTGGTTGCGCTTGAACGACGCCAAACCCATGTACGTAGCGGGCTGACCAGAACAGCCGTGCGAAGGGTGAGGGCAGACTGGCCCTCGCCTCCCCTCTGAACATCGAAATATACCTACCGAAAGAGACAGCCCAATGAAAGCAATTACCGCGTCGAACCTGAACGCTCGGCAGCAGGCCGGCTTTACCCTGATTGAACTGGTGATGGTCATTGTGATCCTCGGCATCCTGGCAGCCTTCGCCTTGCCGAAGTTCGCCGATCTGGGCGGCAATGCCCGGGCCAGCGTGTTTGAAGGGGCCAACGGGTCCATTGAATCAGCCATTGGGATCGTACACGCCAAAGCGATTGCCACCGGAAACGGAAGCAATGCTTCCACTACAGTCGACATTGAAGGCGGTACCGTGGCCATTGCCTATGGCTACCCGACCTCTGGCGGGCCTGGAGGATGCCGTAAGCCTTGATGGTGACGACCTGGCTTACGATCCGGGCACAGGGACTCTGACTGTTGGAGACTGCGTGGGAAGCTACACCGCTGCCGCAGATGCGGACACGCCGGCGAATTACGAAGTCACCACCGATGCAGTGGATGGTGAATGCTAAAACCACTCGTCTGGGGTGGTGAGGTGGAATACATCCCCTCACCATCTCAGGCGGCTCTTAGAAAAAACCGGAAAAGGGAGTAAGAAAAATTCCGGCGATTGAGACACGCCCACCAATCTTAGTTGCCTGTGCAACAAATCGTTTTGCCCTTCCCAGTACATTAAGCCTTTTACTCGCCCCATCAATGGCGTCCTTAATTGACGCCAACTCTTGTTCGCGGGAGCTGGTGAGCGCGTGTTGACCGTTGTTTCGGGCTTGCCGTAAACGTGCCTCGATGATCAACTCCCTCTGCTCGCCAATCGTTAGAATGGTCCGACAAAGAGCCATTTCTTCCAATATACGGGAGCGATCCACGCCACTCCACGCCATCAACAAAAATCCACCCATAGTCATAACTAAGGCCCCTGACTGAATGGTAGCCGACAGCTTGCTTTCCCCGGTCCAGAGGTAGACGTAGGCAATCACTGTGAAAGACAGGCCCAGGGCAATAGCGAACCAGCCTAATGTAATTGAGATCGGACGCACCCGGTCAAATTTGTCGTTCATTGCAAATAGCTGGCTAGTTGCAGTTTCAAATGCTTGTCGAGACACAAAACCCCCTCATTGATACCAAGTTCCACAAGCTATTCTTAAATCATTCTCAGATAGCCGTTTCTGAAATTGCTTTATGCGGCGTGATTCCGCAGGCCAGTGCTCTGATTCCAGCATCCGGGGCTGCGGCTTCAGCCAGCAATAGAGGCGCTGCGCATCCCGGAACCTTAGATGGCCGGTGTAACCCAGCTTTGGCGTTAGAGTAACGCCTCGCATATACAGTCGCTCACAGGCGGAGTATTGCTCCAGCAGCGTGATCAGTGGCGATCTCGGCTCAATCAGGGCTGGCGGTTTTCCGGTCCTCCGGTACTGCATCAGCGCCCCGGGAGGTTGGGATATCGCCTTTGCTTGTCGTGGGTGCATGGCTCAGTCCTGTAGACAGTGGCTTCTATCTCTACCGTCTCATGGACTTTCGGACCTGCAACCCGGCGGGCAGGCATTTTTACACAATTGGACAGTTTTCGGTTAAGTGGTGCCTGCGTTGGGATATCATCATCAGAGTCGCGCTCCGACAGCGGCGATCAAATTAGCCCGGGATATCGTCATCGAGTTCAACCAATGGAATTTAGGCGAAGGCATAATACTTACTATTCGACGCTTACAGCCCGGGGCTGCCGGAACCCGGTAGGCGTGGTGACCCGTGAGAATATCGAGACGGCGGCCTGGCTCGGTACCGCCGATCGCGTCGTGGTCCGACAACTGGCTGATGCGGAGTCGGTGCTTTTGGACATCGAGGCCTGGCGAAACACGCTGCTTGATTCGTACCAGCGTATACCTGCCGGCACTTACATGGTGGGTGCAAGAATTGAGGATGGTGTGATTGGTGTAATGGATGGCCAGAAGCCCATGCTAAGGCATGTGAAAGGGGAGAAGGACAGGTTGGGGAGGGCTGTTATTCAGGAGGCCGTGGAGCCGACCCCCTGGTACATGAAGACGCTTTGATCAGGCGGCTTTGATCATGGACATCAGCTCCTGCGTCTCCTCAATGGCCACGCTCGGATTATACCCGTCCTCGTCGTCACCTGAGCTGTACTCACCACGCTCCAAACCTTTTTTCAGGCTTTCCAGAAGCAGTTCCAGTCCCTCTGGACCCAAAGCCCGCGTTGCGATGCAGAGCATCTCGCTGAAGGCCTGAGCTTCTTGGTACATGTCCGGTGTTCCGGCCACGCAGGCATCGCTGATCAGGTCATAAACCCGTGTCCGAAGGTGCTTAATCTCGGTTTCGTTGCTCATCGGTGCCTCCTCAGCAGTCTAGGTTCGTCAGGCGGACATGGATGTGGCTGCCAGTGGACGGGCGGAAGTGTGCCCGGCACAGCTCGACGATCTGATCCCAGATGTGCTCCGGCATGTCGGCCTCAGACCCTTCCCCTCTAAGGCTCGGATCAACGCACACGACTACATCAGACCAGTCCGAGGGCGCCTCACCTTTTTTGTGCCAGGTGAACACCGTGTTCTCGGGGTCGTTCAGCCACTTCTGAAAGTCTTTGTCCTCAAACCATTCAGGCACATTGATTGTCAGCCCCGGCATGAAGGTGACTTCGCGATCTTGCGGGTTCATACAGCCACCTCCTGTTCTGCTTTGCGGTCGATCAGGCGGGCGAGGTCGCCGCTCTGGCTGGCCAGTGGCAGAAACTCAGCAGAGGGCAGGCCCGTTTCCTCCGGGCGTCCTCGTAGTTATCGAAGTCGAAGACTTCCACCGCCACCGGACCTTCGGTAAGGCAGTCGGCCACGCCACCTGAGACAGTGACCAGGACACGCGCCAGAGGCTGGCGGCTGATCATCAGGGTGTCCAGGGTGCCGCGGACTTTCAGCAGCGCGAGTGCATCTGCACTGAATTGGCCGGGGCCATCGCTGACTTCATCTCGCTCGGCCATGCTTTTGATGACTTTGTTCAGCTCGTCGACGCAGCTCTGAAGGCTGCTTTTAAGTGCTTCGCTCATGTGTGGCTCCGTGCGTTCGTTATTGGTTTGAACACATCCAGAGTCGCATGGCCTTGGGCACCTGCAAGGGCGCGATTTATAACCGGAATCGGTAAAAACGAATGCAAGAACCTGGCAGTCCATTATGCTTAATCAATCACTCAATCCAGTCGTCCAACCGCGACGACCGGGAACCAATCACTGCTAGGAAGATGTATGAACCAAAACGAGCAAGGCCATTACCATTCTGTCGTCCACCAGCGCCTGGGCGTGAACTTCGAGACCAAGGAGGTTTGGCTGGAAGACAAGCCGGACAAAGGGGAAAGCCCGTTATATCGACTCGAGCAAGCCGCTGGCGAGGCCTTTGTGGCTGATCTGCCAGAAGTCGTTTTAGACACTGAGCTGGAAGCGGTGCACAACCTCGTCAAAAAGTTGCTGGAAAGCGAGCGCAAGATGTCGGTCATCCAGGCAATGGCGGACATCCATTACAACATCGACTTCCTGTTCAATGCTGACCCGAAAGAGGCTTGGGCAAAGTACCGCAGAGGCGTCGAACTGCGACAGAGGCATTACGACGTTGTGATACGCCCTCAGGAAGAAGCTGAAGAATCCTGATGCAGTTACGAGCCGTTACATAAAAAAGAGCTTAGGCTGGAGTAGGGTGCAAAAAATCGCACGCACTCTGGCCTTAGTCCGTCGTTGATCGTGATCTCATAACCCTGTGCTCAGCACACAACTGAAAACCGTCCACAGGAGATAGGTGATGATCGACCAACTGAAAAAGATGACCATTGATGAAGGGCACGGCATGCTCTTTGGAGCCAATGGGACTGACAGCGAAGGCCTGAACACTCATGAGTATGGGGTTCTGGCGTTCGAGGCACTGCGCTATAACGACCTGGATGCCTTCCAGACGGTGGTGATCACCGAAGGCGATCGGGACGTTTATGAGGCTGTTCGTGCCGCTGCGAAGAAAGCAGGACTGAATCTGAGCGAGGAAGAGTTCGACTGGATGGACGATAGGCTCAAGAGCTAGTGGAATACCCCTGCGTCTCATGTGGACGCAGGGGCAAGCGGATCAGTGTGTCCAAACGAGAAGCACCTGGCCGATAACGTTGTGCTCTACCGGCTTGTAAGTGCCAGATCCTGGCATTCATCGATCCCCTTATTTAAGGCGGCAACCAGGTCATGATGTTCATTGCCGACGTAGTAGCCGACCCGGATCTCACCGGCAGGCCGGACTTTCAGCCGGTTCGTTCTCGGTGAAGTATGGTGCTGATAGATTTGCTCAGTGGTCATGAGCGCATCTACTCGCCCCACCGCGAGAAGCGACAGGCCCTGATCCAATTCATTAATTTCGAGTCCGTCAGCTACACGGTTCTTGAAAAGAGCGTGGCCCGCGAAGCCTCGCACAAATGCGATCCGCTGATCTGGGTCATCGAGGTCAAGAGAGGTGTCGCCTTCCATGACAAAGAAGTAGCGGGATTGCATGACAGGCATTGTCCTCGCCGCAATCCGGTCCCGGCCTTCGTTTGCAACAAACGGGAATCCAATGTCGACAGTGCCGCGATCCAGCTCATAAAGCACACGAGCAAGAGGGAGACGGATGACCTCATATTTAACGTCGGCCTCAGACAATGGGCACCGAAACCCATTCTTGGGATCGTTGGTTTCAGACAGAAAGATGTCAGCGTACTGGCTTGGTACGGCGACGGTGTATACCTCTGACTGGGCAATCGTGGCGAAGGTCATCACGACCAGGAGCAAAACAAACCGCATAAAATTCACCGCTAATAGAATTCGGGCCGCCCTGTGAGATCTGCCGCCGAATGGCGGGCAAACCCCACGGCGTCGCACCTAGACCCTGAAGCGAGCCACGTTCTGGTCAAGGGATTCTCCAACCCCCTCGATTTCACCGCTGTAAACATCGTTTTCGCTGGCGGCACTCGCCGCATCCTGTCCCTGATCGGCGATCCGGACGATGGATGCATTCAGTTCTTCTGTCACAGAGGTCTGCTCCTCAGAGGCCGTAGCAATCTGGGAGGTCATCTCGGTGATGGACGTAATCGAGGCAGCGACACGATCCAATGACTCCATCGCATCCTGAGCCTTCTCCATGCTGACATTGGATACAGCGTTCGATTCGTTCATCACTTTGACCGCATTCTCAGCACCCTTTTGCAGGCGCTCGATCATGTTGTTCACTTCTTCGGTGCTGGTCTGGGTCCGTTGCGCAAGGTTTCTCACTTCCTCGGCGACCACGGCGAAGCCTCGGCCAGCCTCGCCGGCACGGGCAGCTTCAATGGCTGCGTTCAGAGCCAGCAGGTTGGTTTGATCGGCGATACCTTCAATGACCTCGAGCACGGATGTAATGGAAGTTACATCCTGCCCAAGCTCGTCGATCACCTCGGTCGCCGCCCGAATCTCCGACGAGAGCTGCTCTACAGAGTTGCGCGAAGCCTTAACCGTCTCAAGCGATTCCCGACTGTCTGCGTCGGCACTGCTGGCGGCATCTGCCGTTTGCTGGGCGTTCTGCGCAATTTCACCGGCAGCCGTCGACATCTCGTTGATAGCTGTGGCTACCGCGTCAATTTCGGCCTGCTGCTGCTCAACGCTTTCGCGGCTGGTTTTGGAGGTGGAACGCAAGGATCGAACGTTTGTGCTCAGATTGTCGGTGCCTTGCTGC
>Ga0064014_10183_pt1 | contig 20572 bp, 19 predicted proteins | sample CrowatWCoCulture_2_FD_61584 | JGI IMG/M metagenome (GOLD analysis project Ga0064014, IMG submission 61584) | Marine cyanobacteria communities from the University of California, Santa Cruz, USA, analyzing cyanobacterial DNA methylation -... | ecosystem: Host-associated > Microbial > Bacteria >...
TCGTCGAATGGGGGTCGCGCTGGCGAAGGGTGCTTCCGTAGAGGACGCGCGGAAAAAAGCGCGCGGTGCAGCACAATCGGTCATCGTTGAAACATGAATCTTTATCGAAATTTCGTGTCATAAACAGGAATCGTGAGGTTTCATGAAAAAATTCAAAACCAATCGTTGACACTCCTGAGAGGTCTGTAGAATGCGCATCTCTTTCGAGGGGTAAGCCACTCAGGCAGCTCCGGATTCGAAAGGCAACCGTTTGAAAGTACTGAAGAAAACGAGTTTTAAAATTCTTCAGATTAACGGTTGACAGGGCGGCGGAACGATGTAGAATACGCCACCTTGATTGAGCAACAGCTCAAGCGCTCTTTAAAAAGTTAACCAAGTAATTCGTGTGGGCGCTGGCCGAGGTATTTCGGATACGAAATATCAGGACAGTGACTCGTCGAAATTGAGTTTTGTCTTGAGCAAGAATAGAGAATCTTCGGATTCTTGTATGATTTAAACTGAAGAGTTTGATCATGGCTCAGATTGAACGCTGGCGGCAGGCTTAACACATGCAAGTCGAGCGGTAACAGGTCTAGCTTGCTAGATGCTGACGAGCGGCGGACGGGTGAGTAATGCATAGGAAACTGCCCAGTAGTGGGGGATAGCCCGGGGAAACCCGGATTAATACCGCGTACGCCCTTCGGGGGAAAGCAGGGGATCTTCGGACCTTGCGCTATTGGATGTGCCTATGTCGGATTAGCTAGTTGGTGGGGTAAAGGCCTACCAAGGCGACGATCCGTAGCTGGTCTGAGAGGATGATCAGCCACATCGGGACTGAGACACGGCCCGAACTCCTACGGGAGGCAGCAGTGGGGAATATTGGACAATGGGGGCAACCCTGATCCAGCCATGCCGCGTGTGTGAAGAAGGCTTTCGGGTTGTAAAGCACTTTCAGTGAGGAGGAAAACTCTGCGACTAATACTCGTAGGGCTTGACGTTACTCACAGAAGAAGCACCGGCTAACTCCGTGCCAGCAGCCGCGGTAATACGGAGGGTGCAAGCGTTAATCGGAATTACTGGGCGTAAAGCGCGCGTAGGTGGTTTGATAAGCGAGATGTGAAAGCCCCGGGCTTAACCTGGGAACGGCATTTCGAACTGTCAGGCTAGAGTATGGTAGAGGGTAGTGGAATTTCCTGTGTAGCGGTGAAATGCGTAGATATAGGAAGGAACACCAGTGGCGAAGGCGGCTACCTGGACCAATACTGACACTGAGGTGCGAAAGCGTGGGGAGCAAACAGGATTAGATACCCTGGTAGTCCACGCCGTAAACGATGTCTACTAGCCGTTGGGACTCTTGAAGTCTTAGTGGCGCAGCTAACGCACTAAGTAGACCGCCTGGGGAGTACGGCCGCAAGGTTAAAACTCAAATGAATTGACGGGGGCCCGCACAAGCGGTGGAGCATGTGGTTTAATTCGACGCAACGCGAAGAACCTTACCTGGCCTTGACATGCAGAGAACTTTCCAGAGATGGATTGGTGCCTTCGGGAACTCTGACACAGGTGCTGCATGGCCGTCGTCAGCTCGTGTCGTGAGATGTTGGGTTAAGTCCCGTAACGAGCGCAACCCCTATCCCTAGTTGCTAGCAGTTCGGCTGAGAACTCTAGGGAGACTGCCGGTGACAAACCGGAGGAAGGTGGGGATGACGTCAGGTCATCATGGCCCTTACGGCCAGGGCTACACACGTGCTACAATGGTGCGCACAGAGGGCTGCAAACCCGCGAGGGGGAGCCAATCTCACAAAACGCATCGTAGTCCGGATCGCAGTCTGCAACTCGACTGCGTGAAGTCGGAATCGCTAGTAATCGTGAATCAGAATGTCACGGTGAATACGTTCCCGGGCCTTGTACACACCGCCCGTCACACCATGGGAGTGGATTGCACCAGAAGTGGTTAGTCTAACCTTCGGGAGGACGATCACCACGGTGTGGTTCATGACTGGGGTGAAGTCGTAACAAGGTAGCCGTAGGGGAACCTGCGGCTGGATCACCTCCTTAAACGAAGCCGAAGGCTTCGGTCAGAGTCCACACGAATTACTTGGTTAACTTGAAGAAGAGAGCAAAAGGGTCATACAGACCCGTACTTTTGGGTCTGTAGCTCAGTTGGTTAGAGCGCACCCCTGATAAGGGTGAGGTCGGTGGTTCAAATCCACCCAGACCCACCAGTATTTCACTGCTCGTCGTTGTCGATGCACTTGCATAGCAGGCTATGCGGCGCACCTCGACGCCTAGATCAGTAAAATCCTGGTCCATATGCGACGTAAGCAGAGGCGCCGGACAGATTTCGTTAATCTAGGCGCAGCGAGAGTGAGTGAAGGAGTGACCCTCGATGGGTCATGACTGATGCGAACGAACGTTGCAACGACGAGTAACGGAAGCTGGACAAGCATCTGGGGCTATAGCTCAGCTGGGAGAGCGCCTGCCTTGCACGCAGGAGGTCGGCAGTTCGATCCTGCCTAGCTCCACCAAATAACTGGCTAACTTCGGTTGGCAGTGTACAGAAACGAATGTTTCATATTGATGAAGCCTTCCTTTCTGATCACTGGGTCAGATTTGCTCTTTAACAAATTGGACGAGATAGAACACGATTGATGGATTCCATTATCTCCGGAATTCATTGATCAGAGTGATAACGATTTCAAGCGTTATCCGGTGTTGTCGTTGAAGTGGTTGTTATATCGCTTCAAGGAACTGTCTCCACTTATTGATGCCCTGGTTTACCAGGTTATCGATGAATGGAACGCAGTTGTCTTGGGGTTATATAGTCAAGCAACTAAGCGCATACGGTGGATGCCTTGGCAGTCAGAGGCGATGAAAGACGTGGAAGCCTGCGATAAGGTTCGGGGAGCTGGCAAACAAGCTGTGATCCGGGCATTTCTGAATGGGGAAACCCACCGACTTTCGGGTCGGTATCTTACACTGAATCCATAGGTGTAAGAGGCGAACCGGGGGAACTGAAACATCTAAGTACCCCGAGGAAAAGAAATCAACCGAGATTCCCTAAGTAGCGGCGAGCGAACGGGGATTAGCCCTTAAGCTAAACAACTGGTAGGAGAAGGCTCTGGAAAGTGCCGCCATAGTGGGTGATAGCCCCGTATCCGAAACCTGAGTTTAGTGAAATCGAGTAGGACGGGACACGTGATATCCTGTCTGAACATGGGGGGACCATCCTCCAAGGCTAAATACTCCTGACTGACCGATAGTGAACCAGTACCGTGAGGGAAAGGCGAAAAGAACCCCTGTGAGGGGAGTGAAATAGATCCTGAAACCGTATGCGTACAAGCAGTCGGAGCGGACTTGTTCCGTGACGGCGTACCTTTTGTATAATGGGTCAGCGACTTATGTTCAGTGGCGAGGTTAACCGTTTAGGGGAGCCGTAGGGAAACCGAGTCTGAATAGGGCGATTTAGTCGCTGGGCATAGACCCGAAACCGGGCGATCTATCCATGAGCAGGTTGAAGGTGCCGTAACAGGCACTGGAGGACCGAACCCACTGTCGTTGAAAAGCCAGGGGATGACTTGTGGATCGGAGTGAAAGGCTAATCAAGCCCGGAGATAGCTGGTTCTCCCCGAAAGCTATTTAGGTAGCGCCTCGGACGAATACCACAGGGGGTAGAGCACTGTTTCGGCTAGGGGGTCATCCCGACTTACCAACCCGATGCAAACTCCGAATACCTGTGAGTACTATCCGGGAGACACACGGCGGGTGCTAACGTCCGTCGTGAAGAGGGAAACAACCCAGACCGCCAGCTAAGGTCCCCAAGTACCAGTTAAGTGGGAAACGATGTGGGAAGGCTCAGACAGCTAGGAGGTTGGCTTAGAAGCAGCCATCCTTTAAAGAAAGCGTAATAGCTCACTAGTCGAGTCGGCCTGCGCGGAAGATGTAACGGGGCTCAAACTGGTCACCGAAGCTGCGGCTGCATACTTTGTATGCGGGGTAGGGGAGCGTTCTGTAAGCCTGCGAAGGTGTGTTGAGAAGCATGCTGGAGGTATCAGAAGTGCGAATGCTGACATGAGTAACGACAATGCGGGTGAAAAACCCGCACGCCGGAAGACCAAGGGTTCCTGCGCAACGCTAATCGGCGCAGGGTGAGTCGGCCCCTAAGGCGAGACCGAAAGGTGTAGTTGATGGGAAACGGGTTAATATTCCCGTACCTTGGATAGCTGCGATGGAGAGACGGAGAAGGCTAGGTGAGCCGGGCGACGGTTGTCCCGGTTTAAGCGAGTAGGGAGTGGACTTAGGCAAATCCGGGTCCACAATCTCGAGACGCGACGACGACTGCTCTTAGAGCGGGAAGTCATTGATGCCCTGCTTCCAGGAAAATCTTCTAAGCTTCAGGCTATTCGAGACCGTACCCCAAACCGACACAGGTGGTCAGGTAGAGAATACCAAGGCGCTTGAGAGAACTCGGGTAAAGGAACTAGGCAAAATGGTGCCGTAACTTCGGGAGAAGGCACGCTGGTGGTAAGTGATACCCCTGCGGGTGGAGCTGAAGCCAGTCGAAGATACCAGGCCCCTGCGACTGTTTATTAAAAACACAGCACTGTGCAAACACGAAAGTGGACGTATACGGTGTGACGCCTGCCCGGTGCCGGAAGGTTAATTGATGGGGTTAGCGCTTGCGCGAAGCTCTTGATCGAAGCCCCGGTAAACGGCGGCCGTAACTATAACGGTCCTAAGGTAGCGAAATTCCTTGTCGGGTAAGTTCCGACCTGCACGAATGGCGTAACGATGGGGGCGCTGTCTCTACCCGAGACTCAGTGAAATTGAAATCGCCGTGAAGATGCGGTGTATCCGCGGCTAGACGGAAAGACCCCGTGAACCTTTACTATAGCTTCACAGTGAACTTTGAGCATGTTTGTGTAGGATAGCTGGGAGGCTTTGAAGTGGAACGCCAGTTCTCATGGAGCCAACCTTGAAATACCAGCCTGACATGTTTGAGGTTCTAACTTGGACCCCTTATCGGGGTTGAGGACACTGTGTGGTGGGTAGTTTGACTGGGGCGGTCTCCTCCCAAAGCGTAACGGAGGAGCACAAAGGTGGGCTAAGCATGGTCGGACATCATGCGGTTAGTGTAATGGCACAAGCCCGCTTAACTGCGAGACAGACACGTCGAGCAGGTACGAAAGTAGGTCATAGTGATCCGGTGGTTCTGTATGGAAGGGCCATCGCTCAACGGATAAAAGGTACTCCGGGGATAACAGGCTGATACCGCCCAAGAGTTCACATCGACGGCGGTGTTTGGCACCTCGATGTCGGCTCATCACATCCTGGGGCTGAAGCCGGTCCCAAGGGTATGGCTGTTCGCCATTTAAAGTGGTACGCGAGCTGGGTTTAGAACGTCGTGAGACAGTTCGGTCCCTATCTGCCGTGGACGTTGGAGATTTGAGGAAAGCTGCTCCTAGTACGAGAGGACCGGAGTGGACGAACCTCTGGTGTTCGGGTTGTCACGCCAGTGGCATTGCCCGGTAGCTATGTTCGGACAGGATAACCGCTGAAAGCATCTAAGCGGGAAGCCCCTTCCAAGATGAGATCTCCCTGGACCCTCGAGGTCCCTGAAGAGCCGTTCAAGACCAGGACGTTGATAGGTCGGGTGTGTAAGCGCTGCGAGGCGTTGAGCTAACCGATACTAATTGCTCGTGCGGCTTGACTATATAACACCCAAGACAATTGCGGATAACGCAGAGCCCAACCGCTCAAACGAAATCAACATCACTCGTTCTACCTCTCGTCCCCCAGTGATCAACCGTTTTGCCTGACGACCATAGCGGTCTGGAACCACCTGATCCCATCCCGAACTCAGAAGTGAAACAGACCAGCGCCGATGGTAGTGTGGCGTTGCCCATGTGAGAGTAGGTCATCGTCAGGCTCCTAAATAAAACAGCCCCGACAGCAATCGCTGCCGGGGCTTTTTTATTTTGGATCGAGGCCCTGCTGTGCACTACACAGGCCCCCATGTGACAAGCTTGCCAACGGCAAGCGCAGGACGCGGGAGCGCAGCGACGGCGGGCCCGAAGGGCCGAAGGCCGACAGGCCTGAGCAATGTAGGTCATCGTCAGGCGCCTAATACCAAAACCCCAGAATCCTCGATGCTGGGGTTTTTTATTGCCTGAAACTAAAGCGGCTGACTCAAGGCAACCAGATCTCGAACACGCCGCCACCGAAGCTTCCACCATTGTGAAGCTTTATAGACCCACTTCGATCTCCTTCACTGTGCAGTTTGGCTACGGAGGAGGCGAAAAACAGGCCAAGGCTGGTACTGCCACTTTTGAAATCAAGTGATTTGAAGTTCAGGGTTCCGGTATGCTGCATACTCTCCGGATAGCCTTTCCCGTCGTCCTCAACACCAATCACCAGATAACCCTCTCTTTCACCAGCAGTAAGCAGGATTTTGCTTCGCGTGTAGCGAATAGCGTTGTTAATGGTGTTGTTTAACACGCCGGTCAGAAGATCCTCGTCGAAAAAGCCGTTTATGTCTTCAGCTTCCACCGAAACCTCAATGCCAAGCCCCTGAAGCAGAGGCGTGTGCCTCGCCAGGTGCTCGGTCAGGAAGTCCGGTACAAAGTGCTCCTCAATGTGTGCGGAGAGGTTGTTCTCACCAAGACGATAGATTCCAAGGAGTTGAACCAGATCGTTATGCATCCGTTCGGCTTCATACTGCAGGGTATTGAAGCGCGAGGACTCCCCCAGGCTTGCTTCGTGTTCACTGCGAAGTTCGTCCAGGGAGTTCAGGAGCATGCCAAGCGAGTTCTTCATGTCATGAACGGCTGAGGCGAGTACCATTGAAAAATCGATATTCTGGTCTTTCATTCCATCAGTCCCTTCAGCTTGCGTTGTAAGGCAATATAACGCCGGTATTGGCGGTGTTGTTCTGGCAGTTCTGCTAACCGATCAAGGCAGGACTGGCAGCGTTTCAGGAGCTCAGTGTTGCCCGGATTATTGTCGTGCTCCTTCATAAGTACCTGAACCAGATTAAGGTTCAGGGCTGCGTGATCAGGGACAATTTCCAGAGCCTTTGAAAAGGTTTCCGCCGCTTCTTGCAGGTTTCCGGACTCGAAGGCTCTGATGCCATCCCGGTTCAGGGTGCGGGCCTTGATCTTCTGACGGAATCCAACGGGCTCATCCAGAAGGCTTTCAATCTTCTGCAGGGTGTCAGGGTCGTCGCTGAAACGTTCGGACATTTCGCCCAGTAACTGTTTGGCATCGGTTTCCTGACCCAGGCGAAACAGGGTTTTGGCATAATCTAGCCCTGTTTGTACGTTCAGGGTTGCGGTGTCCTGAAGCTCCGGCCTGATGCTTTCGAGGATCTTGGCTGCCTGTCGGTCCTGTCCCTGCCCGGCGTAAACCCGGCACTGTACGATCCGGCTACGCAGCCCGATGTCTTCTTCGCCATCAAACCGCTTTTCCATCTTCTTGAGCACGGCCAGTGCTTCTTTGGCTCTTGCTGCACCTTCCTCTTCCAGGTCTCCCTCACTCAGATCCGAGAGCGTCTGGCCGAGTGCAAGATAGTGTTCGGATTTGTCGTGAATGGAGTGGGTGCCCAGCTCTACAGTTCGGCGCCATGCATCGGATGCCGTATCCATGTCCTGGTTGGAGCCGGCAAGCTCTGCCAGGTGTTTTTGCCGGAGCAGGGCATTGGGAGAGTGTTCTGCAGCTTTTTCAAGAACCTGCTGTGCCTGCGTTGGGCGGCCTTGCCGTTCCAGTCCCTCGGCTAGCAGATCATAGGCCTCCATATAGTCAGGATGCTTTGCAAGCAGGTCCCTGAGGCCATCTACGGCCTCGTCCAGGCTGCGTTTGGTAAGCAGGACCTTGCAGCGTCCGAGCTTCGCCCAGGAGAGCTCACGCTGGCCCAGGACGTCATCGTAGATCTTCAGTGCGTGAGCCAGGTCGCCGAGCTGGAAATACAGGTCACCCAGAGTTTTCATCAACCAGGTCTTATAACGTGGCTGCCGGGGCAGAGCCTGAAGGCACAGGGAAATGGCTTCCGGGTAGTTCTCGCGGTCGATCTCCCGGTTAATGGGCATGAGGACATTGCGCTGGCTGATCAGGGCGCTCAGGCGTTTCTCAAGCATGGCCCGGTTGATCGGCTTGGTGAGGTACGCATCCGGCTGGTATTCCCTCGCGCCCATGACCATTTCCTTGGACGTTTCGGCGGTCACCATCAGGAAAAGCGAGGAACGTTTGAGAAGCTTTTTGTGCCGAAGCTCCTCAAGTATGTGCTGGCCGTTTTTGCCTTCGCCAAGGTTAAAATCGCACAACACCACGTCGACGTGATTGTAGGTACAGTACTGGATTGCCTGATTGGCATTGGAGACCAGTTCGATAGAATCGGCACCGCAGCTACGCAGCATCTGGCGCATTGATAACCGGAAGTTCTCGAAATCATCGATTACCAGATAGGTGAGCTTTCCGAACGGATTGAAGTCAGCTTTGGAATCGGTCATGAGCGCTTCTGTTTGAGTAACTTGTTAACCAATGCCCGAAGTGCGGCCGGTTTAACCGGTTTGTAGAGAATTTGATAACCACGGTCGATGGCGTCTTCCCGTACTTCGGGTGCCATGTAGCCGGTGATGAGTATGCCTGGAATGTCTTCGCTCAAGGCATCACGGATGCTGTCCATAGCGTCGAGGCCGTTCTTGTTATCATCAAGCTGATAATCGGCAAGTATAATATCCGGCTTGTGGCCTTCCAGCTTTTCCATGGCATCTTCCAGGCTTTCGGCCGCAGTGACGTCACACTTCCAGTTGCCCAACAATGCCACCATACCCTGAAGTATAGCTGGGTCGTTGTCGATACAGAGGAAATGCAGGCCGCCAAGATTCGATACTCTCCTGGAGCTCGATGTAGCTTTGGCAACAGCGGTTTCACTCTGTTCAGGAGCCGCGGTCGGGACGGTGATACCGAATACACTGCCGCGGCCCTGCACGGAATGGACGCTGACAGGATGGTTTAGCATGCCGCTGATACGGTCGACGATGGCGAGACCAAGCCCGAGGCCTTTTTTGTCTCTGCCATGCTGAAACCGACGAAATTCCTCGAAGATATGCGCCAGCTGGTCCTCGGGTATGCCCGGGCCGGTGTCCCAGACTTCTATGCGGATATAGCCCTTCAGTCGTCGGCAGCCGAGGAGAATCTTGCCTTCCGGCGTGTAGCGTATGGCATTGGACAGGAAGTTCTGGACCACGCGGCGCAGAAGTTTGGCATCCGAGCGGATCCAGACCGTGCTGGGCACAACGTGCAGCTCCAGGTTCTGGTCTTTTGCGATGGCGGAGAAATCGGTCGCCAGGTGACGCATGATCTCGTTGACCGGGAATACCCCGATGTCCGGCTCCAGCGCGCCGGCGTCCAGTTTTGAAATGTCGAGCAGGGTACTGATGATCTCTTCGGCAGCGCCCAGAGAGCTGTCGATGTGGTCCACCAGATCTTTCATTTCGCCGTCATCGGCCTTGCCGGCGAGGGCGGAGGTGAACAGTCTCGCTGCGTTCAGTGGCTGTAGCAGGTCATGACTGGCTGACGCCAGGAAGCGGGTTTTGCTCTGGTTGGCCTGCTCCGCCACGGATTTGGCTTTCAGCATCTGCTCGTTGATGACCTGGAGTTCCTGGGTACGCTCCTTTACCCGCTGTTCCAGGTAGATGTTGGTTTCCTTGAGCGCCTGCTCGGTCCTGCGCATGGCGGTGATGTCCTGGAAGGTGGTCACATAACCACCGCCGGGTATCGGGCTGCCATCGACGCGCAGCACGGTCCCGTCGGGCCGCTGGCGCTCATAGGACATCGGCTGGCCCTCCCGCATGCTGGAGCAGCGGTCGGCGATGATCTCATCGATCCGGCGGGCCGAGAGGTTGGCGTTGGTGAGGTTGTAGCGCATCAGATCTTCGACCGGGCGCCCGACCCTGACAAATCCCTTGGGATAGGTGAATAGCTCCAGGTAGCGGTGGTTCCAGACCACCAATTGCTGCTGATGGTTTACCACAGACACGCCCAGGCTTATGTTTTCAATGGCCGACTGGAGCAGCTCGCGGCTGAATGTCATGGCCTGGGACGCTTCGTCGACAATGCTGACCACATCCTCGATCTGCATGTCGCGACCGGTAAGGGTGGATTCCAGCACTACACGGCGGTGGAAGCACCGATTACCGAGGCGAGCTGTCGCTCGATGTACTTCATGAGATGTGCAGACGCCGGACGGTGAGGGTAAAGCCGAATGGCATTGCGACGCTCGTAGTTCCGGAAGATGGTCTCTGAACGTTCTTCCCCCATGAACCGGTCTGTCAGTGCCTGCAGGTCGGATGTCAGGATTTCGCCCTGCCAGCTCTGGTGCTGAGCGGTCTCTGCTTTGGGCTGTGGATCATGAAAGAAGGAGGCAATCTGGATTTTTTCGCGGACACGCTGACGGGTCAGCATAGAGAGCACGATGTAGACGATCGTGTTGATCCCCAGGCTCCAGATAATGCCATGGCTGGTCTGGTCCAGCTCCGACCCGAACAGCGCGGTGGGGCGGGTCCAGTTCAGGCCCCAGATCCCGTGCTCAATCAGCGTATCGGTGACCCAGCCGGTGGTGGCGAGCGCCGGAAGGAGCAGGGTGTAGCACCACATCATGAAGCCGAGGCCCAGGCCCCAGACGGCGCCCATGTAATTGCCCCGGCGCCAGATGATGCCGCCAACCAGGGCCGGGCCGAACTGAGCTGCGGCGGCGAAGGAGAGCAGGCCAAAGGCTGTCAGGCTGTAATCTTCACCGGCCATGCGGTAAAAGCCATAGGCGGTGAGCAGCACTACGAAGATGGCGACCCGGCGGATACTCAGCAGCAGGTAGCTCAGGTCCGTGCGCCGGTTCATGCGCGGCCGGAAGAACTTCAGCAGGGCCGGCATGATGATCTCATTGCTCACCATGGTGGCTATGGCCACGGAGCAGACGATAACCATGGCTGCAGCGGCTGAGCCACCCCCGAGGAAGGCCAGGATGGCCAGCCATTCCTCGCCGGCCATGATGGGTAGTTGGAGAATGAGTATGTCCGGGTTGCCAGCCGAGGCCTCTGGCGACAGCAGGCCGGCGGCTGCAATGGGAAGCACGAACGCGCTCGCGACGATCAGGTAGATCGGCATGGCCCAGCGGGCAATCTCGAAGTCCCGATGGTCGGTATTCTCGACCACCATGACATGAAACTGCCGGGGCAGGCAGATGATGGCGAGCATGGCAATGAGTGTCTGGGTGATAAACGCAGGGGCCTCAATACCATCGGTGGTCAGGGTACCGATCAGGTCTGCCTCCTTGGCACGGTCAAACAGGTCTCCGAACCCGCCGTACAGACCAAAACCAACGAAAAGGCCAACGGCCACGAAGGCCACGAGTTTGATCAGTGATTCAAAGGCAACGGCCTGAATCATACCCCGATGATGCTCGGTGGATTCCAGATGCCGGGTGCCAAACAGAACGGTGAATACCGCCAGGGCAAGGGTGATGTACCAGGCGGAATCATTCCAGGCTGCCGTGCTCAGTTCCTCGTAGCCGGTGCCGGTTTCCGAAAGCACGTTGAAACCCATGGCAATGGCTTTCAGCTGCAGGGCTATGTAGGGGACACTGCCGATCAGGGCAAAAGTTGCAATCATTGCCGCCAGTAGCTGGGATTTGCCGTATCGGGAGGCGACGAAATCGGCAATGGAAGTACTGTTATTGCGCTTGCTGATATAGATGATCCGGCGCAGCAGGGGCGCGCCGAAAACAAATACCAGCAGGGGGCCAAGGTAGATGGGTAGAAACCCGAGCCCTTCCTGGGTGGCGCGTCCAACGGCGCCGTAGAAAGTCCAGGAGGTGAAGTAGACTGCAAGAGAGAGTGCGTAGATGTGTGTGCGTGCCAGGCGCCTGCGATATAACCCGGGGTGTTTGTCGCCGGCCCAGGCGATCACGAACAGGATCGAGATGTAGGTGATTGAAATTAGGACCAGCAGCCAGGCACTAATCATGGTTACGCGTTCCCGACAGTATCAGCAGGTTGAAGCATCACGCTAACGAGCTATCACTCGGCGCAGACGGTTTTATACAGGGTATCTCCGGGCTCGAGCAGCTTGAGGTTATCCACTCGGGGGCTTCCGTCAGAACCCAGTGGTACCAGTTCCCGGGTCGCACAGTTGATGATGTGAATGCGGTGAGAAACGGCGTCGGTCATTTTCTGCTCGAAGCGATACAGGGTAAACCGGACGATGTCCTCGCTGTTGGTGTCACGGCTGATGCTCTTGGTGTCGACTGTCGAAAATGCAGTGACGTAGGGGAGCACGAAGGTCCATGGCCGCCAAAGGATGCCGTCGGATTCGGTACTCACAACCACCGCTTCTTCCGGCAGACGGGCCTCTTTCTGGTCGAACCAGGTGTATTCCATATAGATGAGATAGCCGAGCATGCCCGCGCCGGCAAAAACCGGGATGATCCACTTCGGGGCTTTATTTCGGGTGGCGGCACGAATACCGAGAGCGATACCGGCAGCGCCAAGGCCGCAGACTACAGTGGCGACAAATGTCCAGAACATATAATGACTTCCTCAAAAAAGAACGGGCTCCCTCATTGAGGAAGCCCGTTCAGTATCAACCTGTCAGTTCAATGAACGAATCAGGCTGAGATGTTGCTTAGTGGTCTGTAGCTTGACCGGCACCACGCGGGTAACGGACGCTTTCAACCAGTTCCTGAATCTCAACGGGCGGTTCTTCAGTTGCGTTGGATACAATGAAGGCTACCGCAAAGTTGACGATTGCACCAACCGCGCCGATAGACAGCGGGGAGATGCCCAGCACCCAGTTTTCCGGAGTGTCTGGCAGGTTAGCTGTGCCCGGGATGAACAGCCAGCCCTTGTACACGAAGATGTAGACAAGGGTGAAGGCCAGACCGGTCAGCATGCCAGCAATGGCGCCTTTGTTGTTAACACGCTTGGAGAAGATACCCATCATCAGTGCCGGGAACAGGGATGCAGCGGCGATACCGAATGCCAATGCAACAACCTGTGCCGCGAAGCCGGGAGGATTCGCTCCAAGCCATGTAGCGACAACGATTGCCACAGCCATGGATATCCGTGCTGCGAGCAGCTCGCCTTTCTCCGAAATCGCCGGATTAATGGAACCCTTGATCAGGTCGTGACTGACCGCCGAGGAGATCGCGAGCAACAGGCCGGCCGCCGTGGACAGCGCTGCTGCCAGACCACCCGCTGCGATAAGACCAATGACCCAGCCGGGCAGGTTGGCGATTTCCGGGTTGGCCAGTACCAGGATATCCCGGTTAACCACGAGCTCGTTACCGTTCCAGCCCCGTGCTTCAGCCTGGGGAGCGAAGGCCTCGCTGTCATTATACAGCTGTATACGACCATCTTCGTTCTTGTCGGTGAACTGGATAAGACCAGTTACTTCCCACTCCCTGATCCAGTTCGGACGTTCATCGTACTGGATTGGCTCAGCTGCGGTGCCGTCCGGGTAGATGGTGGTCATCAGGTTCAGGCGCGCCATGGAAGCAACAGCCGGCGCAGTCAGGTACAGCAGGGCGATGAACACCAGGGCCCAGCCGGCTGACCAGCGTGCGTCAGCAACCTTCGGTACGGTGAAGAAGCGGATGATGACGTGGGGCAGGCCTGCAGTACCGATCATCAGCGACAGGGTAAACAGAACCATGTTCAGTTTGTTGTCGATGTCGGCGGTGTACTCGTTGAAGCCGAGGTCGGTGATGACCTGGTTCAGTTTGTCGAGGATCGGCATGCCGGAATCCACGTGAGTCGAGAACAGACCCAGCGGCGGAATCGGGTTGCCGGTCAGTTGCATGGAGATGAACACCGCGGGAATAGTGTAGGCAATGATCAGTACGCAGTACTGGGCACCTGGGTGTAGGTGATACCCTTCATACCGCCGAGTACGGCGTAGATGAAGACCACGACCGCAGCAATGATCAGGCCCAGGGTGGCGTCAACTTCCAGGAAGCGTGAGAAGGCAACACCGGCACCGGCCATCTGGCCGATTACGTAGGTCACGGACGCGACGATCAGGCAGATAACCGCCACCAGGCGGGCATTCTTGCTGTAGAAACGATCGCCGATGAACTCGGGGACGGTGAACTTACCGAACTTCCGCAGGTACGGGGCCAGCAGCATCGCCAGCAGAACGTAACCGCCGGTCCAGCCCATCAGGAAGGTGGAGTTGGCGTAACCACCGGCGGCAATCAGGCCTGCCATGGAGATAAACGATGCCGCGGACATCCAGTCGGCACCGATTGCCATACCGTTGGTAACCGGGTGAACGCCGCCGCCGGCAACGTAGAAGTCACTCGTGCTTCCGGCCTTGGCCCAGATAGCAATTGCGATGTAGAGGAGGAATGAGCCCCCTACGAACATGATGTTAATGGCAAATTGGCTCATTCGTTCTTACTCCTCGTGCACGCCGAATTTTTCATCGATCTTGTTCATGCGCCACGCATAGAAAAAGATCAGAGCGATGAACGTAAGGATGGAACCTTGCTGGGCGAACCAGAAGCCCAGATCGGTGCCACCAATTGGAATGCCCGCGAGCATCGGACGGAGCAGAATTGCAAAGCCGTAAGATACCAGGGCCCAGACAATCAGGCTCCCGAATATCAGGCGTAGATTCGCCTTCCAGTACGCTTCAGCATCGTAGCTATGACCTGCTGACATAGGATCACTCCTGTTTTGTTGTTGTGGAGGTTGGGTGGGTTTTTGGTGAGGCACTTCGATTAGAGAATTTATTATTCATATAAGTACTTCTCCGACTAGCCCGAATTATTCATAAAAAAAGGCGAACCTTGCTCAACCCATTGATATAATGGGAGTTACACCAATAACGCTTCGGAAGAAGCTAAACAAGGTTCGCCCATGTCCAATTCTATCCCAACTCAACTGCGCTTTCCTCCCTTTGCCGGCTTTACCGTGCGAGCTGATTTCGAGGGCGGAGCGTTGTCATCCGACTTTGGCCCCCTGCTGCTGCGTGGGGTGGACCAACAGATTGGCCTGGTTCATCGACTGGCCCAGGCCATCGACGACCGCCGTCACGCCTCTTATATCGACCACTCACTTTCCGATCTATTAACTCAGCGGATCTTCCAGATCGCCTGTGGCTATGCCGATGCCAATGACGCCAACACCCTGCGCCGTGACCCGATGTTCAAGCTCGGCACCGAACGCAAGCCGCTTGAGCCAGAGCAGGATCTGGCCAGCGCACCGACCTTCTCGCGCCTGGAAAATGCCGTTAACACCCGCGACCTTTACCGTCTCGCCGAGGCCTTTGTAGAGCAGTTTGTCGCCAGCTACGCCAAGCCTCCAGAGATGATCGTGCTGGACATGGATCACTCCGAAGACCAGACCCACGGCCAACAGGAACTGGCGTTTTATAACCACCATTACCAGAGTCACTGCTACCTGCCACTGTTTCTGTTTGAAGGTCTGTCGGGCAAGTTCATTACCGCGGCACTGCGCCCCGGCAAACGCCCGACGGGGGCAGAGAACGCAATGATCCTCAAGCGGGTGCTCAAACGGCTGCGCCAGCATTGGCCCGAGACCCGCATCCTGCTGCGTGGTGATGCTCATTTCGCCAACGTGGAATTGATGCAACTGGCGCTCGACGATCCGTACACCGATTTCCTGTTCGGCCTGGCCGGCAACAGCCGTCTGAAAAAACTGGCCGAGCCACACCTGCAATCCACCCGGCGGCTGCACGATACCCGCTGCCATAACGCTCGCCTCGCGGAACAGGCCCCGCCGCAACGCTCGCGCACCTTCCACGAGATCGATTATCAGGCCCGTTCCTGGCCACAGGCGTTTCGCACTGTCCTGAAAGCCGAAACCATGGCCCTCGGCGATAACCCCCGCTTCGTCGTCACCTCCCTGGAAGAGTCAACCCCGGAAATACTGTACGCCGAGCTGTATTGCGCCCGGGGCCAGGACGAGAATTTCATCAAGATGATGAAAAACGACCTGGCCAGCGACCGCACCTCGGATTGCCGCTTTGCGGCCAACCACCTGCGCCTGTTTTTCTCCTGCGCCGCCTATGTGCTGCATCACGCCTTGCGCGCCGAACTGTTGCAAGGCACCGAGTTGTCTCAGGCCCAGCCCTCGACGGTCATCATCAAGCTGTTCAAGCTGGCCGTACGGGTGGTGCAGTACAAAGACCGCATCAAGCTCCACCTGCCAGGTAGCTGCCCGGTCAAGGCCCTTCTGCACACAGTCACCGAACGGTTATATCGCCTGCCTCGGCCCAGGTTAAACACCGGCTGAGCCGCCGTCGGCGCTCACCTCCATCTCGGGCTCGGGAGGCCTTCCCTCGCCCGGACGCTGGAATTGATCAAATAATAAACACTTAAGGCCGGTGACTGGATGACATCAGAGCGACATTGGCGCGCATACTACTAATAATTCTCATATCTGGGCGTAATGGGCTAACCGAGAAAATTTCGTGGCTGCTGCTTGGGGTGTTTATGAAATGTTCGGGTTAAATACCGCACAAATCCCCCCAAGAGATTCGGTTGAATGTCTAAAAATAACAAAGTGCTGGTGCTGAGCGAGGATGATTCAAGATTGCGGGGACATGGTCACCATTCTTGAGTTCATCGGCGAGGAGCAGGTCCTTGCCGGCGATGAAGCCAGGGCACTTTTGAGCAGCGGCGACGAGGATAGCCTTTCAGATGTCGCGGTCGCGGTGGTGAACGGAGAAGATGCTGGCGCCACCGAGGCCATTACGAGTGTGTGCAAAGCGGTTCAGGGAGTGCCGTTGCTGGTTGTTGGGCATACTGAACTCAGGGGGCCTGTCCGATGATGCCAGCGCCCGCATTATTGCCCGCATGGAATGGCCGCTGAATTACACCAAGTTTGTTGATTCCCTCTATCGGGCCCAGGTTTATCGGGACCAGTTCAGCCGGTCCCGGGAGCGGGCCAGCAGCGCGGACTTCAGCTCTTCCGTAGTCTTGTCGGAACCAGTCGCAAGGTCCATCAGGTGCGCCAGTTGATGGAGCAGGTGGCCGATAAGGACGTCAGCGTTCTGATCACCGGCGAGTCCGGTACCGGCAAGGAGGTTGTCGCCCGCAACCTGCATTACCACTCTTCCCGGCGGAACAAACCGTTTGTGCCGGTGAACTGTGGCGCCATTCCGGCTGAACTGCTGGAAAGCGAATTATTCGGCCATGAAAAAGGCGCCTTTACCGGTGCCATCACAGCCCGGGTAGGGCGCTTTGAAATGGCGGAGGGCGGCACCCTGTTCTGGATGAGATCGGCGACATGCCGCTCAACATGCAGGTGAAGATTCTTCGGGTTTTGCAGGAGCGTACCTTCGAGCGGGTGGGCAGCAATCGGACCCAGTCGGCCGATGTGCGGGTAATCGCCGCCACTCACAAGCATCTGGAAGACATGATCGAGTCCGGGGATTTCCGGGAAGATCTCTACTACCGTCTGAATGTGTTCCCCATCGAAATGCCGGCCCTTCGCGAGCGAGTGGAAGATATTCCCTTGCTGATCAACGAGCTTATTTCCCGGATGGAGAAGGAGAAGCGTGGCTCGCTGCGGATGAATTCGGCGGCGATCATGAGTCTGTGTCGCCATGACTGGCCCGGTAACGTGCGCGAGCTGGCCAATCTGGTGGAACGCCTGTCGATCATGCACCCCTACGGCGTGATAGGCGTACAGGAGTTGCCCAAGAAGTTCCGCTACGTTGACGATTACGATGAGAACCGTCCGGTTGAGGACACCGGAATGCCCTCCGGTATTCCCGGCCTGGTGGGTCTGGATGCCCCGGCGTTGCTGCCGGTGAATGGTATCGACCTCAAGGATTACCTCTCCAACCTTGAGAAGCAGTTGATCCAGCAGGCGCTCGACGAAGCCGGCGGCGTGGTCGCAAGGGCTGCCGAGAAGCTGCGGATCCGTCGAACCACCCTGGTAGAGAAGGTTCGCAAGTACGGCTGCGGGAAGAGGAATCCGAGGAATCCTGAGTCGGACCGTCCTGATTCCTGAGTTCCTGAAACGGCGTCAAAGGTTTGTAACCTGAGGCGCCGTTTCCATTTCTGACCGACGTAAAATTGTCATCCCTCTCTTTCCGGGTTCCCTTTCCTACTGAAATATATAGAAAAAATGAAGTTGGCACGGTGCTGGCTTAACAACCTGCAAACGAAGTATCCGAACTATTGGGTCCGAACCGAAGGGCCGATCGGGGAGTCAGGTTATGAGTCAGGCACAGTTTGTTCTTCAGTCCGGCGCGGGCGGCGCGAAAGCCAACGCTGCGGCGGATGTAAACGACAAAGTTACGGCCCTGTTTCCGGAGCAGGACGACGAGGCGGTGGATTCCGCCCTGGAACTGTTCAATCGGATGTCGCGGCAGATTACCGACTCGTACCGAACCCTGGAGTCGCGGGTTAATCAACTTTCCGGCGAGCTGAACCAGGAATCGCTCCAGCGCCAGCAGGAGCTTGAAGAAAAAGAGCAGCTGGCGGACCGGCTGTCGACCTTGCTGAATGCGCTGCCTGCCGCGTTGTGGTTCTGGATAGCCAGGGTGTGGTGACGCAGACCAATCCGGCAGCCATTGCGCTTCTGGGGGAGCCCCTGGACGGCGCCGCTGGGTGGATGTTATCCATCGCTGTTTTGCGCCCCGGCGCGACGATGGTCACGAGGTCTCTCTGAAAGATGGCCGCAGGGTCAGCATTGAGATCCGGACCATGGAAAACCAGCCGGGCCAGTTGATTCTTCTGACCGACCTGACAGAAACCCGGCATCTTCAGCGCAGCTGGCACACGCCCAGCGCCTGTCTGCCATGGGCAAGATGGTCGCATCCCTTGCTCACCAGATCCGCACGCCCCTGTCTGCGGCCATTCTCTATGGTGGCCACCTGAGTCAGGAAGACCTGGATGAAGAAATGCGTCAACGCTGTGCCTCTCGCTTGATGTCACGACTCACTCATCTGGAGCAGCAGGTGCGGGATATGCTGATCTTCGCCCGGGGCGAAACCCGGCTGGCGGAGGAACTGGCTGCCGGTAAGCTGGTTTCGGCGCTGGCTTCAGCGGTGGAAGGGTTGAAGCCGGCCCCGGCGCAGAAGTCTGCTCCCAGAACGAACTCTCCAGCGACTGCCGTCTCATGTGTAACCGTGATGCCCTGGTGGGCGCCTGTACCAATCTTGTGAATAACAGCCTTGAGGCCGGCGCGACCCGTGTGGCTGTTCGGGTGACCGAAGACGCCGGCGAGCTGGTCATTCGCGTTCAGGACAACGGTCCAGGGTTTGAGTCCTCGGACGCGGCGCGATTAACAGAAGCTTTTTACACGACCAAGTCCCATGGCACGGGGCTCGGCCTTGCGGTGGTGCAAGCCGTCATCAAGGCACATCAGGGGCGGTTCTCCATTGAATCGCCGGAGCAGGGCGGCGCAATCGCTACCTTGCGTTTACCGCAATTACGTAACAGACACTGATCGGAGGCAACCATGGCCAAGGCCCAGATTCTGATTGTTGAGGACGACCATGACCTGCGGGAAGCGCTGGTAACCACCCTTGAACTCGCCAAATTCCGGGTAAAGGAAGCGGCCAATGCCAGTGAGGCACTTGAGCGACTGGCAGAGGCCCCGGTGGATATGGTGGTCAGCGATGTCAACATGCCGGGTCTGTCTGGGCATCAGTTGCTGACCGAAGTCCAGCGGTTGTATCCGGGGCTGCCAATGATGCTGATCACGGCCTATGGCCAGATCAGCGACGCGGTGTCTGCCATGCAGGCCGGAGCCATTGATTACCTTGTGAAGCCCGTTCGAGCCGCGTTTCCTGGTGGATGCTGTCAGCAAGATTGTTGGCGGCGGGCGCGAAAAAGCCAGCGATGAGCCGGTGGCCGAGGATCCGATCAGTAAGCGGATGTTCCAGCTGGCGACCAAGGTGGCCGGCAGTGATTCGACAGTCATGATTTCCGGGGAAAGTGGAACGGCAAGGAAGTGCTTGCCCGGTTTATTCACCAGCAGTCACCCCGGGCGGATCAGCCGTTCGTGGCCATCAACTGTGCGGCGATCCCGGAAAATATGCTGGAGGCCATTCTGTTCGGTCACGAGAAAGGCGCCTTTACCGGTGCCGTTGCCTCTTCGCCGGGCAATTCGAACAGGCCAACGGTGGCACCATTCTTCTGGACGAGATTTCAGAGATGGATCTCGGGCTTCAGTCGAAGCTGTTGCGGTTTTTGCAGGAGCGGGAAGTGGAGCGGGTTGGCGGTCGCAAGACCATCAGTCTGGATGTTCGGGTGGTGGCAACGACCAACCGGGATCTGGCGGACTACGTTCGCGAAGGTAAATTCCGGGAGGATCTTTACTACCGCCTGACGGTGTTCCCGATGCACTGGCAGCCGCTACGGGAACGTCGACTGGATATCATGCCGCTGGCCACGTCGCTGCTTAAAAAGCACTGCCGAAAAATGAAGCTGACCGGGATTACCTTTGCCCAGGACGCGAAAAGCGCGTTGATGAATCATCAGTGGCCGGGCAATGTTCGGAGCTGGACAACGCAATCCAGCGCGCCCTGGTGCTGCACCAGGGCAATGTTATTCACTCCGGGG
>Ga0064014_10186_pt1 | contig 20043 bp, 20 predicted proteins | sample CrowatWCoCulture_2_FD_61584 | JGI IMG/M metagenome (GOLD analysis project Ga0064014, IMG submission 61584) | Marine cyanobacteria communities from the University of California, Santa Cruz, USA, analyzing cyanobacterial DNA methylation -... | ecosystem: Host-associated > Microbial > Bacteria >...
GGGTATCAGCCTCGCCTCGAATAATGCCTACCATGTTCTCAGAATCGAAGGTGGAACCATCGCGGCGACGCATTCTGTAGGAGCAGTGAAACGTGTCCTTTTCTGAACCGAGTATGGTTTCAGATATCTCGCCGAACCGCTGGAAACTCTCCTCATCCACGTGCAGCATTTCGGTGCTCTGGTCTTGCAACTCTTCCGGTCGCCAGCCAAAGATTCGATATACCGCTTCACTGGCTGCAAGGATGCGACGTGTCTGCCAACTCACCACAAATACAGGCTGGTCATGGGCCAGGAAGGCGGCCTCGATCAGATTCGTCCCTGAGAGTCCTGGAATCATATCCATACACTTACTCTAAGCTTACGAAGAAGCATTAAGTTGAATTCTCGAGGTAAGCACACCTTGCCCCCCAATCAACAGCCAATTTGTCTTCATCGTAGCAGATAGGTCATGGGGTCGTTGCTGTGAGCGCTCAGTAATTACACCTTGTCAGGTATAACCGGCATCGAGTTCCGGGGGGTGCCAGAAGGAGAGAAAAGATCTCCGGAATCATTGGATATTGATGGTGCTCCGGGCCGGAATCGAACCGGCACGACCTAACGGTCGAGAGATTTTAAGTCTCTTGTGTCTACCAATTTCACCACCGGAGCATTCGGGGGAGGTTTTGACGGGCAGAATTGTATAAGCCTGCGTGGGGTAACGCAATTCGGATTCTGCTATCGCCTTCAGGCGGCCGGGCTGGCTGCTGCGGGCTTGGTTGCCCTGCCCTTGTAGATGTATCCGGCGATTTTTGGCGCTTTTGGAATGTAGAGGTTTTCCAGCTCCTGGATTTCGAAACCGGCGTGTCGGATCAGATCGGCGATGTGGCGGTTCAGGTGGCAGCCGCCGGCCAGCTTTTTCCAGCCTGGGGTGATGCGGTGTTGCCACTTGCGGGTGCCATCGTGAGGGGATTCGCCGTGTTCCAGGAACAGGAGTTCGCCACCCGGTTTGAGTACCCGCCACATTTGCTGCAGCGCTGCCTGCCAGTCGGGGATGGTGCACAGGGTGAAGGTCAGCAGTACGGTATCGACGGAGTGGTCCTCCAGGGGGATTTTTTCGCCCGGCAGGTCCAGCCACTCTACCTTGATGGGAGACTTTGCGAGATTCGGTTGGGCCTTGCGGCGCATGCCTTCTGAAGGCTCCAGGCCGTAAACCATGTCAACGCGGTCGGAATTGTAGAACTCCATGTTGATGGCGGACCCCATGCCGACTTCCAGAACCACGCCTTTTGCGTGAGGGACTACCTGGCTACGAAGCTTCATCACCTGGCCCATCGAGCATGCGCGGTCTATGATATGGGGCAGTATCCTGTCTTCGTAAAAGCTCATCGGCATCACCATAATTGTTATAAATCAAGGGTGCGACAATCGGCCCTATCGTATCTGCTAACATGTTTAGTAGCATAGTAACCATCTGCCGGTAATAACAATATAACAAACAGAGCTAAGGCAGCGACTGAACGGGTTCGCTGGGCCCGTTTGTTATGATGTGACCGTTACCGGAGGGTTCCCATGGAACTTGATCCTCTCATCTTATCGCGAATCCAGTTCGCGTTTGTGGTGTCATTTCACGCCATTTTTCCGGTGTTTACCATCGGCCTTGCTTCCTACATCGCGGTGCTCGAAGGCCTGGCCTTCAAAACCGAGAATCCTTTGTGGATAAAGCTCTCTGCCTTCTGGACCAAGGTGTTCGCCGTGGTGTTCGGCATGGGGGTGGTATCCGGCATCGTGATGTCGTTCCAGTTCGGAACCAACTGGAGTAACTTCGCCCAGGCGTCCGCCAACTTCCTCGGCCCTGTTCTTAGCTATGAGGTGGTTACGGCGTTCTTCCTGGAGGCGGCGTTCCTCGGGGTGCTTCTGTTCGGTCGGGACAAGGTGCCCGCAGGCGTTCACCTGTTTGCCGCCATCATGGTTGCGCTGGGGACCTTTATCTCCTCCTTCTGGATTCTGTCCGCCAACAGCTGGATGCAGACTCCGGCCGGCACCGAACTCCGTGATGGCGTCTTTTATGTGACTTCCTGGAGTGAGGCTATCTTCAACCCCTCCTTCCCGTATCGTTTTGCCCACATGGGTCTGGCTTCATTCCTGACCGGCGGCTTTGTGGTGGCCGGTGTGAGTGCCTGGTATCTGCTGCTGGGTCGCGAGGTTGAGGCCAACAAGAAAGCCCTGTCCATGTGCCTGTGGCTGCTGCTGTTCATTGCCCCTGCCCAGGCGGTACTGGGTGATTTCCACGGACTGAACACTCTGGAGCATCAGCCAACCAAAGTCGCGGCGATGGAAGGGAACTGGGAAACCTCACGCAATGTGCCGTTGCTGCTGTTTGCCATTCCCGACCAGGAGAATCAGCGCAACCTTTACGAGATCGGCATTCCCAGCTTGGCCAGTTTCATCCTGACCCATGAATGGGATGGTGAAGTGCCCGGTGTGAGCGCGGTTCCTGTTGAAGAGCAGCCACCGGTGGCGATTGTGTTCTGGTCGTTCCGGATCATGGTGGGTATTGGCCTGCTGATGATTGCGTTTGCCGTGGCAGGTCTGATCCTTCGGGCCGGTGGCCGCTACTGGCGTAAAGGCTGGTTCCTGCAGGGCATGCGTTTTATGAGTATTGCGCCCTTCCTGGCGGTGCTGACCGGGTGGTTCGTAACCGAAGTGGGCCGGGCGCCCTGGCTGGTCTACGGCCAGATGACCCAGGCGGAGGCGCTTACCCCGTCACTCACCGGTGGTATGGCACTGTTCACGCTCATCGGCTATATCGTGGTGTACGCTCTGGTGTTCTCTGCCGGCGTGTACTATCTGATGCGAGTGCTGTATGTCGGTCTTGAAGACCGGGCTGAAGACGAGCACGAGGCCGAGCGGCCCAAACGTCCCTTCTCTGCTGCGCATGTGCCTTTTGAGATTGAAGATGACGAGCGTCAGGGTAAACCGGCCAGCCAGGGAGGTCACTGATTATGGAACTGTTCGATCTGCCCCTTATCTGGGCATTTATTATTGGCTTCGGCATCATCATGTATGTGCTGATGGACGGGTTTGATCTGGGCGTGGGGATTCTCTTCCCCTTCGCCCCGAGCGAGGAAGGCCGGGACACCATGATGAACTCGGTGGCGCCGGTGTGGGACGGCAACGAGACCTGGCTGGTGCTGGGTGGCGCTGGCCTTCTGGCAGCCTTCCCGATGGTGTATTCCATCTTCCTGCCTGCACTGTACATCGGCGTGTTCCTGCTGCTGGCCGGGCTGATTTTCCGGGGCGTGGCGTTCGAGTTCCGGTTCAAGGCCCGGACGTCTCGCTACCTCTGGAACTGGGCCTTTGCCGGTGGCTCTACTGTTGCCTCCTTTGCCCAGGGCGCCGTGGTTGGGGCCTATATCCAGGGCTTTGAGACCGCCAACGGCGTTTATGTTGGCGGAGCGCTGGACTGGCTGACGCCTTTCACCGTGCTCACCGGTCTGGGAATGCTGGCCGGCTACGCCCTGCTGGGTTCCACCTGGCTGATCATGAAAACCGAGGGTTACCTGCAGCAGTGGGCGTACAGAATCACCCTGCCACTGCTGGCCGCGGTACTCGTGGTATTCGGCATTATCAGTGTCTGGACCCCGTTTGTGGATGAGCTGGTTCGCGAGCGCTGGTTCTCGAATCTGACCGTGATCTGGATCCTGCCGGTGCTGACCTTGCTCTGTGCCCTCCAGATCTACCGTTCGGTACGTGATCGCAAGGAAGGTATGCCGTTTGTAGCAACTATGGGCCTGTTCATCACCACCTATCTGGGTCTGGTGGTCAGCCGCTGGCCGTATGTGGTTCCCCCGGAATACACGCTCTGGGATGCCGCTTCCGCCTATGAATCCCAGCTGTTCCTGCTGTTGGGGCTGCTGTTCGTGATTCCGATCGTGCTGGCCTATACCGCCTGGACCTACTGGGTGTTCCGGGGCAAGGTACGCGCCGGGGAGGGATACCACTAAGTGGCGGAGCCACGAGCCAATGGTGGCGGAGCGAACACGGCCGCCACCGACCAGAAGGCTGTCAAGGAATGGCTGGCGCAACTGGCCCGTGGCAGCCGTTTCTGGATACGCAGTACGGTGGCTGCCGGCACAGTTGCTGGCGTTGCCACCATTCTCCAGATGATTCTGTTGGCCCGGATTATCCATCTGGGCATCATTGATGAGGTCCCGGTTGCGGACCTCACTCCCCTCTTTCTCGGTCTGATCCTGGCGCTGGTTGTTCGTGCCCTGGGCCAGGGTTTTCAGACCCGGTTTGCGGCGCGTTGCAGCGAACAGGTTCGCCGGGATGCCCGGCGACAGCTCCACAAACACTGGCAGGCCACGGGCCCGGTTGAATTGGGCCAGTCCTCCGCTGGCACCCTGGCCAGGGAATGGATTGACCATGTGGAAGCCCTGCACGGTTACTTTGCGCGGTTTCTGCCTCAGATGACCTTGTCGATGATTGTGCCGCTGCTGATCCTGGCCCTGGTGTTCTGGCTGGACTGGCTGGCCGGCATCTTCCTGCTGCTGTCCGCGCCGCTGATCCCGTTGTTCATGGCCCTGGTGGGTATGGGCGCGGAGAAACTGAACCAGCAGCACTTTGAAACCATCAGCCGGCTTTCCGGCCAGTTCCTGGACAAGGTGCGCGGCCTGACCACCCTGCAGCTGTTCGGCCAGACGGCCGGGGCTGCGGAGCTCATTCGCAAGCGCTCTGATCACTACCGCCGCATTACCATGAAAACACTCCGGGTCGCTTTTCTGTCCTCGGCGGTTCTGGAGTTCTTTGCCTCTGTGGCCATCGCCGTGATCGCCAGCTACATCGGGTTTGGTCTGCTTGGCTATATCACCTACGGCCCTTCCGAGGATCTGACCCTGTTTTCCGGGTTGCTGATTCTGTTGCTGGCCCCGGAGTTTTTCCAGCCGCTGCGGACGCTCTCCCAGCATTACCACGATCGCGCCGCGGCCATGGGCGCCGGCTCAGAGATACTTGAGCGGCTGGATCTGCCGGTGAACCTTGAAACCGCATCAGAGATGGCGTCGGTCGAGGGTGCGGAAGACCGGATTGAGCTGCGTTCCGTCGGTAAAGGTTTCCGGACCGACCAGACGGTGCTGAAAGATCTGTCCCTGACCATCAAGAAAGGTGAAGTGATTGCCCTGACCGGTCCTTCCGGCGGTGGCAAATCCACCCTGCTACATCTTCTGGCCGGCTTCATGGCGCCGGACACCGGCGAAATTCATCTGTTCGGCGAAGCACCGGGCAGTTTCCGCTTTGGCTGGCTGGGGCAGAAAGGTTTTCTGGTTCAGGGCACCTGGGCCGATAACCTCAGACTGACTACTCCGGATGCCTCCGATATTGCCATTGAAACGGCGCTGCGTAACGTGGGCCTTGGCTCCCTGCTGGACAGCCGACAACAGGGAATCTACAGCCCGGTGTCAGAAGAGGGTCAGGGACTCTCCGGCGGCCAGGCCCGGCGTCTCAGTCTCGCCCGTATCTTTCTGGCGGATTACGATCTGATCCTGCTGGATGAACCGACTGGGGGTCTGGATAGCGACAGTGAGGTGTTTGTACTGGAGGCCCTGCATAAACTGGCGGTGGCCGGCAAAACTCTGGTTTTCTCAACCCACCACCAGGCCCTCCTGACTCTGGCCAACCGGGTGCTGCTGGTATCCGGCGGGGAGGTTCGCGATGCGTGAACTGAAACCCTGGCTGGACCTGATTGTCAAACGCCCCGGCCGCCTGGTTGTCGGTGGTTTTCTGATTCTGGCCACCCTGCTCTCCGGCATTGCCCTGTTGGCGGTTTCCGGCTGGTTTATCACCGAAGCTGCGCTGGTGGGGCTGCTTCTGGCGGCCGGTGTCGCCGCGACCATCAATCTGTATGTTCCCGGCGGTGCCATCCGTTTCTTTGCCGTGTCCCGCACGGTGTTCCGCTATCTGGAACGGGTTTACAATCACGATACTGTGTTGCGCCTGCTCACGGATATCCGGGTGGCCCTGTTCCGGCGTTTGTCACAGGCCAGCCGTATTCGCCGTGGCGAACTGAGCGGCGCCCAGTGGCTGTCGAGGCTAACCAGTGATGTGGATGCCCTGGATACGCTGTACCTGCGGCTGATCGCGCCTGCAGCGCTGGCTGGCCTTGTCACCCTTGCGGTCGTGGTACTTGCCGCAGTGCTGTTTGATGTCGGGACGGCATTGCTGGTTGGTCTGTTACTGGTAATTGCTCTGTTGATCGCCACCGTTGGCGTATACCTGAGAACCTGGCGCCTTTCTGCCCGGCAAAGCGACCGGCAGGAGGATTTGCGCACGGCCGTGATTGAGCACATTGAGGGTTTCCCGGAGCTGACCGCTGCCGGGCGGACCGGTAAACATGCGGCCTGGCTGATGCGTCAGGCGCATCAGGTTACCTCCGAGCAGGCGAAGGCCGATACCCGGGTCGGCTGGCATCTGGCAGGCTCTCATTTGCTGGTCAATCTTTCTGCGGTTGTGGCGCTCTGGGCCGGTTTCGCCCTGTTCCAGGCTGGCACTGTGTCCGGCCCGGTGCTGGTTTTGCTGCCGATTGCCCTGCTCGGCCTGGCCGAGGTCTACGCCATGCTGCCCGACGCTTTCGGGAAACTCGGGGCTACCCTGGCGTCGGCATCGCGGCTGAACCGGGATTGCCGGGAGGACGAACAGCCGGGTACGCCACAAGCAGCAGGCCTGCCGCCAGAGACCGCACTGCTCGCCGAAAATATCTCGGTCAAACACAGTGGTTACGCGCCGTTGTTCACCCGCTTCAATCTTGAGATTGAAAGCGGCGAGCGGGTTGGAATTCTCGGCCATTCCGGCAGCGGCAAGTCCTCTCTGGCGGATGTCCTCGCCGGCCTGTTACGCCATGCCCACGGCAGCCTGGCTCGAACAGATTGCGTCTATCTGACCCAGAAAACCGTGTTGTTCGAGGACACCCTGAGAGCCAATCTGTTACTGGGTTCGCCGGAGGCGTCGGATACCGAGCTGTGGGGCATTCTGGAGCAGATGGAACTGGCCGATCGCTTCGCCACGGAACCGGATCAGCTTGATACCTGGCTGGGCAGTGCCGGCAGCCGACTCTCCGGCGGTGAAGCCCGGCGTGTGGCCCTGGCACGGGTGCTACTGAACCCTGCCCCGCTGGTCATACTGGATGAGCCGTTTACCGGCCTGGATGCCGAAACCCGGGGGCGGGTGTCAAAACGGATGGAAACACTTCTGGAAGGAAAAACCGTGATCAGTCTGGCACACGGGTCGGACGCCCTGCCGGGCACCGACCGTGTGATTTACCTGAGCGGTTAGCGGGTTTCGAGTACTTCGAAGGTCAGGCCTGCCTTGCTGGTGAGCCGGTCCATCAGCTTGCCATCCAGCAAGGAGGCCGGCGTCCAGAACCCGCCCGGCTGATCCGCCGGAATATCGAACGCCAGGCACATGCCTGCCTCGCCCAACATTTTGCCGGTGGAGCCATAGCCCGGATCCCGATCGCCAGTCACCTTGGTGATGATGGTTTTGCCATCCTCTGTTCGACCAACGAAACGAAGATCATAGAACCCGGCTTCCTGGGCTTCAGGGCTCGGTCCTTCACCGGGCTGTGGCACAAACTTTTCCACCAGCCAGCGGGTCGGTTTGATGGCCGAGGCCATCAAGAATGCCCCCAGGCCACCGGTGACGGCATAGGCTGCCAGACGTCCCTTGGTACCACGACCGGTCATCATGGCCTCGTCGTAGGTGAACTCCTTGCCATAGCGCGCGTTCTGCATAGCGTTGGAACGGTGTACCACCCGGGTGTTGATCGCTGCCATTACGAAAGGCGCAAGCCAGGCGTTAAAGGTCTTGTCGAACTCCGCGCCTTTAAGGCTGGGCTGACGGGTCTTGGAGCGATGCTCCGGCGGGCAGATGGAGAACGGATTGGCCATTTGTTTCCGAAGTTTTGGATCGGCCGACGCTTCCTTCACCGCGTTCATCAGGGAGGCAACGGTGCCGCCTGAGAATTCGCCTTTGGCGGTTTTAACCCGCATGCGGACATCCCGGCATGGTTCGCCGAAGGTCTGCTCTGCCTGGTTCTGCAGGAACCAGACGCCCATATCAGACGGAATCGAGTCAAATCCACAGCAGTGAACAATGCGCGCACCGGACGCTTTCGCTTCCTCCTCGTAGCGCTGCACCATCTTGCCAATCCACTGTACTTCACCGGTCAGATCGCAGTAGTCGGTGCCGCTGCGCACGCAGGCCTGGACCAGCGGCTCGCCATAAAGGGCATAGGGGCCGACGGTGGAAATGATTACCCGGGTCTGCTCACACATGGATTTCAGCGCCGCTTCATCCGATGCGTCGGCCAGAATCACGGGCAGGTCTTTGCCGTTGTCGCCAAGCTCGCTCTTGAGCGCGTTGAGCTTACTCTCGGAGCGCCCGGCAATCGCCCATTTTACCGATTTGCCCACGCCATAGGTTTCGAGCAAGTAACGGGTAAGAATCTGGCCGACGAAACTGGTGGCACCGAACACCACCAGATCATGGGCCGTTTCAGCGGATTTGGTCATTGCTCTTCCTTAGTCAGCTGCATTGCAAACAAGTTGATAGAGAGTTGATTAGGTAATGGTTCGGAGTTTAGCGAACTCCGACAGGCGCTTTCGCACCCATCAGGCGCATGAATACCGCCACGCCCAGGCCCCAGAAACCGTTGAGAAGAAGTCCGCCTACCCAGGTCTGGGCAGAAACATCGAGCCCTTTCAGGGGAAAGACCACCAGCATGGCGACTGCCGTAGGACCTACTGCCCCTACAATGACATGCCCCAGCCAGAACTTCACCCCCGCCAGGCGGCCGAGAATCAGCCAGAGCAACATGCCCCACAGGCCACCGAAGAACGCCAGTGACACTACCTGGGGAACGCCGAACGGCGGTACCGGTGACAGGTTAAACGGTGCTGCGGGTACAATTCCGCCAAGCCAGAACAGTGCGAAAAGGCCCTGATGAAACACCAGGGTCGCGAGAAAACCACTTGCAAACGCTTTGAACCAGACCATGAACAATCCTCTGTTGGTATAAATAGTTGGCCTTAACTCGTTGATTCTGCGTAGCTCATTACACAACTGCAACCGATATTAACAGTTTTGAGCGCTCGTTCTACTTTCCTGGCCGCACATGGGAATCCGTCGTCACGGCCAATCGTTTGTCATACATGATCGTGCACACTGCAAGGCAGTGCACAAAACGATTTCCGGAGGTTCGAATTGATCACCTTTTTGATGGCATTGAGCATCCTGCTTGTCCTGTTCAGTGGCTTTGTCTGCTGGCAGGTTTTTGAACAGCGTAAAGTGATCGCCCGAATGATGGAGAACGACGATATCGCAGATTCCGAGCAGGAACCGGAGCTGGTTATTACGCTGCGGGTGCTGAATCCGATTGCCCTGGCGAAGCGGGAATCACGCTCTGCCAGGGTGCTGGCCGATAAACTCCCCGTCATGGTGCGCAAGATGGTGTATCAGGAAGTGATGAAAGAGCTCGAAGAAGAGATGTCGGAGCGTGAAATCGATGTGGACATGCAGATCGAGTATCGATGATCACGACGTTTGGGATATTCAAGATGCTTGATGGAAGCGCATTGTCATGATCACCAGCGTAATCGTAATCCTGTTACTGCTTCTGGCCTTCAGCGGGTTCTGCATTGCCTACTGGCAGCTGCTGCTCTGCCGCCGTGAAGCCCGGATTCTCAATTCCCATCGGGTGGCGGCACACAGCGCCATCCAGAAGAGCAGAATGGACCTTCTTGAGGTTCGGAACCGGGCCCGGCTGCTGGAGGACTCCGTTTCCGGCGGTGCCAGTGCGGTGGAGAAGCTTCACAAGGCGATCTCCAACACCACATTCGGGCTGATTGATCTGTTCTCGAAGGATGAAGAATTCCGGCAGACGGCCCGTAAAGCACGGGCCACCCATGACCAGACCAGTCAGCAGATCTATCGAACCGTGCGCACCACCAACAAGGCGCTCCACATCCTCGCGGACACCCTGATCATCGGCAAGGCCGAAAAACGGCTCGCTTCACGCAAAGGACAAAAGCCCCCCGGCTCAGACGACGGTCAGTGAGTTCCCGGCTCAGAGCTTTTCGAAACGCTTCAGAGTCGCTTCGACAGTCACCTCCAGTGACTCAAGGGCCGCAGCCCTCTCCAGGCCCTCGGCACTGGCGCGGTAAAGGTGTGGGGTCATGGCCAGCAGATCGGCAATGCTGGCCTGGTCCGGGAGGGTCAGCGGGAACCGTACCACGGTTGAATCCAGTTGCCGGAAGCCCTCCGGGGCCGCGCTCTCAGAATCTCCGGGGGGCTTCACTTCCGGGTAGATGACTTCTCGCAGTTCCCGCAGATGGTACGCACCGGCATCCACCTGGATAACCTGGCCGCCGGGCTTGAGCACCCGGGCGAATTCGCTGTAAACCGGAAAACCAAACAGGCAAAGCACCAGATCCAACGATTCCGGCAGAACAGGCAGGTTTGCGTTACTGCCAACCACCCATCGAGTCTGCTTATCCTGTTTAGCCGCTGCCAGGACCGCCCATTTGGAAATATCAACGCCAATCAGGGCAAGGCCTATGTTGCCGGCCATGGCCGAAAGGTGGCGAAGGTAATAGCCCTCTCCGGAACCGGCGTCCAGTACCGAGCCAATCCCGTCACCGGGCAGCGCCTTCAGCGCAAGATCGCTCACGGTCTCGGCGATCTGTGTGTAAAAGCCGGCGTTCAGGAACCGCTGTCTGGCTGCGACCATTTCCTTGCTGTCACCCGGGTCCAGGGTGCGTTTCTTCTGGACCGGCAGCAGATGCACATAGCCCTGCCGGGCAACATCGAAGCTGTGGCCATTCTCGCACCGCCAGGTTTTTTCGCTGGGCGCGAGCGGGCAGCCATCCAGTGGGCAGGCTAACGCGTCAAAAGGCATCGTGGTCATGGTTCGTGTATCCGCTTCAACAGTCGGGGCCGGGTATCATGGCAGGTATTTTGGTTTCACCCAAAAGAAAAAGGCACCCGAAGGTGCCTTTTTTCAAGCATGACAGAAAGTTACATAACTTTCTTCAGCTCTTCCTCAAGTTGCGGAACTGCTTCGAACAGGTCCGCTACCAGGCCGTAATCGGCAACCTGGAAGATCGGCGCTTCTTCGTCCTTGTTGATCGCAACGATCACCTTGGAGTCAGACATACCGGCCAGGTGCTGGATGGCACCGGAAATGCCCACGGCGATGTACAGCTGCGGAGCAACAATCTTACCGGTCTGGCCAACCTGCATGTCGTTCGGTACGAAACCGGCGTCAACAGCAGCACGGGATGCGCCAACAGCGGCACCCATCAGATCCGCTACCTGCTCCAGCATCTTGAAGTTGTCGCCGTTCTGCATGCCGCGACCACCGGAAACAACGATACCGGCGCTTGCCAGATCAGGACGATCGGATTTGGCCAGCTCTTCGTTTACGAACTGGGACAAACCGGCGTCTTTAACAACGTCCAGCTGTTCGACGGCAGCGGAGCCACCTTCACCAGCAACCGGATCAAAGGCCGTGGGACGAACCGTAACCACCTTGATGCTGTCACTGGATTTCACAGTGGCAATGGCGTTACCCGCGTAGATCGGGCGAACGAAGGTGTCTTCGGACTCAACACGCATAATGTCGGAAACCTGGGCAACGTCCAGCAGTGCAGCAACGCGCGGCATGAAGTCTTTGCCCACGGTGCCAGCGGCGGCCAGGATGTGGCTGTAGCCCTTGCCTACTTCGGCAACCAGCTCACCCAGGTTCTCGCCCAGGAAGTGACCATAAGCAGCGTTATCGGCAACCAGTACCTTGTTAACGCCTTCGGCCTTGGCAGCTGCTTCAGCAACGGCACCACAGTTCTCACCGGCAACCAGTACGTCGATGTCTCCGCCGATGGCCTTGGCAGCCGCTACAACATTCAGGGTAGCCTGTTTCAGGCTGCTGTTGTCATGTTCAGCAATTACAAGGATGCTCATTTAGATCACCTTCGCTTCGTTCTTCAGTTTATCGACCAGCTCGGCAACGTCGGCCACTTTCACACCCGCCTGACGGGAAGCAGGCGCTTCAACCTTCAGGGTGGAAAGGCGCGGAGCGATGTCGACACCCAGATCGGCCGGGCTCATGTTGTCCAGCGGCTTCTTCTTGGCCTTCATGATGTTCGGCAGAGAAGCGTAGCGCGGCTCGTTCAGACGCAGGTCGGTAGTGACAACCGCAGGCAGGTTCAGAGCAACGGTCATCAGACCACCGTCTACCTCACGGGTTACGTTAACCTTGTCGCCCTCAACAACCACTTCGGAAGCGAAAGTGCCCTGACCCATGCCGGTCAGCGCGGCCAGCATCTGGCCAGTCTGGTTGTTATCGGAATCGATAGACTGCTTGCCAAGAATGACCAGCTTCGGCTCTTCTTTCTCAACAACAGCCTTGAGCAGCTTGGCCGCTTCGAGAGACTGAACCTCCTCGTCGGTTTCGACGTGGATACCACGGTCCGCACCCAGCGCCAGTGCAGTACGGATCTGCTCCTGGGAGGCTTTCGGGCCAATGGATACCACCACGATTTCACTGGCAACACCCTTCTCTTTCAGTCGAACGGCTTCTTCAACCGCGATTTCGCAGAACGGGTTCATTGCCATCTTGACGTTGGCGAGGTCAACACCGGTGTTGTCCGGCTTGACGCGCACCTTTACGTTGTAGTCGATTACTCGTTTTACAGCGACCAGAACCTTCATAGATTCCTCGTTCTTCTACGATGGGTTTATGACTTGCAGTCCTCGCGCAGAGCCTGCCGAAATTCAATGCGCACTAATAATGGAGGCAACACTCAGCAGAATCAATAGCCTCAAACGACGCGCCAGGACTGAACTTTCAGCCAATTCCCCGGTATTGACCGGGAAAGGCAATGAGACGATACTAGATTTCGACTCAAAACACACCATGTTTCAGTGTGCTCTTACAATGCCAAAGGAAGGAGCGAATTTCAAACAAACGTTTGTTTGATTCTTTAAATACGGTATCCTTTTGGTTATGCAAGTCGGGTAAACCGGCTTGAGGCAGTCGTCTATAGGCACTTTTACCGGTATGATGGCGGCCCAGAAAAACTCGCCTGCGGGCACATAATATCCATTAAAGATGTTTGAGGAGACCAACGTGGAACGCGAATCGATGGAATTTGATGTTCTGATCGTCGGCGGCGGCCCGGCGGGCCTGTCGGCAGCGTGCCGTGTCATGCAGTTGGCACAGGAAGCTGGCGAGGAACTCACCGTATGCGTGGTAGAAAAAGGTTCTGAGATCGGCGCGCACATTCTTGCCGGTACCGTATTCGAGCCCACTGCCCTCAACGAACTCTTCCCGGACTGGAAAGAGAAAGGCGCTCCGCTGAACACGCCGGTTACCCGTGACGACATTTTCCTGCTGAAAAACCAGGAAAGCGCCACCAAGATCCCCAATGCGTTTGTGCCCAAGAACATGCACAACCATGGCAACTACATTATCAGCCTGGGTAACCTGTGCCGCTGGCTCGCCGAGCAGGCGGAAGGCCTGGGCGTTGAGGTCTATCCCGGTTTTGCCGCCGCCGAGACCATCGTTGAAGACGGTCAGGTTAAAGGCATTATTACCGGCGATATGGGCGTTGCCCGCGACGGTTCCGAGAAAGACGGCTACATGCCGGGCATGGAACTGCGCGCCAAGTACACCATGTTTACCGAAGGCTGCCGTGGTCACCTGGGCAAGCGCTTGGTCAACGACTTCAAGCTGGATGAAGGTAAGGACCCGCAACACTACGGTATCGGCATCAAAGAGCTGTGGGACATCGATCCGGCGAAACACGAGCCGGGCCTGGTGGTTCACACCACTGGCTGGCCGCTGAAGGAAACCGGTTCCACCGGCGGGTCTTTCCTGTATCACCTGGAAAACGGCCAGGTCTACGTGGGCCTGATCACCGACCTTTCCTATAGCAACCCGCACCTGAGCCCGTTCGACGAATTCCAGCGTCTGAAGCTGCATCCTGAGATCAAGAAACACCTGGAAGGTGGCAAACGTGTTTCCTACGGTGCACGTGCAATCACCAAAGGCGGCTACAACGCCCTGCCGAAGATGAGCTTCCCGGGTGGCCTGCTGCTCGGCTGTGACGCCGGCACTCTGAATGGCTCCAAGATCAAGGGCTCCCACACGGCCATGAAGTCCGGCATGCTTGGCGCCGAGGCGGTTTTCGAGGCGTTGAAGGACGGCAAGAGCGGTGAGGAAATCACCAGCTTCCAGAAGAAGTTCGAAGACAGCTGGCTGTTCAAGGAACTCTACGCCGAGCGTAACTTCGGCCCGGCCATGCACAAGTTCGGCAATGTGGTTGGCGGTGCCATCGCCTTCTTCGAGCAGAACATCCTGCGTGGCAGCCTGCCGATCACCTTCCACGACACCACTCCGGATTACGCCACCCTGAAGCCGGCGGCCGAGTGCAAGAAGGTAAACTATCCGAAGCCGGATAACTCGCTGACGTTCGACAAGCTTTCCTCGGTATTTATTTCCAATACCAACCACGAGGAAGATCAGCCGGTTCATCTGAAGCTGACCGATCCGGAGATTCCCATCAAGGAGAACCTTCCGAAGTACAACGAACCGGCGCAGCGCTACTGCCCGCCGGCGTGTACGAAGTGGTGGAAGCCGACGATGGCAGCGGCAAGCGTTTCCAGATCAACGCCCAGAACTGTGTTCACTGCAAGACCTGCGACATCAAGGATCCTGCCCAGAACATCACCTGGGTAACTCCGGAAGGGGGCGGTGGCCCGAATTATCCGAACATGTAAGTTCGGATTCCGGAATACAAACGGCCCCTTGTGGGCCGTTTTTTTGGTGAACCTGGGGTCAGATGAAAGCCTTCATCTGACCCCTTTTTCATTCTGTAGACACAAAAAAACGGCCCCCGTGGGAGCCGTTTTTGTAGCGCTTCAGAAAAGCTTAGTGAGCGTGGCCGTGCTCTTGCTCTTCGTCAGTCGCTTCGCGAGCTTCTACTACTTCTACGTCGAAGTGCAGAGTCTCTCCGGCGAGCGGATGGTTGGCATCGATGGTGACGGTTTCGTCGCCAACTTCAACCACACGAACAACCTGGGGGCCGCCCGGGGTCTGTGCCTGGAACTGCATGCCCGGCTCGATGGTATCGACGCCTTCAAATGCAGAACGCGGAACCGGCTGGATCAGTTCTTCATTAACTTCACCGTAGCCTTCAGCAGGTTCTACAGATACCTTAACCTGATCGCCTGCAGTCTTTTCGTTCAGTGCACTCTCCAGTCCACCGATAATGTTCTGTGCACCTTCCAGATAAGACAGAGGCTCACGACCTTCTACACGGGAGGAGTCAAGCTGCTCTCCCTGATCGTTGGTGAGCGTGTAATGGATGGTGACAACACGAGGTTGGGCCATGTGATCTCCTTGCGTGTCGCAATGACTGTTTAATTGATTTAGGCAATCGAAAGTGATCGTGAACAGCCAGACTGCACAGAGGGACTAACGACCACCGGGCCTCGTTAGAGAGCCAGGCTCATAACAAGTATGAAAACACAGTTTAACAACTGAGCTAATGCGTTTTCTACCGTAATTCTGGGGCCACGGTACGGGTTTTCAACCACCCCGGCCGATTTTGTAGAAAATTCCGTGACTAAAAACGCCGAGAACCGGATGGCCGTCCTCATTTCGCTCCACCACATGCTCGGCCAGATCGTAATAGGCGGCGGTGACCAGCCGGGCTTCCACGCCGTGGCGGATTTTCACCACCGGTCTTGGCTCCTCGGTTCCCTCATAGGTGCCAACCTCAAGCGGGTGATGCTTGCCGACCTCAAGGGTTTCGCCCACATTGGTCGTCAGCGAGACAACCTGTTGGTCGCCCTCCCCTTTAACCTGAAGCGAATGGGCCAGAAGGGGTGTGTCCTCGACCTGGATCCGCCACTTCTCGACAGGCGTCACCAGGTAGTATTCGCCATCCTCTTCACGGCGCAGAATGGTAGAGAAGAGTCTTACGATGGCTTCGCGAGCCAGCGGCTCGCCCTTGAAAATCCACTGCCCGTCGCGACTGACACGCAGATCCATGTCGCCGGACAGCTCAGGATTCCACTGATCAATGGGCGGGTTTCCGGGGCTTTTCACGGTCTCTTCCACCTTTTTTGCGAGATTCTCCAGATTCATGCTCATAACGGTGGCTCCCGATTCATTGAATTACAACCCGCGCATCCATTCTGCACGAAGCGGCGCCGCGCCAGGGTTGGTGATAGCCAGGTTCACCTGGTCCAGCATTTTCTGCTTGTCCCGGCCCAGGGTGCCCTTGAGAACCAGATAGTTCGAGGCGTGGTCGCTGCGAAAGATCGTTTTGTCCAGTTCCAGATGCTCGAGAAACAGGCGGATTTCCTCAAAAAGTCCCTGCTGTGAAAGCGGGACAAAATCATCTCCGAACCCTTCGCGGAAACGCTCCTCGCCCTGGGGAAAGCTGACGACGAGGGTGGACAAGTAATCCGGCTGGGTCTCGTTGCAGAGCGTGGCGGTATTGATTGCGTGCTGGCGCGAAAGGCTCTCCCCGCCCAGTCCGTTGAGAACCATTACGGAACTGGTCAGTCCGGCTTCCCGGATCTTAAGAAGCGCGGAGCGGGTGGACTCCCAGGTCTCGCCCTTATTGACCCTGCGCAGGATCTCGTCGTCACCGGATTCCATTCCAACATACAGAATCTGCAGACCGGCTTCTTTAAGCTGTGCCAGCTCTTCCACCGTCTTTTTGGCAAGGTTGCGGGGCAGGCAGTAACTGGAAACCCGCTGAAGGTCCGGAAAGGCCTCCCGAAGCCGAGCAAGAATCTCCAGCAACCGCCGGGTGGGCAGCACCATGGCATCGCCATCCGCCAGGAAGACCCTGCGCACACCACCCAGGCTGCGGGCTGCGTTCTGAATATCCTGCAGCACGTCGTCGGGCTTGCGGGCCCGGAATTTCTTCTGGGGCTGGGTGTACATCTCACAGAAAGTACACTTGTTCCAGGAGCAGCCGTTGGTGACTGGCAGAATCAGCGATTTGGCTTCACTGGGCGGCCGGAACACCGGCTCAACGTAGTCGATCGGAAAGCTGTACATAGTCAGGCTCGAATTTGAGGATTCAAAAAACAGATAAACGGAGTATCAGGGCAGAAACTGCGCTTTCAAGTCTGCGCAGCCGGGGCCGACCACGGGCATGTCCAGCATCACGGCCTGGGAAGTCATGAACGGGATACCCCGTCGATGGGCGTCTACCAGCAAAGTGGCCAGGCCACCGACCAGTGGCATGTGGGAGACAATCATCAGTGGCGAGTCGTGCTGTTCGATGAGGGCGTCGAGGCATTCCCCCGGATCATCATCCGGGGTGAGAAACATCTTTTCTTCCACCGGACAATTGAGAATCTCGGAAACGATGGCCGCGGTTTGCCTGGCCCGTACGTAAGGGCTGCTCCATATCAACCTGGGCCGCCAGGGAGACTCGGCAATACGTGCAGCGACCTCGGCAACGCCCAGCCGACCGGATTCGGTCAGTTCACGCTCCTGGTCCAGCGTATGCCAGCCGGCTTCACCGTGGCGCATGATGAGCAGTTGCAAAGGCAGCCTCCTGTCCAGCTGTTCCCCGGCCGTTTACTGGCTGATGGTCCGCGGCAGTATGAATTCTACGTCGGAATTCTGGACCGACATCATCAAACTGTTGATCACGGCCTTTATTGAAGCATGTTCGTACAGGATCTCATACAGACCGCGCACCAGCGGCATGTATATCCCGATGGACTCGGCCTTCTCCTTGACCAGTTTCAGGGTGTAGATCCCTTCGGCCACCTGCCCGAGCTCCGCGACCGCGTCGTCCAGTTTCTGGCCCTTTCCGACTGCAAAGCCCACACGGTAGTTACGGCTCTTGGAGGAGGTACATGTCACGATCAGGTCGCCAACGCCCGCAAGCCCCATAAAGGTCATCGGGTTGGCGCCCAGGCTCACTGCAAACCGGCTCATCTCGGCAAGACCCCGGGTGATCAGCATGGCCTTGGCGTTCTCCCCCATCTCCAGGGCGGAGGCTAGGCCAGCGACAATGGCATAGATATTTTTGAGAGCACCGGCCAGCTCCACGCCGTACACATCCACATTGGCGTATACGCGGAAGTACTCGCAGCCCAGGAGATCCTGAACCGAGCGACGGACATCGGGATCCTTCGCAGCGATCACGGTGGCGGTCAGGTCCCGGTTAACGATTTCACCCGCCAGGTTGGGCCCGCTGAGCACACCGATGCGACAGCGCGGAATCTCCTCCTGGAGAATCTCGCTCATCAGCTTAAAGCCGTGCTCTTCAATGCCCTTGGTCAGGCTGACAACAATCTGGTCGTCGCGGAATTTGTCGGAGTTCTCGCGAATAACGGCCCGGAAGGCCTTGCTGGGAATTGCAACGAAAACAATTTCTGCCTTGCTGACAGCATCCGCAAGGTCGGTGGTGGGCTGAATATCACCGGCGAGTTCGATGCCAGGCATGTACCTGCTGTTGATCCGGGTGCTGCGGATTTCCTCGGCCTGGGCTTCGCCACGCATCCAGAAATGGACGCGGTGACCGTTTTCACCAAGCACCTTGGCCGTGGCGGTACCGAAACTGCCGCCGCCCAAAACCGCTACATCACGCATCGGTCCGGTTGCCTCATTTTCCCGAGGCGTCGTTTGTTCAGACATAGTTCTTCCGTTTTTGTCAGATCGGGTGTGAAACCGGCATCACCGCGCTCATCGGGCGTCAGGCGTTAGCCGGGCTCTTCACATTCCAGAGCGCGCACCAGATTCTTGAACTCTTCCCTGTTTCGGCTGTTCATGCCCATCAGCACCTTGTGGGCGTCGAGAACCTTGTCCCGAACCTGCTGTTCGCTGGCCCTGAGTACCGGTATTTCCTCAAGTTCTTCAATGCGGGACGCGGGTTCCCGGACAATGATAAAGATCTTGTCGAATCCCATGGAAGTGATAATGCGGGTAATGTCAGGATTGGTTGAAATCAGCGTGGGCAGGAAATGGCTCTGTTTCTGGGCCGCCATGGCAATCTTGGCGAGCAGACCGAGCGTGGTGCTGTCGATGATCTCGGTTTCGGTCAGATCGACCACCACGGTCTTGAACTGGGGGTCCTGGGTAATGGACTCAACCAGATTGTCCAGCGTCGAACACAGGTTCAGCCGGATTTCCCCAATAAACTTCAGGACATAAATGCCCTGTTTTTCAGCTTGCAGGATCTTGTAACCAGCCATGTTTCACACTGCCACTAATTCGACGAGGTGTTATCTGATCCGTTCATGGTATCAGTTACCGACACGATAGCGATATCGTCCGGCAGCTCTGTGATCTCATCGAGATGAAGAGCGCCGTTAAGAGAGGCGATAGTGTGACGACCTCCCGATACGAGTTCAAGTAGCGTCCGTTCCTTTTCGTCCAGTCCTTTTTCCCGGATAACCTCCAGAATTCCGTCTGAAAACAGCGTCAGATGGAAGGGTCTGTTCAGGGGTACTTCGTATACCTCCCATTCCGGGGTTTCGAACAGCCCTACCGGCAGGCCGCTGCCTTCCAGAAAAGCCGTTTCGCCGCCTTCGAAGGACAGGATGGGCATCGGGAAGTGTGCGCCTACCGCATAGTTAAGTTTACGCTCGCTCAGGGAAATGATGCCAACGAATACGGTTACGTGTTTTCCGAGCCCGGTATCGAGCAGTTCCGAGTTAATCCGCTCGAGAAAGCGGTCCGGGTACAGGATGTCTTCACTGGAGCCACGGCGCAGGTTGCGCTGAAGGCGGTTGGTGAGGTTCTTGAGCAGTACTGTCACGAACGCGGAGCTGGCGCCGTGGCCGGAGACGTCAGCAATGTAGACCAGCACCTTGTCGTCGGAGATACGGAAGTAATCCAGGAAATCACCGCTGAGGTACAGCGACGGCTTGATCATATGGTCTACGTGCAGGCCACTCATCACCTGCTCGTGCTCCGGCAGCATCCGTAGCTGAACCTTCCGGCCGGCGCGCTGATCCGCTCGCAATTCGGCGATG
>Ga0064014_10187_pt1 | contig 20024 bp, 26 predicted proteins | sample CrowatWCoCulture_2_FD_61584 | JGI IMG/M metagenome (GOLD analysis project Ga0064014, IMG submission 61584) | Marine cyanobacteria communities from the University of California, Santa Cruz, USA, analyzing cyanobacterial DNA methylation -... | ecosystem: Host-associated > Microbial > Bacteria >...
CGGAGTAGGCGAATATATAAAATGTTTGAAGGTAGAACGAATCACCGAGGTAGTCCAAAATCAATGGGCATTTGTTGTTTAGGTAACTGCCAATCATTAATTTGTAATTCAGTGGGATGGCAGAGGGGAAATTCGATATCTGCAAGATTACTGGTTAACCCTAAGCGTTTTTGAGCAGCATAGGTGGGAATGGAGGAAGGAGATACCTTTAGAGTTCAATCATGGCGCAATCTAAGGCAAAAACGTCCGCAGAAGCCCCCAAAATACCTAATTCTCTGGGTTCTCCATTACTCGGACCATTTCCTTGATGACCAATAATACCATCGATAATGGTTAAATTCGGGGCGATCGCTTTAGCTGTTTCCACCAACATTTCCCCAAAAAGGTTAGCATCTTTTCCGGCTTCCATGTGCACCAAGCTTTCATTTTACCAGGAACACACAAAAAAGTTTTTCTCCCAAGGTTAAGGTTAACTGAACATGGGGATTTAACTTTAGGCAGGTTAATAACCACATCAGCATCCATAGCTTCTTTAGATAGACGTAAATGGTTAAAATTATCGCTATCGTGGCTGTAACGTTTGCCTTGGAATTCTACTACTTCTAAGCCTAATTCCTCTATAATTTCTCCGTAACCGTTGGCTAAGGCAACCCCACGAGCAGAACCAAAAGCGGGACTATCACCTAAAAAGGTGTTCCTCCTGCTTCTTTGACCAACTGTGCAACACAATAGACCATTTCTCGACGGGTGACGCATTCTTTGGTAGGACGACTTCCGGTTAATAAATTGGGTTTTAATAACACTCTTTGGCCGGGTTTAACAAAAGAGTTGATTCCTCCTAATGGTTCTAAAAGTTGTTCTAAAGAGGTTTTTAGTAAAGGGCGATGGTAGGAATGGGCTGATAATAAACTGACGCTAGACATAATGATGGTTTACTAAGTAAAGACTCAATATATTAATATATTTCTATGCTAAACAATGTGGCCAAAAAACGCTAGAGATGAGTTTTAAGCTCATCTCTAGCAGTGACAGAAAAATTAGGGGAAATCCGTTAACCCAGCCCAGGGTTGTGTTGAATTAAACTCATGAACTCCTGACGAGTTTTCGCATCATTGGCAAATTCTCCTCTGACTGCACTGGTGGAAGTCCAAGAACCAGGTTTTTGAACTCCTCGCATTACCATACACATATGAGTTGCTTCTACAACTACCGCTACCCCTTTCGGTTGTAACAATCCTTGAAGTGCATCGGCAATCTGTCCGGTCAGTCTTTCCTGTACCTGTAAACGTCGTCCGTACATCTCACAAATACGAGCAATTTTTGAGAGTCCAATTACTTTTCCCATCGGGAATATAAGCAACATGAGCGCGGCCAAGAATGGGTAAGATATGATGTTCACAGGAACTAAATAGGTCAATATCACGAACTAAGACCATTTCATTGGCACTTTCATGAAAAACTGCTTCATTAAGAAGTTCGTCTAAGGATTGATGATAGCCAGAAGTCAAAGAATTTAAGAGCTTTAACCACTCGTTTTGGTGGTATCTTTTAAACCTTCGCGATCTGGATCTTCCCCTAATCCTAACAATAAAGTCCTTACCGCTTGGCGCATTTCCTCGTCAGAAACAAGAGGACCGTTGTGTAGTAGTTAATGATGGTAATTTATTATCGATGTTGTTAAGTGGATTCGGTTGAGACTGAGCTAAAGTCATAATGTTGAGTTAGATTAAACAGTAAGAGAAGTAGCTAAGCAGTTTATTTAGCTTTTGGCGGAGTTTATCGGCATCTAAATGACGACCGATAAAGACTAGTTGGTTGGCAGGAGAGTTAGACCAGGGTTCGGACTTGATATCGTTGCGCTGTCCGCACAGTTGGAAAATATGGCGTAATTCGCTTCCTGCAAACCAAACAATTCCTTTGGCACGAAATACTTCTAGAGGAAGTCCTTCGCTTAAAAACTTGTGAAATTTATAGACATCAAAGGGTTTGTCACTTTGAAAAGACATGGATATAAACCATCTGTTTTGAGGTGATGGGAATTGTGGCGATATTCTGGTTCCAGAAAACTATCTGTGTTAGTTAAGCCACATCCAAGATTAACGGTAAAGAGACTTGGGCGTATTGGGTAGGGATAATTCTGGGATTCTTTTTGATAGAGGTAATGTAGGTTTCTAATGCGGTTATTTGTTGCTTATTGGCTAAATCGGTTTTATTTAATAAGAGAATATCTCCATAGCTAATTTGTTTAAAGGCAATCTCGCTATCAAAGTGTTCTGGGGTAAAAGTTTCTGCATCAATTACGGTGATAACCGCATCTAACCGTGTGAAATATCGAAAATCTGAGCCAACAAAAGTCAAAATAATTGGTAAAGGATCAGCTACCCCTGTGGTTTCGATAATCAAACGATCTACTTTTTCTTTCCTAGCTAAGATTCTTTTTACAGCTTGTATTAAACCGTCATTGATGGTGCAGCAAATACAACCATTACTTAACTCTACCATGTCATCCTCGTAGGAGACTAAAAGTTGAGCATCGATATTTATGTCACCAAACTCGTTAACCAGTACCGCAACTTTTTGGTCAAGTTTATTGTGCAGAATTTGATTGAGTAAGGTTGTTTTGCCGCTACCGAGAAACCCGGTAATTATACTGACTGGTAATCCTTGCTGATTAATCCCTGACATGGCAAAGAGAAGCAATTGGGTTTACAAAAGTTAATTATACTATAAGGATAATCGTTCTCAAAACTTTTATTTTTTCAACCTAACTAACCTGAGTTGGATATAAGGAAATTTGGAGAAAACTGACTCAACTAAGAAGTCTCAAACCCTCATTTTCTGGTTAAAAAATCATAACACCTAACCCACGTAACTAGAGTATCCTTGACAAAAATTAATCAGTATGTTTATCAAATAATTTAGGTAAACTAAATGAATGGTTAATATCTGGCTTAATTAAACATTCATCAAGCTGTTGTTTAATTAATGACTGATCTAGATTACGGCCAATGAAGACAAGTTCGTTTTTTGGATGGGTTTGCTAATCATCGGCTTGAAGATCGTAGCGAGGTCCACTCAGTTGAAAATATGTCGGGAGGGACTTTCTTGAAACCAGAGTATTCCCTTGGCACGAAAGATATTACTGGGTAGTTGTTGGGATAAAAAATGTTCAAATTTTTTAATTTCAAAGGGGCGATCGCTTTGAAACGAAACGAAATTAAACCCATCGGTTTCTAAATGATTGTTAAAAGCCGATTTATTGCGTCTAAATTCGCGTATTTCAGCTTTATAGTTATCTGTTTGATTCAGACCAACATCTAAAATTAAAGGTAAAGGTACTTGTCCATATTCGCTTTCCAAAATTCTAAATTCTGATTTAATCTTTTCAATAAATACTTTTGATTCGTTAATTTTATCTTTTGTTGCCAAGTCAATTTTATTTAAAATCACCATATCACCATATCTAATTTGTCTTAGAGCAGCATCACTATCAAAGTGTTTAGCATCAAAAGCCGCTGCATCGACAACTGTGATGATAGCATCAAGGCGAGTCAAAACCTTTAATTCCGTTCCCACAAAAGTCATGATAATTGGGAAAGGGTCTGCTAATCCTGTTGTTTCGATAACTAAATAATCTACTTTTTCCTCTCTTTCTAAGACTCGATAGAAAGCATTAACTAAACCATCATTAATTGTGCAACAAATGCAACCATTTCCCAATTCTATCATATCTGATTCTACTGAAATAAGCAGTTGCTCATCAATATTAATATCACCAAACTCATTGACTAAAACCGCTATTTTTAGGTTATCTTTATTCTGTAAAATTTGATTGAGTAAAGTTGTTTTACCACTACCTAAAAAACCAGTAATTATGGTGACTGGCATTCCACATTTGGGTAAGGATGGCAGAGCATCGGAGAGGTTGAAGTCTAGACGAGTCATAGTCTTGAGTTAATTGCTTTTCAGATATTTAAACAATGATTATCATTATCATAATTCACCAATGGTCACTCATTGAAGAAAACCATCTGTCTTACCCACTGGATCAGCGTCACGTAACCTTTGTACTCGTTTTAAGGCTTCGATAATAACTTGAGAGTCTGCACCGGGTAAATGAGCATTTTCGCTAATATAGCGTTTCCAGGCTTTTGTTCCTGGAATACCAGCAAACATGGCCAATAAATGGCGACTAATACGATGGAGTTTATGGCCACGACTCACCCAATGGTCGATATAAGGTAACATTTTCTCGATAATCTCATGACGGGTTGCTGGAATGATATCTTCTTGATAAATATCTCGATCCACAGTCGCAAATAAATAGGGGTTATCGTAGGCTGCTCTACCAATCATTACAGCATCAACTATTTTTAAATGGTTGTCTACTTGTTCTAGGTTGGTAATACCACCATTAATTTCGATCAAAAGGTGAGGAAAATCTTGTTTAAGACGATAAACGTCTTGGTATCTTAGGGGGGGAATATTTCGGTTTTCTTTGGGACTTAATCCTTTTAACCAAGCTTTTCTTGCGTGTATTGTAAAGCGTTGACACCCTGCTTCAGCAACGATCGCCACGAAACGGGCCATCTCTTCGTAACTGTCTTGATCATCAATACCAATTCTCTGCTTAACTGTGACGGGTATATTAACCCCTTGTTGCATCTTCTGGACACATTGGGCCACTAATTCTGGCTTAGCCATCAAACAGGCTCCAAAATGACCGCTTTGAACGCGATCGCTAGGACATCCCACATTCAAATTTATTTCATCATAACCCCAATCTTCGGCAATGATAGCGCATTCGGCTAACTCTTGGGGGTTATCTCCTCCCAGTTGTAAGGATAGGGGTTTTTCTTCGGGGGAAAAGTCTAATAGTTTTGGGCGATCGCCGTGTTTAATGGCCGCACTGACAATCATTTCTGTGTATAGTAAAGTGTGGCGAGTAATTTGCCTCATCAAGTAGCGAAAATGGCGATCTGTATAATCCATCATCGGTGCTACACTTAACGGGTTCATTGAGTTTACTTGATTTTCGTTAATTATGTTGAAAAAACCATGACTCCGAACTCCGAACTCCGAACTCCGAACTCTGGTGTACCGTACTCATCTTAACACTTAATGCTATATCAATATGAGTTTATTTATTGGCGATCGCATTTTAGTTCCTATTGATTTTTCTCAAGATTCTTTTAATGCCCTTGATGAAACTCTAAATTTTATCAAAGACCCCAATAAAATAACGGTTATTAATGTTTTATTACCGTTAGAGGCTGTCGATCCTGGGGTTATTTGGTCAACTTTAGACAATAATACTCGCGAGCAAAATGTTCAAAATTCTTTTTATGAACGTTATCCTAAATCTTTGGTTGATAACTTAAAATTAGTTATTAGAGTGGGAAACCCTAGCATAGAAATTGTTGATTATGCTAAAAAAAATAACATTGATTTAATTGTCATCGCTTCTCATGGACGTACAGGATTAAATCGTTTTTTGTTGGGTTCTGTTGCCGAAAAAGTTGTTCGTTTGGCTCAATGTCCTGTGTTAGTTTGGCGTGATTATAAATAAGGTTATTTCCGCCATAGAATAAGCTAAAAAGCATTTAAAATGCTTTTTAGAAGGCAAAAGGCAAAAGGCAAAAAGCAAAAGTTAAGAGGATTATAGCTTTTTTATCCATTTCAAAAATAAGCGGTTTAAATGCACAACAGCTTATACATTATTTCCCAATTATTCCCCCCTTAAAAAGGGGGGTTAGGGGGGATAAAAAGGGATCTCTTTTATCATAAATAATCTAAGTCTAGAGACATTTAATGAAATGTCTCTTAATAATATCTAAAATGCTTAGACACAACCTTTCACAGAGACGGTATAAGTTTTGGTTATAGAAATGGGATCACCGACAAATAAATTAACTTGAATAGGAAGATTATCTGCTTTAGGAACTCCTTCTATTACTATTGGTTGTCCTGCTGTGTAACTTTTTTGTTCGTTGTAGATTTCATCGGCAGTATTATCATTATATTTCAGATAAGCTCGCACTTTATAGTCTCCATCACTTTTAGGGGTAAAAGTAACAATATATTTATTGTATGCTTTGAGAGGAATAATAGAGAAATCTGTATTCCAGTTATTATTTACCCCCGCACTCGCAGGCCCTGGTAAAGGTATAGGGAAACTGGGTTGAGAAACGGTTTTTGTTACCTCGGTTTCGTTTTCTTCTTGTCAACCAACAACAGGAAAAGCGGTACAGGTTTGACCATGACTAGGTTGTATATTTAAGGGTAATAAATTAATCCCTATTAATACACTAATCCCTAATAAACGAGTTACCTTTTTATTTAAAACACAGTTCATGATTGTCATTTTATTCTGATTTTATAAAAAACACATATACCGTACCATAAATATTTATTTTAGGCAAATACTTTTACAAATCTTTAATTTGTATTTCCTTTTTACTAAAGGGTAAGTCATCATTAATAGCATCAATTTCTTCTTGTTCCATATTATTAATTTCGGGGATATAATGTTGAAGAATTTGGTTCATTTTCTGGTCATAAAATCGGTGTAAACTATAATTAGGAGTAGCAGGGAAACCTCGTCTTCTTTTGTGTCTTCCTCCGGCACCAGGATCAAACATTGTTATTCCTTCTTTGATGGCCCATTCTATGGGTTGATAATAACAAGCTTCAAAATGAAGACAATCATATTCTTCAAAAGATCCCCAATAACGGCCATATAGGTTATCATCTTTTCTAATACAAAAAGACATTCCCACGGGTTTATGATCATCATAATCTGTATAAGCAGCAGCTAAGACTACACGATGGGAATAATGGGGATAAAGTTGTTCAAAAAATTTACGGGTTAAATATTGACTTCCCCAATAAAACTTTTCACAGGTACTACTATAAAAGCGATAAATCATGGGATACAAATGATGGGGAATATCCTCCCCTGCTAACACTTTCATATTTAAGTTAGCTTTACCAACTGCTTTTCTTTCTCGTTTAATATTGCGTCTTTGGTTAGCATTAAACTGTTTTAAGTAGTCATCAAAATTATTAAAACTGGGGTTAGACCAAATATAACTATGATGTAACCAACTACTAAAACCACAATTTTCAATTATCGGTTTCCAGTCGGGGTCAACAAATAAAAAATGACACCCTGACAGTTTATTTTGATCACAAAAATGATCAATTGCTGCTACCATCATTTGTGTAATTTCTGCTTCCTCTTCGTTAGGTGCAATCAAAAAACGATAACCCACAGCAGGAGTAAAGGGTGTCATTCCTAGAAGTTTAGGGTAGTAGGGAATACCGAGACGATGGGATAAGTCGGCCCATTGATGATCAAAAACAAATTCCCCGTAACTATGTCCTTTAATATACAAAGGTGCAGCAGCAATTAACTGTTTATGTCTCCATATTGTTAAATGACAAGGTTGCCATCCTGTACGAGAAGTTGCACTTTTGGAAGTTTCGATATTATTTAGCCATTCCCACTCTAAAAAAGGGGTTTTTAAGGGGGTTGCAAGTTCATCCCAAACGGGTTTAGGTATTTCAGAAATTTTTTGAATCCAACTGATAGAGTATTGAGGTTTTGCTCGTTTAAACATAGATTAACATTGTTTGGGGAAACATCTATCTAGGATAATAAATTTTTCTGCAAATGACAGCCTAAATTATTGATCATTCTTCTGACTTCATTAAAATACCTTATAATGTAAGAAAATTTCTTGTTCTATTTGTTCTAAGCTTAATAGTTCTAATTTTTGACTATGTTTTGAGAGAAACCCTTTTCCTTCTACGGGAGTGGGTGCTGTTTTTCCTCCTAAAATGTAGGGACAAAGGGTTAAGCAAAATTCATCGATTAAATTTTCTTCTAAACAACTAGCTACCAGTTCCCCACCTCCTAAAATAGCTAGATTATTTAATCCTATTTTTTTTAAATGTTTAAATGCTGCGACTAAGTTGATTTTTCCTGTTTCTTCAGGAGAAAATGTTAATACTTTTTCAAAGTTTGAAGTATCATTTTTTGTTCCTTCTTCTGTGGTAATTAACCAATGGGGGACAGGTTGAGAAAAAAAGCGTAAATTATCGGCTATTTTCCCCGAAGCAGAAAAAACAATATTAATGGGTTGACTGGGTTTATTTTCTTGTTTTCTCTGTGCTAATAATTCAGTGTTTCTCACGGTTAAAGTGGTGCCATAAGCTCTTAATGTTCCTGCACCAAATATAACACCATCTACTAATGATATTTGTTTCTCTAAATGATTTTTATCAATATCTGAGCCAAACCTCGCTGCATTGCGTTGAAAATCAGCAATTTTTCCATCGGCAGTCATGGCTAAAATAACTGTTGTTTTGGGTCTATTTTCCATTGTATTTTTTGACTTGACATGGTATTATAAGGATAATGGAAAAGGTGTGCGCTTATAACCTCCGATTTAGGGTAAAAGAAGTAGGTTTCAGAAACAGTAGCCAAAGCCAAGCATTTTCAAATAAAACTGTAGGGTGTATTAGTGAAGCGTAATACACCAAAATATCAAAACAATGATAGTTGCTCGAAAATGGTGGGTTACGAAGGATGGTTATGTTGTGATGATCACCTAAATTATAGCGGTCTAACCCACCCTACGAATATAACTGAAAGTTAAGACTGTGTTGACTCGTTTGTGTCTTTCCAAGCTTTAAATGCACGTACAACAGCTTTATCTTGTTCGTCAAGTCCTCGAGCTAGAATTTCTTGAAACGCATTCTCATCCCGTATTTCTCTAAAATAAGCGCGTAGTTGTTGGTTGGTCATTGACTGAAATTTAGGGTTAGTTTGACTCATCTGATAATATCTCTCCATCAACGGTAATTAAGAAAAATCGTTCGTCTTCAGTGCCGAATTGAACGTATAAATAATGTGGTGTTCTCTCATCAACTCTAATAATGGTTATGGGTTCTTTGAGATATTCCGTTATCCAATAAGCAATGTCATACAGTTTTTCTGTCTGCGCTGGTGTTGGTTTCATGCTGATCTAAACACAGAATGATTTTATTATAGATGATTTTGATAGGCGATCGCTAGTTAATGGGTTAGGAAGATAATTGGTTTTCATTCTTTCTCTAATTCAATTAAGGCTTCTTCAAGGCTTAAAGGGGTTTCGTCTTCAACTTCTATCATGGCACGATAGAGGCCAGTATCTTCGTAAGCTTCTATCATTTGTTGATAATCTTCAAAGTTAATGACGACTTGCTGAATCTTACCTTGATTATCTGTAATCAATTCTTGAGCAAAAGGATAATCTTTTACACCCATAATTTTTCCTCATTTTTATAGGTTTTTCAATCTTCTTCTAATCTATCCTATTTTGATCGCCATTATATTTTAAGGGAACAGGGAACAGGCAACAGGGAACAGGCAACAGAAAAATGTCCTGCGGAGCCTTGGCGACTGCTATAACTCCGAACTCCGAACTCCGAACTCCTAACTCCTAACTCCGAACTCACGTCATTATCCATTATTAAAAACCTCCCTAACCTCCTCAACTGTCTTGTTTAATAAAGACGCAACTGCTTCTAAGATGCTGTCATCTTGGGTTTCTTGATAAAACCGTTTGATGTTGGGTAAGCAAATGCTTAACCCGTATTCATCGTTAAACTCAACAAATATTTGTAATGCTTGTAAGTAATAATTTTTAGCGTCGTCTCTGTTTTCCGTTGCTTCTGCAACTTTCCCTAAGTCGGGTTTGCTGAAAAAGTTTCTCCAAAATTTATGCCACTTTTGACCAAGAATTTTCTGACAAATCAATAAGTTTTAGTACATAGAAATTGTTTAAAGTATAATCAAAATTAATGAAAGGCGGTTTGATGAGTTCCCCTGTTCTATTATTAGTAAATAAGGACAAAAAAAGCGACAAAAACTGCCTCAGAAGTTTAGAAAGATTGACAACTAAAAATGTAATAGCAATAGATGTAATGGAGGTTTCAGGGAGTTTTGTCATCACGAGATTTAGGCTAAATCTTCGTTTAGCTTGTCCAAACTTTCCCTCAATAGCATTACGGAAGCATTCATCGGAGTGGGCTTGTTTCTTTTCTTCTTCACTGATATTTTTCGGAGGTCTTCCTAACTTCGGACCACTGATTCTTATCCCTCTTTCCTTACACCAATTTCTGTTTTCCCTAGTTCGATAAATTTTATCTACATGGACGGATTCGGGATAATAGCCAAACGTTTCTTTATACTTTTCTACTTGTTCTTTTAAATGACAAGATTCATTGAAGTTTTCCCAACTTATTTTGTATAGAAACACATAGTTATCTACACAGCTTACTGAGAGTTTAGCTCCAAACTCTATTGGTTTTCCTGCTTTTCCCCTCACTATTGGACGAATATGCGGTTGAGTTAAACTTACAATTCTTTGAGGAACACTCTGGGTCTTATTCTCCCACATTGACTGTTGTTGTTCATAAACTTTTTTGATAGTCTCTAGACAATTTTTCTGTCTTTTACTCAGATTTTCCAGGGAAGCCCCAGCTTGAATTAAGTCTTCTATATTTCCTAAATTTTTCTTAAGATATTTTAACTGTTTCCCGATAGCTTTTCTTCTTTCTTGATAAGATACTTTTCGTTTTTTAGCTACTTTTAAGTATTCCTTTCTAGCAATTTTTCTAGAAGTTCTCGGCTTTTTTCTCAATTTTACTCTTAATGGTTTATAAAGATTATCTATTATTCTTTCTGTCTCAATTCTGGCTTGATTTAATATGCCTAAATCCGTTGGGTATTTGATGTCTGCTGGCGCACAAGTCGCATCTAAAATTAGTTTACCTTTATTTTTTATTTTTTCTCCTTTTTCTTGGAGACAATCCTTTTTTTTTACTTCTTTATCACTCTTGTCTATTTCTCTTTTTACTATTTTTTTATTGATTTTGTTTATCAATTCTCCATCAATTCTTTTCCTGAAATGAACTAGCATTGAAGATTCCAGTGGTGGCTCTTGTTGATAACAATTTAAACCTATAAAGTATTGTAGATAGGGATTTTATCTAATCTGTTCTATAGTTTCTCTATCACTTGTTCCTAATTTTTCCTTAATAATTAATGTCCCTAATGCCATTCTAAATAGTTTGGCTGGCGCACCTTTTTCTGCTGAAAAAAGTTTAGCATATTCTTCCTCAAAATCATCCCAAGGTATCAACTCTGCCATGATTACCCAACGATTATTGGGGGACAATTTGCCCTCGAAAGGTAATTCAAATTTTTCTGGGGGCGGTAAAGGTTGCTCCTCTTTTCGATACATTTGTTCTTAACCAACAACTGGGAGGTGTTTCTACCAATTATAGCGGTTTGTAGCCGACAAAGCTGATCTTTTTTGCGATCGCGAATATGGGTGTAACCTTTTAAAGAATAGGGTTTTGCTTTTATTCAGCAAACCCTAAGTGAAAGTAGGTTTTTGCTTTTTCGTAGCGATCGCCGTATTCAATATAAATAGATAAAGCTTTTTGGTAATAGGTTTGTGCTTGGTCCCATTGCCTTAACTCTTGTGCTAATACTCCTAAATGGTGGTAGGTTAATGCTTGAGAGAAGCGATCTCCATAATCTTCACAGATAGACAAAGCTTGTTGGTAATAATTTATTGCTTCTTTCCAGTTTCTTAACGCTTCTGCAACCATTCCTAAGTGATGGTAGGTTTTAGCTTTAGAGTAGCGATCTCCATAGTCTTCACAGATAGACAAAGCTTGTTCGTAATAATTTATTGCTTCTTCCCATTCTCGTAGCTTTTGCGCTATTATTCCTAAGTGATGGTAAGTTGTTGCTTGGGAGTAGCGATTATCGTATTCAATTTTAATAGATAAAGCTTGCTCGTAATAGGTTTGTGCTGTTTTCCATTCCCGTGTATCTTCGGCTATTATTCCCAACTGATGGTAAGTACGAGCTAGTATACTCTGTTTTTCTGCCTCTTCTACGTTCTTCAAAGACTCTAGTAATTTAACTACTTGTAAATAAGCTTCTTTAGCTACTGATTCTTGTTTTAATCTTAAGTAATTATTGGCTTTTTGAAAAAAAGGAATGATACTATCAATACCTAAGTTAGTTTCTTTGAAATCTTGGGAATATTGTTCAACTTTTTCACGAACAAACTTATCTATATTAAGACAACTTCGATAGTCATTAATGATAACTAAATATTTATATAAAAACTGATATATATCAATTTTACCCTCTTTTTCTAAACATATTTGCAACGCTGTAAACAAGTTTTCATACTCCAAACGACAGAAAAAAATCCCGAATTGTCTCTTATTTACTTCTTTTGACTGCAATAAACTCATATAATAATTACCTCCCTCAATATAATGATTCTTAAATCCTTCTTGTAATGTGTCTTGAGTTTCTATATCTAATTCGTTTACCTTAGTTCTCAGAAAATAGGGAAAAACTGGTTGAATGGTTAATAAGTGTTCTTCAGTTTGTGGAGGATCACCCAATAACATTGGAGACAACAAACCCCAATGTATGGCTTCTGATATCGCCTCTTCAAACTGTTCAAAAGGATAGTCTTTAAATGGTTCTAGTTTTTGTAATTCTTGGACATAGTTTGGTATCACCTCCCGATAAATAAAACTACTAAAAGGGGCTAAACATAACAATAATTTTTGTGCATCGGGTGATAGGTTGCTGTGGGAATATTCAACACACTTGAGGATACTTTCTGTCTTATTTTCACTGTCTGCATCTAAGTTAACATCTGCTAATTGTAACCCATTTAATATTTCTTCAGGGGTTTGGGTTTTTAAGTTTCCTAAGACAACTTCCATTGCCAAAGGATATCCTGCTAAAAGCTTCATTAACCGTTCAAAATTATCATCTGCTTTCACCTTCTCTCGTTTCTTGGGGTTAGGAATCATTGCATCCAGTATTTTTTCTGCAAGTTCGGTTCTTGACTCCTTATCTAACCCCTGTAACGGATAACGGTAGATAATATTGTTGTTGGTATAAACATCTTTTAACCAACTTTCATCACTGCGAGATCCTAAAACTATTTTTGTCTTTCCTCCCTTCAACCGTTTTAAGAGATATTTCAGTTTCTGCTGTTCATCTTTATCTAACGTATTTTGAATCGCTAAAGGTTGTCCCGTGACTGATTCTAAGTTGTCTAAAATTAAAACATGATTATGGGATCTTAAGTCTATAATCAATTTTCCTAATTTTGCAGCGTCTCCCATTGCTTGGAATGTACCGAACTGATACTTATCATATAACTGCTGTCCGATGTTAAATATAATCTGTTCCACTGTCCAAGCTGTTTCATCGTATCCAAAGTAAAATATCTTGTCCACATAATGGGTTTTTGTCCACCATTCCCGTAAATAGTTCAATAAAGTAGTCTTTCCGGTTCCTCCCATTCCCTGTAATAACAAGACATTATGTTTCAACAATGACTTTTCTATTTTCAGTATCTCTAAGTCTCGTCCCACGAAACCATATATAGGTAAAGGGAAACGATATGATTGTTCTAAGTCGGTGTAATATTTTTCTGTTTCCTTTGGTGTCATCTCCCGTAAATTAAAGTTAACGGGTTGATTGTTATATACGACGGGAAGTAACCAGTCTTCGAGATCAATAATCTCATTAAAATAAGCTTGTCTCTCTTTATTATTGTATAACTCTAAACGACTTAACCGTATCGCTTCAGTAATGGGTTGATTGTTAAATAACTGTCCATACAACTCTTTCATCATCAGCTTTGCAGCAGAAACAGTCACAGAATATGACATCCCTACAACCATCTGCATTCCTGCCTGTAACAAACGACTACTTAAACTGGTTTCATTACTATACTGTAGGCGCGCACCTTTTCCCACCTTAACTTTATTATCGTCTATTTCTTCTGTTTTGTCAAGCCTTATCTGTTTCCCAGATTGACAAGCATTGAGAATACAAATAGGAATATTTTTACCTGTTAATAAATCTGTTAACTCTGCTGCTTCTACAGGAACGGCTTTACCTTTATTTTCTCCTTCAAAAAAAAGAAACGCTTTCACACCCTCATAAGGCTCTAAATCATCTAAACCATAACCCCGTTGATAAAAATAACGACTCTTTTCTACACCATCTTGAAACTGCTTATAACTCATCAAACCACCATGTAAGTCAAAATGAATAATATGATAATAGTTACGGCCCTTTTCTTGCAAATGCTTAGATAAACTTTCATAAGTACCAGGACGTAAAATATCCAGATTAACCCTCAGATTACCTTGTTCAATTAACTCTACCAAAGGACGGGAAATTGTCCGATAACCCACATCACTATCCTCATCCGGTCGAGCGATCACTGCTAATAAATTGATGACGGGAGAAACAGGAATATCAATATTAATATTAATGGGATTAATTAAACGACGAGTCATCAAACAATCTACCGCAAAAGGCCGAGGTAAATCAGGATCTTTCATCCCTTCCCAGTGTAGTGCTTGAAACTCAGGGGTTTTACTTTGAATTTCAAAAGCGATCTCATTTATTTTAGGTTTTAGTTGACGGTAATCACTATAAAGAGCAAAATCTTGCTTAAAAACCTGTTCAAATAAAGACAACCCATAATCATTAACACTATCTGCCGCTTTTTTAGCAGTTTCTGTGTTTAACATGGGAGTCACTAACCACCCCTCAAAATACCATTCTAAAAGGGTTTCATCTTCCTTGGTAAATGGATCTGAAACAGTAATAGAATATTCTTGATTATTAATAATTAATTGAGCAGAAAAACCGTTTTCTGTTTCCCTTCTTCCCGTATGATAATTAATGACATAAAAAATAATAATATTATCTCCGTAGGGGTCAACAACTGTTAAACCCTACCAATGATATAGCAATCAGTTATCAGTTGTGAGAATTAAGTGTATTCTGATCCCCCCAACCCCCCTTAATAAGGGGGGTTCTCGACATTCTCATGAATAATGATTGTGATTGCTATATATAATAAACAATAAGATGGGCAATGCCCAACCTACAATAAACTAAGATTAGTTATGACTACAAAATTAAGCTTATCAGACATAGAATATTGGCAGAAACAATGGCCAAAAGATGAAGCAACAGAAACAGCATTTGAAATGATTTTGACAGAAGATGGAGATATAGAAACAGCTTTTAATGAGTTATTTAAAGCAAAAAATGGAACTATTCAATACGGAAATAAATCCTTATGGGAAGTAACCTTAAACGTACTTCGTAAAGAAATTTGCAATAAAAATGATAGTTTAAAAAGCGAAATAAAAAACTTACGAAAAATCCTAAAGAAACCGCTATTATTACAGGAATTATTGTATCTATTATCGATAAATGTCAGTTACCTCTAGATACAGGTTTAGCCACAATGATAGTATTATGGATCTTAAAAGTTGGTATAGATATTTTTTGTGACTATACAGAAAATGACCAATAATGTAACAACAATAATGTAATAATATAGCAATCACCGAATGGTTCATGAGATTATAGAGATCCCCCCCTTTAGTTCCCCCCTTAATAAGGGGGGTTAGGGGGATAAGTTTCAACATTAATTCCCACAACTGATAAATGATTTCTATATAAAAGGAATGTGTTGATAAACAATTAATTATCAGCTTTTAGTAATATCATAATATTTTTTTGTACTGCTATAAAATTAACTACTTAATCCACTCAGAAAAATCTTGAGAAAAGGTATCTAAAGAAAGTAAATTGATAGTAGAATCTTGTTTAACAAGTTCATGACTTTTGATTGTATTATATCCCCAGTCAGCTAAAAACAAGTTAACTTCTGTTAAATATTCTTGACTTTTTACTTTATTTAAAGTCTTTAATAAGTCCTCAATAAACCATAAATTATTAGGAGTTTCTTGATTAATTTTAAGGATTTGACGTAAAGTATCAAACTTTGGTTGTTTAACTTCTTTGCCAAAAATATGATCTTCAGGAAAAGACAAATTTTGTTGTTTTAAAAGCTGTTTAACAAATCTTCCTTCTTTGGTTGTGACAATATATAAAAGGGTAGAAGAATCTAACAGTTTACCTAACTTTTCTAACACCCCTGGATAAAATTCATGCAAAGCTAACCAGTTATCTAAGTCTGTTTGAATCCAATGATCTCTCACTCCATCAAGTGCTGACATTACTTGTTGTTTATTTAAGTTTTCTTTGGTAACAATTTCTGAACAAACATTATGCCAGTTACTTTCAATATTGTCCTGTTCATACTGTAATACTAATGCTCGTAATAAAATAGGCATTTCCCACCCTGTTTCGATGACGGGGCGTAATTTATAAAAAGAATTTGCCCATATTTCTAAATCATTTTGAGAGTCATCTTTCCATAGTTTCTGATAAGTTCTTAGGGTTGTTTGAAAATACTCCTTTAACCCATTACAAATGACACCATCAAAATCAAGGGCTAAAATTTTCGGCTTATCGATCATGCTCATTAGTTAATAAAATTATTGCTATTTATTGAGTTTAACTTAATTGAAAAACTCTTGTTTCTTCTTTTTCTTGTAAATTGTATTTAGCTAATTTTAGTTAAACACTTCTTTAACAGCTATAACAACCTGTTTCATCTGATCTTCTGTTAAAGCTAAACCACTGGGAACATAAAAACCTCGACGAGATAACCTTTCTGCTACAGGGCAAGAAACGTCTTTTAAGAGTCCCATTTTATGGAAAACGGGTTGTTCGTGCATTCCCCAGAAAAAGGGACGAGTTCCTATTTTTTTCTCTCGTAACCGTTGCATTGCTTCTGCTGCATCACATTCCCTCAAGTCCTTAGAACTTGCGCCCCAGTTCGTAGATAAACACTCTATCTACCCCTAGCAGTTCCTTGGCTTCAGTAGCCACTAAACTGCATACCTGTGCCAGTTCCGGTACTTCGTGAATCTTCCTGATTGTCTCTATCAGGCGTTGTTGAATAATTTTTCCATTGAGGGAATGGGTTGACATAGAGAACCCTATATAATAATCAGGATGAATCTATAACCATTATAATACAAACCAAATAGGTTAATTATTAATAATCAGCAAACTAACACAATAAACAACACCCAAGCCCTACTCTGTGGTGTCATCCCTCTCTTTCTTGATACTATCTGAAGATACCTAGCAATCGCTTAATCTTTTTTCCACCTTCTAAGCAGAATCTGCGGTATTACTTCCTGTTCACCCATTTGAGGAATTATCCATTTTAGGATTGGGTGTTGTTTTGGGATACGAGACAGATGTTAGTTTAAACAGCGTTTACTTACCTCTTTTTGACTTTACTTTTCGACTTTCACTGGGCTGTTTGATCTGCCAGGGAAGCTTTACTTGCTTCAATTACTAATATATCAATTGTTGTTCGGGTTTGACTGAATCTGTAACAAACTTTCATATTACCCTGGTAAGGTGGGGAGTGCATCGGCCTACATTAAACATAACGTTTATCGGGATCAACAGGAATGAACACCCTAGACTTTCTGAGATATTTCCAGGCGATGCCATCGGGATCTTTGCTTTGACTCCATTCCGCAAAACTATCATCGCTTTTACGACGGCCGATGGTACTGGGAGTTGTATCGAGTCTTTTGGCTAAATCTGATTGAATGAGCTTAAATTTCTCCTTTTTATCGCTATCAGGAGAAGTATTTTCAGATGGGGTAGTTTCAGGAGGGGGTGTGGGGGTTAATTGTTCTGGTGGGGGTTGTGGCGTTTCTGTTGGGGATGGAGAGGAAGCAACCTCAGAGGGTTGATCTTCTTGTTGCATTCGTTCTTCTTTAAGGGCGGCCAACTGAGCAAAAGGACTTGATAAAGAAGTGGTGGATGGGGGGGAAGAAACCTCAGATGGTTGGGATGTCACCTGATTATTGGGAGGGATCTCGATGTCCTCATCATCATCATCATCATCAATATTAAAGGTTTCGGGTTCTTCTGGTTCTTCTGCCACTGGTTCACTATCATCGAGAATGCTGCCTAAAGTGCTGGCAGTAATGAAATAATATACTTTTCCTTGTTCTGGTAATTCCCGAGAAGTTGCGCTAAATTCTTCAGCCTTTCTCGCCAAGAAACGTTTAGCACTTCCTGCACTTAAATTTGCTTTCAGGGATAAATCCATCGGGGTGACTTGTCCCTGATTTTCTTGGATTAATTGGTTAAAAATGGGGTTAATCTTCTCGCTCCACCGTTGCCACTGATAATTGTCCACTAATTTCCAGACAATCACTAAAGCAACAAATCCCAATATCCAGATCCAAGCCTTGTAAAGAAGAACGATAATCGCAGCAAGGGGAAGGATGAGGATTAAGAAGGCAGCAGGAGTAGGATTTCCATCGAATACTTTTCCAGTCATATTTCTGGTGTTCTCTATAAGTAATTAGCACAGCTTATATATAAATTTGTCTCCTCAGTATAGCTGATGGCTTTCTTGCGATGGAAAGATAAGCCGTTTTGCTTGAGGTATTGCACCTGTACTTAAGCTAGGTTAGCTTATTTTGTTGACCAAAGGATATTTTAACAAAATTATTGGCAGAAGTCCCCACCTATAAATTCTCAAAGAAACACCAGTATTTTAGGTGGGGACGGGGCTTATAAAATCTGCCGTGCGACGGCAGATACAGCCCCTCATGAATGCCAATCAAAAAAATAAACGGCGCAGCCTCCTCCCAATCTTAGTCTTTGTGTTATAGTATCATCGGTCGCTCAAGTAAACGATAATGTACAAGGGTTAGGTAATTTCCGAGAAAGCTTTTCCCATAGGGGGTAATCGCTTGGACTAAAGGCTTTCAAGAAATAAAAGGAACAGAGAGTTAGCGGATCTTGGTACACAACTTTAAAATTTCATAATTGGCTTGTCTGAAAAAACAGAAGAAATAGATTAAAATGAAGAGGTAAAAAGATTAGAGAGAGTAAATTGAAGCTAAAACAGACAAATAATCCCTTAACCCCGTCGATGGTCGATGATTTACGTTTAGCAGCCTCAAAAATGACGGGAGCAGAGCGTCGTTCATTTCAAGCTGAAATGTGTCTCAAGTATTGTGGAGGAAGTGCCAGACAAACCGAAATCGTGTTTGGTTGGGGGAGAAAAAATGTTCAACTTGGATTACATGAAAAACGAACTGGGATAGTGTGTTTAGGATTACAATCAGTCAATAGTGGATGTAAAAAATGGGAGGAAAGATACCCAATAGTTGCCCAATCATTGAAAGAAATAGCCGAAGCTCACGCACAACAAAACCCCACATTTAATAACCCCATTGCCTATACAAGATTAACGGCGGCTGAAGCCATTAAACAATTAAGAAATCTAGGATATAATGGAGAGGAGGTTCCTGCTGCTTCGACAATGGCAGATATTTTAAATCGTTTGGGCTATCGATTAAGAAAAGTGGTAAAAGCTAAACCTAAAAAAAAATCTCGGAGACGGACGCTATCTTCGAGAATATAGAGAAAAAAGATAGAAAAAAAGACCATTCTGTGAAACGTTTAAGTATGGATTGTAAAGCAACTGTGGAAATAGGAGAATATTCACGTGGCGGACAAACCAGAGGTTATAATCAAGCTCAAGATCATGATATGGGAACTAAGAAAAATACGTTCCTTGTGGGATTGTAGATGAAGATACAGGGCAACTTTATGTAACTTTTGAAAGTGCTTATAAAACGAGTGATTTCATGGTAGATAACTTGGAGCAATGGTGGACAAGTCTGAGTATAACTGAAAAGCAGCAACTAGAGAACATCCAAATTAAAGTTGATAATGGACCAGAAAATAGTGGAATAAGAAGGCAATTTTTGAAGAGAATGGTAGAGTTTGCCGACCAAACTAAGAAATCTATTCAATTACTATATTTTCCTCCTTATCACAGTAAATATAATCCCATAGAAAGATGTTGGGGAATTTTAGAGAGGCATTGGAACGGAACACTTCTGAGAAATGCTCAAACGATGTTAGCTTGGGTAAAAACTATGACATGGAAAGGCTTAAATCCGATCGTTAAGTTAAGTAAAAAAGTTTATCAAAA
>Ga0064014_10190_pt1 | contig 19988 bp, 24 predicted proteins | sample CrowatWCoCulture_2_FD_61584 | JGI IMG/M metagenome (GOLD analysis project Ga0064014, IMG submission 61584) | Marine cyanobacteria communities from the University of California, Santa Cruz, USA, analyzing cyanobacterial DNA methylation -... | ecosystem: Host-associated > Microbial > Bacteria >...
TTATTGATTTGTCAGAAAATTCTTGGTCAAAAGTGGCATAAATTTTGGAGAAACTTTTTCAGCAAACCCTAAATATTCTTCTGAATTAAATTTTTCATAGTCTGTCCAAGTCATTCCTGATAAACTAAAAGTTTGATCTTGTTTTTGAAGATAGTCAAGACTTAGGGGAAGTTTTGTATTAATTAACATAATCTAAATCTAGAATTTTTATATCTTTTCGATTAACTAAAAATTTCCTAAAGTATACATATACATTTCTGTAGGGGTCAATGGCCGTTGACCCCTACAACGTTCGCATCTAATGTTACAAGATGCGCTTAAAGAGATGATTCTTGCCTATCAACAACAAAATAAACCCATTCCGAAGTTCAACAATTTTGTATAAACGATCGCATTTTGAGGATGATTACTTAAGATTATATTTAAAAAACCGAGGTCATAGAGAAACAGGGGCTAAACTGATTAGTGGTGTTCCCTAGACACTTCAACAGTCAAACAAGATCAAACTTCTCTTGATCGTACAACCCGTAGAGTTGGTAGGAATTATATGACAAAGCGAACCTTTGGTGTCATCGGCCTGGCGGTAATGGGAGAAAATCTCGCCCTTAATGTCGAAAGTCGCGGCTTTCCCATTGCTGTATATAACCGTACAGCCAGTAAAACAGAAGAATTCATGAAAACACGGGCCCAAGGCAAAGATGTCAAAGCGGCCTATTCATTAGAAGAATTTGTAAAAACCTTAGAACGTCCTCGTAAAATCTTAGTCATGGTTAAAGCAGGTGCGCCTGTTGACTATGTGATCGAAGATTTGAAACCCCTCTTAGAAGAAGGGGATATGATTATCGATGGCGGTAACTCTTTATACGAAGATACCGAAAGACGCACGAGAGACCTAGAATCAACTGGTCTTGGTTTCGTCGGAATGGGTGTTAGTGGCGGTGAAGAAGGTGCCTTAAAAGGTCCTAGCTTAATGCCTGGCGGTACCAAAGCAGCCTACGAAGAATTAGAACCCATCTTAACCAAAATTGCTGCACAGGTAGATGATGGTCCCTGTGTTACCTTTGTTGGCCCTGGTGGTGCCGGACACTATGTGAAAATGGTTCACAACGGCATTGAGTACGGCGATATGCAGTTAATTGCAGAAGCCTACGACATTATGAAAAATGCTCTTGGCCTGAGCAACGAAGAATTACACGAAGTATTCAAAGAGTGGAATACCACCGATGAACTTAATTCTTTCTTAATTGAAATTACGGCTGATATCTTCAAGTATGTTGACCCCGATAGCAAGAAGCATCTGGTTGACCTAATTTTAGACTCTGCTGGACAAAAAGGAACCGGTCGCTGGACCGTAGTAAGTTCCTTAGAGTTAGGAGTTCCCATCCCCACCATGTACGCTGCGGTGAATGCGCGGGTGATGTCTTCCTACAAGGAAGAAAGAGAGTCTGCTTCTCACCAGTTAACTGGCCCTGCCATTAAATTTGATGGAGACAAAAAAGCCTTCATCAACAAGGTTAGAGACGCTCTCTACTGCTCTAAAATGTGTTCCTATGCTCAAGGAATGGCTTTAATTGCTAAAGCTTCTGCTGAGTATTATGGTAACCAGGTTAGCTTACCCGAATCTGCCCGTATCTGGAAAGGCGGTTGTATTATTCGTGCCGGTTTCTTAGACAAGATTAAGAAGGCATTTGTAGATAATCCTGATCTACCTAACCTACTCTTAGCCCCTGAGTTTAAACAAAGTATCTTAGATCGTCAAGAAGCTTGGCGTGAAGTGCTAGTATTAGCCAATCAAGTAGGTATTCCTGTTCCTGCTTTTAGTGCTTCTTTAGACTACTTCGATAGCTATCGTCGTGCTGATCTACCTCAGAACTTAACCCAGGCACAAAGAGACTACTTTGGTGCGCACACTTATGAGCGTGTTGATAAGCCCAAAGGAGAAGCTTTCCACACCGAGTGGGCCGCTTAATTTCTCAGATTAATCATAACAGAATTGTTGACCCTTTCCGTTATCGGGAGGGGTTTCTATATTTTCAGTTTTCTGTTTTATGAATAAAGCTTAACTTTTTTGCACAAAATATATAACTTATGCTAAAAACCAATATGCACACAACAGCAATTGATTTTATACAGCGTTTTACCGGAAAGGATTTAAGTAATAGAAATATACTCGAAGAGTTTTCAGATCAAGTCATATTCTCTAGCTGGTTAAAAAAACAATATCCTAATATTTCACAAGAAACGTACAATGCCATGCTGTTGGTGGCACGACCATATTTTGATTATAAAGATACGCCCGTATACGTTGTATCTTATGTGGATACACTTTTTATTACGGGGCGTAGTGACTCTAGCATCAGCTTTATCCGACCTAGTCGTTTAGGCACTCAAAAACAAATTATACTTGATGTACCACACGCCGGAACCTTACCACCTTCTTGTGTTGATGGACTATTATCTGATGAAGTAATTGCTGATAAATCCGTATGTTCTAGCAATCCTTACACAATTTGGAATCAAGCAGATGTTGGGCTTTTGGAGGTTATGGCAAGTATTTGGCAAAATAATCAAAATTTTGTCTGTGGTTCGGCAGTATTGACAAATTTGATTATCAGCAATGGCAATCGCGCCCCAGCAAAAGAAGGTAGAACTAATGAAGTCTACAATACACACACTTATCGTGGGACTCCTCTATACAAAGACATTTCTCAGCCTAGTGAAGAAACAAAACTAGGGTTAAAAAAGAATCATGATTTGAGTATTGCTGTAGCTGGAGCTTGTCGTGCTGCTGCGTATATGGCAAATCCGAATTATCCTATTATATGTTTAGAACCACATAGTTATTCAGCATTTTCCCATGAAATACTCGATGCTTTGTTTTCACCAAAACTAGATGGTATGAACTTAACTAAATTTGCACCGCAGAATGGTGGTAAAGGTACCAAAGCACTACTAGATTATCTGCGCAATACCCATGACTTGAAATCTTATCAAGAGTTAGTTAGACCATTGGTGTCAGTGCTAGATGTTTCAAGTCCTGATGAGCCGGATAAATACAGTACCGTTAATCAATCTCAAATGGAAGCTTTTGTCGATCCCTTTATAAGCATGATACGGGAGGCTTCTAATAGACTACCTATTAATGTTGATAATTGGGAAATATCACGTCCTGATGTTTATGGTGCTACCAATACCATGTTGAAAAGGTTAGAAGAAGTAATAAAAAAAGCCAATTATTATCTTGACATTAATGATGAAAACCTAATATCAAAAACCATAAATACGGTGACAATTGAATATAATAGGGTACTGGTAACATCAAACGAAACCTCTAACATCCAGACCAGTGAACAAGATTTTTACGAGCGTTGTCAATTGGTCGGTGCAGCATTTGTAGCTGGCATCCATAATATGCAAAATCTGTGGAAATAATTCCCATTGTTGTATACAATCAGTCACAACTATTAAAGTGTTTAGTTCTGGTCTTTTTAAGGTTGATAAGTCAAAGAATTCCAGTACATCTTCATTGTTATCAAATTTTTCGTCTAATTCTTCAGCTTTCATATAAGTTAACCTCGTTTTTTTGTTCGTCTGACTGATATGATGCTAACAAAATTTAGTTCTCTTATTCAAAGGATGCTATTATTAACTAAGACTCAGTTTATCTAATTTAACCATGAATACAACACAACTTCTAAAACTTGAAGAAACCATCTTAAGTTTATCCTTAGAAGAAAAAAAAGAACTCTTTGACTGGATGAGTCAACAACTTGCTCAATCTTATTCCGCAGAAACTGAAATATTACCAGCAGAAATTCTCAAAAAAATTGCTCAATTACCGACGGAAAATCAGGATATAGGTTTTTCTGGTAGAGATCATGATTATCTTCTTTATTCTCAAAATGAAGGAGAATAAATTAATATGATTTTTGTTGATACCAGTGCATGGTTTGCTTCGGTTGTTCCTTCTGATCCAGATCATCAAATATTATCTCAATGGTTCAATCAAAATACTGAAACTTTATTGACAACTGATTATGTCATTGATGAAACACTCACTCTCCTAAGAATACGAAAAGAAACATTAAGAGCAACTGCTTTAGGAGAAGCTTTTTTTTCAGGAAAATTAACCCGAATTTACTATTTAACACCAGAGGATATTCAGCAAACATGGCAAACTTTTGAGAAATTTTCGGATAAAAATTGGAGTTTTACAGATTGTAGTAGTAAATGGATTATAGAAAAACTAAAAATCAAAACAGCTTTAACATTAGATCATCATTTTCAGCAATTTGGTTCGGTTTTAGTTTTACCATAAGATGCTAATTAATGTTAAAAACACTTGCTTTTGATTGACTTGACATGATATTCTATACACAATGGAAAAGGTGTGCGCTTATAACTAGAGGTTGAGGGGTAAAGATGTTTAGATAAGAAACAGTCCCAGAAGAAAAAATTTGTTATACATCAAAGATATTGATTATGATTGAATTGATTTAATTTGATCACGCCAAGAACCGTTTTGTTGTTGATAGTCTGCTATTTTTTGGGGATCAATTAATTGTTGTCCCAGTTGCAAAAATTCTTGTTTTTCTGCTTCACTCATCCACTGTTGACAATCAACTGATTTATGAGGGTTCCCTCCTGCTTCTAAATAACGTTGACGACAAAGATCAAAGAGTTCTGTAATACGTTGATGTTTTGATGAATTATTATTGATTGTCATTGTTTTCTTGAATCCAGTTTAAGGGATAAATAAATACTACTCTATATATATCCTAAAGTAAATAAGACAATATTTTCAATTTGATCAATGATTTTTGGACTTAATCTTCCAATTTTGCGGACTAAACGGGCTTTATCTAATACTCGCAATTGATGACATAAAGCGACAGAATCTTGATTTAATCCTCCTTCATTTTGTGGAATAAGTAAACAACTAGGTAGAGAAATTCGTTTTAGATTAGTTGTTAAAGGAATAGTGATGATAGTTGTCGTAAATTGAGAAATGGTATTTTTTTGAAAGATGATGACTGGACGAATACCACCTTGTTCTGATCCTTGTATTGGGCTAAGATTACCAGTATAAATGTCTCCTCGTTCAATTTTCATGATTGATCTTCTTGCTTTAATAATTCAGCGTATTCATTGATTCCCTGTTCAGCAAGTTGACGATCTTCTTCAGCAAACTCTTGGTAAAGTTGTGAGATTCTCTCTGTATTGATAATAGGATTAATAAATTTTTCTCGAAATTTGAGAAAAGCAATAAATTCTGATACTTGGTCAAGTTGTTCTTCACTTAGTTGCTCAAGTTGTTGGTTGATTTTTTCTTTAGTTGTCATTTTTGTTGTCGTCCCATTCAAATTCCATAATAACGAATTATATCGTTAATAGTCTTGTCTCATAAAGCTTTGTCAGGTGGGCAAAGTTTTTTACATTATCAGTAGGTAACATAATTTTAAAATTTGCCCACCCTACCATTTATTCCCACTTGCTACAATCAGGAGGCGTTTTAGGATCACTAGCTTTATCTTGTTTTAGTCCTTCAATATAAGCTTTATTGGCTTCGTGATCAATTATCCATTCTCTCTTTTCTTTATCCCAATAATCGTTATAAAATGCTTGATCCCAATTGCAAGTTGATTTAATTTGACGAGGAGTGATGTTGGCATTGTAGAGGTTAGCATCTTCGAGGTTAGCATTGTAGAGGTTGGCATTGTCGAGATCAAAATAAGCCAATGATTTAGATGCTTTAACCAACCGTTGTAATGCTTCTCTTCTCCCTGGACAATATTCTTGTTTTTCTGGACAGTTTTCTAAGAGTTTTGTATCTGCATTGAGTTGAATCTCTCGAAGGCCCAAATATGTTCCCATCAAAGGAATAATAAAAAATAACCCCACTGCTTGAACCCGACTCATTAATTGATGTTTAGCACTCTTTTCTAGAAACTCTGATGCTCGGGTTGATAAGGTCAAATACTGTTGCTTCTGACGACATTCCTTTAACCATCGTCCCTGCAATAAATACTCATTTTTATATCCGCGATCGCGCCACTCTTGGGCTAAACTTTCAATTTTTCGCTGTTCCTGTAACTGTTGCCGACTCTCATCTAACCACTGTTGCAACAGTTCCCAATGACGTATTAACGCCTCGTGAGCCACATCTATCACCTCATCCCCTTGCTGTGTCCTATCCGTAACAATTAACTTTTCATCAGCCAATAACTGTACCATTGCGTCAATAGAAGCTTGATCATGGTTTTCCGTCACTAAATCCGTTTTTAAAAACCGTCTACGAGTGTCTTCTGTCCCCTCTCCCAACTGCGTCAGGTTGAGAAAAATATGTTTCGCTGTTAACTGTTGCGCAATAGTAAGACTTTGATAAACATCCGTTGCGCGTTTGTTAAGACTGCCGGTAACTCTGCCAAGCTTAGTATAGTTAGCTAAAGTTAACCCCTGATGATCTCGTTGTTTCCATAACTCCCTTAACGCATCTTGCAGTAAGGGAAGACTACCAGGAGAATTTTCAATATCTTTGAGTATTTCCTTAATTAATAATGGTTCGATAGGTAAATTAACCAGTTTTGCTGGTTTGGTAATAGCGCGCAACAGTTCTTTTTCCTTCATAGGAGTCACAGAAACAAGATTTTCCTCTATCTGCTGACTCAAACCGCTATAGGTTTCCTCCACACATTTGCCAAAAAAGTCAGCGCGCATGGCAATCATAACCTTAAGTTTACCGTTGCATTTTTCCACTGCACCTAATAAACAGTCAATAAACCGCTCTCGTTCAGCTTTATCGGTATCAGGAGCAAAAATTTCCTCAAATTGGTCAATTATTAACAACACTTTCGGTGCGTCTGTGGTTTCGATGAGACGTTTTAACCCATCAGAACCCTTTTCTAATAAGCTTTCTGCTGTTTCTAACTGGTGCGATCGCTGAATACGAGAGAGATCAGGTTCAAGAAACTGTTGCGCAATAGTAAACATGGGTTGATTTCCAGGCACCATGATCTTAATTTCCCAGTCAGCCAAACCCTGCAAGGTCAATCCTTGTTTTAACTGATATAGCACCCCTGCCCGAATAACGGAAGATTTACCGCTTCCTGAAGCACCAAGCACCGCTAAGAAGTTTTTTTGACTAATTTTTCCTAAAAGTGTTTTTGTCAGGGTTTCTCGCCCAAAGAACCAGTGATGATCTTCTAATTCAAAATATCTTAATCCTTTATAGGGGCAAATATCGCTTGTTTCGGTAGTTTCGGGGTTTTCTGCTGCAATTTTCTGACCATAGGTTAGGGGTATGGGTTCATCTAAATTAGTAAAAAATAGGGTGTTGTAGATTGCCTTTTATTTGTTTAATTTGTTCATTAATATAGTTACTTAAGCTTAAAGTTGTTATCGATTTTTTATTATATTGATCCGGTTCTAACCCTTCTAAAATAAGTTTAGTTAAAACACTGTATTTACTATTAATGTCGAGCAGTGCTTCTTCAAACTCTCTAGATGCTGCAATAAAACATCTATCTCGTCCTTTTCCTACTTCTTGGGGGTTGGCTTCACTAAAATCAAGAAATTCTCCACTATGACAACAATCTAACCAAATAATTTGTTTTTTAATGGGACTTTCTTGTAATAATTCCCGTAAACATTTCAAAGATAAACCATTAAATTCCCTGTCAGGATGAACATCGCTGGTACATAGAAAACCTTCTGTTATTCCCGAGGTTTTCCTAATCCCATGACCCGAAAAATAGAACAAAGCAGTATCAGGAATTTGATTAGTTTCTGGTTTAAACAGTTTTACTAAACTATCCTTTAACTGTTTTAAAGAAACTTCGCCCTTTTGACTAATATAAGGTGATTTGGTAGTTGAATCAAGGTTTTTTATAGCTTCAGGTAAACGACGAATAGTATTAAACTGTCCATGCTGTTCCAAAATAGAAGCTATCGCCTCTGCATCCTCAGCAGGAGAGGGCAAATATTTTAAGCCCTCATATTGATAATTATTAATGCCAACAATTAACGCATCTCTACTCATGAATATAGTTTATATTAAACAATTAATTTTAACTAATTTCCAACCAATTCTCATCAAGAATATTTTCTAAGGAAAAAAGACAAGTTTCAGGAAAATGATTTAAAGATAGTCCTGTTTCTTTTGCAGCTAACTTACGTCCTTCTTGATAAACTTGTAGAAAAATATCTTGACAATATCGCTTTAAACTAGGACTGGTTTCAAAATCATCATATAAACGTTGTCGATGTTCAGCAATCGAATAAATCCAACTTTGAGAACGCTTGTTAACTTGATAATTCCATTTTAAAAGATGTAAGAGGACAATTCTTAATTTACTTTTAATTGCCTTTTTTTCTCGTTTCCCCAAAGATTCAATTTTATCCAATAAATTATCCAAGTCTAAAGTTGTAAAATCACGATTGGCTAAACTTTTAGCTGTTTGTTGTAACCAGAGATAATAATCCGTATCATATAAACATTTAGTCTTTGCAGTAAATTCAGTGGTCATGATAGTTTACAATAACAATAGTCAATAATTTCAGTTTAAACTAAAATTATCTAACCCATCAAATCTTAAAAATTATGACAAAATTAACCCCGATCAAATTAGACGATAACACAATTATTTATTTAGAGAGTAACGAAGATATTGATATCAGTTCTGAAGATAAAAATATTGCTGAAGAAACCACAGAAGAAACCAGAGAAAGCTTAGGAAAAGATCCCAAAGGACTCAAAGATATTTTTTCGAGACCATCTTCTACAGAAAATGACACTTCAGAACAAGAACCAATTGAGAATAATATTCCTTCTATTGCTAATACCATTAAATCTTATACAGAATATACACTAAATGCTTTTAAACAAGTTGATAATGCTAATATTGATAAAGTAACCTTAGAATTTGGCATTAAAGTAATGGGAAAAGTAGGAGTACCTTACGTTACAACTTCAGCAGATAGTCATTTAAAAATTACAGTTGAATGTTCTTTTCTTGACACCGAATAAATAATAATTAATGTGAATGGTCAAACTTACTTAGAAAAAAGAGTTTTAGAGTAAACATCCTAAAGTTGCTTTCTTATCCTTTATTGATAATGGTTGATCTGATTAATTTACCCCCGTCTCCCCCTCTCCCCGTCCCCCCGTCAAACTTCCAGGATGATTTTTCTACAAAAATAAGATGCTCTCATTTTAGAAGCAATAGAACAAGTTAAAAGGAGACAAAATAGTGAATAACCTTAAATATACAATGATTATTCAATGGGCAGAAGAAGACGACTGTTATTTAGAGAATTGTAGGGTGTATTAGTGTAGCGTAATACACCAAAAAAACGATCTTGGTGCGTTACGGCAGAAAAAAAGTATAGGAATTACCCCAAAAATCATAGTTTGCCTAACGCACCCTACTTAATGTTGTCTTTAGGAACTGTTTATAAAGTGAATATTAAGAGAATTGTAGGGTGTATTAGTGTAGCGTAATACACCAAAAAAAACGATCTTGGTGCGTTACGGCAGAAAAAAAGTATAGGAATTACCCCAAAAATCATAGTTTGCCTAACGCACCCTACTTAATGTTGTCTTTAGGAACTTTATTTCTGCTTCATGAAACCTATAAACGAAAAATCAAATAAGGTTTTAGAGTTATTTTTTAGAATAGTGGGACTTTAGCTAAATTCAAGCCCAATAAAGAAATGCCCCTAGACTTACTTGTATATCGAGACTTATGATCAAAAGACAGGTCTTTGTTGAAGAAAGAATCAAGCCATTAAGGAAAAAATTATGAGTGAGTCAGGATTCGATTATGATTTAATCATTATCGGTGCAGGGGTTGGAGGACATGGTGCAGCCCTACACGCCGTCAAATGCGGCTTAAAAACAGCCATTATCGAAGCAAAAGACATGGGAGGAACCTGTGTTAATCGTGGTTGTATCCCCTCAAAAGCCCTCTTAGCAGCATCAGGTAAAGTTCGAGAACTCCAAGATACTAAACATCTCCACAACTTAGGTATTGAGATCGATGGAGTAGACTTTCAAAGAGAAGCGATCGCCGATCATGCTACAAATTTAGTTAATAAAATACGCGGCGATCTGACCAATAGTTTAAAACGTCTCAAAGTCGATACCATCCACGGTTGGGGAAAAATAGTCGATACCCAAAAAGTCAGCGTTTTAGGCGATGATGGGGAAAAAATTATCACCGCCAAAGACATTATGTTATGTCCGGGATCGGTTCCTTTTGTTCCCCGTGGCATAGAAGTTGACCACAAAACCGTTTTTACCAGCGACGAAGCCGTAAAATTAGAAGTTTTACCCCAATGGATCGCCATTATTGGCAGTGGTTATATCGGTTTAGAATTTTCCGATATTTACACCGCATTAGGCTGCGAAGTGACCATCATCGAAGCCTTAGACACCTTAATGCCAGGGTTTGACCCCGAAATTTCCAAACTAGCAGAAAGAAGCCTGATCAAAGCCCGTGATATTGAAACCTACTCCGGAGTATTTGCCACAAAAATCACCCCAGGCGCACCGGTTACCATCGAATTAACCGACGCTCAAAGTAAAGAAGTGATCGATGTCTTAGAAGTAGACGCTTGTTTAGTCGCCACAGGAAGAGTCCCCGCTACCAAAAACCTTGGTTTAGAAAACATTGGCGTTGAAACCAACCGAGGTTTTATCCCCGTCAACGACAAAATGGAAGTCTTACGGGACGGGGAACCAGTTCCCCATCTTTGGGCAGTGGGAGATGCAAACGGGAAAATGATGTTAGCCCACGCAGCCTCCGGACAAGGAGAGATCGCCGTCGAAAATATGTGTGGACGGGAGAAAACCATCGACTATCGTAGTATTCCAGCCGCCGCCTTTACCCATCCCGAAATTAGTTACGTGGGCTTGACTGAACCAGCAGCCCGTGAATTAGGGGAGAAAGAAGGGTTTGAGGTCTCAAGCGTAAAAACTTACTTTAAAGGCAATTCTAAAGCCCTTGCTGAAGGGGAAACCGATGGGATTGCTAAGGTGGTGTACCGCAAAGATAACGGGGAATTATTAGGAGTGCATATCATGGGTATTCACGCCTCCGACTTGATCCAAGAGGCCGCTAATGCGATCGCTCAACGTCAAAGCGTTAAAAATCTTTCCTTCAATATCCATACTCATCCCACCTTATCAGAAGTCTTGGACGAAGCCTTTAAACGCGCTGAAGCTACAGTTTAGGTGGGGACACCGGAGACTGGGGGACTGGGGGACTGGGGGACTGGGGAGACTGGGAGATGGGGAGTGTGGGGGGAATATATTAACTCCGAACTCCGAACTCCGAACTCCGAACTCACACTTCCCACCCCATCCTCTTCTCAAAATTAGTTGACGAAATGGGGAAAAAAACCCGTAAAATAGGTAACGTTAGGTATCACAACCGAAAAAAGGGTAACAAATATATGACACCATCTTTAGCTAATTTCTTATGGAGCCTCGTTTTGGGAACCGTTATCGTCGTTATTCCCGCCACCATTGGATTGATCGTCATTAGTCAAAGCGATAAAATCAAGCGTAACTCATAAGCTTGTTTGAGTTGACCCCATCCCTACTTAGGTGGGGTCAATTTGTTGATTAGTTATATTAGTATTGACAATTATATATACCCCATTGGGTACTCTGATAATGAAAAATAAAATAAATTCGCTACCATTAGGAAAGGATAACGGAGAGCGAGAATGGTTAATTTTGGTCTGAACTCAGCCAGTGTTTTAGGAATTTTTTTAGCTGTTGCTGGTGCTGGTTTATACTTCCTGCGAAGTGTACGGCCAGAACTGTCGAGAGATCATGACATCTTTTTTGCAGCAGTTGGTTTATTGTGTGGATTGATTTTACTCTTTCAAGGATGGCGACTCGATCCAATTTTACAATTTGGACAGTTTTTGTTAACGGGATCGGCCGTATTTTTTGCAGTAGAAAGTATTCGCTTGAGGGGAGCAACCACAGAACAAGCAAAACGTAGCTCCTCTTACGTCGATGATGATCGCCGAGTTAGTAAAACCCGTGTCTACACAGAAGCTGAAATCGATCGCTTAGAACCCTACGAAGACGAAGAACCAATCTCTCGCAATAACCCTCGTTTAGAAGGATACGCCGATCCTCGTAGTAATCGCAGTTATAGTCAGGAAGAAACTCGGACTCGTAAACCCCGTCGTAGACCTTCTTCTAGTAACGATCCTTACGGCGATCGCCCTTCTCCAAGACGCAAACCCTCCCCAACTCGTCCCACAAACGATAACTACGATGCTTGGGATAGTAGGGATGATATGTGGGAAGATCGCCCGAAAAAACGTCGTCCCAGTCGTCCTCGTCCAGAAAACTCCTCTCCAGAAACCTCATCTGGTTCCCCTCGTAAACGTCGTCCTCGTCCCAGCAACCCAGAAAGACGTTATTCCTCTTCTGTTGAGGAAAGTCCTACTCCTACAGATTATGTTGATTATCAACCTATTGATACCCCTGAAAGCCCTAGAAAACGTGGATCTCGACCTTCAAAACCAGAAAATGATTATGACAGCGATCGCCCGTCAGATAGCTCCAATTTTGATTACTAAGAAAACTTGCGGAGAGGGAGCAAAAGGGGCTGAATCTAGGTCCTATCATCGCGCTTTGATGCAACCCCAAATTTTTAGGTGGGGTCTTCACCCGAAATTTTTGATAAAAATATAAAAAATCCCCGTCATTGTACGGGGATTTTGCAAGAGGAAATCAAATAAACTTGATTAAATGTGAGTTCGATCTAAGAAGTCTGAAGTCTCAAACCCTTATTCTCTCCTTGACAAAACAATAACTCCGAACTCCTAACTCTGAGTCACCGAACTCAGGTTGATTAACGTCCTAAAGTTTTGGAGTAGGAAACCATTCCAGCACTGACCACTTGTCCGTAGTTGTTGAGGCGATCCTGTTGTCCGGCTCGCGTAGGGGCTAAAAATGTATCGGTTAAACCCATAGCAGCAAACATAACAGTAGCAGTAAGAATAATGTAGTTACGGATGATAACGGTGTTGTTGGTGGTGCTGTTTAACATTTGTTTGACCTCTTGTCCTCTTGTTACTCTTATCTTATGAGGTGGTTAAGGGTGATGTCAGTCCCAAAAACCAAGTATATTCAGGGTTTTAAGGATTTTCATAAGTGGTATAAAGTGGAAATAAGTGGAACTTTTTAGATGCTTCCGAGTTAACATAACACTCTTAAAAAGAATAACCACAAAAATCAGGTTAATTTAGATATAAACAGAAATAAATATCTCATAAAAAACTAATAATCCAGTAAATCAGTATATCTCTTTGTTTTTAACCCTTCAATGTCACATCTCTCTTTCCACTTTCTCTTTCAAATTCTTTTTCTATGAAGTTTCTTTAATTTAAGTATCGAGAAATTTACCCTCGGACAACAAGGGGGAAAACCTCATTTTTCCCATCAAGTCAAGGTTGTAAGTGGATCAAGGCACATAAATCTTAAAATAATATAAAGAAATACTGAGATTGAGCAACATAACTTTACAATGGACTCATAAGATAAAAACCGTCAGCCACTTAATATATAAGGCTGGTATATAATAAACCACCCCAAGAATGTACGTTCTTGGGGCATAATTTTTGTCCGGTCTCTAATACACTAAAGATAATGAAGATATTAATCAGTAATGATGATGGCATCTTTGCCTTGGGGGTTCGCACCCTAGCCAATACCTTAGCCCAAGCCGGTTATGATATCACTGTGGTTTGTCCCGATCGCGAACGTTCAGCCACAGGTCACGGTTTAACCCTTCATCAGCCCATTCGTGCTGAAATAGTAGAAGACTTTTTTGACCCCAAGATCACCGCTTGGTCTTGTTCAGGGACTCCTTCAGACTGTGTTAAGTTGGCTATAAGTACCCTTGTAGAAACCCCACCTGATTTTATCGTTTCAGGGATCAATCATGGTTCTAACTTAGGAACAGATGTGCTGTATTCAGGGACGGTTTCAGCAGCAATGGAAGGTATTATCTACAGTATCCCCAGTATTGCTATGAGTTTAGCCAGTTTTTCTTCCCGTCAATTCCAACCGGGGGCTGATTTTGCCGTTCGCTTGCTGCAACAATTACAGGATAAACCTCTTCCAGAGAGTACCCTGCTTAATATCAATATTCCCCCTGTAGCTGCCGATGCGATCGCAGGAGTGATGTTAACCCGTCAAGGGTTACGTCGCTATATCGAAAACTTTGAAAAACGGCTTGATCCCAGAGGAAAAAGCTATTATTGGTTAGCCGGAGAATTGGTGACAGAAATAGAACAACCGGATCATATTCATCTACCGGCCAATATTCCCACCGATGTACAAGCCATTCAACAAAATTATATAACTATGACTCCCTTGCAGTACAATCTGACGGATGTGGCTAGTTTTGAGTATTTGCAACAAAATAAATGGTTAGATGGGGAGCTTTAAGGAAAATGAGTCAATATGGCCATGACAATTTATGATATTCTAATGCAATCCCAATCCTATTTAAAATCATGTCCTCTTTTGAATACAATCAAGAAAGGGATTCCGAAGATATCGATCGTGTTACTCTAAGTGATGAAAAGGGTTCTACCCTCGATTGCTACATAGAAAACGCTGTTGAAGGAAATGACGGAACTTATCTCTTATTAATGCCTGTCGATGTTCCTGTAGTCATTCTATCTTGGGATGGTGAGGAAGAAGACAGTAGCGATGGCTATGAAATTAGTAACGCTGTTTTATTAGAAGATCCTACAGAAATTGAGGAGATTTTTGCTGATGCTAAAGCGGTTTTAGCTGAATTAGATTTAACCTTAAAATTAACAGCTTTTACCGTGACTCTAACTGGAGAATTACCCCCCATAGAAGATGATGGTGTTCTTACCTTAGAAGTAGACAGCGATGAGCCATCCATAGACTCAGAAGAGTTACAATTTTTGAAAGATTTTTATCACAACAAACATAAATACTCTATCTATACTCCTTTATCTCCCCTACTCTTTTTAGCCAAATACAATTTACTGGGAAAAATCGAGTTAGTTTCTCCTGAAGATAAACAAATGCAAGTCATTTTAGAGGAATTATTATTTGATGAGATGGAGGAGTGATTAATTATTCATGAATAGAGTTTACAATTGATTTTAAAACATCGGCTGAATTTTGACCACCGTTCGCTCAATTTTTTCTTCTCCTGTTGCTGGATGAATCTATGTTACTTCTTCAAAAGTTACATTATTGATATTAGAAACAAGATTGGAAGTTAAATTATGGTTTGGAGAATTACTACTGATGAATTGTTGGCTCGGTACAAGGCTGGAGAACGCAATTTTGCTGGAATTGAGTTGATTCGTATTGTTGGGGAAATGGGTGAAAGGGATGGAATTAGTGGTTTGATTAGTGGACTCGAAGGGGCTGACTTGCGGGGTATTAATCTGCGAGGGGCTAATCTTGAAAGGGTCGATCTTAGTGGGGCTGATTTGGAGCAAGTGAATGCTAGTAGTGCTAGTTTTATTGATGCTACTATGAGCTATTTTCTGTATGCTGTTTTGATTTATGCCAATTTTCGAGGTGCGACTGATACTGGGGAACGTTCTCTCTGTAGCCGTTTTAATCTGATTTGGCATACTACTATGCCTGATGGAACTGTTTACAAAGGACCCGAATGTAAATGGAAATAATTCGGGCGCATCCCATTTTTGTAAGTAAATCTCTCAAAGCAACAGTAGATAAGGGTTTCATCTATTCTGAATCGGCTAATTTGCAAAATTGGGATGCTCCCAATAATTCTTGCTGAGTTGTAGCCATTAAAGGAGCAGGTTTGATAATATTAGGTAGTTTGGTTCTTATGTATTCCAACTCACGATCTTCAATCACTTTCTGAATTTCTGTAGGAATATTAGAAAAGAAATCATAACCAGTTATGTTTTCAATGTGTTCAATATTCAATAATCCATAATGTTTTTCCTTAAACAATTCATCATCTTTCTAAAAGTTTTTTTGACACCTGTTAAACGCTTAAATTCCGCTTGTGTTAACTTTTTTGCTTGCCAATATTTCATTATGGAATCAATTTTGTTAGGTTAGTAATTGTCTTTAATAATTATACAACTATTCTTGTTTTAAAACTTAATTGATTTCTTCAGATTAGCGGTGCGGCAGCACTCGCGCAGCGAGACCACTATTTCAAAAATGAATAGCCCTCCATTCTACCATGAAACACTTTTGCAAGAGGTCTTATGAAAGTGATTACCATGTGCAATATGATAGCAAAAAAATCAAAACAAAGAAAACATTAATTATATAATTTAATATTAATAGAAATAAGGGATAATCTTTTACTCTCAAATAAATTCAATACCATCCATAACTAAAAAAATATAGAGGATTTTGCCTTCTCCCCCTAAAACATCTTCTATGATCAACAGAAACTGGCGTGATCTGGGTAATCCATGGGGCCTCATTTAATATTTCAACGTTTTTATCGCTGGTTAAAATCAAGACTGCGTACTGTTGATGCCACTGACACCCGTTATGCCTTAGCAGAAGCCTGTTTAATTGGGATTTTATCGGCGATCGCAGCCTTAATTCTCAAACAAGGAGTAGGTTGGTTAGGGGGTAAGCGTGTGGCCTTGGCCAATCAATTTGGTGCAATATGGGTGCTACCCTTGGGAGGACTAATTTTAGGTTCCATGGCCGGTTGGCTCATAGAAACCCTCTCCCCCACAGCTACAGGGGGCGGGATGACTCAAGTAAAAGCCGCTTTAGCCCGGTATCCAGTTCCCCTCTCTCTACGGGTAGCACTGGTTAAATTAATCGGAACCATTTTGGTGCTAGGGGGCGGCTTAACCCTAGGCCGTCGTGCGCCTACTGTACACATTGGGGCAGCCTTAGCAGCGCAACTGAGTAGTTGGGTTCCCACTTCCCCGGAACATCGACGACAAATGATCGCAGCCGGGGCAGCAGCCGGACTAGCGGCCGGTTTTACCACCCCCATCGCCGGGGTGTTATTCGTCATTGAAGAGTTAATGCGAGATGTTTCTGGGTTAACCCTAGAAACGGCGATCGTGGCCTCTTTTACCGGAGCAGTTGTCTCCCAAATTTTGCAATCTTCTACCTTCAATTTTCCCTCCTCTTTGTTGGATCTGCCTGATATTGCTTTCTCCGCCTCAGAAATTCCCTTTTACCTACTACTGGGAATATTAGCAGGGATCTTAGGGGCTTTATTTAATCGGGGACTATTACTCAGCGTCAAAATACAAAAATATCTTAATTTACCTTTATCCTGGCGTATTGGCTTAATGGGCATGGCTTCGGGTCTAATTATTGCCATACTACCCCCTTTCTTTCGAGATAATACAGGACTGCGTATTGATTTAGTACAAGGAGAATTAGAATGGAGTCGCATTTTATTGGCTTTTGTAGCTCATTTTTTCCTGACTATTTTGGCCTATAGTGCCAATACCCCCGGCGGTTTATTCGGTCCGGCGCTGGTGTTGGGATCTGCTTTAGGGTATCTAGTGGGAGATTTTGAAGAATTATTAACTGGCACCGGCACAGAGACTACCTATGCACTGGCAGGAATGGGAGCATTTTTCACAGCAGTTGTTAGGGTTCCGGTAACGGCGATCGTCTTTGTCTTTGAACTAAATACGAACTTTAATATTGTTTTACCCTTAATGGTTACTTGTGCTGTTTCTTATATCGTGGCCGAAAGTGTCTCCAAGGGTTCTCTCTACGAACATATGTTAAAGGCTAGGGGGATCTATATCAATGAAGGGGCTACAGGACAGGATTTTCTCTCTAAATTAACCGCTTCAGAAGTAATGCAGTCCCAGGTGGAAACCTTATCCAGCGACTTCACTTTAGATGACGTACTACAAGCGATGTCGGCTTCGAGTCATCGAGGGTTTCCGGTGCTGGCCGAAGGTCAATTAGTGGGTATTGTCACTCAAACTGATCTGGCAAAATTGAAGAAAGTGCCAGGATATACCCCTTTATGGGAATTCATGACTCGAAAACCCATTACAGTACAAGCAGAGGCTTCTTTAAGCGATGTTTTATACCTACTTAACCGTTATCAACTTTCCCGTCTACCTGTGACAGAAGGGCATAAATTAGTAGGAATTATCACCCGAACCGATATTATTCGCATCGAAGCCAACCAGTTACAAGGGGATGATACGACTATTAATGAAGTGGTCCCCGATCCCTCCTATATTGCTTATCAAACCCGCGCCCCTTTAGTGGGAGTGGGACGCATTTTGTTACCCCTGACAAACATAAATACAGCAACTTCTTTGTTTAAAATTAGTGCAGCGATCGCCGAACAACAAAACCAAGAAATCGAATGTTTACAGGTAATTAAGATCCCTAAACATAGCGATCCGGCACAAACCACTGTAATCACCCAACAGAGTCGTCAATTATTACAAAGAGCAGAAAGATTAGGCCGTCAACACCAGATTTCTGTTCACACTCAAATTCGTGTTGCTCACGATCGCGCCCAAGCTATTTTAGACACCATTCGAGAACGACATATCAATCTCATAGTCTTAGAATGGAACCCAGACAAAAAGACTCCTGGTAGTGTTTTTGGGCCGGTGATTGATATTTTAATTCGTAGGGCCACTTGTGAGTTAGTTATAGTTAAGTTGGGCAAAGAAAAAGAAGCTTACCCCCAAACTTTAGATAAAGATACCACTTGGTTGATTCCTATTGCTGGTGGTCCCAATGCTAAACGGGCCATGGAATTATTACCAGGATTAACCCAATTATATACTCGTCCCCGTTCCCCCATTATTTGGTTATGTCAGGTGTTTTCTCCCCATAAACCGACTCCTGACTATCAATCTTTAGAAGCTAAGGCACAACAATTAAAAGAACAACTGGAACGCCCTGTAATTCCCCTTCCCATTCGTTCCCAGTCTGTCACTGATGCGATCGTTCATTTGGCCGAGTCCGAAAGCTGTGATGTGGTTATGTTGGGGGTGAGTAAAGAAGGGTTATTAGCTCAAGTAATGCAGGGCAATATTCCTAAAACCATCGCCCAGCAGGTCAAAAGTACCATGATTTTAGTGAGAGGAAAGTTGGACAATTAGTTAGGGTTTGGTGATAATTTGTAACTAAAAACTATTTACTTAAATGCTAATTTATGGTAATTAAATTAATAGAATAGTAATAGCATAATAATTACTCAGTTTAATGAATCATTTTTATTCTCGTCCCGAAGACTTACCCCCTCGCAACCCCGTTGATGACTCCTTGCAACGGAACCTTGATCAAGCTATCACTGGTTATTTTTATGAAACTTGTGATCACTTAACCCAACGAGTCTTATCCCGTGGTGGATGGTATGTAACCACCTGCGGCACGGCCTTGACTTTAGTAATTATTTGTGTTGATAGACGACATAATTGGGATGTATTGAAATATATGTCTTCTTTAGGTAAATATTTAAAAGAATTTGCCCTACCACCAATATTCGCATTTATCCCCCACCAGGAGACGGAACCTCTCTACAAATGACCTTTAAGATGCCGATGATGTCTGAATGATTAAGAATTAACTGGGCCAGTTATCAGTCTTGACTGCAAAAATATTGTTGAAAATATTGTTGATATAAACTACAACTGATAACAACCTCATTGCCTTGAAAATTCACTAAACCTAAACTTTGTAACCTGATAGATTCTACAAAATCTAATTCAATGGGTTTAGGTGCAAAAACAACTTTTTCTAAAGCATCCAGTAAACCAGAGTTCTGTTTTTGTAAATTCCATAACTGTCGCTGGAGGTGATCAAGATAAATATTAGAAACAGCGTGAGTATCAGCAAGTAAAAGCTCGTCTAGGGTCACTTTTCCTAGAGAAATATTATACAAAGCTAATTTTAGTAAATAAGGATTACCTCCTACTAAATACATTAATTTTTCCTCTTGCTCTGGAGAAAATCCAAG
>Ga0064014_10191_pt1 | contig 19928 bp, 17 predicted proteins | sample CrowatWCoCulture_2_FD_61584 | JGI IMG/M metagenome (GOLD analysis project Ga0064014, IMG submission 61584) | Marine cyanobacteria communities from the University of California, Santa Cruz, USA, analyzing cyanobacterial DNA methylation -... | ecosystem: Host-associated > Microbial > Bacteria >...
CGAAGAACCCCGCCTTGATGCCGTTGGTGACCACCTCAACATTTTGAACAACGCTTTCGGTACGAGTGAGCCCGACCCGGACGATGAGGAATCCCTCGAAGTTCTGGAAGAATTCATTAAGGTCCAACTGGTATCGGATATCTGGCACGCCTATGGGCACAAATTGTCGGAGTTGGACGCAGGTTTCTGTGCGCCCCTTTTCTGCGTGTCCGAGGGCACCGAGCTTCGTGCGTCGATAACCGCTGCCGTTGCTGATCCTATTGAGGATTTGATGAAAGCTGTTCACTAACCAGGTCTGCTCCACTGTGCGCTTGCCCGTCATTGACGGGCTTTTTTGGTGCGCCCGGCACGGGCGCACTCCTGGAGGTGCAAGTCCTCCCGTGAGCTGGCCACAGCGAACGAAGTGAAGCGCAACTGCGGAAGGGTGACCGACCGTGGGGAGGAAGCGTGGAGCGTAAACCGTGAGCCGATGAACAAGAATCGGATATGAGGCACTGCCAAGCAGGGCGAGCGGGCCAAAAGCCGCGAAGCTCTTGTGGCCAAGGCGAAGTGGTGTAAATCCGGCGGTTGTGCGGCGAAGGAGTGTGTTCTTACCCGGGGAGATCTCGCCTCATGCCTGAAAGGGCGACGTGGCAACACGGAGCGAGAAGTCAGCAGAGGCCATAGTAACCGCTAACACAGGGCGAAGGGCCGAACGAGAAGGAGCGTCAAACGCCTTGTCGATGAGCACTGTACGGCATCAGATGCCCGCGCCAGCGGGGCGGATCGCGCAACGGACAGGTGAAGCCTTGCCGAAGGCGATGAGCGATGAAGCAGGACTCCCGCGACAAGAACCGGAAGGCGCAGGGCGAAGCCTGCTTGAGCAGGCGTTCGCACGAGAGAATATGCAGCGGGCATGGAAGCGCGTGAAGGCCAACAAGGGAGCGGCAGGTGTGGACGGGTTGGACATTGCCCAAACCGCGGAACACCTGCGATGGGCGTGGCCTGAGCTTCGCCAGCACCTGCTGAGCGGCGCCTACCAACCACAGCCCGTCCGTCGGGTAGGCATCCCGAAGCCGGACGGCAGTGAGCGGGAACTGGGCATCCCCACCGTCACTGATCGTCTGATTCAACAGGCACTGTTGCAAGTGCTGCAACCTCTGATTGATCCCACCTTCAGCGAGCACAGCTACGGCTTCCGCCCGGGCCGTCGGGCCCACGACGCCGTGTTGGCTGCGCAGCGTTACGCCCAACAGGGCCGCCATATCGTGGTGGACGTCGACCTGTCGAAGTTCTTCGACCGGGTCAACCACGACATCCTGATCGACCGCCTGAAGAAACGCATAAACGACCCCGGCGTTATCCGGCTGGTTCGTGCGTACCTGAACGCGGGCATCATGGACGGTGGTGTGGTCATGGATCGGCACGAGGGCACGCCGCAAGGCGGGCCATTGTCGCCGTTGTTGGCCAACGTTCTGCTGGACGAGGTGGATAAAGTGCTGGAACGCCGGGGGCACTGCTTCGCCCGTTACGCCGATGACTGCAACGTCTACGTTCGCAGCCACAAGGCGGGAGAACGGGTCATGCAGTTACTCCGCCGCTGTTATGGAAAGTTGCGTCTGGTGATTAACGAAGCCAAGAGCGCGGTGACCAGCGTGTTCGGGCGCAAGTTCCTCGGCTATGCCCTGTGGCAAGGGAGGAACGCTGAGGTTCGACGCGCGGTATCCACCAGGGCGTTACAGGCGTTCAAGCTCCGGATCCGGCAACTGACCCGGGGATCAGGGGGTCGCAGTATTGAACAGGTGGTAGAGCAACTCCGCCGATACCTGCTCGGCTGGAAAGGGTACTTCAGGCTGGCGCAAACGCCACGCATCTGGCGATCACTGGATGAGTGGATACGTCGTCGTCTGAGAATGCTCCACCTCCGGCAGTGGCGGCGGGGTAAGACGATCTACCGGGAGCTGGTCCGGTTGGGTGCCAGTTCCTGGGTGGCTGAATCTGTGGCGGCTCTGAGTCGCCGCTGGTGGCACAACAGTCGCTCTGCCATCCACAATGTCCTGACGATTGCCTACTTCGACCGGTTGGGAGTGCCGAGACTCTCGTGAACCCTCAACGTCTCGAACCGCCCGGTGCGGACCCGCATGCCGGGTGGTGTGGGAGGGGTGGAGCCTCATGGCTCCCCCCTATCCCGATTTAGTGCTTATTCATCTCAGCTCAGGACTACACTTACCCAGCGAGAAGTTCAGAGCAGGGTGGCAAACGAACGAAGGCATCAAAAGGGACGAGCCCGACGTACTTGAGAAAACCCTGAAAGTTTTCTTATTGAGTTTCCACTCTCTGCAGGAGTCTGGCTTTTAGTCGGGAAAGTCTTGAGCGCTTAGCTGACGCTTATCATCGAGTTTGCTGACTGCTGGAAACTGCGGCCTGTTGCGAGTAGGAGTCAGCTCAATGGTTTTAGATTGCTATAGTCCGGTAAACAGAATGCAACTGCCAGTTGAGCATTGGTTATGAAGTCTTCAACGTTGGTGCTTTGGGCCGTACCCCTAATATTTTTCAGCTCAGTCCTATTCACAGATTTCATTCCTTCGATCTTCGGCTCCTACGCAGATCAGAGGCTACTGTTGTCCATTTCATTGGTAGTCTTAACGGCATCCGGATTGGTCTGGCTTTCATTAATGGGCGCACTGACTGTCGCATTCAAACAGTTGTGGCCGTTTCTTCTGCTTTTCTTGAGCTTCCTGTTAGCAGCACTAAAATACAGTCCCCAGCCTTTCCATGCGGTGGAGCCAGTTTTCTACGCACTCTTTTTTCTCACCTTCGGGCTCTTGGGTGGCATTCTTCGGCAGGCAGCTATAGTGCGTGAGTCCGCACAGACGGTAGTGGTGATAGCAGTTGTTTCCTGTTTTTTCTATGGGGCGATGACGATTACCGTCTACCTATTTGCCATAACTGACGATTTTTCCCATCTTGATGAGATAATCCCTTGGGGCTTCGTCAACATCCGCTACTGGAGTCACGTTGCGACCTGGGTTTTGCCATTATTTCCTCTGGGTATCCTTCTTATGCCGTGGAAGGATAATCGCCTTTGGCAACTTGGTGTGACGCTTACAGCAGCCATCTGGTGGTGGATTATTTTCCTGTCATCCGCCAGAGGTTCCATGATCGGCCTGGCTTTCGGATGCTTGCTCGCGTGGGTGTTTTTCGGAAGAGCGGCTTTACCCTGGATGAGGTTGTTTGTCAGATTTGCGGTTTATGGATTAGTGGCCTGGCTGCTGTTGTCAGTCCTTATTCCCAGCTTGGTGTTTGAAGGCCTGCAGGTTCGTGGCATTAAGTCCAGTAGTTCCGGGCGCATGCCTTTGTGGCAGGAAGCTTGGGGTATGAGCCTACAACACTTTCCTTTCGGTATGGGGCCGCAAGCCTGGCTGACTCACGGCATCCTTACGGAATCCTATCGGATTTCTCCAAAGTTTGGGCATCCCCACAACATGTACCTCATGTGGGCGGCGGAATACGGATGGATTTCTGTCGCCGGGCTAGTGATGCTTGGGGGCTATGGATTGAAGCGATTGTTACGTAGGGCCTCCGCTTTCCGCAAAAGTCAGGACGCTGAAGGCCTGTGGTTGGTTGCCTACACTGCCTCGGTGATTGCAGCACTAGTTCATGCAGGTGCATCAGCTGTATTCATTGCTCCTGGATCGATGTTGATTGGGTTGGTGTTGCTCACTGTTTTTTGGGCACTAATAAGTCCTGAAAGAGCCAGTCCCTACTCTATAGCTAGTCGACGGGTATATTCCAAAGCTACCTGCTGCGTCCTTGTGGTGGTTTTTGTTGCTGGAGGCAGTCTCTGGATCGGTGATGTGCTCAAATATCGACAGGCAACGGCCGATGATCTTGAGTATTACCAGAATGAACTGTCGCTGCGCCATCTTCCCCGTTTCTGGTTTCATGGCAACTTTCCTCGTCACCCTAGTCAGATGCCTTAGGTCAAATCCAGGGTTTGGTTAAGGTAAATATCTTGGGATCGGTGACCGTTAGAATCTGGCAAATATCTTGCTTCTGTTTGCATTAGCAATATGGGTTCACGTACAAATCTCTTGGCGCTATTCAGATGATGCAACGACGAAACGCTGGTTTTACTCTGATAGAGTTGATGATCGTGGTAGCCATTCTTGGCGTTCTCGCAGCCATTGCGATTCCCGTTTATCAAGATAACGTCCTGAAAACACAGATAAATCGCGCCGTCAGTGAGCTTGGCAGCTACAGGTCGGCCTTCGAAATCCAGGTAGCTAATGGCGGCGCGGTTAGTAATTCAGATCTTGGGTATGTGCCCTCGGATTTGACCGATGGCTCCATGGGCACAGACATCGGCGTAGCAAATTCTGACGGTTCAGGTCATATCGAGGTGACCATGGGTGACAGTGCGCATCCTAACCTGGTTGGAATCGTTCTGAGGTTTGCTCGGAGTTCTGCCGGCACTTGGACTTGCGAGATCAATAGGGCGGCTGCCACCGGTTGGCGGGATGCATATCGGCCACGGGGGTGCACGGTTCTTTGAACCCTAAACCTCGACCTCGTCAAATAGCTCTGGAACCTCAACATCCCAGCCAAACTTATCTCGAATCCTCTTGCGCATAACGTCACTTGCAACCATCTCCCCGTGAGTGACGTAGACCTTCTCCGGCTTCAGCGATCCTTGCTCAAGCCATGCAAGGATCTCGTTATAGTCCCCATGCGCAGAAAGCGAATCCAGGTTATGAATTTCCGCCTTAACCGGCCAATATTCGCCATGAATCTTCACCGATTCCGCCCCATTGACCAATGCATCGCCGCGAGTACCAGGTGCTTGGAAACCGGCGAACACCACACTATTACGAGGATTGGGTAGCAACGTTTTCAAATGGTGCAGCACCCGCCCACCACTGGCCATCCCGCTGGCAGAAATAATCACGCACGGGTAGCGCACTGCATCCAGTTCAATCGATTCCTCTACTTTGCGAACAAACTGGGTTTTCTCATCAATCAGCTCACATTGCGCCGCATTAAGCTTGTGCTCTTTATGGTGCTTGCAGAAGATCTCCGTGGCTTTGATGGCCATTGGGCTATTCAGGAACACGGGTAGCTTGGGAATCTTCCCGTCCGCCATGATTTTATGGATCACATAGAGCAGCATTTGCGCCCGACCTACGGCAAACGCCGGTAAAAGAACAATGCCTCCGCGGCCAGCTGTTTTGGTGATGATCTCTGCCAGCACCGCTTCCGGGTCCGTCTCGCCATGGGCGCGATCACCATAGGTCGATTCACACACCAGTACATCCGCTTTCTGCAGCGGCTCCGGCGGCCGCATGATTACATCGTTCTGTCGCCCAACGTCCCACTGAATACAACCGTTCTGTTCGCGCCTTTGTGATGAACATGCACGCAGGAGGAGCCCAGAATGTGCCCTGCAGGGGTGAACGTCACCTCGAATCCTTCTACCGGCTCGAACGTCTCATGGTAGTGCAGGGATTCAAAATGCTTGAGGGCTTCCCAGGCGTCTTTCTCGGTAAACAGCGGTTCCGGCTTTTCGTGTTTCGAGAACTTCTTGCGGAAGGCATATTTGGCGTCTTCCTCTTGAAGAAAGCCGGCATCAGGTAGAAGAACCTTGCAGAGTTCATGAGTGGCTTTGGTGCAGTAGACCTTTCCTTTAAAGCCGTTTTTTACGAGGGCTGGCAGATAGCCGGAATGGTCAATATGAGCGTGGGTAAGCACTACTGCATCGATGGTGGAGGGATCTACTGGAAACTTCGCCCAGTTGCGCCGGCGCAGGGTCTTCACACCCTGGTACATGCCGCAGTCCACCAGCACGCGGTGTTTATCATCCGAGAGCAGGTAGCGGGAGCCGGTAACTGTTCCTGTGCCGCCAAGGAAGCGAAGTTTCATAGAGGCGTCCTTCTGGTTCTTTGTTAAGGGAGTGTTACTATTACCCATCATAGTTCATAACGTTTTGATCTGAAGCAGGAAGCGAATCGCATGCATTACAGCTCCGTTCTCCCGGATGTCATCAAGGTAGCAGACGAGGCCAGTGAGAAGGTTCTGCATATCTATCAGTCTGACTTCAAAGTGAGTTATAAAGCCGACGATTCCCCCATCACGGCAGCCGATACCGCTGCCCACGAGATCATCACCCATGGGCTGCGCAGAATTAGCCGGGATATCCCCATCCTTTCCGAGGAAGGCAAAGACATCCCTTGGGAGGAGCGGAAGCATTGGCGCCGGTTCTGGCTGGTCGATCCCATCGACGGCACCAAAGATTTCACCCAGCGCACAGGTGAATTTACCGTCAACATCGGAATGATTGAGGATGGTCAACCCGTCATGGGCGTAGTGATCGCGCCGGCTTTGAAAGAAGCCTACTGGGGTGTGGTCGGCGAGGGTGCCCAGATGCGTGATCGCACAGGTAAAGTGCACAGAATTCGGGTGGCAGAGCTCAGAGACGTAAAGCGTGTTGTGGCCAGCAAGAATCACCTCAACCCGGAAACCAGAGCCTTTATCGACAAGCTCGGCGAACACGAACTGGTACAGGCAGGTAGCTCGCTCAAGTTTTGCCGCATTGCCGAGGGCCACGCAGATATATACCCGCGTATGGGGCCAACCTGCGAGTGGGACACAGGTGCAGCGCAGGCGGTGCTGGTGGCTGCCGGCGGGAAGGTTCAAACGGTGGATGGCAAGCCTTTGAAATACGGTAAACAAGATGTGTTAAATCCGTATTTCATTGCGGCGGGAAGCTGGTACATTCCACAGCCATGACATGGTATGCACTCCAGCACAAGCCGGCGCAGGGTGACCGTGCCCTGCAGCATCTTCAAAATCAGGACATTACCTGTTTCTACCCGAGAATTACGGTGGAGAAAATCAAGGCCGGCAAGCGCACCAAAAAGCTTGAGCCACTATTTCCAGGTTACCTGTTCGTGAACATGGAGCAAACCGACCCCGTGTGGGCAAAGCTGCGCTCTACTCGTGGTGTATTGAGAATTGTGGGTTTTGCCAACAAGCCTGCTGCTATCAGTGAAGAGGTTATTCAGCACATCAAAGATAGTCTCGACTCTGTAGCAGAGCAGGGCGGGATTAAGCCAGGCCAGTCCGTGCAGCTGAACGAAGGGCCCTTTGAAGGGATCAATGCCATTTTTCAGGCTTACGACGGTGAAGCACGCGCGATAGTGCTCATCAACTTTATGCAGAAGCAGCAGCAAGTGAAGGTTCCTGTTTCATCGATTAAAGCTTGAGTATAGGATCTTGTTTGATCGCCATTCATTCAAAATGATTGTCTATACAAACCTTTAACAATTCTTTACTACCGCAACTCCCTGAAAACCCAAGTGTCAGACTTTTTGTCACTTGCTTGTCATAGGCATTGCCGTAAAATCGTCACGCTTCTGAAACAGTACATTCATCTACCGACAGGGAAACAGTTGGGAGTCAGTTGTCCCCTTCCCTTTGCCTGTTTCCTGTCGCTTTTCAGATAATTCAACTTTATGACCTTAAAACACTGGGCCCTGGTCGGTGGGGCGGTAGCGTGTCTGACAAGTGTTACCCTCTCGGCGGCCCCCTGGCTGGAGCCGGGTGATTCGCGGGCGCGATTTGCGGCCCAGAAACTGGCCGATCGCGGCCATATGGATCGCACTATTAGCACCTGGCCAATGATGTGGAGTGCGGTCCACAGTGGCCTGGAGGACAGCGTTAGCTCTAATCAGGCTTCGGTGGGCTCTGCCGCCGCCTACCTTCGCTTCGAAAAAGAGCAACAAGCTCAGCAGGGTTTCCGGGGCGAGTACAGCCTTTATGGCAGCAGCGAGATACCCGGAGTTCGGGGTTTTGATCAGAATCCGCTTGCGAAAGCCGGAACAGCGATTAACCTCCAGTGGCAAGGCGAAGTATGGGCTCTGGGTCTCAAGCCTTCATACGCCCATGAAAGCGATGGTGACGAAGAGCTTCGCCTGGATGGCAGCTACATTGCTGCGGCTGCAGGTAACTGGGTATTGGGCGCTGGGGCCATTGACCGCTGGTGGGGGCCAGGCTGGCAGTCCAGCCTCATTCTCTCGAACAACGCCCGCCCTATGCCGGCGCTTTGGATCAATCGGAACAACACCCACGCTTTCGAAACCCCATGGTTAAGTTGGATCGGCCCCTGGCAGTTCACGGCGCTTGCCGGCCAGTATGAAAGCGATCGTGCCATACCCGATGCCAAACTCATCGGCATGCGCTTTACGTTCCGCCCGATCGATGGCCTGGACATTGGTCTTTCACGGGCCATCATGTTCGGTGGGGAAGGGCGGCCCGAAGGCGCGTCAACCATTTGGAACGCCCTGATCGGCCGTGATAACGGCCAGCTTGAACAAGACGACCCCGGCAACCAGCTCGCCAGCATCGATGCCCGCTATGGATTCGCAATTGGCCAGCAGTCTATGGGCTTTTACGCTCAAATGATGGGCGAAGACGAAGCCGGCGCCTTTCCAGCCCGTAAGTCCTGGCTTTTGGGCACGGACTGGACGACGCAGCTATTTAAAGCTGACCAGCAGTGGTTTGTTGAGTACACCAATACCCTGGCCGATGATTTCATGGGCGACGCCATGCCCAACATCACCTACGATCACTCCCGCTACCGCTCCGGCTACCGTTATTACGGCCGCAGTATGGCGGCCAGCTTCGATGGCGACTCAGAAGCCATTACCCTTGGTGCCCTAAACTTCTTCGACAACGGTGCCAATTTGACGGCCAAGGTAACCTACGCCCGACTGAATAAGGATGGCGAAAGCCGCACCGTTGTAACCGATCAAGATATCTTTTATACCGTTCCCGACGGCGACCAGAACGTCGCCATTCTTGATCTCGGGTACGAAACGCGTTTATTGAATGGCTGGCTGGATCTGAACCTCCAGGCCACCGATAAGAAAATCGAGTATCTGGGGGGCGAGAAAGACCAATGGTCTCTAGGCGCCACCTGGACCTACCGCTTTTAAATCTGACTGAAACAAACTGCCGGACTTATACCTGTGAAGCTTAAGAATCTATTGCTCCCGCTGGCTCTCTTGCTGCCGATAGCAGCCACCGCCCAGTCTATTAGCCAGGCGCAAATTGAACAGTTTAAAAACCTGCCCAGGGCCCAGCAGGAGGCGTTGGCAAGGCAGTACGGCATAAATCCCGACAATTTGCAGGGTAATAGCCAGAGCCAGCAGCGCCCCGAAAAGGTTGATGTTTTCGATTCTGATAATGGCAGAGCCGATGACAATCGCCGGCAAATGCAGCAGGAACAGGAAGAGCAGCAAAAAGAGGATGAGCAGGCCCGGAAAAATGGGGGGCTGAAACCCTTCGGATACGACCTTTTTGCGGGTAGCCCCACTACCTTTGCTCCGGTAACGGAAATTCCGGTTCCTAACAACTACACCCTTGGTCCTGGTGATGTGCTTCGCGTCCAGTTGTGGGGCAAAGAGAACCGACAGCTTGAACTGCCCGTCAGCCGCGATGGCTCCATCAGCTTTCCCAACTCCGGCCCTCTCAGCGTTGCAGGCCTGAGCTTCGATGAGGCCCGACAACAGATTCGCAAACGGGTTTCCGAGCAATACATCGGCGTAGAGGCCAGTGTTTCCCTTGGTGAACTGCGTAGTATGCGGGTTTTCGTGCTCGGCGAGGCCAGAAACCCCGGCTCCTATACGGTAAGCTCGCTTTCTACTATCACCAATGCATTGTATGTGTCAGGCGGTGTAAAACAGTCTGGATCCTTGCGTGCTGTGGAGCACAAGCGCAACGGCAAGCTCATCGGCACCCTGGATCTGTATGACCTGCTTCTCAATGGCGACAGCTCCGGCGACCACCGCCTTCAGCCTGGGGATGTTGTTTTCATACCACCGGTAGGCGAACGGGCAGGTATTGATGGCGAAGTCTACAGGCCAGCCCTTTACGAACTGGAAGATGAAACCAGCCTGAGAGAGCTAGTGCGCCTGGCAGGGGGGCTTACACCCCAGGCTTACCCGGAACGAGTAAAAATTGAGCGCACCAACGAAGATTTCCTGAGAATCATCGCCGAAGCGGATTACACAGAGCCAAAGGGCCAGAGTGCTCGGGTGCTGCCAGGGGATCGCATCACCATTGCCTCCATTGCCGACATTACCGGCCAGTATATCGAAGTACGTGGGGCCGCCACGCGCCCAGGGCGCTATGCCTTCATGGCGGGCATGAGGGTGTCATCCGTGCTCAAAAACCTGCGCAACGACCTTCTCCCTGCGGCAGATCGCGATGTGGCTCTTCTCGTAAGAAAGTCTGCGGATGATCACCTGAGCACCTTGGTGATTGATCTGCGGGATGCGCTCCGCAATCCCGGTAGCCAAGCCGATCTCATCCTTGAGGAGCGGGACCAACTGTTGGTGTTTTCTGATCTCGAGAAAACAGAAGTCGATGAAAGAGCTCTGCGGTATGAGGAGTATCAAGATTTACAGGAGCGCCTGGCGAAAGGTGAGCGGATCTCAAAGCCTTCCGAGCAACAGTTGGCGAATCTGCGCCCCCAGCAGCGGGAAGAACTCCAGCAAAACTATGAAGAGCGGCGTTGGCTTGCAATGTTGGAGCGGGAACAACTCACCGAAAGCCAGCAGGACGAGCTCCGGCAGCTGCAGGATGCAAAACGGGAGAAACTACTGCCAGGGTTGGTGAAGCAGCTTCGCATCCAGGCAACGCCCATTGAGCCTGCCTCGTTTGTCACCATATCCGGCGAAGTTCGCTATCCGGGAGAATACCCGATTCCTGAAAACGGCGGGCTTGCGGATGTAATAGCGCTTGCTGGAGGGTTGAAAGACTCAGCCTCCCTGCTTTCGGCTGAGCTGGCCAGATCGGAGCTGGCAGAGGAGGGCGACCGCAGGGTGATCACCCGCCAGGTTGCGTTGGCGGATGTAATGGCAGAGAAAGCCCGGCAAACACTCCAGAGCCGAGATTCAATCCTGATCCAGCCGACACCAGACTTTGACAAGCAATACCGAATCACGCTCTCTGGTGAAGTGCGCTACCCCGGAGAGTACACCTTCGGTGAAGGTGAAACCCTGAGAGATGTGATCGTCCGCGCCGGCGGGCTCACCGAAAATGCCTTCCCAAGAGGCGCAGTGTTCACCCGTCAGAAACTTCGCCGGCTGGAGGCCCAGCGCCTGCAGGAAGCAGAGGAGCGCCTGCAAGGGGATCTCCTAGGGGTGCAGCTTCAGGGCGACACCTTCGGTGGGCAGAACGCCCAGCGTGTGCAACAGGTTCAGGGTTTGCTGGAAGAGGTTCAGAACAGTCGTCCTGTGGGCCGCATGGTTATCGACCTTGCCGCAGTTATGAAGGATGAAGGGTATCAGAACATCCGCCTTCAGGATGGCGATTCCTTGAGTGTTCCGAATATACCGCAGTCAGTTTCAGTGTTCGGAGAAGTCCAGTTCCCGACCAGCCACCTTCATCAGCCCGGTCTCACCGTTGATGACTACCTTGAGCGCTCTGGCGGCCCAACCCGCCAGGCCGATGACAGCAGAGTTTACGTTGTGAAGGCAGACGGCTCTGTGATGCTGCCAGAGAAAAGTAGATGGTTCGGTGGACGTAGCCAGCAACTGGAGCCGGGAGACACTATCATAATGCCGATTGACGTGGACCGTCTGAACAAGCTGGAGTTGTGGACAAACGTAAGCCAAATCGTATATCAGATGGCCCTTGGTGCAGCAGCTGTGGGGAACCTGTGATGAGCAAGCATGAGGTGCCGGTTCAGCCGGCAATGGCGCAGCCCTACTATCCGGATGATGAGATCGACCTGCGGGAACTCTTTGTCACACTCTGGCGGGGCAAGTGGATCATACTTTTCTCCACCATTGCTTTTGCTGCTGCAGGCGTTTTATTTGCCCTCAGTAAACCTAATATCTATCAGGCCAGCGTTTTACTAGCACCAACCCAAGACGAGGGCGGTATTGGTGGATTAAGTGGCCAGTTGGGTGGCCTGGCCAGTCTGGCCGGTATCAATCTGGGTGGCGGCGGTGCTAATAAAACCGTGATGGCCAAACAGGTATTGCAATCCCACGCCTTTCTTTCCGATTTCATTCATCGCCATAACCTGAGTGTGCCGCTAATGGCGACCGAAGGCTGGAACACGGAAAACCAGGAATGGGTGATCAACCGGGAAGTCTATAATCCGCAGACCAATGAATGGCTTCAGGATGAGGACGGCAAAAGTTATAAACCGACGGATTGGGACTTGGTGAAGAAGTTCAGAGAGAGCCACCTCAGCATTTCTGAAGATCAAGAAACCGGCATGGTGACTCTGAGTGTGAAAAGTCAATCACCGCCAATGGCGAAAGAGTTGGCGGCAAAGCTGGCACACGACATTAACGAGCACATGCGCCAACAGGATATAAACGATGCTGAGGCCCGAATTGCTTATCTGGAGGAGAAACTCAGCGAAACTAACATAGCTGGCATGCAGCAAGTTTTCTATCAACTGGTTGAAAGCGAAACGCGCACCGTTATGTTGGCTAATGCCCAGAGTGAGTACATATTTAAAACAGTTGACCCTGCGGTTGTGCCTCAGGAGAAGAGCGAGCCTAAGCGGGCTATTATAGCTATCGTTTCCACAATGTTGGGAGGCATGCTGGGTATTTTCCTTTGGTTCATTATTGTTTTCATTCGGAACAGTAAGAAGTCAATGGCCTGAGAGATCCACACAAAGTGTTCGCATGCTAGTGGCTTAGGTCCCCCCGTTCCCACTTTCCAATTCACCAATTGATATCGTTAATCAAAATGCAAAAAGATCAGCTCACCATCGCCGTTATAGGTCTTGGCTACGTAGGCCTGCCTTTAGCCGTAGAATTCGGAAAAAAACGCAACGTCATTGGGTTCGATATCAACCAGAGCCGAATTGACGAACTCCACGCCGGACACGATTCCACTCTTGAAGTGGAAGACGAACTGTTGTCTGAGGCAAGAAGCCTTAGCTTTACCACGAACGTCGCAGATTTGGTCGCCGCGAACGTGTATATCGTTACGGTTCCTACTCCGATTACAGAGCACAAAACACCGGACCTCACGCCCCTGGTTAAAGCCAGTGAAACCATTGGCAAGACACTCAAAAGCGGCGATGTAGTTGTTTATGAATCGACCGTATATCCCGGGGCTACGGAAGAAGATTGCGTGCCTGTTCTGGAAAGAGTTTCTGGCCTGAAATTCAATCAGGATTTTTATGTTGGTTACAGCCCTGAGCGAATCAACCCAGGCGACAAAGATCACCGGGTTACAAGCATAAAAAAAGTAACTTCGGGCTCTACGCCTGAAATCGCCGAACTGGTAGATAACCTTTACAACGAAATCATCACGGCCGGTACTCACAAAGCCAGCAGCATCAGAGTGGCTGAAGCTGCCAAGGTTATCGAGAACACACAGCGCGACCTGAATATTGCCCTCATCAATGAGCTGGCGGTTATCTTCAATCGGATGGGCATTGATACTGAAGCAGTGCTGGAAGCGGCTGGTACTAAGTGGAACTTTCTTCCATTTCGCCCGGGACTTGTCGGCGGGCACTGCATCGGAGTGGATCCGTACTACTTGACCCATAAAGCCCAGGCTATTGGCTACCACCCTGAGATAATCCTCGCAGGTCGGCGATTGAATGACAGCATGGGTGAGTACGTAGTGTCTCAGTTGGTCAAAGGAATGCTCAAAAAACGTATTCACGTTGAGGGCGCACGGGTTCTCGTTATGGGGCTGACTTTCAAGGAAAACTGCCCTGATTTACGAAACACCCGGGTTATCGATATTGTGAGGGAGCTAAAGGAATACAACACTCAGGTAGACGTGTTTGACCCTTGGGTTTCGAAAGAAGAGGCCAAGCATGAATACGATATTGTGCCAGTAAGCGAACTGGAAAGCGGCGTTTACGATGCGATTATTATTGCCGTCGGCCACCAACAGTTCGCAGCGATGGGCATGGGGAAAATCCGCAAATTGTGTAAACAAGACGACCACCTTGTTTACGACCTGAAGTATTTGTTCCCTGCCGATCAGACGGATCTACGCCTTTGAGCACTTTTCAACAATGAACGCACATCATCAAATGGAGTAATTAAAGCGTGAGCAAAAAGTTTGCCCTGATCGGCGCCGCCGGTTACATCGCCCCTCGCCACATGAAAGCCATCAAGGAGACCGGTAATGAACTGGTAGCTGCGCTGGACAAAAATGATTCAGTGGGCATTATTGATAGCTTCTTCCCCGATGCCGACTTTTTCACCGAATTCGAGCGCTTCGATCGTCATATCGATAAGCTCAGGAGAGTAAACGGCGGCCGCGCAGTGGACTATGTAGGCATCTGTTCGCCGAACTACCTCCACGACTCCCACATGCGTTTTGCGCTGCGCTCGGGCGCTGATGCCATTTGCGAAAAGCCATTGGTGCTGAACCCCTGGAACATTGATGGCCTTCAAGAAATCGAACGGGATACAGGCCAGAAGGTAAACACGATCCTCCAGCTTCGCCTGCACCCCTCCATTATCGCGTTGCGGGAAAAAGTGCAGAATGAGCAGAAAGCCACCAAGCATGAAGTAGACCTAACCTATATCACGTCCCGTGGTCACTGGTACCTGCAGTCCTGGAAAGGCGACGAACACAAATCAGGTGGTATTGCTACCAACATCGGCGTTCATTTTTATGACATGCTGCACTTTATCTTTGGCGAGCTGCAGGAAAACGTGGTCCATCACAGCGATGACACCATGGCCGCCGGCTACCTCGAATACGAAAAAGCCCGAGTGCGATGGTTCCTGTCCGTGGATTATAAATATGTACCGGAAAGCGCCAAGGCGGATGGCCAGCGCACCTACCGCTCAATAACCGTGGATGGTGAGGAAATCGAATTCTCTGGTGGCTTCACAGACCTCCATACTCGCAGCTATGAAGAAATTCTCAAAGGCAATGGGTTCGGTCTGGAAGAAAACCGCGTGGCAATCGAGACCGTTGCCACCATCAGAAATGCAAGCCCTGCGGGGCTCACTGGTAACTACCATCCTTTCCTTAAGAACTGAGAGTGAGCGATGTGAACAAAGGAGCCTGCCCCCATGAGGTCAGACCCCATTTTAACCAAACAAAGGTAAGAGCTATGTTGGCAACCGTCCACCCCAGCGCCATAGTAGATGAAGGGGCCCAAATCGGCGAAGGCTCCCGAGTCTGGCATTTCGTCCACGTATGCGGTGGTGCCAGAGTTGGCAAAAACGTCTCCATGGGCCAGAACGTATTCGTCGGCAACAAGGTCACTATCGGCGACAACTGTAAAATCCAGAACAACGTCTCCGTCTATGACAACGTCCATCTTGAAGAAGGCGTGTTCTGTGGCCCAAGCATGGTCTTCACCAACGTATACAATCCCCGCTCCCTGATCGAACGCAAGAGCGAATACAGGGATACACTGGTGAAAAAGGGGGCAACATTAGGTGCCAACTGCACCATCGTATGCGGCGTGACCGTTGGCGAATACGCCTTTGTTGGCGCGGGCGCGGTTATTAACAAAGATGTCCCGGCCTACGCGCTCATGGTTGGTGTTCCCGCGAGACAGATAGGTTGGATGAGTGAGTTCGGCGAACAACTGGACTTACCGGTGAAAGGGGAGGGTGAGACCACTTGTCCCCATACTGGCAGCCGTTACGTGCTGAAAGACAACCAATTGATCAAACACTGAGAGCCATCTCTCTGATAATGGATAAAGCAGAAAGGTATTTGCCAAATGCAATTCGTAGACCTGGCCGCCCAACAAGCCCGCATCAAAGACCAGATAGACCAGAATATCCAGAGAGTGCTCGCCCATGGCAAATACATTCTGGGCCCCGAGATTGCTGAACTGGAGGAGAAGCTCGCTGCCTACTGCGGAGCCAAGCACTGTATCTCGGTTGCAAATGGAACAGATGCGCTTCAAATTGCCCAGATGGCATTGGGGGTGGGCCCCGGCGACGAAGTGATTGTGCCGGGTTTTAGCTACATCGCCACGGCGGAGACGCCAGCCGTGCTGGGGGCAAAGCCGGTTTACGTGGACATCGATCCGAAAACCTACAACCTGAATCCTGAAAAGCTTGACGCAGCTATTACTCCCCGGACCAAAGCCATTATTCCGGTGTCGCTGTATGGCCAGTGCGCAGATTTCGATGCCATCAACGCCATTGCCGAGAAGCACGGAATCCCCGTCATCGAAGACGGGGCGCAAAGCTTTGGTGCCAACTACAAGGGTAAAAAGTCCTGCAATCTGACCACCATCGGGTGCACCAGCTTCTTCCCGAGCAAACCATTGGGCTGCTATGGCGATGGTGGTGCTATCTTCACGAACGACGACGAGCTGGCCATTATACTGCGGCAGATTGCCCGCCATGGTCAGGATCGGCGTTATCACCATATCCGCGTAGGGGTAAACAGCCGGTTGGACACTGTGCAGGCAGCCATTCTGTTGCCGAAGTTGGGCTTGCTTGAAGAGGAAATTCAGCTGCGTAACCAGGTTGCTGAAAATTATGCACGCTTACTTAATGACGCTGGGATCGATACAGCGCCCTTTGTCGAAGCGCATAATGTATCAGCCTGGGCGCAGTACACTATTCGCGTAAACAATCGTGAGGCCGTTCAGAAGAAGCTTAACGAGGCGGGCGTTCCAACGGCGGTGCATTATCCGATTCCGTTGAATAAGCAGCCGGCTGTTGCAGACCCTGCTGCTGATCTACCTGCAGGGGACGAGGCTGCCAGGGTTGTTATGTCGTTGCCTATGCATCCTTACATGTCTGAGGGTGATCAGACGCGTGTGGTTGAAGCATTGGGCGGGCTTTGATCCCCCATGCATATTCTTTTTTTTCCATCTTGGTACCCCGATTATCCCGCAGATGTCAAAGGCGTGTTTTTCAGAGACCAGGCATTTGCTCTCCTGAAATACGGACACCAGGTAGGGGTGATTGCTCCAAAGCTCAAATCCTTGCGAACGCTGGTGAATCGCGGAGGGGCACCATTTACACCCTCTTATGAGTTGGACGAAGGTATTCCAACCTATCGACGGGACGTGCTTGCGGCCTTGCCGCGTGTGCCATTTGGTAATTATTGGCTTTTCAGCAAAGCAGCACGAGCGTTGTTCAAACAATATATCAGGTGCCATGGAAAGCCGGATATCCTTCATGCCCACTCTGCAATATTCAGTGGTGCGGTGGCGGCAGGTCTAGCCAGCGAATTCACTATCCCGATGGTTTTAACAGAGCACAGTAGCGGGTTTGCCCGAAATCTTTTATTCAGACTGGCAGCTGGAGTTAGCGAGAAGTGCCCTGTACGGCGCGCACAGGAGGATCGCTGTGAGTCCAGCGCTCGGACAGGTTCTTGGTGATGCTTTCCCGCCAACCAGGAACCGTTGGCATTGGGTACCTAATGTTGTATCAGACCGCTTCAAGGCCCCAACTAAAGTTGTTGAAAAGAAAGACGCCATTCGATTCCTGAATCTTGCACTGATGACAGAGAATAAGGGTCAGCTAGATCTCATTGAAGCCTTCAAAACCGTTGCAGATAGTAATCCTTCGGCCGAGCTTTGGTTTGGTGGTGACGGGCCAATTCGGCAAGCCTTGGAAAAGAGGGCCTCCGAGCTCGATATTGCCAATAACGTGCGTTTTCTAGGGATGGTTCCTCCTACAGAGGTGCCCCAACTCCTTGAGCAGGTCGATATAATGGTGGTTTCCAGCCATTACGAAACATTTGGCGTCGTGGCGGCAGAGGCGTTGATGGCAGGTGTGCCCGTTATAGCGACGCGTTGTGGTGGCCCTGAGTGTATTGTTGAGCAGGGCGACGGCCTGCTCGTTCCCGTCAAAAACCCCAAAGCCCTTGGTTCTGCGATGAAGGCATTGTCGGACGATCTAGAGTCTTTCGACCCTGGCTCGATTGCTGCCGAGCCCGAGCCCGCTTCTCAGGGGAAGCCATTGCTGGAAGGCTGACCAGAGAATACGAGGAGGCGATAGCCTCAAGTAAGAAAGAGCCCGAATGGGCATGAGTGCGTTGTTTTCGAAAGTCAGGCATCTCGCCTCCGGCTCGTCCATGAGACGAAACATAGGAATGACACTGGGGCGTCAGATTGCAGCAGCACTGATGCAGTTGCTGGTTGTGGTTATTATTGCCAGGCAACTTGGGCCGGAAGGGAATGGTTTCTACGCCATGGCGGTGCTGGTACCAACACTACTCGCAAACTTTTTGAATCTCGGGATTGGTCCCGCGACCGTTTACCATCTCAGTCGCCGTGATTTTTCCGCTAACCAAGCCGTTCGAGGAAATATCCGGCTCGCCTTGGTTATTACCTTTGTTGGTTTGGTCGTATCTTTACCAGTACTCACCGTCTGGGGAGATACTCTGTTCCCAGGAATTCCGAAAGCACTCTTGTTTATTGGATTAGCCTGTTTTCCGGTCATGCTCTTACTGGCCTTCTTGGCTACAGTGCTACAGGGCCTGGAGGATTTTCGGGCGTTTAATGCATCGGTACTACTCCCGCCTTTCATAACGCTCACTGGGGTGACGGTTGCGCTGTATATATTTGATGCAGGCATTTACGGTGCACTTACTGCATTCATTCTGGGTCAATTAGCAGCACTCATCGCTGTCTCTCTGTTTCTGCGAACTCACGTGACAGTGGATGAGGCGAAAGTGGCAGGCATGCGGGCCGATAAAGCAATCAGCTACAATCAGTGGATTTTGGGTTATGGCTGGAAAGCTCATCTCTCGAATGTGATAACGTTCATAAACTATCGGGCCGATATCGTCCTCGTAAATTTTTTTCTCTCCCCTGCTGCCACAGGGATCTACGTGATAGCAGTGCAGATCTCGGAAAAGCTTTGGATGCCATCGCAAGCCGTCAGTACTGTGCTGTTTCCAAGGCTTTCGGCAATGAAAGACCGGTCAGCGGAGCGCCTGAAACTCACGAGAAAGGGTTTTGCGTTAGTGGCCCTGATAACCGCGCTTATCAGCGGGGTAGCCGCATTTGCACTCTATTGGCTTATCGGTCCAATTTTTGGTGATGATTACCGCGAGGCGTTGCCCGCATTCCTGTGGTTGATTCCGGGCGTAGTTCTCTGGGCGGGTGCGCGGGTTCAGGCAAACTGCATCGCCGCAGCCGGTAAGCCGGAATGGAATATGTACGTTTCACTGGGTGTTTTAACTGTCAATGTAGTAGGTAACATTATACTTATACCTAAATTTGGAATCGTAGGGGCGGCGGGGGCGACCAGTTTTGGCTTATTCTTTTGATGCTTTTCTGAAGTTTTTTCTAGTTAAAAAAACTGCTCCAAGCAATGCCAAGTGAGGTATTTAAGGCATTTTTGCATGAGCTCTCTAGATTTTATTTTTTTCGGATACAATTATGAGTGAGGCGCGAATTGAAAAAGGTAGAAGTTTCAGAATAAATCCTAATAAATTTCTTTTTTTTTTGTATTGTGTGGTTTTATGTTTTTAACTTCTTGTTTAATTTTGTTTTCATTACCGCAGTCCCATTAAACGTCATACCTCTATTTCTAGGGATCTTTCTTTACCTCCTTAGTTTTTTGGTGTCTAAAGTTTTGGTAGAAAAGCAGGCCGTTGTTCCTTTGACTGCCCTTTCAATGTTTTCCATATTGGCAATTTTTTACCTAGTGATCGAGGGCGGAATTGAAGCAGTTATGTCGCTGGAATTTTTCTTTTTTCTATCTCTTCCTCTCTTGTACCTGTCGATATCTCGGCTCGTTATTGATGGGCTCGTTAGCGTAATTCTCAATGGGTTTCTAGTGTTCTTAGGTTGGCAGTTATTCGTGGTGCTTGGCCAAATTCTAAAACGTCTTATAGGATTTGGGTTTCAAATCCCTGCCTATTATTCCGGAAATTTTTCAGACACCTATGCTACGATGCTTTCAGGGACGTTTACAAATGCTAATGATCTAGCGGCTGTTTGTGGAATGTTG
>Ga0064014_10194_pt1 | contig 19467 bp, 32 predicted proteins | sample CrowatWCoCulture_2_FD_61584 | JGI IMG/M metagenome (GOLD analysis project Ga0064014, IMG submission 61584) | Marine cyanobacteria communities from the University of California, Santa Cruz, USA, analyzing cyanobacterial DNA methylation -... | ecosystem: Host-associated > Microbial > Bacteria >...
GAGGCTCAAAGAAGAGGCTCTGAAAGGCTACCTTGAATTTGTTGAAACAGGCGGAACGCCGCAGCATCCCATTGCTCCCGGCCTTTACGCCGAGGCCGGCACGTTTATGCTCGAGCAGGGCGAAGTAGATAGCGCGATTAAGTACTACAAAATGGAATACGAAGCATGGCCTGAAAGTCAGCCGATGCTGGGTATGTTGATTGAGAACTTGGAGGCCAGAAAATGAATACGTTGAAGCTGAGTCTCGTGTTTTTCATCGTCGCCCTGGTCACAGGCTGTGCCACGCCAGGAAATCCGAATCGCCTTAATGCATTCCATGATGCGGCACCGAGGTCTGTTCTGGTGGTTCCGCCTGTTAATAAGACCACGGATGTGCAGGGACGACGTCGGTACTGGCAACCTTGCCATTCTATCTCGCTGAAAAAGGTTATTACGTTTTTCCCGTGAATACGGTTAAAACGCTACTGGAGTACGAAGGTTATTATGAGCCAGCAGAAGCACATGCGGCAGCGCCGGAACAACTGGCGAATTTGTTTAAAGCGGATTCCATACTCTATGTGACAATTCACGAGTGGACATCGCGGTACATGCTGCTAGCAACAACAACTGAGGTGGATTTCGAGTACCGGATTGTCAATGCCGACGGTACAGAACTCTGGTCTGCACGGCAGCAAATGACTTACACACCGGATAGTAGTAGTTCCGGCAACCCTTTGGTTGACCTTATTGCCATGGCAGTCACTGCGGCAGTCGAGAGAGCCGCGCCCAATTATCTGCCACTTACGCGGCAGGCGAACTCATTGGCCTTTTACGGGCCTAACGGCGTGCCTCCAGGGCCCTACAGCCCGGTGTATGACCAGTACTACAAACAGTTGAATGGTGCTGAATAGTATTGGTATTCGCGCCTCCTGTTCGACTTTAAACGGCCCCTTCTGGGGCTGTTTTTTTGGGTCAGCCTATGAGAAAAACCGGAACAGATTTATTTTCTGATCGCCCTCACGCAGCGGCGGAACAGCTCGGCCGAAAAGTACCGGTGTTCGCCGGGCTGCTCTGCCACGAAGAGCTGGCCACCGGAACTGTAGATTCCGCCCTCGATCATCAGGTTGTCGCTCATTTCAAAGTCCTCAACGGTATGGCCCAGTTCGTCCAGGTCGGTGGCGCCAGCTCGTTCCCGGTAATATTGGCTTTCGAGGGTAAAGCCGAAGGCGGGTTTACCCTGTCCGATCATATAACCCACCTCAAAGACGGTGCCCGGGTCCGCGCTGATGCCGCGGAAGGGGGCAGGTTGGCGATGATGGTCTCGCAGCTGTCCATCAGTTCCCGGTTGGCCCGGTAGATTCGGTGCCCACGCCTGAATTTCGCCTCGTTGGCGGACATTGCCAGTTCAGTATCCAGCGGGTCTATGCCCTCCAGTCCGTATTCCTGAAGCAGGCGTTTTTTCCCGGCCACGATGGCCTGATGTTCAGCAGCGGGGAAGAATACTTCCGGGCCGGCGAGGTAGATTCGTTTTGGCTTCGTCATGGCTGCCTCATAGAGCCGATGAAACTGCAGGATAGCACCAGTATTTTCGACGTAGCAGAAATGGAAGACCGGGACAGATCCGAAAACCGGACAGATCTATTTAATCTTCTTGCAACCAGTAATCAGATAGTTTGGAAGTCATAGGTGCGCTTCAGGATCCATCCTTTGGTGCAAGACCCGAAGAATGATAATGGACTGATTGTGGCTATCCTTTTCCATCCTGAGATAGAACTGATGGGGTGAAGCTTTTCCTTCTCTTGCAAGCGGATAAGTAGCGATCCCGGACCGAATGTCTGACCTGTGTTTCAGAAGTGGCGCGAGGTTTCCGGCTTCTTTAAGCTCTCTAATCGCGCTTTCGATTTGCCCGGTATATCGTTTCAGTTGAAGTGTGCCGAATTCCTCGAGGGTCGTTTCAAGAATAGCGTCGATATCGGCTAGGGCAGTGTCTGTGAGAATAACCTTCCATGGTTTCATCGTAATCAGGTATCCCGTTTCTTCCTGATGGCTTGCTCCGTGCGCTCCGAAAGGTAAGTAGCGAACTCGTCACCCGTGAATGTTCTGGTTCTGCCTGTCTCAAGGTCTTTCTGGCCCGCATCAATGGCGGCTCTGAGGTCATTCATTTTCGTGACGTAGCGGGACTCGGCTTCCTCGACCATTCTGAGGCCGGCACGAAGTACCTCGCTCGCATTTTGATAACGGCCCGAGGCAACCAGGTGATCGACAATCTGGGATTGGTGGTCAGTAAGTACAATGTTTCTCGTCGCCATGAGTGTGATCCTGTAAAAATCTCATTGGCATAATATGCCAACAGGTAGATTTCGTGTCTAGGGTTGGAGTGACTCTGATGCCCAGACAAGTCAGGTTGATTGCGCCCGGTTTTCCCACCATATTGTTCAACGCGGTCAAGACCGCCAGCCAGTTTTGGATGAACTCGCCGACAGGAGCGCCAAAATGACATCGCCCATTGAAAATGATTGGAGTCCCTGGACCAGCTTTCTCGCGCATTTATTCGTGATCCTCGTGGCCTGGACCCTCTTTATAAAATACCTGTTCCCGATCGGCTTTGCGCTGGTCACCAATGAGGCGTGGGCAACCTATATCTACTGGGATCTTTGGCCGATTGCGCACCTCTGGCTGGCCTGGGCGTTATTGGCGAGGCCCTGGTATACGCGCATGCTGGCCATTGGCATGTCTGTGGTTGAGATCGTGATCATCACCACTCTGTTCATCTGGTTCCTGACGGACCCGAAGTGGTCCATCTGGCGTACGAACTGGTTTGTGAATAAGGTGTTTGTGCTGACAGCGTTTGTTCTGGTGTTGAGTACGGCACTGTTCCGGCCTGAGACCTTGAAGACGTAGAGAGTAGACAACCGAGTAGACAACCGGGACAGATCTATTTTTTCGTCTGACTATTCGCTGGGGATAATTCGTCGGGGCACTATAACTCGGAAGCGGGGGATTTGATCAGTGCCAGGGGCTATTCCTTGAGCCGAACGAGTAACCGCCCCTCCTCGACCTGGATATAATCCACACCTGCTGCAAAGGATTGCCAGAATCCCGGGTTGGCACCGAATTCGTTGACGAGGTCCACATTCTTGAGGTTGCCCAGCCAGGCATTCGGAATGGGGACGCCCATCAGGCTGACACCCCTTAACTTGACCAGGGGGCGATCGTTGGCAAAGGAGAGTTCTACTCCGGCATTTACTCGTAGGGTTCTGCCCCGAGTACAGGGAAACCCTCTTCAAGAGGCACCAGAAGAACGGCGCTCAGGAGATCGTCCGAAAGGTCGACGGCAAGTCTCTGAGCCAGATCGGTGTTATTGGCCAGCATGCCGTTGAGTTCCCGCTCGCTAAAGCGTACCTCCCGGCTGGTGCCGTCTTCACTGTAGGGCTCCGGCTGCAACGGGCGGCCAGATTCGGCGCCCTGAGTATCGATACCCAGGGTTTTCAGTTTGGTGTTGAGTGAATCCTGTTCACTGGCATTGAGAGTTACGGGTTCGAAGTTCTCAGGAAACACGTAGTGGCTTAACCACCAGTAACCTACGCCGATGGTGGCAACGAGGGTGAGCAGGACAATGCCAAAGACCTGCAAACCACTGAAGCCGCTCTTTGCGGGCGGCGGCGCTGATGCTCTTTTATCCTCGAGGGGCTCACTCATTCCCAATGTTACCTGATTACAGCCTGAATTCTCTGCCACGCTTTTGGAATCCGCGGCTTTTAATGATAGGGCAAGAACGCGGATTTGGCGTTATTGAGTTGAATAGACCTGGCTTTCGGATCGGGTCTTTTCCTGTGCGCTACACTTCCAGACAACAGTTATCTTATCAACTGTCAGAGTGGGAGAGTCACAATGCAGGACTACGAACTCTATTACTGGGGCCTGCCCTTTCGCGGTAATTTTATTCAACTTTTTCTGGAGGAGGTTCGGGCGGATTACCGCAAGCTGGATGCCAGCGAGGTCTACCCTGATAAAAACCTGAACATCCAGTACCCCGGGATGGCACCACCCTATCTTTACGACTGCAGGGCCCAGGTGTGGTTCGCCCAGATGCCGGCGATTCTCATGCATCTGGCGAAGGCCTACGATTTTCTTCCCGACGAGCCTGAGCAACAGACCCTCGCTCTGAAGGTGATTCTGGACTGCAATGATATTCTCATGGAAATCGCCAACTACAATGGCACAGTGATGTGGGATCAGGATTCATGGGCCGAATTCCGGACCCATCGCCTGGCCGACTGGATGGCCATTTTCGAAAAGACCGGCCAGGCGCACCTCCTCAAGCCGAACGCGGGCTATCTGCTGGGCTCCAGGCTCACGGTGGCCGATATCGCAACTGCTGCATTGTTTGGCACCCTCGTCCACAGCTTTCCGGAACTCGCCGCAGATCTGGAACACAACGCCCCCCGGGTGGCGGGTCTCTGCCAGCGAGTGGAAGACCGTCCGTCGATCAGGCCTTTTCTTGAGGATCAGCGAAAGGAGTTGGGTAAGGCCTACTGTGGTGGTCAGATTGAGCGGTCCTTGCGGGACGTCATACGGTAGCGCGGGGCTAGCGAACCTGGAGTCCTCTATGAAACCCGCCCAACGCCTCGGCAGTTTTCTATCTAGCCCTGATTTTGCAAGCCTGCAGGGTGTCTGGCGTTCCCAGGGTTACGGCAATGTGTTGCTGATCGAGGAAGATTGGTACACCCTTTTTGAAGAAACCAGCATCAGCTGCCTGAAGATTGATGCGGGCAGTATTAAAGAACTTGGCCACTATTACGACGATTTGGCGGTATCTCCTGGTGGCCAGGCGTTCAGTGCCCATCGGGTAACTGGAGTAGCACGCATCAGCTTCCGTCGCCTGAAAGGATTGCCCATCAGTGTCACTGAAAGTCACAGGCACAGGGCAAAGGATCCGCAATACAACTTTGACGTTTTCTGGCGAACCTTTCACGAGCAATACGCCCTGTTTGAACTCAAGGGTGTGGCCTGGGACCGGGCGCATCAAGACTATCTTCCCCAGATTAACGCGAACACTTCACAGGAAACGCTCTTCGCCATCATGGTTGCGATGCTACGGCCTCTGAAGGATGGCCATATTCGTCTGCATTCACCCTGGGGGCATTACAGGGCAGGTGCCCAGCCGGCGCTCTTCAGGCGGCTGACACGGGAGCTTGAAGACGCCAATGATGACCGGGAGCTCACCAGCTACCTAGGCGATCTCAACGAGTCGGCGCGTGACGTGATCCATGAGGATTATCTCGCAAGCGCCGTTAGCCATGGCGGCAACCGGCTGGTGGAGTGGGGGCACCTTAATGACCTCATCGGTTATCTCAACATCCGGGCCATGGCCGGGCAAAGCGGCAAGTCAGGCAAACCGGCTGCGGATCTCAGTGCGGTCGATAGTGTGATGAAGAGGGTGCTGGCAGATGTTGGCGAGCTCCCCAATCTGGTGGTCGATCTTCGCAATAATGGTGGGGGGTACGATGGTGTCGCACTGCGCTTTTCAGCGTACCTGATGGATCGCAAACGGCTGGCTTTCACCAAGTCAGCCCGTCATGGCAATGGATTCACCGGAAAGCAGTCTGTCTATGTCACGCCTGCCAGTGAGACATACCAGGGCAACCTGTTTGTGCTGACCAGCGAGCTAACGGCCAGTGCCGCAGAAATCTTCGTGCTCTCATTGCTGCAGCATCCCCGTCTCACTCTTATTGGCGAGCCTACTCAGGGCATCCTTTCCGACACGCTCGAGCGCCATCTGCCGAATGGCTGGCACCTGACCTTGTCCAATGAAATCTACCGGGCCTACGACGGTGAAATATACGAAGATGTCGCCATCCCGCCACACATCCGTCTCAAGTACCTTGGCCGAAAAGGGCGCGAGGAAGGCAAAGACCCGATGCTGGAGCGGGTAATTAAGCTGGTCGGCGGTTGATGGTCGAAGTAGGAAAACCGGTTTTCGCCGGTTTTAGAAAAATGGTTAGTAGAAGGTTGGCATGAATGTACCTATTTAGGTACACTTGATTTGCGCCAAGGAAGGGGTTGTATGACAAGGAAAACGGTTAACGTCGTATTTTTTTTACAGAACAGCCAATGGTCGAGAGCCGGTCAAAGAGTGGTTGCTGAAGCTTGATAAGGAGGATCGTTCAGTGATCGGAACTGATCTGAAGACGGTGGAATATGGATGGCCACTGGGCATGCCCTTGGTAAGGGGCTTCTCTGGGAAGGCTAACTCAGACTTGTGGGAGGTCCGAAGTGATCTCTCGAACGGTCGGATTGCACGGGTCATATTCACGATGTTTCGCGGCGATATGGTGTTGCTGAACGGCTTCATCAAAAAGACTCAGAAAACACCGGATCAAGAGTTAGCGAAGGCGAGAGATCGAAAGAAGAATCTTGTCTGAATGGGAGCAATAAAATGACACAGCATAAGCACGTTGGCAGCTCTCTCGATGATTTGCTCGAATCCGATGGTACGCTTGAGCAGGTAGAAGCTGAGGCGCTGAAGCGGGTAATTGTGTGGCAGATTGAGCAGGCTATGGGAAACACCGGCGTAAACAAGTCTCAGCTTGCCCAGAAAATGCATACCAGCCGGACTGTGGTTAACCGCCTTCTGGATGAGAAGGATACCGGTGTCACCATCACAACGCTTGTTAAAGCCGGGCGGGCTCTGGGTATGACCTGGACTCTGCAGGCTGGTGAGGATAACGGATCTGGTCGTGCTGCCTGAACGAGAATGGGTTTGGGGTTTAGGTGCAAGGGGAAGTGATGCCCAGGCAGGACAGAATGACTATGCCCTGTGTTCTGATTTATTTCCCCAGCCTCTCAAACTCCTCAGCTCGACGCTGACACCCGATCAATAATCCCACACAACGCATCCAGCCCCTCCGTCAGCGCTGCTGGCCCCGGCTGAAGAATCAGTGGTGATTTAATCTCATACAGGTGGTTGTTTGCCACGGCTGGAATATCACGCCAACCGGGCCGATCGGCTACTTGCTCCGGGCGGAATTTACGCCCGCACCAGGAGCCGATGATGATGTCTGGTTTGCGCTGGATGACGTCTTTGGGGTTCTCGATGATGCGCTCTCTGGCACCGGGCTCGGCTGCCCGTTCCGGGAAGATGTCCTCTCCACCGGCAATTCCGATCAGCTCTGACACCCAGCCTATTCCGGTGATCATCGGGTCGCCCCATTCCTCGAAGTAGACCCGGGGGCGATTTGGTGTCGCTCTTTCCGCTCTTATTCGCTCAATCCTGTCGGAGAGCGCCTGCGCATAGGCGTCGGTTTGGTCCGCGAGGCCCAGCATGCCGCCAAGGGTTCGGATCATGGACAGGATTCCCGCCACGGTGCGTTGATTGAAGATGTGCACAGGGACGCCGCTGCGCACCAGCTCGGCTGCGATGTCGGCCTGCATGTCTGAGAACCCCACCACCAGGTCTGGCTTCAGTTCCAGAATTTTCCCGATCTTGGCGGAGGTGAAGGCAGAGACCTTGGGCTTTTCCTTCCTGGCTCTCTCGGGCCGGACGGTAAATCCGGATATGCCGACGATGCGGTCCTCTGCGCCGATGGCGTAGAGGGTCTCTGTGGTTTCTTCGGTAAGGCAGACGATTCGCTGGGGATAATTCATCGGGGCACTATAACTCGGAAGCGGGGGATTTGATCAGTGCCAGGCGCTATTCCTTGAGCCGGGGGCTACATCTTGAGGCAGCCCAGCCAGGCATTCGGAATGGGGGGCGCCCATCAGGCTGCCCCCTTTTCGGTTTTCTCGAGAAGCCTAGGCTCTCCCCGCCAACGTCTGTATGCGTTCGATTGAGCCGCGTTCCGTTTCCGGGGCCATCTCCAGCAGTCGACGAGACCACTGCCCGGCGGATTCGGTATCCCCAGCCAGATCGGCCGCGCGCGCCGCTCCCTCGAGGGTGTTATACCGGTTCGGCCAGGTGCGATCGGACTGCTCATAAGCGACGAGTGCCTCGGCCGGTCGATCCAGGGCGACCAGCAGATCGCCAAGCGCCTCGTAGGGCGGGAGAAGGGTCCCGGGGGTGACCGGATGCTTCTCGACACTGGCTTCCAGCTCCCCGGCGGAACGCATCAATTCAATGGCACGTTCCGGTTCACCCTCGGCTTTCGCAATCCAGCCGGCAAGGATCCTTCGATCCACCTCGATGTAGGTCGAGAAACGCTGGTCGGCCGCGGATCGGGCGGCTTCCGCCAGAGACTCCAGGCGCTGTTCGGCCTCGCGAGCGGCCTCCAGATCACCGGTGTGGACGGCTCCAAGCCCGTGCGCAAACCAGCTCAACGCCTCGGGCCAGGCGAACTTGTCCCAGCTGATGTAGTCGACAGCGCGAGGGGTAATCGCGGCGGCTGCCTCCCAATCCCGCGACTCTACGGCCAGCCTTGCGGGAATGGATGCCAGGTGGAATGCGCCCGGGAAATTTGCCTGGTGTGGTCCGTTGGCCCGGGCCGATTCCCAAACACTGCGTGCAGCGCTGTCTTCACCCCGCTGGAGGTGGCCATAGACCAGGTAATCAAGGGCATGAACGTAGTGGAACGACGTGGCGTCATCCACCTTGTGATCGACCGCCACGTTCGCGGACTGCTGATTCCAGTCAATCGTCCGGGGCCAGTCACCAAGCCGCACATAGATGTGAGATGGCATGTGCAAGGCATGGGGAACGCTGGGCGCTATCCCGGAATAGGAGTCCACGATTGACGTGGCGTTGGAGGCGCGGCCATCGGCGTCCGTGGCGTGTATGGAATAATGCACTGCCCCGGGATGGGTCGGCTCGGTCTCCCAAACCGTGCGCAGCACTTTTTCTGCTTCGTTGTGCAGTGCTTTGCGGTCTTCGGCGGACAGCGCCAGCGTCAGGCGGGACAAGGCATAGAGTGTTGCGACGTTAGGGTCATCCGGAAAGGCTTGATAGGCCTGCTCCATGCCTTCAATCCAGCCGGCCAGCCGCTCCCGGACCTGGTCGGTATCCGGCTCGAAGAATGCAGCGGTAGCGTCTATGAGCAGGCGTTCACGCTCACTGTCGGCAGAGTTACGGGCTTGCTGGACTGCCTGACGACCCCGGGAAATATCCTCAGCACTGGGTGTGGTGCCCCACAATGGCTGGAACAGCGACGTGGCTAAACCCCAATGCGCCATGGCACAGTCGGGATCGGCCTTAATAATGGCGTTGAATTCGGCGCGTGCCTGGGTGTACATCATGTGATGCATCATGCCCAGCGCGTGATCGACGTCAGCGCGTACACTGTCATTACAGTCGGCCTGCAAATTGACGGTACCGATGCCATCTCCGGCGCTATGGGGGTGACCATCATTCGTGGTGTCCTGATGCGCCGATGCGGGAGGAACAAAGCTTATAGTGACGGCAAGTGCCAAGCGAGAGATTGTATTCATGACATGACTCCATTTGGACCGTGTTGCTGGTGGAGCCGGCATGTTTACTGCGGTCAGAGTCTGAATGCGAACTGCCAGTTACTGGCCCTGCATGCGCAGCTTACAACTTTCAATCTACTCCTATCGTGGCTGCTTTACGAGCTAACAGGCTACTCCGTGAAAAACGAAAAACCGGGGCTGGATCAGATTGGTTTTTGCAGTTTCCCTGATGGTTGAGCTCGGTTTTCGTGATCCCTAGTGGCCGTTTGTATGATCAGGTGAGCACAAACTCTCGTATTTCTTTGAGTGAACGATCAAGGGAACAAAGAAATGCGTTTCAGTTTTATTGTTACCGGAAGGCAAACCATTCTGACGGTAGTGCTTTCGCTTATTACGTTGACTACTCACGGGGCGGACATGAACAGGCTGAGCGACTATCAGTGGGAAAACCGGCTCGTTCTGGTTCAAGCCGCAGATGAGAATGCCAGCGAGATCGAAGCACTCAGGAGTTCCCGGGCCGGAGTCGACGACCGTGATATTGTCTGGTTTGTGAACACTGGGTCAGACGTGGTTTCAAATCAAAAGTCTCTTTCGAGCAGTCTCGAGAGCGACGTCAGGGCTCTGCTTGAAAAGTCCCGTCCGGATGAGAGGGTGCTGTTGATAGGCAAAGACGGCGGTATCAAAAGCCGCGAGCCCAGTCTCGACCTTGACGCAATTTTCCGACGTATCGACGCCATGCCCATGCGCATTCGTGAGATGCGCGCTGATTGAACCAGCACCAGCGAATGAATCCGAGAGAAAACCGGGAAAGACCTGTTTACCCGAGGATTTAACAACATAGAATGCGCGCAAGATATCGGCTGTGTGTTCATATGGCCCCAGATAACAAGCCCAGAGCTCCGCAGAGGTAACCTTGACGAATAAGCAGTTTTTGGAAGGATTTTCGGCGCCGTTTTTTCTTGCGTTTTTGGTTGTATGCCTTGCTTTGCCTGGTGTCTCGATGGGGAGCAGCATTCTGACATTCGCGTTCGGCGAAAAATCACCGCCTTACAGTTGCTCGCTTGACGACAGGGCTACCGGGCTGTTTCCGGATTTGGTGCAGCTGACGTTCAGGTTTATCCCCGGCTTTACCACGGAACATGTGGCGGTGCCCTGGGCCAGGGCGCAGTACAACGTGCGACTGGGCCTTACCGATGGCCTGCTCACGTATCCGTCGGAGGAGCGACAGGAATACGCCATCTTTTCAGCCGAGCCACTCTTCACGCAAAACTTTGGCCATCTGGTTTACTCGGCTGACAACCCCAATAGAGACCTGATCGAATCGGCTACCAGCTTTGCTGAATTGTCCAGTCTGACGGTGATCGTCGAGAGGGGCTCCCAATGGGAAGAGGAAAATATCCCCGGCTATCTGGAACGCGAGCCGGGCCGGGACATGAAAGCGATGATGCATCTTCTCATGCTGCGGGAGGCCGGCGATTTCATGGTGCAGCCCGCTGAAGACGCCCGATTTATTGCTCGACAACTGGGCTATTCGAAGAAGCTGAAGGTTCGCAAGGTTGATTTTATTCCGAATTCCCGGACCCCTTTCCACATTGGCGTTTCGCGGCAGCTTCCGTCCGCTATGGAGGTGATCAATCAGGTTGATGCTGTCATGCAGAACCCTGAATACCAATTGCAACGGAACACGTTAATCGAAAGTTATCGGTAACGCGGTGAAAACCGGGACAGATCTATTTTCGATATGTCATGGTTTTCCAGACTGTAAATGCGTCCCGGGGTTCACGATCTATAATATACATAGGCCCTGATATGAATTTGGATAAAGCAAAGAAGCGTATCGCAAAGCAGGTTAAGAAGGGCTTTCATGGCTATCCATTAGTTTCGCTCGAATACTTTGGTAAAACGCCGGATTCAGCCAGCGAGGTTGTTATTTCATTTACCGAGGAAGAGGGCGCGGAACCCCAGAAGCAAACGTTTGTAAGTGGCGGTGACGCCCGGGAAGATGAAACGATTCAATCCACCCTCGTGAAAATTATTGAGCGGGCGGATGCCAAAACAGTGGCTGAGGTCGACGGCATTTCGACTCTCAATGTTTCGTGAAAGGCCGCTGTCACTGGTCCGGTTGGTGCCGATGATGGTTGAAGGTGGGTGAGACTGGCTGGCAGCAAAGGAAAGGAGCGCTGTTATGGAGGAAACGTCTACCAGCGAGCTGATCGCACGGGTTGCTGAACCCATTGAGGATCTCGAGTCAGACAATATGGACCGGTTGCTCCAACGGGTCGGCGACGCCCGCATCGTGCTGATTGGAGAAGCCTCCCACGGCACTTCAGAATTTTACCGGTATCGGGCCCGGATAACGCAGGCGCTGATCGAGCAGAAAAACTTTGGTTTTGTGGCGGTTGAAGCCGACTGGCCTGATGCCGCGCGGATAGACCACTACGTTCGCGACATGAAGACACCGCCCGCTGAATGGACGGCGTTCACCCGGTTTCCAACCTGGATGTGGCGTAACGAGGAGGTCCGCGAATTTGTGGATTGGCTCCGCGAGCACAACGCCGGTATCAAGGTTCCGGAGCAGCAAGTGGGCTTTTACGGCCTGGATCTATACAGTCTGTTTACCTCCATCGACGCCGTGCTCGGCTACCTCGAAGACGTGGACGAGGAGACGGCAGCCATTGCGCGCGAGCGATACAGCTGCCTGGCGCCGTTTCAGTCAGACCCGGTGACCTATGGCCGGGCCACGCTGACCGGGCGCCACCGTGAGTGTGAAGAGGATGTGGTGAGCATGCTCACCGACCTGCTCAATAAGCGCCTGAAGTACACGGAACAGGATGGTTCGCGTTTTATGGACGCGGTCCAGAATGCTCGCCTTGTTGCCAATGCGGAGCGTTATTACCGCAGCATGTACAGTGGCTACAGCGATTCCTGGAATCTGCGGGACCAGCACATGTTCGACACGCTCGAGGCACTTTTATCCTACGGCGGTGAGAACAGCAAAGTGGTGGTCTGGGAGCATAACTCTCACGTTGGTAACGCCCGCGCGACCGACATGCTTGTTCGCGGGCAGTACAATGTCGGGCAGCTGTGTCGGGAAGCCTACGGCGACCAGGCCTACCTGATCGGCTTTGGCACTCACACCGGCACAGTGGCCGCAGCGTCAGACTGGGGCGATCCGATGGAGATCAAGCAGGTTCAGCCTTCGCTCACCGGTAGCTGGGAACGGCTATGCCATGAAAGCGGGGTGCCGGCGTTCAGGTTGCCACTGCGACACCCCGGTTCTGACAGTTTGGATACGCGTCTGCACGACAGGCGACTGGAACGGGCGATTGGGGTGATCTACCGCCCGGAAACCGAGCGCCAGAGCCACTACTTCCTGGCACAGCTGGCCGGGCAATTCGACGAATACATCTGGTTTGACCGCACTGAGGCGGTCACGCCCCTGAAGACCGAAACGTTGCGCGGAGTGCCGGACACCTATCCGTTCGGGCTGTGAGGCCCGGCTCGGCTTTTTTCACGCCGATGGGTGGGGCTCGGGGTCATAGGTCAGGGTCATTGGCCTTGCAGCTGCCCCACGTAGGCGGCGATAAAGGCCGTTTCCTGAAAGGCCTTCAGACCCGTCTCGGAAAACGCAATGGGCAGCGGGTTGGCTGCCAGGGTGGACTTGATCAGTGCGGGGGGCAGCAGGGTCACCGTCAGCTCAATACCGGTGATCAGTTGAATGGCCGCTTCCATTTTAAAACTGATGGCGCCACCGGCAAATTTGCCCTTGGGCATCCGCTCCTTGATCGCCACATGGGTGACCCCGTACTCGGCCATTAACGCCGCAAAGGCTGCCTGGAACCGCTGCAGGTCTTCACGGCTATGGTTTTTGGGCAGGGAGAGCTTGCGCACCTTGCACTCCGGCAGGTTGAACTGCCCCCTGTCCATATTCAGCAAACACACCACCGCATCGCTGCCAGTGAGCTCAACCCCGCAAATAATCATAGCCATTGCCCTCTTTGCGCCCGTTGCTGTCAGCCACAGCACTTCTTGAATTTGAGTCCGCTACCGCAGGTGCAGACGTCGTTGCGGGAGGGCGGTTTTACCGTGGTAACCGTCCCGCCTTTATTCAGCAGAGCGGTGAGCTCGTTGATGGATTCAACGGCGCCCTCGCGGGTATCAACCGAAATAGTTGCGTGCAGTTTCGCCCCGGCCACCTGTGTCTCAACTTCCTGCTTGCGCGCTTCACTGGTAACCACCAGCGTTAGCGGATATTTCCTGCTGCCACTCTTCTGGCTGGCGTTGGTCTGAAACCCGCCGTAAGTGGTGTGGTGCTGGCGTGCGTCCTGCCGGCCCTTGAAGAAAAATTTGTCTGACATGCTGATATCCTGATGGGAAGAATACCCGAGCTACTGCCGGGGGGAGTCTTTTAGCATGGTTGCGGGAGCGGCGATATAGGGAGATATAATTTCCTGAGTCGAGAAAGCTGGGACCGTGAAAGCTGGGACCGTGAAAGCCGGGACAGATTTATCACTTGGGTTCACAGGCAAGCCAGCATCATTGAGGAATAGAATGGGCGTAAGTATGCAAATCGGAGTGATCGCAGACACTCACAGCAAAATGCGGCCCGAAGCCCTGGAGGTTTTGAAAGGCTCCGATCTGATCCTCCATGCCGGTGACGTGGGCCGGGACGAGGTTCTGGAAGCGCTGGAGGCGATCGCCCCCTTGGTTGCGATCCGTGGCAATATCGACAAAACAGGTCGCGCGGCCACTCTCCCCGATGTTAAGGACCTGGAATTCCTCGGCCACTCCTTCTACATGCTCCACGACGTCAAAACTCTCGACACGGAGCCGCAGGGCCGTTACCGCGTGGTCATCGCTGGCCATTCCCACAAACCCCGTAACGAGTGGGTTGGCGATGTGCTTTATTTCAATCCAGGTGGCGCCGGGCCCCGGCGCTTTACGCTGCCGATCACGGTGGGGCGGCTGCAGGTGAGCGAAGATGGTGTGGTGGGTGAGATTATTGAGCTGCCGGTTTGATCGCTACAGCGGTGACCCCGTACTTGGCCAATTCGCTATTTCATAGACAGGCCTGAACCTCGTCACCTAGAGCCACCTCGCCGCTTTCAACCACCCGCGCCGTAATACCCCCGTGCCCGCGCATGGCATTGTAACCGCCGGGTCCCAGTGACGTTTCCATTTTGCTGCAGGGATGGCAGAGGCCGGTGTATTCCAGCACCACATTGCCGATTCGGAATTGCTTGCCCTTCAGGGCCAGCAGGTTCAGGCCAGACACCACAATGTTGCGCCGGAAGACCTCGGGTGCGATGGCCTCACGTTGAAGGCAGGACGCAATGGCGTGCAGGTGTTCTTGCTGGATCAGGGTTACCTGCCGTTTGCTGGTTTCGCGACCCTTGAATCGGTCGCCTTCCAGGCCCTTGCCAGGGGTTATCGCGACGCTATCGAGCGCCTGCATTGGCTCACCGCGTGCGGGCCGGATTCCAATCCATTCCACGCGACCGCATTGGGGGAGGGTGTCTAGCAGGATTTGAAGTGGGGTTGGTTCAGACATCGGCGCTCGCTCGTACATAGAGGTGAAACAGCTTCGGCCTGTCCGTATTCAGCAGAATCACCACGCTTTTGCGGTAGAGGATATCGGGTTCGCTATGCTGAAGTACGACCATTTTCAGTGGTCTCGAGCCTGACAGTAAAGCCACAGGCAGCAGCATATTTAGTGAGAGTGCTCCAGCTGGGATTGCTTTTGCCACGCTCAAGTCTGGAAACGTTGCTTTTATTTGTCCCAAGTTTTTTTGCGACATCTTCCTGTGTCAGGCCTGCTTTCGTCCTCATAGTTATCAATTGATCAATCAGGCTGAATTCTTCTTCGAGAGCATCGTATTCTTTGCGAACCTCAGGATTCTCCAGTGCTTTTTGCTTGAATGTCTTGAAGTTCATAGTTTTTTGACCTCCCTCAAACGCTCTTTGGCGAGCTCCAGGTCTTTCTTTGGTATTTTCTGACCCTTCTTCACAAACACATGCAGGATGATGATTCGTTTACCCTGCATGTAGCAGAAGAGTCCTCTACCAATTCCCTCTTTGGCCTTTGCGCGAATCTCGAAAAGCTCATCACCCAGTGACTTCGTGTGTGGCTCTCCAAGGTTGGCCCCGTGTTTCTCCATTAATTCCATCAACCGGATCATTCGCGCTTGAATCCTGGGCGGCATCTGGGCCAGCTCTTGATCTACTTTCCCGTAGAGTTCAATTTCCCAATCCATGGGTGCTCCTTGCACTTTAGTGTTATCATATACGATAACCTTGGTGCTTGGGAAATGTGTTTGGGAGCTTTGATCGCCATCGCACCGTCAATTGCTGAGTCACTTGCCCGCAAGGAGTGGGAGAAAGTTGGAATTTTCAGCCAACTGGAATTAATGAAACGCTGTTTTGCGCGGAGCCCCGAAATGATCAAGCCCAGTTGTTACAGCTGTCGGAAAAAGTTTGAGCCGTCTGAACTGAGGGTTTCTTACTCAAAAAACTATTGTGAGAATTGCGGCGTCGGGCTGTTTGGTGAGGATTACGCCCGTTTCGCCAGAAAGCCCGCCCCATCTACCCAGAAGAACCTGGCTGTTCATGTTGCCGTGCTTCTTTCTTGTATCGCGGGCCTGCTGTTATGGCTTTATTGAAAAGGTGAACAATGGGAACCGTAGAAACCGTAAGAAAACGCTTATATAGACGTTAAACTACGTCTTTTAGCCTCCTTTTTTGAATTTTGCTTTGCAATTGCCGCTCATGCACATCGTACAGTAGTGCTCACGGTCCTCGTGTTTGGTGCCCTCTGCGATAGTGATGCCGCAACCGTTGCAGAGCAGTACAGCAACGTCTCCTTTTACTTCTACAGCTGCGTGTTCGTAGTTCATAAAAAACTCCGTTCGGGACTTGTGGTGTTACCGTGGTATTACGATATCCGCGTCGGGTCAGACCGCTGTAGGCGATGACTCTTTGCGCGCTGGAGCCGAAACTGGCAAAACACTTTTTTCGTCATTCCAGAACTTCCGGCCAGTTTGCGTTGGTTTGCCGAATGAAATCATCAGCGTCCTTCAGGGTGGCCCGCATCCTTGAAGCACAGGGTTTCCTTTTTTGAAACCTCCATGTTATAGTTTCGAAAAAGGAAACAAGGAAGTGCTGTGCACATAATTTCGAGGAAGCCTTTTAACGATGCGGCCAGGCAGTTTCCCAATGATCGGGAGGCACTGGTGAATACCTATACGACATTGCGAAATGGAAGGTTTGAGACGCCGGAACAGTTACGTCAGGTATTCCCGTCGCTGGACAACTTTAAATACCGGACAAATGGTGGGTGATCGACATTGGCGGCAACAATTTGCGGATGATTGCCTTCATTGAATTTCGTGATAACCGCATGTACGTAAAACACATTTGTAGCCACGCGGAATATGACCGGCTGACCGACAAATATCGCCGCGATAAGGAGTGAGGCTTATGGTATCGCCTGCTTTTGTTGAAATCAGAGAAGCGCTGGCTCGAGTGCCTTTTGTAGCCCATATAGAGACTCAGGATGACTATGAGCGAGCCTTGGAGCTGATGGATCAGTTGGTGGACGACTACGAAGCCAACAGGCTGCTCATTGAGATTCTTTCGGGCAGTATTGAGCGCTGGGAGGATCAGGCTTCGGAGTTTTCCGACTTTAATGCTGCCGTTGCCGAAACCGACAGAGGTATTGCTGCACTGAAAACCCTGATGGCTCAACACGGTCTTGGGGTGGCTGATTTGCCAGAGTTAGGTTCGAAGGGCAACGTGAGCAAGATTCTCAACGGTGCCGAGGGGAAGAAGCTGACCCGCAAACATATGGAAGCCTTGGGCAAACGGTTTGGGGTGTCTCCGTTACTGTTTTTCTGAAGTACGAGCCCCGAGAAGCCCATAAAAAAAGGCAGCGCGAGGCCAAGCCGTTCACCTAAAGTGGATCTGGCAATAAATCCAGATCCACTTTAGGTGAACGGCTTGCCTGCATAGCAAAGTTTTTAAATATTAAGAAAAATCCATAGGTTTTATTTAATCTGCTTTTATGTGTCTCCCGCGGGATTTGACGTGGGGGTTTTCAGGCATGGGCCAGTGCCTGCACACAGCGGAAGAACAGTTCCACCGAGAAGAACCGGTGTTCGCCTGGCTGCTCAGCCACGAAAAGCTGACCACCGGATTCCCGGATGCCGCCCTCAATCATCAGGTTGTCACGCATTTCAAAGTCCTCAATGGTGTGGCCCAGTTCGTCCAAACCCGTTGCGCCCGCCCGTTCCCGGTAGTGTCGGCTGTCCAGGGTGAATCCGAAGGCAGGCTTGCCCTGTCCGATCATGTAGCCCACTTCGTATACCGTGCCCGGGTCCGCGCTAATGCCGCGGAAGGGTGTCAGGTTGGCGATGATGGCATCGCAGCTGTCCATCAGTTCGCGGTTGGCCTGGTAGATTCGGTGGCCACGATCGGGTTTTGCTTCGTCGTCTGAAAACGCCAGTTCGGTGTCCAGTGGGTCCACACCCTCAAATCCGTATTCCCGGAGCAGGCGCTTTTTCTCGGCTACGATGGCCTGGTGTTCCGCGGCCGGGAAAAAGACTTCCGGGCCGGCGAGGTAGATACGTTTTGGCTGGGCCATGGGCGCTCCATGTTGGTGTCGGTTTCACGACGTTACTGCCGAATAAACGCCTCGAGCCTACTCGTAGACATCCCGCAAGGAAAGCAGGGTGAAGTCCGGGACAACGCCCAGCCCGGGGCGATCACTGAGCGACATTCGGCCGTTCATCACTTCCGGAGCACCCGTGGCGAGCTGCACTTTGTTGTAGTTGTGCAGGTCCGTGGTATTCAGCAAGGCTCTGGGAGAGGTGCTGGCGGCAAGATGCGCGTAGGCCGCCGTCGCGATGCCGCTGCCCCAGGCATCTTCAATGGTCATGGGTATGCCTGCGTCTGCACACACATCCCGAATGATCCGGGAGGGTGTCAGCCCTCCGAACTTGCTGACTTTCAAGGCAATGGCGTCCATGGCGTCGTCCCTGAGACCACGCTGCAATTCGTTCAACGTGTTGAATGCTTCATCCAGTTTGACTGGATGCCTGGCGCGCCGCCTGACCGACAGGCATTCTTCGTAAGTGCGGCAGGGTTGCTCAAGGTAAATATCCACATCCTCGATAGCTCTTGAAAATCGCAGTGCCTGATCACGCCGCCACGCACCATTGATATCGCCAATCCAGAGCTCATCCGGTTGCTTGAGTTTGCCCAGCCTGCGGACCAGGTCGATGTCCTGTTCAACCTCATGGCCCAGTTTGATCTGAATGTGCCGAAAACCCTCCGCACGATAGCGGCGAAGAGACTCTTCCATTTCCCCGGGCTCGGCCAGTGGGACAATCCGGTGCAAGGGCATGGATGGCGACTGCAGCCCGCCAAGCAGTGTGTAGACAGGAAGCCCGCAGGCTTTGCCCAGCAGATCCCAGCAGGCAATATCGATGGCAGCCTTGGCCACAGCCTGGCCGGTGAGCGCCTGATTCATTCGCTCCTGAATTACTGATACGTGCCTGGGGTCCTGGCCAAGTACCGCAGGCGCCAGTAGTGACAGGCAGGAGGGCAGTCCCTCGGCAAAAGCCGCCATGTAGTTGGGGCCGCAGGGGCACACCTCACCATAGCCCTCCAGCCCCGTGTCTGTTGAAAGGGCAACAACCGTGGTTTCGAATACCTGATGGGAGCGGCCGCCAGCAAAGGCATAGGCTTTTCCGGTGTACTCCAGGTTGGCTGTGTATACCGCTATTCGCTCGATGCGCATAAGTAAGTCCGCCCTAACTGGTTTCATTCTGCCCGTTTCCCGTCCAGGCCGCGCTCTAGGGGGCACTGACTTTTTTATTTGGGCCGGGCACTTTGTGTGGTCGTCCATCCTGGACTAAGTTTCAGATTGAGGTGTCGGAATATTCCAACCGGTCGCAGTCATCTCGCCTGTATCAATCAGCGTTTGCCGACTCCCATGGTATGACCAGTATGGAACTGGCTGAGGAAAAGAAGTGCACGTCTTGCCATGCCATAGACGAAAGCGAAGCCATATCGATAGTGCCATCTTTCCGG
>Ga0064014_10195_pt1 | contig 19303 bp, 20 predicted proteins | sample CrowatWCoCulture_2_FD_61584 | JGI IMG/M metagenome (GOLD analysis project Ga0064014, IMG submission 61584) | Marine cyanobacteria communities from the University of California, Santa Cruz, USA, analyzing cyanobacterial DNA methylation -... | ecosystem: Host-associated > Microbial > Bacteria >...
GCACTCCCATTGTGTGGTAAAGCGGCATGACCCCGAGCGTACATTCATCGTGTCGATAAAGGTTCTGCGCCACATGGGCCAGCGCTGCCGCACGCTCAGCCCGGTGCAGACGAGGTACACCCTTGGGTTTACCGCTGGTACCCGATGTGTAAAGCATTAATGAGAGATCATTATCGGTGGCGCGTAGTATGGTCTCTCCTATACCACCCAGGAGGCTCTCAAAGCTGTGGCTGTCCTGCTCTTCAGCCTGACCTGTGGTGATGCGAACCAATGATTGAGCCAGAGCACAGCTTTTGACGGCTTCGCTTGCTGATTCGTCGTAAGCGATCACCCTTGCTTCGGTATCGGAGATAAAAAACTCTAGATCCTGGGCAGTAGAGCGCCAGTTGACCGGTACAACGATGATGCCCGCGAACTGGCAGGCCCAATGTAGCGTCGCCATTTGCCAGCGGTTCTGCATGACGACCAGAAGACGATCTCCTTTGCCCAGCCCGAACTGTTCAAGGGCACGGGCAACGCTTTGGATGTCATCGAACCAAGTCTCGTAACTTTTGTGGAGAGGGCCGTCCGCGAGCGCTGTCGCGTGGGGACGGCGCTCCACAGACGCAAGAAAGCTTCGACCAAGATCAAACATTTTTGTTCTCCTGTTCTTTGTCGGATGGTCCTGAACTCTCGTCGTTGGGCACGTTAGCGACCTCGAGGATGGCGTTGACGATGCCCGTGTAGCCGGTGCACCGACAGAGGTGTCCGGACAACATGTCGCGGACCTCGGCCTCGGTGGGTTTCGGAACCTTGGCCAAAAACTCGGTGCTGGACATCAGGATGCCCGCTGTGCAGAAGCCACACTGGAGCGCATGGTGTTTACGAAATGCCTGCTGGAGATCATTCAGCGTATCTCCGCTTGCAAGTGACTCGACTGTTTGCAGTTCGCTACCATTAGCCTGTACCGCCAACATTAGGCAGGTGCGGGAGGCCCGGCCGTTGACCAGTACCGTGCAGGCCCCGCACACACCGTGCTCGCAGCCAACCCGCGTGCCGGTCGCGCCTAGTTCGTGACGCAGAAAGTCGCTGAGCAGTGTGCGCGGCTCCGCATAGCCGCTGCACTCCCGGTCATTGAGGGTGAGCGTGACGCGGTGACGCGTATCAGCCTTGAGGTGCATGATTGTCATCCTTCCGAGCAGAGCATTCGTTAATCAGGCGAGCACCCAGCTCACGTACCAGGTGGCGACGGTAAACAGCTGACGCATGAGCATCATCCTGGGCGTTCAGGGACCAGGCAAAGTGGTTTAGCCATGAGGCTTGAGTGTCATTCCCTGGCAAGCTTCGACGGACCGGCCGGTCAGCAACGCCACCTATCGTAAGGTCGATATCGCCCCCGTAAGTCCTTACGGCCAGGGCGACAATGGCGAAGTCTCCATGGCGCATGGAAACTTCATGAAAGCGGAAATTTTCGTTCTTATGGCTGACTGGAAAACGCACTTCTGTAATCATTTCATCCGGGCGTTTTGCAGTTGTCAGTACTCCTTGAAAAGAATTCGTCGGCCGAAACTTTTCGTGTTTTGCCCTTACGGGTTTCCAGCACCACCTGGCCACCGAGGGCGGTCAGACACAAGGGCAGTTCTGCGCTGGGGTCTGCGTGGGCAATTGACCCGCACACCGTGCCACGGTTGCGTGTCTGTGCATGACCGACCCAGGGCATAGCCTGGGCAAGCAGTGGTACCGTATCGGCAAGGCCAGGGTGCTCTAGCAGTTCTGCCTGGGTAATTCCTGCGCCTACAGCCAGATAGTCCCCACGATGCTCTATGTAATGCAGGTCCTGAATCCCGGCGATGTCGATCAGACATTTTGGCTGGGCAAACCGCATGTTCAGCACTGCCATCAGTGATTGGCCGCCGGCGATCAGGCGGGCATCGTCACCAAACTCATGTAATAAATCGCAAGCCTCTCGTCGACTGCTGGGCCGGATATAATCAAAAGCAGCAGGTTTCATGACTGCCCCCCTTTACCAGTGAGCAGAGCCCTGATTCGCTGCCAGAGCTTTTGCAGGAACATAAAGCGGGAGGAGCCGCCCCCCATCCGGTGGGAGAACCGTGAGAAGACCTGGCCGATGATCATTTTTGAAGCGCTCTGCAGCATGCGGCCGCCGACCGAGGCGATCTTGCCCCCGACTGTGGCTTCGTAGTCGTACTCCAACCGCGTTTTATTGCCTTCAATTTCGGTCAGGGTAACTTTGGCAATTGCGGCAGCAGACCCCATGGCACTGCTGCCAGATCCACGTAATTGAAGACTATTTGGGGGAACCAGATCATGGAGACTGACCCGGGCATCAAATCGGGCGCGTATCATGCCGACACCAACGGTGACATCGGCCCGGTACTCGTTCTCCCCGGTCACCTCCAGGTGATGACACCCAGGAATGATGGCGGCAAGCGTTTCCGGGTCAAGAAGAGAATCGAAAACTTCACGAGGGCTGCCGGGTAGTTCTACTGAATCCCTAGCTTTGAGTTTAGAGCCGCTGTCAGGGGAGGATTCGATTTCCGGTTCACCGACCCCTTCCGGCCGGGGTGGCTCATCGATCCCCATAAGCGTGCGTACTTTCGATGGCGTCAGGGGCAGTTCAACGTCTTTTGCACCAAGCGCGTCGGCAACCGCGTTGGCAATGCATACCGGGGTGCTCATGTTGTTGCCCTCTCCAACACCTTTGGCCCCGAGAGGTGTGAACGGTGATGGGGTTTCCATGTGCAGGATCACCGGTTCCGGAACTTCGACACTGGTTGGAATCAGGTAATCCGCTAGCGTTCCTGAGAGGAAACTGCCATCAGCGCCGTATACAAACTCCTCCATCAGTGCCGCGCCAAGGGCCTGGGCAAATCCACCACGGATCTGACCGTCCACTAGCAGTGGGTTAAGCATGCGGCCCGCGTCATGCAGCGTTACGTAGCGGTCGATACGGACGGCACCGGTAATGGCGTCAACCTCTACGCCGCAAAAATCGAAGATAAAACCGTAGCATAAGGAACTGTTTATCAACTCATCATCGCTCGGCGCAGCCAGTTCGACCGGGGTCCAGAACGCCGTTTCCCTGAGCCCGCCAGGTTCGCTTTCTGGAGTAGTTCCCGGGGCCCAGTGAGTCGCACCTGCCATGCGATGGAAGGACGTCGACTGGTCGGTACCCTCAACATAAATCCGGCCCTCGGCGAACCGGACCCGATCGCTTTCGACGAACCACTGCTTGGCGGCAATGGTGGCCAGTCGGTCGCGAATCTTGATGGAAGCTTTGTACACGGCACCAGCAACAGCCCCAGAGAATCGGCTGGAGTAATTGCCAGATGCGATTGACCAGGCGTCTTTGCCGGTATCCAGTTCCACGTTGACTCTAATCGCCTCCAGTGGCACACCCAGCGTTTCTGCTACTATCTGTGCAGCAACGGTTTGATGACCCTGTCCCTGGGGGGTGGAAGATATATGCACACTGACACTACCGAGGGGATCGACAGTGATAGTCGCGGTACTGACTGCACCATTCTTGGGGCCAGCCTGCTCACGCTCATCGGGCGTGAAGGCCATGGTGATGTAACCCATGTTCGAGATGGACGGCTCGACAGCCGCGGTATAGCCAATGCCGTAGTAACGACCCTGGCGTCTTGCCTCGTCTCGCCGCTTGATCAGCTCTTCCAGGCCGCCTTCCTTGACGGCTTTTTCAAGGCCTGCCGGGTAATCGCCCGAATCCAATAGCGATCCCGCCGCCGACCGGTAAGGGAAAGATCCACTGGGAACGAGGTTGGCGCGGATTACGTCAAGTGGATCTAGCTCCAGTTCGATGGCAATACGTTGCATCAACCTTTCCAGCGGAAAATACACTTGCGGCCCACCGAAACCACGGTTGAGCCCGGTCGGTGTCTTGTTGGTCATTACAATCCGGTTGCGCACCGCCAGGTTACGAATGGCATAGGCACCGGTCAGGTTGCCATGCATACGGTAGGTCGTCGCCGGCTCTGGAGCGCGCAGATAGGCTCCGCAATCATCAAGTTGATCTAACCGCAGGGCCGTTACCCTACCCTCCCGGGTAACGGCTGCCTCGATGGTGCTGACTCGGTTGGTTCCCGAAGAAGCGCCTTGGAGATGCTCCAGACGATCTTCAACCCATTTGACCGGCGCGCCGACTTTGCGGGAGGCAAGCCCCATCATGACGATATAGGGAAAAACGCCCTGTTTTATGCCGAAGCTACCACCGGATTCAGGTGGCGTGCGCAGCCGCAGGCGGTTAGCCGGTACCTTTAGAGCTCGGCACATGACTGAATGGAGCGCGTAAGGTCCTTGAAAATTGGACGTTATATCGAAGGCAGAGTTGGCGGAGTCGAATTGCGCAAGCACCACATAACACTCAATTGGCATACAAGAACTGCGAGGGAAGCGAACCTTGATCGAGACCTGCCGGTCGGCTTCAGAAAAAGCAGTGTCCGGATCGCCGTAACGGAACTGGCGGTCACTGACGACGTTTCCGCCAACGTCGTCATGGAGGATTGCTGCATCTGGCTCAATTGCACTCTCAGTGTCTACTGCGACAGGAAGCGTTTCATACTCGACAGCCACGCCACCGAGAGCATCTTCAGCCAGATACCTGTTTTCAGCGATGACCACTGCAACTGGCTCACCGACATAACGCACTTTGTCGACAGCAAGGCACCAGTGCTCCATGGGTTGCCGCACTCCCACCGGGAATGGCTTAGCCCACCGCTGGACATCCTGCCCAGTCAGTACGCCATGAACACCATCCATTTCCAGAGCCCTGGAAGAATCTACGGATTTGACCAAGGCATGTGGGTGGGGGGACCGCACAATGGCAGCGTACAAGGTTCCCGGTGGCGTAGGGACTTCATCACCATAGCGTCCCTGACCACGCAGCAATATCTCATCTTCGAGACGGAGCTGGCGCTTGCCGATATACTGATTTTCATCTGTTGTTATTGTTGACGGAGCCACATTCATATCCTTCTCCCCGGCCACTACAAGGAAATAGTCGACCAATACTGAGAAAGCTTATAGAGCAGTTTCAGGCCTGTCCTTACCCGGGAAGATTGATTGTTACGCAGCTGTATTATTCTTTACCCGAGAGTCTGATTTTCCCGAATGTTTCTAATTTAGAGCGGACAATGATTTCAGCACTGTGGGACAATTGATCTACCCTGCACCGCGCGTTTTTAGACGATAACTATGAAATCTCTCGAAAACCTGATTACAGACTTCATCTCGTTCCGGGAAGGCGGCCAAGGTGCTGCTTTGGTAACCATAATTGGCAATACCGGCTCGTCGCCGCGGCCGCTGGGAAGTCAGATGGTCGTCTCAGAGGACGGTCGCTCGGTTGGCTACCTGACCGGTGGCTGTGCCGAAGCCGTCATCGTCTCGGAAGCTGTCGCCGCCATTAAAGCGCAGCGCAATCGCGAGATGCGCTTAGGCGTTGGTTCGCCCTACATGGATATTCTTTTGCCCTGTGGCGCTGGGATCGACCTCTATATTGACGTGGGATTAGGCATCGAAACCGCACGTCAGATTGAAACCTACCTCACATCACGTGCTCCGGTTGCCTTGGATACCTGCCGCGAAACCGGCAAACACCAGACAGTGATAAACCAGTCTCAATCAGTGAACAATGGAGCATTTAGACGCTGGTACCTGCCACGTCGCCGCCTGCTGATTCTAGGGAAAGGACCAAATACGGCAGCTCTGGCAAGCCTCGGCAAAGCAACGGATTACGAGGTAAAGGTGTTTTCACCGGATCGGGATACCCGTAGGGCCTGTGCCGGGGAGGGTGTAGAGGCGAGCGTTCTAACTAGCCCTGAAATTGCTGGCTCCATTCCAATTGATGCATGGACGGCATCAGTTTTGTTATTTCATGAACATGACTGGGAATCAGCTATTCTCAACACCTTATTAAAGACGGATTGCTTCTATATCGGCGCTTTAGGAAGTCGAAGAACCCATGAGCAACGCATCCGTCAGCTCCAGAGCTTAGGGCTAGACAAAGCGGTTCACAGGATTCATGGACCTGTAGGGATGGACATCAGGGCCGTAACGCCAATTGAAATTGCAGTTTCTATACTGGCAGAGGTTACGTTGGCCTACCGATCCTGCAATTTATTGCAACCGACGACCGCAACACTCCTTTTTTCGGATGGTTTCGTTTGCCACAGTGGTGAATCTTCGCTTCAATAAGAAGGCAATGCCCATATTGGTTCGTCCCATTGCTTATAATGAGCGAAATTCAAAAGGCGTGAGGGTCATTAACAACGTATTGGTGGCCATAGTCTGGCCCAGTAATCGACCAAAGATAGGACTACGCGACGCTAGAAGCTAAGCTGAGGTTTGTACCCCGCAATTCTTTGTGGCTGCCTAATTCTGATTCAGCCAACTCCCTCTACCTCAATCCCGTTCTTAGCCAGTTGATCTTTTGTCCGCTCCTGGTCGACAAGTTACCTCTGCCAGAGGGCACCGTGGCGATAGCCTAGGGGTTCTACCCCGCTACTCTGGACACTTTGAAAGAGACGCTGAATTTTCCAAAAGAAAGTGTTGGTCGATCAGTCTGAATGTTCGCTTTGCGACCAAGGCTACCCAAGGGCCTCAGCTAAACAAAAGCGAACATTTGCCTCTAGTAAGTCATCCGTGGAAACGGGGTAGAACCCGGCGGTAACGAAGAGCCAGGAGTAGACACTGAAATCCTTAACTTCTCTATGAAACATGTCACCGCGACAGGCTACCTCACTCCAAATGGGATGGTCGTTGTTGCTGGATCTGAAGCAGTATTGAAAAAGCGAGTGTCGACGAGGCAACGGCGATCATTGCGGATCTGAACGAACGCTTTCAGAGTATCGAAAAAATGGTCGGCACCATCGCCGGCGTGGCTGACCAGACCAATCTTATGTCGTTGAATGCAGCCGTAGAAGCAGCCCGGGCTGGTGAGCATGGGCGAGGATTGGACGTGGTTGCTGATAAAGTTCGCACGCTGGCGTCAAATACAGGCGTCTCTATCAAAGAAATTGCGGACGTAATTCATGCCATTCTGGAGCTTTCAAGGGGCGTCGAGCGTCAGGTACGTGAGTTGCTTGGCAAGGCCGTTGAAGGCAGAAAGCAGGTAACAGATGCTGAGTCGATCGTTGCTGAAATCCAGGGTGGCGCCAGCGATGTGCAGAATGCGATCGATGAAATTGGCCGGTGATACTGTCGTGACGCCGCCCCAGGAGGGCGACGTCACGACGAACTCGACTTTTACAGTTCTTGGGCGGTGGGCCGCAAGATAATCTCGTTAATATCGACATCGGCCGGTTGCTCGATGGCATAAACGATGGCCCGCGCCACGGCATCGGCATCAATCGCAACGCTGTACAGATCTTCTGCCGCTTTCTTGGCATTTGGATCGGTAATGGTGCTGGTGAGTTCGGTCGCTACGGCACCCGGTGAGATGTTGGTGCTGCGAATCTCATCACCGGCTTCCATCCGCAAGCCTTCCGAGAGGGCTTTGACTGCGAATTTCGTTGCGCAGTAAACAGCGGCACCGGGGAAGAGCTTGTGACCGGCGACAGAGGACAGGTTTATCACGTGGCCGCTGTGCTGTTCCCGCATGGTGGGCAACACCGCCGCAATGCCGTACATCACACCTTTGATGTTTACATCCACCATCTGGTCCCACTCGTCTACCTTGAGCGCATCCAGCGGTGCCAATGGCATCAAGCCGGCATTATTGACCAGCACATCGATCCTGCCAAAAGCTTCTTTTGCCGAGGCGGCCAGGGCTTCCACCTGTTTGCGGTCGGTTACATCGGTGACCTGCCAGATGACTTCGGCGCCCTTGGCACTCAGGTCCTCAGACAGGGCTTTCAGGCGGTCTTCTCGGCGTGCTGCTAGCACCAGTTTTGCGCCGCGGTCGGCCAGGCGGCGGGCCGTAGCTTCACCGAGGCCACTGCTGGCGCCGGTGATAATCACAACTTTGCTATTGATCAGATCGTTGGTGTTGCTCATGGTTTGTTTCCTTTTGGTGATAAAAGTTTTCTTCAGGCGCTGACTTCGAGTTCTTCCAGCGTTGGGTAATCGGTATAGCCGCGCTCATCGCCGCCATAAAATGTGCTGTCGTCCCACTTGTTCAACTCGGCGTGCTCGCGGAAACGCGCCGGCAGGTCGGGATTGGCAATAAACGGACGGCCAAAGGTGACCAGGTCACAACGGCCAGCGCTGATGCGCTTGCGCGCTTCCTCTGCGGTATAGGCACCGTTGGCAATATAAGTGCCCTTGAATCCGGCCTTGATAACGTCGATCACTTCTTCCGGGCGGCCATTGGCATGGTTGCCCTGGAAGGAATCTTCAACCACTTCCAGATAGGCAATGCCCAGATCATTGAGGCGACTGGCAAAAGCACCGAAGGTTTCCACTGGATCTTCGTCATACATGGCATTGAAGCTGCCGGTCGGGCTGATACGCACACCGACGTTTTCTTTACCCCAGACGTCGATGACCGCTTTCACCACCATCAGCGGCAGGCGCATGCGGTTTTCCACCGCACCGCCAAATTCGTCGGTGCGCTGATTGCTGCCGCTTTTGAGGAACTGGTCCAGCAGGTAGCCATTGGCAGCGTGTACCTGAACACCGTCGAACCCTGCGGACTTGGCGTTGATGGCGCCCTGACGAAACTGCTCTACGATAGCCGACATCTCACCTGCGTCCAGAGCTTTTGGTTCCGGCACATCCACCATTCCTGAATCGGCACTGATGAAGGTTTTCGCACCCTCAGGCTGGATGGCAGACGGAGCCACTGGCTTATTGCCATCTGGCTGCAGGGCGGTGTGGGAAATCCGGCCTACGTGCCATAGCTGAGCGTGTATGCGTCCACCGGCCATGTGCACGGCAGTTGTTACCTTCTTCCAGCCCACAACCTGTTCCGGGGAATGAATGCCTGGGGTAAACGCATAGCCTTTGCCCTGGGGCGATACCTGAGTGGCCTCGCTCAAAATCAGGCCCGCATCGGCGCGCTGCTGGTAGTACCGGGCATTCATCTCATTCGGGATATCGCCGGGCTGAGTGGAACGGGCCCGGGTGAGGGGCGACATCAGTACCCGGTTGGGAAGGGCAAGATCGCCCAGAAGATATGGCTGAAACAGTGGATCGTTTGGATTGCTCATTAAGTATCCTTCCTGAGGATGAAATGATTTTAATTAGACCAGTCTACTAGTCGAATGGCGAAAAAAAAGGAAGTGTCAGGCAATGCCAAGACACTGACGGAAAAAGACGGAAACAAAACGCTCCATCGGCTCGGTGCTCTTCAGGACTTTGGCTCTCAGGATGGCGCCCTCCCAGCCTGAAAGCAGAAAGCTGGCTACATCGGCGGGAACGATGGATTCATCCACTTCTCCAGCCAGTCTGGCTTCTTCAATGCAGCGCTCGAAACGCTTTTCCCAGCCTTGAAATACAGTATCCAGACGTTTGCGGAAAACTTCATCTTGGCCGGCCAGTTCCTGGCCAAGATTGCCAATGAGGCAACCGCGGGTGAACTCGCAACTGGTCATGGTTTCCTGGCCGGTGTCGAAGTAGGCGCGAAGACAATCAAGGCAGGAACGACTGGTGTCGTTGAAAATCCGATCCAACTTTGCGTCATATTCCTCGGCGAAGAAATCAATGATGGCGAGTCCGAAATCGTTTTTACTCTTGAAATAATGGTAGAACGACCCTTTGGGCACGCCGGCCGATGTTAGTACGCCGTTGATGCCTGTCGCGCCAAACCCTTTCTGGCCGATCAGGTCGGCGCCGGTCTGGATGATGTGGTAACGCGTGTCAGTGGATGTCATGGTTGCTATAATAGACCGGTCGTCTACAATGAGTCAAATTCGTATAACCCGAGACATGTTGTCCGGAATAGCCGAATTACCCCTGAACTGTATTGAAGGAGTCTGCCAGTGATCAAATCCCGTGCCGCCGTGGCATTCGCGCCTAACAAGCCGCTGGAAATCGTAGAAGTTGACGTTGAAGCGCCAAAAAAAGGCGAAGTCCTGGTTCGCATCGTTGCGACCGGTGTTTGCCACACCGATGCCTATACCTTGTCCGGCGCCGATTCGGAGGGCATTTTCCCAGCCATTCTGGGCCATGAGGGCGGCGGTATTGTCGAAGCGGTTGGCGAGGGCGTGACGTCTGTAGAAGTCGGTGATCATGTTATTCCGCTGTATACGGCCGAGTGTGGGCAGTGCAAGTTCTGCACGTCCGGGAAAACCAACCTCTGTGGCTCCGTGCGTGAGACCCAGGGTAAAGGTGTGATGCCCGACGGCACCTCCCGCTTCAGCTACAAGGGTGAGCCGGTATATCACTATATGGGCTGCTCCACCTTCTCCGAGTATACGGTGCTGCCGGAAGTCTCGCTGGCAAAAATTCCCAAGGAAGCGCCGCTGGAAAAAGTCTGCTTGCTGGGCTGTGGCGTCACCACCGGTATCGGTGCCGTGCTCAATACTGCCAAGGTGGAAGAAGGCGCCACTGTAGCCATCTTCGGCCTGGGCGGTATCGGCCTGGCGGCGATTATTGGCGCCAAAATGGCCAAGGCCAGCCGCATCATCGCCATTGACATCAACCCGGGTAAATTCGACATCGCCAAGGACCTGGGCGCCACCGATGTGGTCAACCCCAAGGATTACGACAAGCCGATCCAGGAAGTCATTGTGGAAATGACCGACGGCGGGGTGGATTATTCCTTCGAGTGCGTCGGCAACGTCCAGCTGATGCGCTCGGCCCTGGAGTGCTGTCACAAGGGCTGGGGCGAATCCATCATTATCGGGGTGGCCGGTGCCGGTGAGGAAATCAGCACCCGTCCGTTCCAGCTGGTCACGGGCCGAGTCTGGAAAGGCTCTGCGTTCGGCGGGGTGAAAGGCCGCACCGAGCTGCCGGGCTACGTGGAAAAGGCCAAGACCGGAGAGATTCCGCTGGATGTCTTTATCACTCATGACATGAAGCTTGAACAGATCAATGACGCCTTTGACCTGATGCACGAAGGCAAAAGCATCCGTTCGGTGATTCACTTCTGATGTTCCGCTTTCGCTTCCGTCTGCGTTACGGTGAATGCGACGCCCAGAGCGTCGTGTTCAACGCCCGGTATGCGACCCTAGCGGCCAATATACGGTGACAATCTCCGGCAACAATATGGTGCCACCATCAAGCAGATCTGAACCCGTTGAGAGTAACTTCAGGTGTTTATATGCCTGGAGCAAGTTGAGGAAAGTAAAAAGGCTCGGCATGTTCCGGAATCTCCCATTTCAACGGAGAACGACTACTGGTTTCACTTAACAGACCATCGTCCTTCAGTTGTTTTATTAAACGCCTGGCTGTTCGGCTTTCGCTAGCGCCTGTCATCTCAAGTGCCGTCGATCGTTCAAGAGAGCCCTGGATAAACGCTTGAAACAGAATGTGGGCTGCTTCCGATTTCAGGTCACCATCAATTCCAGGTACTCGGCCATCGTTTCGAGCTTGTACGTAACTCAATATGCGTTTCTGCATGCCTCCAAGGTCTAACAGCCCAGAGATATAGGCCACTTGATCTTTCGCAGTTTCGAGCATGAATTGGCAGAAACGGGCCAGCTCGGCCTCGCTGAGATAGCCACGACCATCCTGATTGCCCTGGCGAGGGAAGTCTGCGCGCGCCAGCTTTGACTTGTAGATGTCTGACTGTTTAGCCAGACCCCGACTCAAACACCAAACACCGATACTCTCCAGTCCGGCAGCTCGCCATGCAGCATCGGTCCAAAGCCTTATGACCCGCCCATTTCCATCAAGGAAGGGGTGGATCCATAACAGACGGTGATGAGCACAAGCCAGAGCAACGAATCTTTTGTCGCCCGCGTAAAGTCGCCCAGCATAGTGCTCGCAGGCCTGAGCGATTAGTTGGCTGACGTGTTCCGCAGAAGGCGGTTTGTGCTGACCCACCGTTACCGTTTGGGTTCGGAACCGACCTGGCTCAACCATGCTTTCACTGCCATTCTCGGACTTCATAGTTCGCAGAGAATCAGGTAAATCTCGATAGAAATGCCCATGTATGTCCAAAAGGAACTCCGGCGAGCACACTCGATTCAGGTCGGGATTTTCGGCTTTGATCCAGTCCTGCACTTGGATGTGGGCAATAGACTCTAATTGGTAATCCCGAGCGACTGGATCATCGCTGAAGTCGCCTCGCTGAGCTTCCCGAATTTGGTGGGGCAGGGTGCGGTTGCCCTCAATGAGATTTGAGTAATAGGAGTTTATGACCGCCATGTGCTGGCGAATGGTCTCTGCAGTCTCGTCGGCCAGGCGTCCTGTTAGCTTCGCGGCCTCGCGATTAAGAGAGCTCGCCAGATCTAAAAGCCCGTAGTGAAGCATGGAATCTTCACGTGGAACGAAAGGTGTCATATCGATGAATGCGGTCATGTCGAAAACTTCGCAGTATTGGTGCCCGATTTTGTCCGGTTTGATGTCCGGTTTCACTAATTTACCTTGCCACAAAAAATAAATATTTGATAGGGAGTTACGCGTTAGTTGCTCACGGCTAGTAGTGAGCTAGTAGTGCGATTTTGTCCGCTTTTTTGTCCGGTTCTCTGGATCTATTTTGAGTTGATGTCTTTCTTTTTTTGTTCGCGGCACTCGTCGTTGGCTTATCTGGAGACTTTTCAGGAACACAGCGCGCATATTCTGAAGCCGGCGTTTCAGGAGCCAACCGATGAGTTACCGGCCGGTAACTTGTACCTGAATTCCATGTGCTAAGCTGAAAGTGCGCTCTTCGATATTAATGATTGGATTGGCGGGGCGCATTCTTATTCTGGAAACGCCAAATTAGCAGTAAATCTATTGTTTAAGGAGGCAGAACATGGAAGCCAAATCTACCCAGGACGACTATAACCAGGTCAAGCAGGATCTTCAGGAACTGCGCGAGGATCTGGCCAAGCTGACCCGGACCGTTTCGGAAAGCCAGAAAAGCAACATCAGCAGTTTGCGCGATGAAATCCGTCGGGAGAGTCGCGAGGCCCTTGATCAGGTGAGGCAGAAGGGTGATGAGGCCCTGCATCGTGCCAAGGATGCCGGAGACAAAGCGTTTCACGATGTTGAGCACAAGATTGAGGAACGACCGTTCCTCAGCATTATCATTATGTTCTTGGCCGGCATTCTGGTAGGCAAGATGCTTGATCGCTGATCATGCTTGATTCCCCTCAGGTACAGGGTGCGATGCGCAAGGCTGCCGCGGCCGTCATCGGCTTCGTATTGGCGATGGTCTTGCTCACCGCCCTGCTGCTTTTCGGATTTTACCTGCTTGTTAAGGCAGCCGTGCTTGGGCTGTCACCCTGGCTCGGCGAAGCCGGCGCCATGGCGCTGTCGGGGTTCCTTTGTATTCTCTTGCTTACGCTTGTCTTCTACCGCCTGACGCGCCCGGTCTCCGCAAGCAAGCGTCAAAAAGGATCCGAGGCTCAATCAGGCTCCGGTATCGATGCCATTCGTAATCTGATCAAAGCCAATCCCCTGGAAGCGGCGTTGATGGCTTTCGCGGTGGGTATCGCTGAGCAGAAGGATCCCAGGCTCAAGTCATTGCTGATGGAAGGTGGGATGGAGCTGATGAAACGGGCGGAATCCACAGACCCTGATCAATCCGGCACCGGTGAGGTTCCTGAACAAGAGGATCAAACCCCTTCCGGTCCCGGAACCGCCCGCTAAACTGATTACTGAACGTTTTCCAGTTCACCAAACCGGTCTGTAAACAGGGCAGAGGATAGGTAGCGTTCTGCCATGTCCGGCAGTACCACCACAATGTTCTTGCCCTGGTACTCCGGCTGCTTGCTGATCCGCACCGCAGCCACCACTGCCGCGCCGCAGGAAATCCCGCAGAGAATACCTTCTTCCTGCATCAGCCGGTGGGCCATGTCCATGGCGTCTTCATTGGAAACGGCTTCCACCAGATCGACCTGTTCGAGATCCAGGTTCTTGGGTACGAATCCGGCGCCGATGCCCTGAATCTTGTGGGGGGCAGGTTTCGGATCGTCGCCGTTCATCACCTGGCTGATCACCGGGGAATCCGTCGGTTCCACGGCAACGGTAGTAATCTGCTTGCCTTTGGTGCCCTTGATGTAGCGGGATACGCCGGTCAGCGTGCCGCCAGTGCCAACGCCGGCCACAAAGATGTCGATTTCACCGTCGGTGTCATTCCAGATTTCCGGGCCGGTGGTGTCCTCGTGGATTCGGGGGTTGGCGGGGTTCTGGAATTGCTGGGGGAGGAAATGATTGTCCGGATCTGACGAGAAAATCTCCTCGGCCTTGGCGATGGCGCCCAGCATCCCCTTGGCCGGCTCGGTCAGTACCAGCTCTGCTCCCAGCGCTTTCAGGACTTTTCGCCGCTCCAGGCTCATGGAGGAAGGCATGGTCAAGACCAGTTTGTAGCCCCGGGCGGCAGCCACGAATGCCAGCGCGATGCCGGTATTGCCACTGGTTGGCTCCACAATGGTCATGCCGGGTTTCAGGGTGCCGCGTTTTTCGGCATCCCAGATCATGGCCGAACCAATCCGGCATTTGACGGAGTAGGCCGGATTGCGGCCCTCGATCTTGGCCCAGATAGTCGCGCCGTCGTTGACCCGATTCAGTTTAACCAGTGGGGTATTGCCAATGGAGAGTGAGTTATCCTCGTAGATACGTGCCATGGCGGTCTCCTTGTCCTTTTGTTTCCCAGCAGTTTAGCACCACTTCTGATCAGACCGCGCGTGCCTCAAGACGGTTCCTGCCATTCTGCTTTGCCAGATACAGAGCCTGGTCTGCCTGCCTGAGAAATTCCGCGGGTGAGTCGTCTGGTCCTGGCGTGCCTGTGGCAAGGCCGATGCTGATGGTTATATTGATTTCGTGCTCGCCGCATACCGAACAGCTGTCTTCGACAGCCCGACGGAAGCTTTCAAGCCTGTTCTTGATCTCACTGTTGTCTTCGTAGCTGGCAAAAATCACGAACTCCTCGCCGCCAAATCGGGAAAGTCTGTCCGTTTCACGCCGGAAGTGCTCACGCATGAGCTCCGCGAGTGTTTTCAGGCACACGTCTCCTGCTTCATGGCCGTAATTATCATTGATCATCTTGAAATGGTCGGCGTCCACCATGGCGACGGCAAAGCCCGAGCCATGGCGCTGGCACCACTGGAAGCTCTTGCGGAACTCCTGGTCAAAGTAGCTCCGGTTGCCCAGTTTGGTCAGATCGTCTGTCACGCTAAGCCGCGCGAGCGTTTCGTTGGCGTTGGTCAGGTCTCTGTTGAGGCGATTGAGCTTCCGGTTCCAGTAAACCAGCAGGAGCGTGATCACTATGGCGGCTATCGACAGCTGCCAGATCAGAGTGTAATCCACCGATTGCTTAATGCGGATATTGCGCCACTGACGTTCGAGATTTTTCCGTTCCTCTGCGGTAAGGCTGGATACCAGCTTCTGCATGATGCCCAGAACCACAGGCTCGTCTTTGCGCGTTGCGACCGAAAGCGACCAGTCTGCGGGAATGCGGCCGATGACTTTCACGTCGGCAAGGCCGAGCTCCTGCATGTAATAGCTGGCGGTCGCGAGTGTTGTAATGTAGCCGTCCAGCTCATTATTCTGCAGTTTACGCAGGCCTGCCTGCTCGTTGGCCACTTCGATCAGGTTCAAAGAGGGGTAGCGACTTTGCAGTAGTTCCGCGAAGGCATAGTCTTTGACCACTCCGATTCGCTGCCCGCGCAGATCGCCCACCCGCTCGATGAACGGGGCTTCGATCCGGCCAAGCACAACCGTCGGCACTTCAAGATAGGGTTCGGTAAAATTCAGGAATTCCGAGCGCTCCGGCGTTTTCATTGCCATGGTGAAAATGTCGCACTTGCCCTGCCGGGCAGCTCCGATCGAGTCGGTCCAGCTGTCAGTGCGCACCAGCTCGAACCGAACCGGTGCACGTTTGGAGAATAACCGGGCCACTTCTGCGGATAAGCCTGCGTGGTTGCCCTCCTCGTCTATGCCTTCGAGCGGGAGCCAGTTCGGATCAATACACATGTTTAGCTGGTTGTCATGGACATCGAGCCATGCCAGTTCAACCGCGTTCAGGGAGACCTCACCTGTTTCCTGCAGTTCCAGGTCTACGCTGGCTCCGAGCCAGCGGCTTTCGATGGTGTGCATCTCTTCGGGGGTAATTGCAGCGAGCGCCTGATCGAGTATGTCTGCCAGGGGCGCGAGACCGGGCCTGACGCCGAACCGGAGGTCTTCCCCGGTCTGGCCCTCGATGACCAGCTCCCCCGCGATTCTCACGCCCGGGATACCCAGTTCCCGGATCCAGAAGTTGCCGTTGGGCAGCGCCGCTAGCACAACATCCACTTCGTCTCTGGCAAGGGCCTGGAACATGGTGTCCTGGGTCGTGAAAATTCGGGCGTTGTTGCCGAGGGCCTGGGTAACAGGCTCTTCGTAGTAAATGCCGGAGCCGAGGGCAACGCGCTGGTCCTTCAGATCTTCCAGGCTTTGAATTCTTAACGCGGGATCCCGGGTAAAGGCGACGTTGGGGATGGTGTGGTAGGGCTGGGTAAATCGGGTGAAAGCCTGACGATCAGGCCGGAAAGACATGTTAGCCAACACGTCAATCTCGCCATCGCGGAATAGCGGGAGTAGCTCTATCCACTGGCCCTCGACGGGTATTACCTGTAAACCGGTCAGGTCTGATATCCGGCGGAGCACATCTACGCTCAACCCGTGAATCCGTGTGGCGCTCTCGAAACTGTAGGGAGCGTAATCCCGCATCAGACCCACGCGAACGGGGCCGGTTTCGGAGATAAACTCGCGCTGTTCCGGCGTGAGGGAAAAGCTGGCACCACTGGCAAGGCTGTCACCGCCCAGTTCCTGCCAACGTTGGAGCAGTTGGTCGATGCGCTTGTCCGGGATCTGCTCCAGGCCAGAGGCGATCTCCTGGTAAAGATCTTCGTTGGCTTTCAGAACGCCAATGCGAAAATCCTCGGTCGCGAGCTCTCCGAGAGGCGCTGTGCCGGCAATCTCGAGAAATCCGAAGCCAGCATTGTTGGCATAGTATTGCAGGGTCAGTCTTGGGCCAATAATGACATCCACCCAGCCGAACGCCAGGGCGCGAATGAGACTGTGGACTGAATCATAGCTCGTAAGGGGGATCCCTTCCGCGATCAGTGCCTGGCGATAGTACACATCGCGAACGACGCCCACCCGGAGGTCCCTGAGATCCGACATGGCGCTGATTTTTCCCAGTGGTGTCTGGGTGTTGTGCATCAGATAGGTTTGGCGAAGGTGATAGGGCTCGGTGAACAGTATGTTTTCCGCGCGTTCGGGACTGAACGAGATGCCGTCGATGACATCCAGCTCACCGCGCAGGAACGCGTCGTAGACCTCCGGCCAGCTCCCGGCCCTGAATCGGAAATTCAGATCGGCCTGTCGGGCCACCTCCCGGAGAACATCAACTGAAAAACCGGAGGCGCCAGGGCCGTCATCGAACGAGTAGGGTTTGTTGTCGCCCACGATTCCGACGGTAACGGTATTGTCCGGCTGCTCGGACGCCGCCAGTGGGTAGGCCAGCAAAAGGCAAAGGGCCCAGAGAACAGTCGCGGCCACGCTCCGGCATCGGGTTTCATTGTAAGTAGCGCGAGTGTCCATCGGTGGGCCGGCGATCCTTAACAACTTCGATTTTAGTGTAGCCGTAACCGACGCGATTTCACATTATTCAGGCGCTGACCGAGCGGCCGGTGTAATCGGAGAAATCGGGCTTCCTCGGCTGATGCTGGTCGTCGGTCATGTACGCTGAAGTCAGGATAAATTCCGCGGTTGCCCGGTTGCAGGCCACGGGAATGTTCCAGAGTGCGGCAATACGCAGCAATGCTTTGATATCCGGATCATGGGGTTGCGGTTCAAGAGGGTCCCAGAAGAACACCAGCAGGTCGATTTCACCCTCGGCGATCTTGGCGCCGATTTGCTGGTCGCCGCCCAGGGGGCCGCTGAGCAGGCAATGGATGTCATCCCGCTCCAGATTATCCCGGAGCAGCCGGCCGGTGGTGCCGGTGGCGTAGAGTTTCAGTGGGGCAAAACGGGTGCGGTTTTCGGCAACCCAGTCCACGAGTTCTTTTTTCTTGTTGTCGTGTGCCACCAAAGCGACGGATTTTACGGCCATTTGGGGTAAAGTCTCCTGTTATCACGGTTTTTACAGGGTCAGTGTTTCACAGCCTGACCCGGGACGGAATAGGAAAGAGGTTTATGTCCACGACTGCATCCTTCGACTGGCAATCCACCCCGGCCGCCGTCTGGCGCCGCCATCGCTCGGGGCTTCGCGCCATCCGCCGGCTCGATCCGGTGCAGTGGCAGGATCTGAAGGGTATCGACCGACAGCAACAGGCCCTGGCCCGCAACACCGAGCGCTTTCTTGCCGGCGAGCCTTCTAACAACGCGTTGCTATGGGGCTCCCGGGGCACGGGCAAGTCGTCGCTGATCAAGGCGCTGCTGAATCGCTACCAGGAGCGTGGGCTTCGGATGATCGAGGTGGACAAGGACGATCTGGTCCAACCTGCCGGAAATTGTCGACGACATCTGCGAGCTGCCGTTCCGGTTCGTTATTTTCTGTGACGACCTGTCGTTTGATGTCGGTGAGTCCAGCTACAAGGCCCTGAAAAGTGTACTGGAGGGTTCCCTGGAACTGCCGCCGGAGAACGTGCGGGTGTATGCCACCTCCAACCGCCGCCACCTGATGCCGGAGTTCATGTCTGACAACCTCAAGAGCGAGATGCGGACGGGGAGCTGCATCCGGCGGAGGCCATCGAAGAACAGGTGTCCCTGGCCGACCGGTTCGGTCTGCAACTCTCGTTCTACGCGTTTTCGCAGGCGGTGTACCTGCAGGCCGTGGACGCGCTTTTCCCCGACTTTGATGACCGGGAAGGGCTGCATCGGGAGGCGATTCGCTTTGCTACCGTCCAAGGGTGTGCGCAACGGCCGAACGGCCCAGCAGTTCTACCGGCAGTTTGCCGGCGACCGGTATCTGGGCAGGCTGAAGTAGCTACTGCCGTTTTGCCATCTTGATAAAGTGATGGTGAACCACCCGAACCCCCAGGAAGACCAGGGCCATCACCACCGGAATGGCGATGCCCAGAACCAGGGTTTTGTTGAAGACGACGCCGGCCTCGTAACACCGAATCCAGACCGAATTTGAGAAGGCCCGATCAGGTAATAGGTGATGGCCACCACCGAGAACCCTTCCACCGGTGTGCTGCATCATCAACTGGAATTTTGGAGCGCCGGTCCATGGAGCTGAGCAGTTGCTGGTTCTGGCTCTGGATGG
>Ga0064014_10196_pt1 | contig 19277 bp, 20 predicted proteins | sample CrowatWCoCulture_2_FD_61584 | JGI IMG/M metagenome (GOLD analysis project Ga0064014, IMG submission 61584) | Marine cyanobacteria communities from the University of California, Santa Cruz, USA, analyzing cyanobacterial DNA methylation -... | ecosystem: Host-associated > Microbial > Bacteria >...
CAAAACGAAACAATATAGAATTTGGTGAGCCAGAAGAATGATTGGAAGAAGTTTGGAATCGATGCATGAGGGACTATTTTTTGACGAAACGCCAAGTAACGAGCCTGTTGGTTGATGGACCACTGAATACCTTTTCCGCCCGCGTGGCTTTTCTGATTCCGATGATTCTGTTCGCAGTTGGTGCAATTTCTGTCATGTTCTTCGGTGCCAAATACACCTTCAGTCAATTACTGGTAGCATTGGTGTTCTCTTGTTTGCAGCGAGTTGGTTGCCGTTCGCTTTTCAGAAGACAAAGGTCAGACATAAATAGATGGGAAATCGACAGGAAGCAAGTGCATGAATTACTACTCTGACGAAGATGAATACAGGGTTTCCAATAGTGCTCTTATTGGCATTGAGTATCTTTGTATATTTGCAGGGGTTGGGCTGCTTTTGGTGCACAAACACATAACAGAAGTAGCTGGCATACTGGACCTCTCTATCGTTTTTTATATGGGTGCGCTGGTGTGTGGGGCAACCTTTAATTCCCGTCACACCGGTCTAGGCGGAAAAAAGCTTCGCTGCCTTTGTCATGGGTATTCTGCTTCCCGCTGGCCTGATAGCTGTTACAGCAGGGATTAGTATTTGGAAGTGTCACAGCTTTTTATCGGGCAACCTACCATGGTGCACTTAAATCAAATTCAGAACATAGGAAAACGCCACATGGACAAGATGCACGAAATTGCACTCGCTAATTACGGCAAATTGCTGGCCTTTGGTGGCGGTCTTGTGATGCTGCCCTCTCTTTTCGAGCTGCAAACTGGATCACCAGTAGCACCTGAGCCCTGGATCGGCATGTTATGGCTGGCGGGCTGCACTATTTGTGGAACCGGAATCTTCTTCTGGAAGAAGTCTGTTTCAGGCTATTAACCGCATTGGAATACGATTTTGTGGTGACGACAAGCGTCGTGCAGCGTTAGGAATAGCAAAGACCGGTTCGAGCATTATTTGCGAAAACTCCTGGGCGGTCACCATGCCGCCAATACTCAAAAGGACGCCCGGAGACTCCTGGTAGCGCAGGACACCACTCTTAATTCAAGGCAAATCTGCATAATGGGAGGACGTAAAGTGCCAGCCGACAAGTCAGGTCAGGAAATCCAGGACGAATATGAGCAACTGGCCCGCGAACAACTTAGCCTGAGTAGTGAATGGCGACTTGCGACTATAGCCACGGCGCTGCCAGTTGGGCTGGAGGACAAAATTGACCGTCTCGATTCCGATTGCGAGCTATGTGATGGTGAGCGCTGGCAGGAGCTGGTTTGTCATTCGGCCCCGCTGGCATGGCTGCCGAAAGGTGTCATCCAGGTGACCATGGTCTCGGGAAGTGGAAGCAATCGACAACAAAAAGCTGGCTTCATATTGACCGAAGACTTTCGCCGTTAAATGGGCAAACGACACAGCCAGTGAGAATCTTTTTCAGTCAGGCGTTGCGAGAACTTTGGCAAGGTTGGCCGCAAAGGCTTCCTCTTCTGGGCTCGCAGACACACCATCACCTGATTCGAATAATCTCCGCTCCATCACTCGGTAATAACAGTCGAGATCAATCTTCCAGATCTTCCCCAGCTTAAACGCACCAGGAATCACTGGCTGCCCGAATTCATCTTTCTCATCACAATGCCTGCGGATCGTTGAAACTGCTGGCGGTGAACTATCGTGCTCGAACACTTCGTCGATAAAGTCCTGAATCGATACTGCACGCATGATTGCCTCTGTCGAATTCTCTACTAATCCATCCCTAAGACTATACAGGCGTCCTATCTCGACTCGAAACGTACATGAGCTAATCGTAGCGGGGTTGCACTTCAAAAACCGGTGAGATCATGGAGAGAAAGAGGAATCTCTATTCGGTGATAGGAGCAGCAACATGCTACAGCGAAAAACGCCACTGCAGAGCAAGACCCCACTCAAAAGTGGGGCATCCATGAAATCAGGTGGGCAAATCAAGTCCCGGAAGCCGATGAAGCGCACGGCGATGAAGAAAACCCCACCACCGAAGCAAACCGAGATTCAGAAAAGCGCGAGAGGACAAGACTGCACGGTGCGAGTACCGGATGTTTGCAACTTCAATCCCGAAACCACGGTGCTCGGACATCTGAACGGTGGAGGGATGGCGGCCAAGCATCACGATGTGTTCGCTGCCTACGTCTGCAGCGACTGTCACGCCTGGCTGGATGGTGGCTACGTGAAGACGGCGACTCGTGCCGAGCGTGATTTGCTCCACCTGCAGGGGGTGATAAAGACGCAGCCTATTCTGATGGAGCTTGGGCTGATCATCGTACCGGAGGCCGCCTGAGCCGAGCCAGATTGACGCGCAGGGTCGCTTCGGCTATGTTCAGTGCGGCTCTCCGGCCCGCGCTGTCTGCGGCGTAAACTGGTGTTCATATACGTGGTCCTGGCTCCCTGATCGTGACCGAAAATGCAGACTCACGATCGATCAAGGTGAACCTAATGGACAACGTAACTTTCCTCAAGAGTAAGGTCCGGGCCAGCCGAGCTCGGACGCCCGCCCTCGAATTAAGCTATGCCCAGCATTTGGAAGTCGCCTGCCGATTGGTCTTTGGGGCGCAAAGCCTGAACCATTTTATGGCCTCTCCCGATCACTACTGCGCGTCCGTCCCCGACTCGATACTCACAGTTCTCGATCGAATCCAGCGGTGCGAGCCGATGCTTCCCGAATTGCCGGTCGATGACGTTGTGCCCGGCTATGAGCGACTCGAGCAATGGGAAGTTGCGGCAGGAATATGGGCCGGCGCTCTGCAGCGCCTCCATGTTCCGTCACCGCTGCTTTGGCTGTTTCTGCAGACACAGGAGATCAACGATCTACCGATGCCCATGCTGATGAATGCAGAGGGGGCGATCAGCTCACCGGTGGACCCGACAGCGGACATCTCCCCACAAGAACGGCTCATGCTCATCCTTTATGTCTGGCTACCCCATAAAGAAGGCCCTGGGCGGAAAGCTCTCATTGAACTCTGGGACCAGCTTCAGATTACGGCAGAGGCTCGCGGAATGAGTAAAGAAGAGGCCAGCTACTTCAGAATGGTCTGCCGCGAATCCTATAACCATGGCTGGAGTCTGGAGTCGATGGTGCTGCTCGGAATTTTTGATGCCGAGCCCCAAAAAGGGAGCTTCTTCGATCGCTTCGGGATCGGGTCAGAGGCTTCGGCCATCATGAGGGAAATATGGGAAACGGAAGAGCCTGGATGGGCGCCGTAAGCCTTCTTCGTCGCACTCCGACGCTGGTCAGATAATGCGCAACAAATAGCCTGAAATACGACTGCGACAGGCCCTTGCACTCCCGAAATCGTCCGTAGACTGGTTCCAGGAAACGTGACATCAGGAGGGCGAGATGCCATCTGAAAAAGCCAAGGCAGCCATCAGTGAAGCCTATAAAACGATGGCGAGTAACATTCCGGGTTTTCGTCACCGGGGCGCTCAGAAAAAAATGATTGCTGAGATTGCCAACACGCTGGCCCCGGATTTCCAGAAGGGGTTAAGGCTGGCGGTTATTGAGGGTCAGACTGGTACCGGGAAGAGTATCGGGTACATGCTGGGTGCAATCCCGGTTGCGCAGGATCTGGAAAAGACGCTGGTGATTTCGACCGCGACTGTTGCCCTGCAGGAGCAGCTGATCACGAAGGATTTACCCATGGTGGCGAAAACGGCCGGCCTGGATTTCACCTACCAGATTGCCAAGGGCCGCCGTCGTTATGCCTGCCCCCGTAATATCGCCCAGCTCAGCGGGAGCAATCAGGATCAGACGGCTCTGGATTTTGGCAACGATCACGAAGTGGCCGCATCTTGGGAGCGCCCGCCGGTTGATGGTGAGCTTGAGCTTGTCGGTAAGATGGAGACGATGCTCGATAGTCGCCGCTGGTCAGGTGACTTTGATGAATGGGAGTCGGAGATTAAACCAGATCTTCAGAGCATGCTGACCACCAGTAACAGCGGGTGCTCAGGCCGTCAGTGTCCGTGGGTTCAGAACTGCCCCTTCTATAAAGCTCGCCAGGGGCTCAAAGAAGTGGATGTGGTGATCGCCAACCATGACCTCGTGCTTGCGGATCTCACGATGGGTGGTGGCGTTATTCTTCCCAAGCAAGAAGACACAATTTACGTGTTCGACGAGGCGCACCACCTTCCGGATAAAGCCATTGGGCACTTTGCTTACCACACCCGGATCAAAGGCGGGATCAAAACGCTGGAGAGCCTGACCAAAGCGGCAGAAAGGGCTGCAGGTGTTCTGAGGACCACCGCGGCGCGAGAGCAGGCGGCCAAGATCAAGGACTTTGGTGGCCAGGCCCGGGAGGCCATGGGCAGTATGCGTCGGGCGATCGAACGAGAGTTCCCGGCCCCGAAGAAGAGCAAGTTCCGGAAAGAGGGTGATGCCCAGGTTTGGCGATTTGAGCATGGCGTTACGCCGGAGGCCTTTGTAGAGCCCGGGAAGGAAATAGCGGGATACACGAGTAAGGGGTTCTAGGGATTTTCCGTCCAAAAACGACAAAGTGCTCTGGAGGCCTCTCTGGCCGTGGCCTCCAGAGGGGTATTACTTTTCCCTGACAGGTAAATATCCCTCGATTGAGCGCATAAGCTCCTCCAGTTCTGGCAATTTTTCGCTCAATTCGAAATGGTAAGTCCCCTTGAGGTTAATGTTGTGCCAAGCCACAGGGGAGGCCTGTTTGACGATTCCTATTCTATGGGCGTCTCCATGGTATTCGAAGCTGGTCAGCAGCTGACTGAGTATCCTGGAGTTGAAATAGATGATGGCATTGGTGACTAGACGAGCGCACTCATTCCATAGCTGGATTTCTTCGTCTGAACTGCCCCGGAACTGATCCCCATTTACGCTGCTCACTGCCCTACGCAGTTGGTGATAGGCCTCTCCACGATTCAGCGCGCGCTGAACATAGTTTCTTAAACTGGCATCATCGATGTAGCACAGTAGATAATTCGCTTTCACCAGGCGGTTGTATTCAGTCAGGGCTTCCAGCAACGGGTGATTGTGCTTGTATCCCGAGAGCTTTCTCACCAAGGTGGCTTGTGTTGTTTTCCGTTGTTTAAGCGATACTGCGATCCGTTGGATGGTATCCCAGTGCTGCGCAATTCGATGCGTGTTAATGGGCTTTTTCAAGCGTAGCTGTATTCTATGGTCTTTGTCTTCCTTGACATCAAACATGTCATTGATCACTTTACCGACCTGGGCATAGCGCGGGGCAAACTGGTATCCGAACAGATCGAGCAACGCGAAATTCACATGGTTCACACCATGGGTGTCGGTTGAGAGCACATCCGGAATAATGTCTGACGTATTGCTCATCAACAAATCAAAGATGTAGTGAGATTCATGCTCGTTGGCACCAATTACCCTGGCATTAATGGCCGTATGATTGGCGATTAGGCTCATAGCAGAAACGCCTTTTTGTGTACCGAAGTATTTCGACGAGTAACGGGTTTTGAACGTCTCGCGCCGGGCTCCGAACTTTTGGCCGTCGGCACTTGCGTGTAAAACATCCTCCTGGATGTTGTAGTGCCTGAAGATGGGCAGCTTGGCGGTCGCGTTATTGATGTTGTCGTTGGCATCATTCAAGGTTTCCAAACGTAGGTAGTTTGCCTGGATGGTGCTGAGCTGATCATAGGTACGATCAGAGATCTGTGCCATACCGTAAATGCCTTGATTGGTTGCATTGCCGACCAGAATTGCCAACAGATCATATTCATGGGAACGGCTTCTGGATTGGGAACCCAGCACATGCGCGAAGCAGTCTATGAAGCCGGTGTCACGATCCACCATGCGCAGTACATCCGCGACACCCGTTGTAGGGATTTGCTGGAAGAAGGGATTGTTGACCAGATGATGTTTGCTGGCCGAAGGTAAGCGCCAGAAGTGTTTACCCTGCGGATTGCGCAAGATGATATTCCGGTTGTCTTCCTGTTCAAGATATTCACCGACCTCGAATAAACGGGTATCCAATTCAGTGGCCATCTGCTTTATCAGTTTCTCAGGCTCTTTGGCCAAATCGGTTAGCTGGCTCTGTTGCAGCAGCGTATATTTATGTTTTCGCCAATGCTCCCCGTCGATCAGATCAGCATCAAGCGCCCGGTATTTAATGACTTCAGGCAGTGTTAGTTGGCCATTCAGGCGATCAGGAATCTGCTGATAGAGGAACCACTCATAACGATCTAACAGGATGTTACCGTCACGATCCAGCAGGTATTCGTGTACTTTTTTCGGTAGAAACCGGGTATCGGCGGTTTGCAATTGGGCCAGGGTGTCGATTTCGCCTTGTGCTTTCGCCAAGGCAGTCGCTAAGTGCTGAGTGCCATCGCTGCCTTCAAAGCGCAGACATCGAAATAACTCTCGCAGTAAACCTTTACGCAGGCTTTCTTTCTCGTCGTAGTATTGCCACATGGCTTCATCGACTGATCGCCGCTGCTCGTTCAAGAAGAGACATACCGATTCCAGATCCTTTTTGGCCAGGAGGTTCAGTGCTTTTTGTCTTACTGTTGCAAACGGTAGTTGCAGATCAATTTCGTCATCAATGAATAGATGGAGCACTTCGGCCGCCTTGCTGACATTTTTGGCCGCTTTTTGCCAATCCTGATACACCGCTTCTTTTGCGTACTCCTTTGCCTTCTGTTTGGTCTGCCTGACATGATGCACAAAACCATCGGCAATACGTTCGAGTGCTTGTTGCCATCGCGTTTGCAAATAGCACAACAAATACAGCCGTTGGTTGCTTATGGTTTGCCGTTTCAGTTTGGCGCCGTAGTAGTCGACTTTCTCCGCCAGGTGTTGTTGATTTTTCTGCGACAGTGAAAGCAGGCTCAAGAGCAGGTCCACTTCTGACATCCAATGCTGGATGTTGCGATAGACAACCAGCTCTTTCTCAAGTTCGGTTCCAGTGAAGTTACGAGCCGATTGTCGCAACTGCCGGAACGGTAGTGCACCTTCGCCGTTTACGAGATCCGCCAGTGCATGCTTAAGATCTTGTGACATTGCACGCTCAAGGCGGTTGGCCATGTCTTCCTGTTCATCTCCCACCACTTGACTGATGATCTTTTGCAGCGTGCTGTAGGCAGGGATCGCTATCTTCTGTCTCGAACAATACTCAATGGCCGCATCGAAGAGGTGTCTTGGAGCCGTCCAGGCTCTGGCTTGCTGGGATAAGTAGGCGCTCAACGCAGCTCCGTGGTCTTTGGCATTCCAGCGCTGGTAGTTGCAGAGTTGGAAAATACGTTGGTAAATCCGTTCGTTCTCTTTTGGCGTGAGATTAAAGGGTCTACAGCCCGGCCCTGGTAGAATGGTTTGATAAACGTATTTGAGATCCTGCTTGATCTGGTGGAAACCGGGATGAAGCACCGCCGGCTTGGCCTTGAAATAGCCCAGCAGTACAACCAGCATGTAGCGCTGACCCCGGTGACGTAGGCTTGTAGCGATAGCCAGTTCCTTATCGTTCAGCGAGAAAAAGAAGCGTTGGTCTGCTGAGGTGAAAGCGGGAGGTCCATAAAACTGTTCTTGTTCCGCCTCGGACAAGATTTGAACACGTTCATCGAATGCCATGGATTTAGCCTAAAAAGGCCAAATCTTACCCAATCAGAGCCAAAATAGGGATATGGAAAAAGTAATACCCCTCTAGAGGCCATAGATGGCGGGCTTCCAGAGCACTTTGTCGTTTTTGGACGGAAAATCCCTAGAACCCCAGTAAGGTGACTCAGGCCTCCAGTGAGCTTCACTCATTGTTGAAGAAGGCGTTGAAGGATGGCGAGGTGTCTAACAGCGCCGTCGACCGCATTGTTCAGGATATGGGGAATGGGGTTGAGCGCATCACCACTCTGGCTGAAACCTGGGATATGTGGTCGGGTACCGACCCAGAAGGCCGGCCGCCTATGGCACGTTGGGTGAGCCGCGAAAACGGCGAGATCGATGTGGCTGTCTCTGCAATCACTGCTGCTGGCATGCTCCGGTCAATGCTATGGGAGGAGGCTTATGGCGTCATCCTGACCTCTGCGACGATAACCGCGCTCAACAGTTTTCGTCGCTTCCAGCGGGCAGCCGGCCTGAAAGACGATGACGGGACCACCTACCTGCGTCTGGCCAGCCCGTTCAATTACGCAGAGGCGGGCGTGATTGAGGTTCCGCAAATGAAGGCAGAGCCTTCAGATCAGGATGGCCACACTTCAGAGATCGTGGACTATATCGGCAGTTGTGTCAGCCCGAACGCCGGCACCTTGGTTCTGTTCGCCAGCGGCTGGCAGATGCGCAAGACTGCTCAGGCCCTGGCGGAGCCGTTTAAGTCGATGTGCCTGATGCAGAATGAGTTGCCCAAGCACGAGATTCTTGAGGAGCACAGTCGTCGAATCAAGGCAGGGAAGGGGAGCCTCATCTTCGGGCTTGCGTCGTTTGCCGAGGGCGTCGATCTGCCCCGGGAACTGTGTACCCATGTCGTGATCTCTAAGCTGCCCTTCGCGGTACCGGATTCGCCAGTGGAGTCAGCCCGAGCGGAGTGGCTCGAGTCCAAGGGAATGAATCCCTTTATGGAAATCACCGTGCCGGATGCAAGTCTGAAGCTGATTCAGGCGGTTGGTCGTTTGATTCGGTCGGAAGAGGATTATGGGCGGGTGACACTGCTGGACAAGCGGGTGCTTACGAAGCGCTATGGGCGTCAGCTTCTGGATTCGTTGCCGCCTATGCAGCGGATCATCAATCAGCCCGCCGGAAGCAATGCAATGAGCGCCTGAGCTAAAGCCCTGCCGCAATCGGCGCTGCGGCAGGGCTGATCCTCATGTGTCCAGGTTCTCTCGAACCTCCAAAACCTGGCGCATGTCCTCTTCCAGTCCGGATGCCCCCTTCAGTTCCGCTTCCAGTTCGTTCAATACCTTCTGGCACTCATCCGGGGTAACCAGGGCAACAGAACCATCCGGTTTCTTTTCCTTCAAGCACTTTGAACCAATGGTTGCCTGAACATAACCCATCGCGGCGGATTCCATGACGTAATCACCGTGGTCCTGCGTCTCCTCCTGAGCTGCAACCTGGCCGGCTCCAATGAATGCGCCGGCGAGCCCAATCGCAGCAATACCAAGACATTTACTCAAACTCAGTTTCTTCATTTCTGATCTCCGTTAACGAGTTCATGCAAGGGACCAGGAAACGGTACCGAAGGATTTGGCGGAACATCTGCATAACGCGGGCACTTTTCCGGCAAGTTGCAGTTGGCTCAGTTCGTGAGATTTTGTCAGCAGACCCATAAATCGTTGGAGTAAAACCATGTATACAGGACAGATTCACGAACACAGCCGCGGCGGCGGATTGACTGCGGGGGTAAGCCAGGCAGAGCTTGCGGGCCGGCCAAAAACCAAATCCAAAGAACATGTGATCGCCGAGTCCATTCGCGAGACTTTGATCACCTTTTTTGATGCGGCATCCGTCAGACCAGACGTTTGGCAGCACGCGCTTGAAAGTCTCGGGCCTCATCGACCCTCACAAGCCCGGCGGGCATTTCGTGAATTCATGGCCTGGGATGACGACATGCGTCGAGAGGCAACTGCCGCTCTGGAAGGTGCGATTGATTGTGCACGAGATGGCCGGGTCGACATCCTCAGATCCGCGATATCGGAATACCAGCTGTCACCTCGAATGGCTCATGCCCTGTTCGCACATTGGCCGGCCGCCCAGATGGCTGAGATCCGCAATCACTACAATGCCTGGCGGAACAGCGTTAACGAGCTGGTGAACAAATATCAGCGGCTCGCGTTTAAGTTGGCTAACCAGTTTCAGGCCTCCACGGGAAGTGAAGAAGACTGGGTATCCCACAGCTTTCTGGCCCCTTATCAAGGCGGCCGAGATGTACGACTCTGGTAAAGCAGAGTTCATGACCTTCGCTTACCAGTGGATCCGCGGAGAACTCAAAAAGGCGTTCGAGTGCGATTCTGAGAGGAGGACGCTAATACCGTCCGTATCAGACACGCATAATGAAAGCAGGAGACCCGAGAACGGAGATGAGGAGTTCTTTGTTGGTCTTGTGCCGGGCCCTAATATGCAGTTTGTGGCGATCAACCGGCATAAGGAAGTCTCAGCTGCTATTGATGCGCTGTCCGAGCGCGAGCGAGTCGTAATCCGACGCCTGTTCGGACTGAACGCTCAGGAAGAAGAGATCACAGCAGATGAGATTTCCAGGGATCTGGGAGTGAGTCGAGCCAGGGTCTATCAGATCAAGGCCCGGGCACTCTCAAAGATGCAGACTGCTGCAGCTTAACGAAACATTACTCCTCAAACGATCAAGGACAATCATGATTAGGGTAGAATCAGACATGATTAGGGCAGGCCCAGTAACGCCTGGATGTATAGGTAAGCCGTATGAATGCAAAACAGATGTTCCAGAACACTATCGCAGCCCTTCTGGTGAGCACGACTCTCACAGCAGGATCAGCGTCCGCATGGGACTTTGACAAGACCCGCGCAGCAGACATTGTGGATCGTGCCGTTAACGACGGCAACGAAACTGCACAATTGATGCTGGCGATGGCAATCGATGATCGGGTGAGCACCACCTACGATCACGTTGAATTTCGCCTGCCTGACAATATCCCCGAGGATCGCCTCGCGTTTCAGAGCCTGAACGCCGAGGACATCTACACCTCCATTATTTTCGGATCCAGCCAGGGGCCAACCAAGGAAGCATTGCAGACCCACAACCTGCAGGGCGCCTTTGCGCTCTACGATCAGGACTTCCGTAAAGCGATCATGCACTATGGGGCCGCTGAAATTATGGCCCGGCGCCTGATCAACCAGGATGGGTTGAGTCCGGATCTGAACGCGCTCAGGCAAGATGCCATTGCGGGAAAGATCGCTGCGCTTCGCTGTGCCGACAAAGTGCCCAGGCAGGACACCACCTATAAGATCGAGAAGACTCTCGCCGGACTGAGATCATCGGATATCGCGAAGGACTACCGGGCGTTCATCCTGCGGAACGTGGACAGAACCCCGAACACGCTGACCCTGGATGCCTCCGGTTGCTGGAATAACGCGCTCCCGAACGCGACCGTGGTGAGACCGTTGGCGCCGTTCAACTACGAAACAAACACCGCAAAAAGCACCCACGTTCTGCAATAACACTCATGGGATTTCGGGCACCCTTACGCTACGGAGGGTGTCCCCATGAGTTTACGTTTATCCATTTCCGAAGCTGAACAAAAGAACCTCATCAGCAAATCACAGGCTGAAGAGATGCGTCGCCGTGCAAAGCCCAAACGGGTTACTGGCACTCGAGCAGCAAAAGCGCCTTCCCCGAATAGCAAGAAAGCCAGCGTTCAACAGATCTTCTCACCGATCGAGGGCAATACGCCTCAGCAAAAACTCTGGCGGGCAGTCGTCGGCCGATATCCCGAGCTTGTAAAGTCTGGCGATCTTGTATGGGAGCTCGGGAATGTTGTGCCCGGGAGGAAGTATTCATTGGACATGGCGTTCAAGGATATCAAGCTCGGCATTGAGACAGATGGATGGCAGTTCCACGGTCGGGACATCAAGAATTTCAAGCGGGATCGCCGTAAGGATCGGCTTCTGCTGCTATCTGGCTGGCGGGTTCTTCGTTTCTTTGCATCGGAGATCAACGATGAGCTCGAGAGTGTTCTTGATGATATCGAGCAAGCTCGGCAGGTCGTCTCTGGACAGAATCGAACAGGAGGAGCTGGCCAATGATCATCGCGCTCGTCCTGTTCGTTGTCGCGGTCCTGATAATCGCCGTAGCCATGCTGATCGAGTCCAGACAGAACGCTCAGATAGAAGCCCAGCGGAATATCGGCAACTACGCCCGGAAGGCTCAGAATCTGAGCCAGGCGCTCTACGTCATGCCCCGTGGTTATCTCCCTCAGGAAGGACTTTTGAAAATCCTCGGCGAAATTGAACGTTGCGCTGATGCCATGGTGAAGTCCGGCCTGCCACAAATGACTTCTCAGGGGAGGTCGATTAAGGCTGAAGTAACCGCACAGCGGGACGAGATAAAGCAGTCGGGAACGGCCGGCCCCGGGGTCGCAAACATCACCACCAAACAGAAAGTCGAGATTGTCCGAGAGGCTGCGAAGTACCTCCATGGTTTTCTGGTTAAGCAGCTGAGCAAGAACCCCCAATACTGCCAGTCACCCCAGGACGTTTTGACCGCATTGGATTTTAGCCGTTTTCGAGTTGTCGTCGATTTCTTCAACAACATGGCCAAGGTCCAGATGAAAGAGGACGATCCTTACAAGGCTCGCTTGGCCCTTGAAAGGGCGGCAGGTTTGCTCAAGCCCTGGGTGGATAAGGTCGCATGGGCTTCGCATGCCTATGAAGATTACTCGAAGCGAATCCGGCAGCTGAAGGATGCGGAGCCAAAAGTTACCGGGTCGGAAAAGGAGTGGGATGACTGGGAAGCTGCCTGCGATTGGAAGAAAAAGCCGGTCTACGACTGAGCTTGCAGTTGGGGATACCTCCGGATAATAGAGGCAAAGACAACCGCCAAAGGTCCAATCATGATTGATGCAAAATCGAAGCAACAGAGTCGTCCCACCCCTGTCATCGTTCGCCGGGAGGTTGATGGCCAACGGCTTGTAACCGCTCAGAATGAAGGTTTCTCGGATCTGTCGGCACGAGTGCTGGCCAGCCGCAAGCAAAGCCCCAAAGGCGTTAGCGAGGCGAAGCAGGCTTGTCCGGGGCTTTCTGATCTCGACGACCCAAGCTCCATGGCAGATATCCGCACAGCCGCGGAACGCCTGGCGATGGCCGTCATGACAGCGGAACATATCGGGCTTGAGACTGACCATGATGTGGATGGGGTAACCAGCCACGCGGTACTCAAAACCGGCCTGATCGAATGCTGCGGTCACGACCCTCAGCGCATTCACTCGTTCATTGGTCATCGCCTCAAAGAGGGCTACGGCCTTTCGCAGTCCGTGGCGGAGCGCATACTGGCTCACCCTGAACGGTGCGATCTGGTCATTACAGCTGACAATGGCAGCGCCGATGAGGATCGCATTCGGTTTCTCAAAGAGGCCGGAGTGGAGACGATTGTTACCGATCACCACGAGATCCCCGTCAGCGGGATTCCCGAGTCGGCGATCGCGGTCCTGAATCCCACCCGTAGCGACTGCCATTACCCAGATCCGTTGATCGCCGGGTGCATGGTGGCCTGGCTGCTGCTTGTTCAGACAACCAGAATCCTCGAAGACTACGGCTATCTGCGCCCCGGAGAGGCGCGACCCTCATCCTTACTGGATTTCGTGGCCGTGGGCACCGTGGCTGACTGCGTATCCATGGCTCGGAGCCTGAACAACCGCGCTGTGGTGCGTTATGGCCTGAAGCTGATCAATAGTCGGAGCCGCCCCGCGTGGGAAGTTGCTTTTCAAGCCATCAGTAAAGAGGGGCAGGAGCTCACAGAGCAGGATATCGGTTTCGGTATAGGCCCCAGAATGAACGCAAGAGGCCGACTGGATGAGGCCATGGCTGGTGTTCACTTCCTGCTATCTGAATCTTTCGGCGAAGCCCGTGACTGGTGGCGGACCCTTGATGTCGAGAACGAACGGCGAAAAGAAATTGAAAAGGATCTGAAGAACACCGCGATGCAGCTGGCCGATAAAGCGCTGGCACAGGGAGCAACAGGCTTTGCGCTTTGGCTCGAAGACGGGCATCCAGGTGTGCATGGCATTGTTGCTTCCCGAATTGTTGAGGCATTCGGGCGGCCAACCGTGTGCCTTTCACCGGTTTACGAAAGCGAAACCCATATTACCGGCTCTGCCCGGGGGGTTCCTGGTTTCAACGTCGCTGAAGCGTTTGACCGGATTCGTGAGCTGCATCCGACCCTGCTCGTGAAAGGCGGTGGCCATGAGGGTGCCGGCGGCCTCACGATTCGCCGTGAGGATCTGGACAAGCTCATGCAGGCATGGGACGACGCCGTGGTAGAGCAGGCGGCATCAGGAAATATGGCCCTGGCTCCGATTATCTACACGGACGGCAACCTTCCGGACCCGGTGCTATCGGATGCTTGGCAGTTGGCCAGCGAGCTGGCTCCGTTTGGCCGGGAGTTTGAGCAGCCGATCTGGGAAGGCGAATTCCGGTTGCTGAATGTAAAGGGGCGTGGCGATGGCACGCACCTGGCTCTGACTCTGGGCTCTGGGGATGCCTTGTATCAAGCCATCTGGTTCAACGCCCGGGAGGTGCTCCCTGATGGGCAACTGGGCCCTATGCCCGTTCAAAAAGGTCAGTTGGTGCGGCTTTGCTATGCCATCGAAAACAACCGGTACCGGGGCAGTGATCGCTTACAGCTCAGGGTAGTGACAACGTATTAGGTGAGAATATGCAGCATAAAATGAAAATGGCGGTACTCACAGCAACACTGGTGATGGGTGGGTGCGCCCAATCCCTGGATGAAGTCGAAGTGAACGCCGGGTCATCTGAGGGTCTGGCTAAGACGCTGGAGCATGTAAAGGAAGAGTTTGGCGAGGAAGCTGCTCGCTCGATCGTGGAGGATATGGGCTTCATTGTCGGGAATTACTTTTCAGACCCGGCTCTGGACCAGGCCTACGGTAAGAACGATACCCAGGTTGTGCTTGAGAAGATCGATTCCTTGCGAAACGAAGCGCTGGCCGACATTGATGGAATGACCGTCAAAGAGCTCAGGCAAGTGGCGAAGCCGCTGGAACACGCCTACTTGTTGGAGCGCAAGGAAAAAGCGTTACCGAGGCTGGAGGCCTTTGAAGCGGAAAAGGCTCGTGTGTTAGAAGTTCGTGCACTGCGCGATGATCTCAAGGTAAATCATCCCGTCATCGAAAGGAATGAGGATGAGTTCGGTTACCTGGAGCCCAGCTTGGCTCTGGAGTTGGTGAACAGTTCGGATCTCACCATTCGTGCGATGGATCTGGATGTTTATAGCTGGAGTACAATGGACGAGGACATTAACGGATCATCGAAGGTGACGCTGAGCTTTGCTGAAGATCCAGTGGAGCCAGGAGACAAGCAAACCGCTGCGCAGCCGCTGTCACCTTTATCAGAGCTGTCTTCAGCCATTGCGCAGGGAGCAGGCCAGGGGGTCCGGATAAAGATTCTGGTGGTCTACTCAGAAGAAAAGGGGCGCACCGAGATGAGCGCGACCTGGACCGACGAAATGGAAGCCAATCTGGCCCAGCTTCGTGAGTATGCTGCCTACGGAGAAGAGTAGGCAGAAGTAGACATTATCTACCGTGAAAACTTTGGGTTTTATGTCAGCCGAATAGATTCAGTGCTGTCATGATGTAAACACAAAGAAAACATGCAGGAGGATTCGTGCAAAGTGACCAGGGGTTGATCAAGAAGCTAAACGCCTCCTTGAAAAAGCAATCAGCAATACCGAACCTCGGACGCTGGTTGTCGGACCTGGGCAATGACGAAGTTCTGGGTCTTGCCTTGATGTCGCTGGATCGGGAAATGACTCCCGCGACAAAGCAGCTCGCACGAGTTTTCATGGCCGCAGAAGGGCTTTACCGTGCCAAGTCGAACAATGAGGAAAAATACGTTCGCCGGTTAGGCTGGCATGCGTTGGCAGAGCACGCTTACAGGAAAGATTGGATGCTGATTAAAGCCAACCCAACACTGACGCGAGACGGTCGTGAAACATCCGCCCTGACGCCTCTGGGTGAGCTTATGGTTGCGGCCATGGGGCCTTCCTCCAGGGTCGCCGCGCTGCTTCAGGAATGGTCAAAAAGTAGCCATCCACACTAAGTTTCTGATTACAGTTGAAATCAGGGTGTTTTTTCCGGCGCTTATCCACTGAAAATGTGGATAAGTCGGGGTGTGGATAAGTTTCAGCCACTGTTCTTGAAATCATAAGTTGGCCGCTTCGGCCAATTTATGGTGACATAATCACTAGCATTGTAAGTCTCTGAAAATCTACCTGCGGTTATCCCTCTCCTGCAGTCACCCCCTCAGAATACGGCCATTTTATGGTGACAAAAACGGCCACTTTATGGTGTCAAGAATTCAGGGGTTGCAGATACAGAAAGCCCGATAGAATCAAAGAAACTTTCATAGAAATGAGTGCGGGATATGGGACAGCCCCAAGCAAAAAAGCCTTCCAAAAACCCGATTGGGCGAGTTACAGCACTGGGCCCTAAAGAGCCTTGGCAAACAGCCTTGCTGCTACCCTCGGGGTGGGACGACCTGACCGCGCCCATTGAGACATTCTCAACACTCGATGGCATTCCTGACGGCGCTCCGGTCTTTGTCCGTGGAGTGCTTCAACCTCTCTCGCAGCCCAATTTCCGGGGCACACCACGCCAGACAGTCACATTGAGAGACGCATACGGCGGTTTGATTCGAGCTACGTTTTTCGGGGATACCCGGGGTCTGGACTTCAGGCCGGGCGAAACGACGGCGCTTCTCGGTGTCATGAAACGATTCGATGGGTCTCCATGGATCAGCTCACCGGAATTGGTACCGGCTGAGGAGGTTGGTCAGCTTCGCCCAAAGTATCCGGGGAAGACTCGGGTCATTCGGCCTGAGCGGGTCCGGGATGTAGTGACCAGCTTGCTGCCAGAGACTGCAGCAAAGGCAGCGTCCTTCCTCGACGAAGAACTCTCTCGCACGACTGACACGCTCGCAGCGATGCTTGGTTGCGGACTGCCGGCCGGGGTCACGATTGAACGACTTATCCAGCGGGCACACCAACCCAAGGCGATCGCTCAGGGTGAAAAGGCGCAGGCAATTCTTGAAAAACTGGCCGCACTGGTTCGACTGGCCCAGGCCAAGGAAGCGGATCTGCCGGAGCGTTCTCGCACACTGGCCGTGACGCCAGAGATTGTGTCGGTGGCAGCCAAAGGGCTCCCGTTTACGCTTGATGATGGCCAGATGGCTGCGGTTTACGAAATGGCTGACATGGCCTCCGGAGCCCGGCCCATGCGACACCTGATCTCCGGTGACGTTGGTAGCGGTAAGACCGCCGTATTTGCGACTGTGGCCGCCTCAGTCATCATGGCCGGCGGGCGAGTTGCGATCCTCTCTCCGACTGCACCATTGGCAAGGCAGACCTTGGATGCCATCTTCAATTGGTGGCCTGAAATCCGCTCGCTGCTGGTAACTGGTGATAGCAAGCCGCCGGCGGAGGTGCTTCGTGATGCTGAATTGATCGTCGGCACGACAGCGCTGCTGAATCAGGATCTCGGCGTACAGGATCTGGTGATCGTCGATGAGCAGCAAAAGTATTCGGTAGGGCAGCGCACAGGCCTTCTGAGGCAGGGCGATGAGCATCTCATTGAGGCTACTGCGACCTGCATTCCCCGGAGCATGGCCCTGATCAAATATGGTGCTTGGACGGTAAGCCGCCTGAAGGGTGAGCATGTCGACAAAACCATTCTTACCCGCATTCGCGATCGTCTGAACGACCCGGGGGATGTCCGTAAGGATCTGTTCGCCGGCATTAGAGACACCATCCAGATGGGTGGCCAGGTGCTCGTGGTTTACCCCACCCGTGACGGTTCCGTTGAAGGGCCGGGGATGGAAGGGCTGAGCGAAGAAGCGAAGCTCCGCCGGGTACAGCGCCAGAACGTCGAGAGTGCCTCACAGATGTTTGAGACTCTGTTTCCCGGGCGCATCCGCGCCATTGATGGCGGCAGAACCGATGAAGAGAAGCTACAGGCGATCGATGCGCTGCGAAACGATGAGGCAGACATCCTGGTGGCAACCAGTGTGGTGGAAGTAGGGATCGACCTGCCGAAACTGCGTCGTTGTGTAGTAATCCATCCAGAACGGATGGGGCTGACCTCGTTGCACCAGATCCGCGGTCGGGTCGCTCGGGCTGGCGGTACCGGACACTTTGACCTCTACCTCCCTGATACAGTTTCCGACAGCGCCCGTGAACGCCTACAGGCGCTCGTGGATATCAGCGACGGGTTTGAGCTGACAGAAAAGGACATGGAGCTTCGCGGGATTGGTGATCTCTCCAAGTCCTCCGAGCGCCAAAGCGGCGCAGACGACGAGCTGTTGTTTGGCCGCCCCATTGGGCTGGATGCACTGAAAGAAGCCGCAGAGTTATTCGATAAACTCCCAAAGGTCTAACGCAGAATTTAATAACGAAACAACCAAGGATGAGCAGTAATGCAGTATTTCCGATTTCTGACAAAAATCTCAGGCCAAGCCCACCTTCGGGCGTTGGTGTTGCAGTCTTCAAACGCCTCTGATGCTGGTAAACGAGCGAAAGAATTGCTGGTTGCCAATGAGAAGATCCTTTCAATCAACGTCCTCAAAGGCAGCACTTGGTTGGTTATTAAAGGCGTTGAGGTAAAAGGAAAGACCATACAGCCGCATGATCAGAGCGACCAGGTTCCAGAAGATGTGGATCCGCTGACAGACGCTCTGATGACTGAGCAAACCCGAGAGTCTACCGAGAGTCCGAAGGTAAAGATGGAACAAACCAAGGCCGGGCAGACCGAATCGGAGGAGTCTGCTGAGCCGGTGTCCGAGGGTAAAGAGGCGCCGATGCCAACCTATCTCGCGGCGACGATTGAGGCCTTCATGGTCTGTGTGGTGCGGATATTCACCATATCCCTGAGTATATGGAAAGGCAGTGCCCATAGGCTGGCGCAAAAGCAAAATGATGACGATGCTTACGCTACGCTGCGAACAGATACCGAGTTCCCCGTTTTTGAATGGATGAAGGCGTCCTGGGATGGCGTGATCTTCCTGTCATGGATTGTCATGCCTTGGATCATCATTTTCGGTGCCAATATGGGGTACCGATTCGATTGGAGTACATTCTGGGCCGGAATGATCGCCACCTACTTCATGGTCATTCCTCTGTCGCTGACAAAGGAAGCGTTGGTGCTGATTCTTTCGATAGCACTGAATGTTGAGCGGATTTCCTATAAAACATCCGGCACACCGAAAAAGTAGGGCCGCCAGATGGCACACGAGTCCAACCCCGACGAAGCAAAGGAGCTGGCAGGCAGGCTGAATGTGCTTGCCTGCTGCGCTGCGCTTATCCCAGATCTTCTGGCAGGTGAGGCCGATTCCGATCTGAACCTTGAGGCCTCACCACTCAAAGAGCATCTTCACCGGGTTCAGATTTACGGCACGCCAGAAAGGTGGCGGGAGGTGTCCGCAATGTCGGCCGCTCTTGCAATGGTTGTGACCGGCGCCCCAAGTGAAGAAGATGATCCGGCGGTACGGATGGCACTGGATGCCCTGGAAATGATTAAACCAGATTTTCAGGCTCACCCTGGCCTTATGCGGAAGCTATACGGGTTTT
>Ga0064014_10197_pt1 | contig 19170 bp, 23 predicted proteins | sample CrowatWCoCulture_2_FD_61584 | JGI IMG/M metagenome (GOLD analysis project Ga0064014, IMG submission 61584) | Marine cyanobacteria communities from the University of California, Santa Cruz, USA, analyzing cyanobacterial DNA methylation -... | ecosystem: Host-associated > Microbial > Bacteria >...
GAGCCCTTGTCGTTTCTGTTTCAAGCGCATCGAGAGCGGTTTGTACGGCCTCGATCATGCCACCCAGGTCGAATGACGTTTCCGCCGGACCAATTTTCAAAAGGATCTGTCCGCTTGATAGCGACGGCTCCGGTGTGACCACGAATGGAACCGTTGCACCATCCATCAGCGCCTCAAGTGTGTCGGCCTCCGAAGGCGCGACGCGGACTATGATGGGCGTATCCGCGACTTCTGCGGTAAGCGTTTCGATATGATCGGAAATGAGCTGCTGGGCCGTGGCACCAATAAATCTGGGAAAAAGCGCGTCAATGAATGCGCGCATTAGGCCAATCGCCGACGCCTGAACGTGCGCTCGCGCTTCGAAGTAGGTGAAACTCAGATCCCTGAGGCTGCGCGCGAACTCTTCTCGGATCAGGGTTTGGTCCTGCGCTTGCGATGCTATGGCATCGTCCCAACCTGTGGCGTACCCCGCCTCATACCCAAGCGATCGAGCCTCTTCCAAAGCCTCGGTGTCGGCTCCCACTGCATCGGGGGCACGGCGTGGCTGGGTGTCGAAGTCTTCCAGTTCCAGAATGGCGTGTGACATCAGGCCGGTTCCCCCTCAACCATCCAGGAACGAAGAACCTCCACAGCCTCGCTTTCATTCTCTGATATGATGCCGTTGAGGCGTTCCACGGCTTCGGCTCCGTCCGATGCCTCGGGTGCACCTAGGCCAAGGGCCGAGTCGATATCGAAATCGACCATTTCCACATCAGTCGTCTGATCAAGCGGCGGCAGAACCTGCATGTCAGGCGTCGGAAGGCCAGCGGTATCCGCAATGCCGGGCAATTCGGCCGGGGGAGCAACCAACGCGGGCGGTGGCGCGGTCAGGATAGGCCGCAGAACAAATAACCCGAGGATCAGTGTGACACCCGATACAATCCCAAGCTGGATCAGCTGCATCGGATTGATCCTTACGCCCGCGAGGAAATCTGGATCTTCTTGGGCGACAAGCTCAGGCGGCGCCATAAACTCCATCGCGCGCAGCGTTACGCTATCGCCACGCGCCTCGTTAAATCCAACGGCTGAAGCGACAAGTTCTCTTAAGCCTTCAAGCTCTTCCTCGCCTCGGAGTGGTGCATCTGTTGCGGCGTCAATTTGCTGATTAACGAGCACGGCAACGCTCAGTCGTTGTATGCCGCCTGCCAAGCGTTCGACTTCGCGCCGTGTCTCCGAGATTTCATAGTTTACCCGTTCGCGGGTCTCGTTGTCGTCACTGTTTGAACTTCGGTCGCCGCCGTTTGTATCCCCCTCGGCAAGTTACTGGCCACGGTGACCTGACCGCCCGCTGCGTCACTGGAGCTTGCGCGGCGTTGTTCGGTTTCCATGCTGATCGCGATCCGGCTATCAGGATCGATGCGTCGTTCAAAAATCTGCTCGTTTTCAAATGTAGGTAGAATCGACACCTCAACGATCACATTGCCTGGTCCAACCCGCGCTTCGAGCAGGCGTTCAACCCGCGACTTTAGATCGGACTCTTGTTCACGGATGCCTGCGGCGGAGCCGGTTGCGCCGTCTTCACCCGGCATCACTTCACCTGATGATGCGTCGATGACTGAGACATCGCCGGGTCCAAGGCCCGGTACGGCAGAAGCAATAAGATGGCGGATTGCCTGTGCCTGTTCCGACGTGACGTGGCCAACTGTCGGCAAAACGGTGGCCGACGCTGCTCCGCTTGTCTGTCGCGCAAATGGGCTTGAAGGCGGTGCAGAGATATGGACACGCGCCGACCGAAAGTGCCGAGTTGATGTGAGCGTGCGGGCAATTTCACCCTCAACCGCGCGTTTATGGGCAGCATCAAACATCTCGGACGTCGTTGAAAACCCAGAGAGGTTATCCAGAAGCTCATATCCCGCGCTTCCCATGGCAGGCAGCCCCTCACCAGCCAACGAGAGACGCAGTGCGTCCCGTTGATCAGCAGGTACGAAAATCGAGGTTCCAGATACTTCGTAGTTGATACCGCGGCCTTCCAGCGCAGACATCACAGCGCCTGCGTCGGACGCTTCCAGTCCGGAAAAGAGCAACGACCGCTCTGGCGCAGTGCCGAGCCTGAGCACAAGGATGAACGTACCCAAGACCGCCAGTCCGGCGATCACGGCCATGATTTTGCGCGACGTGTCGAGGGCTGACCAACGCATCAAGAGTCGAGACAAGGTATTCTCCCGCTTGTTCGATGCGTCAGTGATTGTCAGCCGTCGCTTAAGATTCGGTTAGTTTTGCCGCGCTAAGACCGGGCAACGTAGAAGGAACGGATCATGGCGGAAGAAAACGCTGATGCGGACGAGGACGTTCGCCCGAAGTCACTCAAAATGCCCATGATTCTGGGCGTTGTGGCCTGTCTTGTTGGTGCTGGTGGCGGGTACTTCGCCTATGGCATGACGACGTCGTCCAAAGCCCCGCCCAAAGCAACTGCCGCTGACATCTCGGAGATTGCCTTTGTTCCAATCGAACAACTTGTGATTTCGCTGGGTCGCGCATCGGACAACAGGTTCTTGCGTTTTTCGGCGCAGCTTGAGGTGCCGAAATATCTCGCGTCAGACGTAACAACGTTAATGCCCCGCATCCAAGATGTATTGAACGGATACCTGCGGGCCATCCGACTTGATGACATTGAAGAACCGTCCTCTCTGGTCAGAATTCGCGCCCAAATGTTGCGCCGGGTACAGACGGTCGTTGGCGATGACGCGGTGCGCGACCTTCTTGTGACTGAGTTTGTGGTAAGCTGATGGACGGAATTTTGGCCCTTGTCGCGGATGCGTTCCTGGCTGCAGGTGCAATAGGAGCCGCGCTTTATTGCTGGATTCTGTCGCGCCGGTTGGCGCGGCTCAACAACCTGGAAGACGGGGTAGGCGGTGCTGTTGCATCGCTCGCCCGGCAAGTGGACGAAATGACTAGCGCGCTTGGTGATGCCCATGATGCCGCCAACGCTTCCACGCATAGCCTATCAGAGCTTACGGATCGGGCCGATGGGGTTGCCCGGCGGCTGGAACTGTTGGTGGCGTCCATGCACGATCTTCCAGCGGCGCAGAAGCCCCTTGAACCTGTCGGTACTCCGCCCGAAGCGGCTGCGTTTGCCAGTAAGCGAAACCCACCCCAAGAGGCCGCAGAATGACAGTGACGAAGAAGAAGATGCAGCGTCGCGGGCGGGTCTTGTTGGTGGTGGCGGGGCTTCTGGCGGTCTCAGGCGTGCTTCGTGTGACAACCGATCTTGGGCCCGCCATTGCGCAAAGTGTTGAGCGTGAGGACCCGGAAATGGTTCCCGTTCAATCGGTGCCTCAACTCGCCGACCTCGATGCGGCGGTTGCTGCAATTCAGTCGCGTGAGGCCGCGTTGGTGGAACGTGAGCGCCAGTTTGAGGTGCGCTTTGCGGCGCTTGAACTTGCCGAGGCGGAGTTCACAGAGACCACCCGCCGGCTTAGTGAAGCAGAAGAGCGGCTGCGCGCCACGCTCGCCCAGACCGACGCGGCGGCGGAGACGGATCTTGCACGGCTCACGTCGGTTTATGAAAACATGCAACCCGACGCGGCCGTTCCTTTATTTCAAAAGATGGATGCGGGATTTGCGGCCGGATTTCTGGCGCGGATGCGACCCGATGCGGCGGCACAAATCCTTGCCGGTCTTGAGCCTGACCAAGCGTACTCGGTCAGCGTGATCCTGGCTGGCAGAAATGCGCTGGCGGGCGAGATCGAACGCTGACGGAAACCGCTCTTTAACCGACTTCGCCTTAGGCTGCGTTTTCAGCGAAAGGGCTCGGTGAATGTTGGGACTCATAGGAATTCTGATCGTCTTTGGGATGGTCTTTGGGGGATATCTTGCCGCGGGCGGTAAGATGACGATCATCGTGAAGGCGCTGCCGTTCGAGATGATGATGATCGGCGGCGCAGCGTTGGGTGCGTTCCTGATTTCTAACGATATTGGGTCGGTCAAACACACGGCCAAGGACATCACCAAGGTCTTCAAAGGTCCAAAGTGGAAGGCCGATGATTACCGCGATCTCTTATGCCTACTTTTTGAACTCATCCGTCTGGCCCGGTCGAACCCGGTCGCGTTGGAAGAACACATCGAAGCGCCGGCGGACTCCTCGATTTTCTCAAGATACCCTCGGATTCTTGCCGACCGTGAAGCGATCGAGCTGATTTGCGACACACTCCGCAGCGCCTCCATGAACTACAACGATCCGTTGCAGGTTGAAGAAGTTCTGGAAAAGCGGATGGACCGGAACGCGCACCATGCACTTCACTCTAGCCACGCCCTTCAAGTGGTGGCGGATGGTCTCCCCGCTTTGGGGATCGTGGCTGCGGTTTTGGGCGTGATCAAAACAATGAGCTCGATCGATCAACCACCGGAAATCCTCGGAAAACTGATTGGCGGTGCTCTGGTTGGGACGTTTTTGGGTGTCTTTCTCGCCTACGGATTCGTGGGGCCGTTTGCCAACCGCCTGAGATCAGTGATGGAGGAAGAGGCGCAGTTCTATCAGTTGATCCGCGAAGTTCTGGTAGCGAACCTGCACAACCATGCGGCCAGCATATGTATCGAGGTTGGGCGCCAAAACGCGCCGAGCCACATGCGCCCGACATTTGGCGACCTTGAAGAGGCGATCAAAAACACACGGCAGGACGCAGCATGAATGGACGCATCGCGTGCTGCATCGCGCTGATCCTTCCAACCTTGGCGGCGGCTCAGAATGTGACGGTTCGTGGCGGTGAGCATCCCGATTTCACCCGTATCGTGCTTGAGTTGCCCGAGGCGCTGGAATGGGAGTTTTCGGTTGCTGAGGACGGCGCGGTGTTCTCAACCAAGGATCAGAATATCACCTATGATCTGAGCCGTGCGTTTGAACTTATTCCGAGAACGCGCCTAAGGGATCTTTCCAGCGAAGATGGACGGCTGACTTTTGACTTTGAGTGTGCGTGCCCTGCAGACGTTTTAGAGGTGTCGGCAAGCGTTATTGCCATCGACATCAGAGATGAAGACACTCTATCGCCGCGTTTTGACGTCGCGGTGATGACCGAGGCACCCGCGCAACCCGCGGTCTTGTTGACGCCAGAAGAAGAGAGCACGGTTCTGCTCCGCCCTGCACCAGCGGCTGCCGTTCAGCGCGCTCATACCGCTCTTTTTGTCCCCAGAGAGGCGCAACCCACGCGTGCTCCGGTTGAGGCGGCCGACCTGCCGCTTCCCCTCCCGGGTGTACCTTTGTCAGCCCGGCTCGCCCGGCGCCAAGCGCTTCCCGGGGGCTTCACGGCGCTTCCAGAGATCATGGGGAGTGGATTGGCCCGCGCAGCATCCCAAGGTATCGTGACGGTTGAGGTCGACCCCACGCAGACAAGTCGCCAGTCGGACGGACCGGTGTCCAGCCGATTGGGCATAGAAAATCTGCGCGTGCGCACACGGGCTGAAATTGACCTTGATGATGTTGCTGACCTTTTGGCGGAGCAAGACTTTGGTAATTGCCGGCCTCCGTCTTATTTCGCCTTGTCGGAGTGGGTCGATAAAGAAGATCCTTGGCTTTCCGTCGGCCGTGCCCGTGCGGGACTGTATGATGCGCGCGACGCGCTTCGTATCGAGGGTGTTCGCGACCTTGCCCGCGCCTATCTCGGTCTCGGCTTCGGTGAGGAAGCGCGGAACGTGATCCGTGATTTTGGGTATGAAGGGCGTGATCGAGAGGTCTTGCTGGCAATTGCAGACATCTTTTCCGGTATCCAGCTATCGGCAAAAGAACGCTTCGAGATGGAGGTGTTCTGCAGCGATCGCCCCGAAATTTTCGTCTTTCTGGCAAACGCCAAGGTGGCCGATCTAGAGGCCACGTCGCAGGATGCGCTCACGGATTATCAGCAACTCGCAGAGCACCTTCGCCTCGCCCTCGCGCCCGCGATGATCGCAGCGTTGTTGAAGGATCAGAACGTCGAGTTTGCTTACCTCGTCTTCGAAGACATCAAGCGCCTCAAAGGCGGAAAGACAGAGGATATCGCTTATCTTCGTGATGCGATCGAACTTGGTGAGACTGCAACACTACAGCAGACGGATCGCGGCCGCGAGGCGGCTGCGTTCGGGGCCGCGCTTCTTAGACAACAACAGCCGGCGTCGAAGGCTGAGTTTGACCTATTGGACGCGTACCAGACTGAAAACCGCAACGCACCGCTGGAGGTGGAACTCAAGCAAATCGAGTTGGACTTGTTGCTGCGCAGCAGGGATTATGGAGGGGCGTTTGCGCATTGGGATGCGCGCGTCGACAGCGATGAAGCCGAAGCAATTCTGACCCAGATCATAGGCGACCTCGTTGCCAACGGTGAGGTCGGTGCGCTCTTGGTTTACCTGCCCTATGCAGTTCTGTTGTCAGAGACTGAAAGGCATCCCGACCTTGTGCGCTCCTATCAGAAACGGCTCAGCGAGAGCGGGTTTTCAAATATCACAATCGCGCGGCGCGCTACGACGGAATTCACCGAAGCGGCCCGGGACGCATTTCCTTCGCTTGGCGCCATGGATGACATTGAAATGGTCCTGCCGGATGAGCAATTGGCATCATTGGAAAGCCCTGCGCGAACCGGTGATCCGACGGTCGACGACCTTTTAGATGAGGTGGTGACGGTCCGCGCCTTGGGCGACGCATTGCTCAACGCGAACTAGCGCCGTTTCCGAAATGTTCAGACCTGTCTGACACGCTTCCGCAAGATGCCCAGAACGGGGGAAGCGAGCGTTGAACAGCGCATTGATGTCCAAGATTTTTCAACCGGCGATCATGCTTGCGCTGGCATTGATGGGAATCATCGTGATGATGATCCTGCCAATGCCGTCATATGTACTGGACATTGGCTTGGCCCTGTCATTCGCGCTGGCCATCCTGATATTTTCGGTCGTTCTTTTTATCGAGGAACCGCTGGATTTTTCAGCCTTCCCAACGATCCTTCTTGCGTCGCTCATGCTGCGGTTGTCTCTGAATGTATCCTCAACCAAGCTTATCATTGGTCGGGGGCATGAAGGGACGGACGCGGCAGGAGACGTGATCGAGGGATTCGCGATGTTCGTGATGAGCGGCAGCGTCTTCCTCGGGTTGGTGGTTTTCACGGTGCTGCTGATCGTAAACTTCATGGTCATTACCAAAGGCGCGGCCCGTATGGCCGAAGTTGGTGCGCGCTTTGCACTGGACGGTATGCCGGGGCGTCAGATGGCAATCGACAGTGATATGGCGGCCGGGGCAATCACGCATGACGAGGCGCGCGAAAGACGCAAGAAAGAACAAAGTGAAACGACGTTTTTCGGGTCTCTGGATGGGGCGTCAAAATTTGTCAAAGGCGATGCGATTGCGGGGTTGCTCATCACGTTGCTCAACTTGGTCATGGGGCTTGCGATTGGAACGCTTTTGCATGACATGCCAATCGGTCGTGCATTTGAAACGTATGCGATCCTGACGGTTGGCGATGGGCTGGTCACGCAAATCCCGGCCGTGATCATTTCGATTGCCGCCGCATTGCTTCTTGCCCGTGGCGGGACGTCGGGGCCGACAGATCGTACTTTGGTTCAGCAGATGTCGCGACATCCGCAGGCGTTGGCCACGGTGGCCGGTCTGATGGTGCTGTTTGCGTTGGTTCCCGGCTTACCATTCTTTCCATTTCTGGCAGGAGGGGCCACACTTGCCGGTCTGGCTTGGATTGTATGGAAAAATCCCCCTGACTTAGGTGAAACACCGGAATCGACTACTGGGGACAGCGGCGACCAGCCTCCTGCAGCGCCATCAATGGGCGATATTCTTGATCTTGATGAAATTCACGTTGAGTTCGCGCCGGATCTTATTGCAATGGTTCTTGACCAGGCCACCGGGCTCGACATGCGCATTGCGAATATGCGCCGATACCTGGCGGCAACTTATGGTCTGATCCTGCCGGAGATTCGCCTGACCGATGATGCCGCTTTGCCCAGTTCAACCTACCGAATTCGAATACAAGGGGTGGAGCAAGCACGCGATAAGCTGATGCAGGACCATTTCCTTGCTATTTCCCCCCCGGATCGGTCCGCGCTGCCACCGGGTGTGGATGTACAGGAACCCGTCTATGGGGCCGAGGCGCGCTGGATTACGCGCACTGATGCTGAGAGTGCGGCGCTTGCCAATGTCACGATGGCCTCTGCCACGGAGGTGTTGTCCACGCATCTGATGGAGGTCATCAAGCAGAACTTTGGTCGGCTGTTCGGGCTCAAGTCGCTGCGCCGCATCCTTGATGAAATGACAAACGTAAGCGACCCAGACCGGGCTGAGGCAAACCGGCGGCTTATCGATGAGTACATCCCAGAAAAAGTACCGACAGATCTGCTAATGGCGGTTCTGCGCTCTCTCCTCGATGAACGCGTATCGATCCGAAACCTGCCGCTCATACTCGAGGCGATTGCCGAAGCGCGCCCCATGAGTTCCGCCCATGACCACGTTGCAGAACACGTCCGCCAACGTCTGGGCTTTCAGATCATTGGCGATCTCAGGCGCGAAGATGGAACTGTGCCGCTCGTTCAAATGGATGACACCTGGGATGCGACGTTTTCGAAGTACGAGATCGCCACGGAAACAGGTGTTCCGTCGATTGGCTTGCCGCCCGAAGAGTTCAATCGGCTTTTGGCGGAAACAAACCAGAAACTCGGTGCGTTGAGTGAAGCTGGCCATTTTCCGGCCGTCGTTGCACCGGCAAGGCGCCGGAAATACCTACGGACAGTTTTTGATGCGCGCGGTGTTAGAAACCCCGTGGTGTCTTACGAAGAAGTCGGAAGCGAGGGTGGCATCGCGCTTTTGGGGTCGATCGGTGCATGACGCTTCCTGAAGCACTTCTGGGCAACGTGCCCTCCGTTATTTGGCAGGCTTTCTGGGTTTTTCTACGCGTCGGCGGGGCCTTTGCCGTACTTCCTGCTTTTGGCGAGCGCAGTGTTCCCCTTCGCGTTCGGCTTGTTCTGGCGTTAGCTTTCACGGCAGTCATCGCTCCGGCGATTAGCGCACCAGCCGACCCGCCCGGAACGCTTGGTATCGGTTCAGAGCTTGCCATCGGAGTCGCCCTGGGAATGGCAATTCGCCTGTTCGTGATGGCCCTTCAGACGGCGGTGTGATCGCGGCGCAATCAACGTCTTTGGCGCAGCTTTTTGCGAGCGGAAACGCTGATCCTCAGCCCGCGATTTCACATTTTCTCGTATCGGCTGGATTGGCTTTGGCCGTCATGCTTGGTCTTCATGTCCAGGTCGCTCACTACTTTATCGTGTCCTACGACATGTTGCCGATCGGCGCGGCCTTGCAATCGAGCACTTTCACCGGATGGGCGGTTGACCGGATTGCCCATGCCTTTGGTCTAAGCTTTTCTCTGGCTGCGCCCTTCGCCATTGTCGGGCTCGTCTATAATCTGGCTTTGGGCGCAATCAACAAGGCGATGCCGCAGCTCATGGTGGCCTTTGTCGGTGCCCCCGCCATCAGTGGCGCGGCGCTTGCCCTGCTCGCGCTGAGTGCCCCGTTTGTTCTGGGCCTATGGCATGCGCAACTTGAAGCGTTCTTGGCGAACCCGGTGGGGATGCCGTGAGCGATATGGAAGACAACAGCGAAAAGCCCCATGAGGCTACGCAAAAACGGCTGGAAGACGCGCGTCGGAGAGGTGAGATTGCGATGTCCAGCGATCTCACGTCCTCTGTTGCGTTTTTCGGTCTTTTGGGGGTTGCCGCGTCGTTTGGCCCGTCGCTGGTCGAGCGTATTGGAGAGGTCCTTTCGACGCTCGTTGTCGAAGCCGGGCGCGCTGGCCCTGAAGGTCAGGCGACACCGTGGCCAATGGCAAGGATCGTTTCGGTCTTAAGCCCTTGGTTTTTGGTCCCTGTGCTTGGGGCAATACTGGCGTTAACGGGTCAACAAGCGTTCGTCTTTGCTGCGGAAAAGCTCTCCTTTAAGGGGTCGCGGATCTCACCCGTTTCTAATGCAAAGCAAAAATTCGGCCGCCACGGACTGTTTGAATTTTCAAAAGCCGCCATCAAGCTGTTGGTGTTCTCCACGGTTTTGTTTTTCTATATCCTCGCCAATCTGGAGAGTTTGCTCACTTCAGCATCTTTGGAACCCGCACTTGCTGCGACCGCGATGTTCAGCGCTGCGATCGAATTTCTTGCGGTGGTCTGCGTACTCCTGCTTGGGGTGGGAGCGCTGGATTATCTATGGCAACGGGCCGAACATCTTCGCAAGAACCGGATGTCGCGCAAAGAAGTTACCGACGAAGCCAAAGAGCAAGAAGGTGACCCGCATTTAAAAGCAGAGCGCAGGGCACGGGCGCAACAAGTCTCGCAATCCACCATGATGAAGGATGTCGAAACGGCGAGCGTTATCGTGGTGAACCCGACGCATTATGCTGTGGCGCTGCGGTGGGACCCAAGCGCGGGCGGCGCGCCAGTCTGCGTTGGAAAGGGTGTTGATCAGATCGCGGCACACATCCGCGAGATTGCATCTGAATTTGGGGTGCCAATTCATCGCGATCCACCGACCGCGCGGGCGCTATTTTCTTCGGTCGCCATCGGAGAGGAAGTGCAACCTGAGCTTTACAAGCCCGTCGCCGCAGCGATCAAGTTCGCGGACAAGATGCGTGCAAAAGTGCGGCGTGCGCGCTGATGGACGATTCCCGACTGAGATCAATCGCGCGACTGGCCAACGCCAAAGCATCGATTGACGAAGCCCGTCTTCGAACATCGCAGGCGCAGGTAGATCAAATCAAAGAAGCGCTAATGCGTTTAGAGACCACGGCGAAATCTCAGGCCGCCGCATGGCACAAAGGGCAAATCCTCGCTTCCCCAGGTTGGTCGGCCTGGCTGTTGGGCGAGAAGAGACGACTGAACGCGCAACTACTCGGCGCGCTGGGCGAGCGTGATGAGATCCGGCGCGCAGCCAGGCGATCTGTAGGGCGCCGCATTGCCCTGACATCTCTAAGCGAAGATGACGGTGAGAAGCGGATCTAAGGGTCAGACTTCCTGACGAACGATATCTACGATCAGCACGCTTTTCACGGTTGAGCCCAAAAGCTCCTTAGCGCCATGATACAAGGCCTCTCGGAGCACGCGCATGTTCCGCGCATGTGTAAAGGCTCCGTCGAACCCACCCGCATAGGCGTGATCAAACAGGATCTGAAGAAACGCGTCCCGGAGCAGCGGTTCACGTTGAAACACGCTTTCGGTAGCATCAGGCGGGACTTCCAATGACAGTGATAGGACAACCATGGAGGACACCCGATCTTCTTGGATTACCGGCACGATGAACTGATTGTTCATCCGGACAAAGGCGGAGTCGGAGCTTTCCGCCTCTTCGTCTTCGGTTTCGGTGGGCGCAGGCTCACAATCCTCATCTTCGACAGAGCAGGTCATCTCATCGGGTGGCGCCAAAAAGGATGCTGCAAAATAGCCGCCTGCAAGGCCAACGATCAGCAGTATGGCGGGGATCAGAAGGCGCAACATCAGAACGGCAACAGGATGTCGGCGACTTGTTGACCATAGCGGGGCTGCTGGACATCCGTGATTTGGCCACGACCGCCGTATGAGATACGGGCGGAGGCGATCTTGTCATAAGTAACTTCGTTCTGGCGCGAAATGTCCTCCGGTCGGACATACCCTGTGATTAGCAATTCGCGGAGTTCAAAGTTGACGCGTACTTCCTGGCTGCCCTGAATGCGCAGTACGCCGTTTGGGAATTCGTCGATGACTGTTGCGGCCACCCGCAACTCAAGCTTTTCGTTGCGCCGTACGGAACCGTCACCACTGGATGACGATGACGAGCTTATATCGGCAGCCGTCGATAGCGATGCCCCCTCCGGCAATTGTGGATTGATGCGTTGCGGGATCCCGACCAATTGATTGATTGACAGGTTTTCATCGCCTGAGCGACCTCGCGAACTGCTGTTTGAGATTTCCGCCTCGTCATCGATTTCGATAACGACGGTCATGATGTCCCCACGCCGTGTCGCGCGACGGTCCCCCAGAAGCGAACCGCGTGAGCCACTCCACAACGATGCGCTGTCCGCGCGCCTTTGCACGTCGAGATCCGAGGGGAGCCCTGGGCTGAGCATGGCGCGCGCTTCGACTGTGTCGTCGATTTGCGTGAACCCTGGAGCCGATCCAACGTCGGCCAGGCGAGAGCACCCTGCCGCCGCCAGACAGATCAATGCGATCGCAAATACGTGAAATCTCATCTCAATACTGCTCCTACTCATTACCAACCAGAACGCGGCCGCTTTCCGTGACTTGACCCGTCACCGTGGATTTTGAGCCGACATTCAGCGCGCGAACGAACTCTCCCGCACCGGCACGGCCCAGCGAGCGGCCCAAGGTTTCGATCTCTAACCCGTTTTTGCGAAACACGAGCGTGACGAGATCGTTTCGATTAATCAGCGCAGGTGGGCCAATATCGCCCGGCCGAATTGGACGACCGGGATAAAGAGCCACGCGTGCCTCCAAACCGACCACTTGAGCGAGCGATGAAAAGGCGCCTGCCACGTCCTCCTCGCCCAAGACGATGTCCGCTGCGGTGATGATCGCCTCGGGTCGCACCATTTTGGTGGTCGTCACAAAGTCGGCTTTGGCCTGTGACGGAGCGGCGAGAACCGCAATCGCTATGGCAAGGCGGGTGATCATCGGATTTGCGTCGTTGCTGACAACATCTGATCGGCGGCTGTAAGAACCTTGGCGTTCAACTCGTATCCGCGTTGTGCTTCGATTAGACCGGTCACTTCGCGCACAGCGTCTACCGAGCTATTTTCGAGAAAGCCCTGCCGCACGGTTCCCAGACCGTTTGTGCCGGGCTCGCTCACCAGGGGCGGCCCGGATGCGTCCGTTTCAAGAAAGAGGTTTGACCCGCGGGCCTCAAGCCCTTTGGCATTGGAAAAGTCGACCAGTGAGAATTGACCCAGCAACGCCGCTTCAACCTGATCATCGAAATAGGCAAAAACCTCGCCCGAGGCGTTGATTGAAATGGAACGTGCGTCGTCCGGGATGGTGATGTCGGGGACCACAGGGAAGCCGTCAGATGTCACGATCTGCCCATCCGCGGACCGCTTCAACGCGCCGTCTCGGGTGTAGGCGGCGATACCAGAGGGCAGCTCAACCTCAAGATACCCTTCGCCTTCGATTGCGAGATCAAGATCACCGCCGGTCTCGGCGATTGACCCCTGCTGAAGTTCTACAGTGACCGAAGCCGGCCGGACGCCAAGGCCAAGCTGAACCCCTGTTGGCAGTACGGTGCCGTCCGAGGCATTCAGCGTCCCTGCCCGAGTGACCTGCTGATAGTGTAAATCGGCAAACTCTGCCCGGCGCGCATTATAGCCGGTCGTGTTCATGTTCGCGAGGTTGTTCGAGATAACCTCGACCCGCATCTGCTGGGCGGACATACCCGTGGCCGCGATGGACAATGCACGCATGACTTAAACCTCCATTACCGTTCGAAGACACGCATAAAGCTGCGAATGCGATCGTCTTCCCGGTCAAGGAACCCTTGACCAAGCTCATAAGCTCTTTGCACCGCAATCATGCGGGCAACCTCGATAACCGGGGCCACGTTCGAGCCTTCCAAATGCCCCTGAAGCACGCGGGTATCCTCGGCGGGGACAAGATCACCGGTGACGTTGAAACGAACGCCCTCCGCGCGTTCCAGTGACGCGCCCTCCTCCGGGATCCAGAGACCGATCTGTGCCAATGGGCCTTGCGCCGTGGACAGGGTTCCATCCGCGGCAAGGCTGACACCCGTCGCGTCCGGTGGCACAAAAACCGGTGCACCGCCATTGTCGAGGAGTTGCGCGCCATCGGCCGCGACCAGAATTCCGTCTGAACCCGGCATGAACTGCCCGGCACGCGTTAACCGTTCCTCGCCACCGTCATTGACGAGAAAATACCCGTCACCCTCGATCGCGAAATCAAAGGTTCCACCGGTGGCGGTCAAGACGCCCTGTTTGCCGCTGAAAACCGATGCGCCCGCGCGGGCCATTGAAATGGACGAAACGTCACCGCCGACTTCTTGCACGAACTCGCTAAACACTGTGCCTTCGCGGCGAAATCCTGTTGAGGACATATTGGCGAGGTTGTTGGCAATCTGGCCCATTTCCCGCAGCAGACCCGCTTGGCGGGTCAGGGTGACATATGCACTTGCATCCATTGGTCAGATCCCCGCGATCAGCGGTGCAATTTCTGACCGCATGAACGTCACCAGGGCGGCGGACATGAAGCTCATGCTGGCCCAGAATACGAGGATCATCGCGCCTAGCTTTGGGACAAAGGTGAGCGTCATTTCCTGGATCGAAGTAAGCGCCTGAAACAGCCCAATGACGACGCCAGTCACCAAGGCCGCACCCAGCAGGGGCATTGAGATGCTAACCGCCAACCAAAGCCCCTGGCGCATTACGTCGAAGAAGTCGTTCTCAGTCATATCACACCGGCATCCGCAAGATTTCCTGATAGGCTTCGACAACCCGGTCGCGGACTGTCACTGCCGTCTCAACCGCCAACTGGGTCTCGGCCAATGCTTGAACCAGGGCATGCGGGTCGGCCTTGCCCAACGCCGCGCTTTGGGCGGTGTCCTCGGCCCTGGCCACCATCTTGGAAAAATCGGCCAGTGCACCTGTTGCGGCGCTTTGCGCATCCGCTGCTGGCTGCGTTTTGCGCTGCGCCAGATAGCTTTGCGAGGCGAGAAGTGAACGAACATCCATTCAAACGTTCCTTTACCTGCGAATAATGTCGAGGAGGCGCTGCGTCATCTGCCGGGCCTGATCAAAGAGTCTGAGATTGGCGTCGTAGCTGCGCTGCGCTTCGCGTGCGTCTGCAATCTCGGTGATTAGATTGACGTTTGAACCGTCGTAATACCCGTCGGCATTGGCAAGAGGGTGGCCGGGGTCGTGAATGCGCTCAAGCGCGGTATTGGACAACCGGACCGGCCCAGCTTCAATCCGAGCGCTATCAGATGCGCCTAGCACCCGTTCAAACGCCGTCGTTTTGCGGCGGTATCCGGGTGTATCCGCATTGGCGATATTTTCTGACACCAACCGAAGGCGCTCAGCTTGCGCAGCCATGGCAGAGGCGGAGACTGAGGAAGCTGTTTCAAAAGACGACGCCATGATCACCGCCCCCTGCCAAGAGAGCTACGAACGATGTTCAGGGTGCTTTGATAGATCGTCAACGCCAGGTCATGCTCGCGTTTGGCTTGCGCCGATCGAACAAGTTCCGTCTCTAGTGTGACGGTGTTTCCGTTTGGATCCGCCTGCGTATCGAGCTCAAACGAGCGCGCTGCCGGTCCCTGCGATGTCGTTGAGATGTGGTCGGCGCGCGTGCTGCGCAACTGGAAATCGCGGTCGACGGCAAAAACCTCAGCAAAATTGGGAAGACCGCGCGCCTTATAGCCCGGGGTATCCGAGTTTGCGACGTTGCGCGCCGTCACTGCGTGGCGGTCAATGGCTAGGTCAGCCAACTGTCCCGCGGTTTTCAAAAGCGCCAGTTTCTCCAGCATCGGGGCTTCTCCCTCGAATGGTTACACCGACGATTAACCCCGATTCGTTTAGAAAGCGTTTTAACGGGCAAGGAGATCGCTTTTGGCGCATGCAACTCTCGACAACGTCATAGCAGAATTGGAAGTGCGGCCGCGCGCGCGCCGGGTGGGACGTATCGTGTCAATACAGGGCTCATGCCTTGAGGTCGGTGGACTGTCGTCGAGTGTTGGCCTTGGCCATTTGCTGTCACCGACCGGGTCACGTGATCATGTGGCAGAGGTGATTTCTGTCGATGAAAACAGCGTTCTGGCTTTGGCGGGTTTTTCGACGGCCACGGTGAAATTAGGTGACCCTATATTGCAACTTGGTGCGGCTGAACTGGCACCAGACGAAAGCTGGATTGGGCGCATCATTGACCCGCTTGGTCGTCCGCTCGATGGTCGCCCGCTTCTGCGCGGCAAGGTTGGGTGGCCACTAATGTCGCGCCCGCCCGCGGTCTCTGGTCGCCGCGGTTTGGGGCATCAGCTTGAAACAGGGTTGCGATCGCTTAACACCGTCCTGCCGCTTGTCCGAGGACAGCGAATTGGGCTCTTTGCGGGGCCGGGCGTGGGGAAATCCACGATGATCGGACGTCTCGCACAGGATGTTGCGGCTGATGTGGTTGTGATTGCGATGTGTGGCGAGCGCGGGCGCGAAGTGACAGAATTCACGCGACGCGTCCTCGGGCCGGCAGGATTGGCAAAGTCTGTGATGGTCGTCGCGACCTCAGATGAGCCTTCGATGATGCGAAAACTGTGCGGGTTTTCGGCGATGTCGGTGGCTGAGTATTTCCGCAGTTTGGGGCTTCACGTGCTTTTGCTGTTCGATAGCGTGACCCGGTTTGCGGATGCTCATCGCGAAGTTGCGCTTTCGGCGGGTGAGGCGATGGGCGTGGGGGGATATCCGGCCTCGATGGTCAGCCTCATTCCAACACTATGCGAACGCGCAGGTCCCGGGTGCGAGGGCGAGGGCGATATCACGGCTGTCTTTTCCGTTTTGGTTGCGGGCGGTGATATTGAAAACCCGGTCGCTGATACACTTCGGGGTGTGCTGGATGGGCACATAGTGCTGAGCCGAAAGATCGCCGAGCGCGGGCGCTTCCCCTCCATTGATGTGCTTAGATCGGTATCGCGTGCACTGCCCCATGCCGCCTCGGATGATGAAAATGCGTTGATTGCAAACGCGCGCGAGGTTCTGACGATTTTTGAGGATCTTGAGCCGATGGTGCGCGCCGGTCTGTATGAACCGGGTCAGGACGCGTCTGCGGATTATGCGTTGTCGGTTTTGGAGCAGGCTTGACGCCTTCATCGGTGAAAGTGAGCCCGAAGATGTGGCATCCAGCTATGATGCGCTGCGCACTGTGCTTGCTGGTGAGAGACCGCTTGGCGGCGGGCCTGCAAGCAACCTTGGTTAAATCAAGCGTGGCACCCCTTGTGAGGCTTGAAGCAATGTGAGTGCGCCCGCACCAGGCACCAGCGGATTGATTTGCTGCTGTGTCGTACTGGTCACGAGGAACCGGTCGCGCAGCTCCTCGATCTGTTCCGGTGCGGAAAATTCGCGCACACTTTCGACGCCAAATGTGGCGGCAGCCCGTTCCCGAAAGATGGTGAGCTGTCGGTCGATGTCTAATGTTCCCACGCTTACCGGAATGCGCAAAGCCGCCTCAAAAACCTTTCGTAGCGGTGGGGTTGCCATGATGGTGAACCACATTCCGTCATCGGATAGATCCCGCCCGGTAACCGTGGCCAGCTCGCGTTCTAATCCCAAGGCCAGGCGCATGTCTGGGTCGGTTTGGCCAACTGCGGCTTCAAAGCCGCGCGTTTGAAAAAGTTCCGTAATCCTTTGTCCGAAATCACTCAGCTGAGTGGAAGGTGGCGTGAGATCGAAGTTAAACGCCTTGGAAAGTTCGAGGTAGCGTTTGTCAGAGAGGCGATTGGCGAGCGAGTCTGGTGCAATCGTGCCTTCTTCAAGGACCTTCCGTATGAAGAACGTGTTGTTGATGTCGTCTTCTAGACCGAACGCAGTCAATGCCACGGATAGGAGCCGCCGGTCTGACGTGAGGTCTTCTGCGGTCTGAACGCCGGCTATATTCTCAGTGAAGTACGCGACTTCGCGACTGATTGGGCTGGAATTCTCAAACGCGGCTTCTTGCGCAACACGCGTACGCTGAAGGAATGACCAACCGATGAGCCCGCCGCCAGAGACAATCGGTTGGAAGGTCATTGGACCTGCCGCGCCAGCAACCTGCTTTCACGTGGCAGCAACCGGCGAAGGGCCTTTAGAGCTTGGTATGTCTTGCCATCCATCATGGCCTGGGTGGCCTCGTCGAGACAATCACGGCTGTCGCTGTCGCGCAGAGCTTGGCTTAGCTGTTCGATCCCGCTCAAAATCTGCGAATGCGCATCTTCGGGGTCTGCGTCACCAGACAGCGCAAGTTGGGCGACATAGCACACGCGTTTGACGGGCGTGTTCACTTCGGACGGGTGCAAAGCGTCCTTGAGGCGGAGAATATGCGCGTTTGGTGACATGATCGCGAGGCGACTGCGACGATCCCCGTTCTCAATCACGGCGCCGTTGATGAGTACGCGTTCCTTAGGGGCGAGTTTCAAGACCAAACCGCTCATGCTGGCACCCCATCGCCGCGCAATCCCCGCAGGATGGCGCCATTCAATTCGATCAGAACATCCGCGCTTGCCTCTTTCTTGAGGACCCGTCGCGTATGATGCTGCGTAAATTCTGCCAGATAGAAGATCTGAGCGCGCAGTTGCGCGGGCAGGTCATTGTCGTCCTCCGCGACATCGGTCGCAAACAGGGTCCAAAGTCGACGGTTGTCTGCGAGCGCGGCGGCGAGCTCGGGGAAATTTGACGTTTTGGCGGCGGATTGGATGCGCCCGGTTATGCGGGCAAGCACATCGTGTTCGACCGAGCGTGGGGTTCGCAGAGGCGCAGTAGCCGCGGCGCCATAAGCGGAAGTGGCGAGTTGAGTGGCATTCACTTTGGGGGGTGTCCGATTGCAACAGAGGGAAGGGGTCGGGACCCGTCCGGGTCCCGACGATCATATTACCGGAAGAGCGACAGGATCGACTGCGGCGCCTGATTGGCGATCGACAGCGACTGAATGCCCAGCTGCTGCTGCACCTGCAAGGCCTGCAGTCTTGCAGAAGCCTCTTCCATGTCCGCATCGACAAGTGTCCGATCCCGGACTTGAGACTATCAGTCAGTTTTCCGACGAAGTCCGCCTGAAGTTCAATCCGACCCTGGACGGAGCCGAACGACGCCGCAGCGTCAATGGAAGAATCAATGAACGTATCGATGTTGCTCAGCGCGGCTTCGGCCCCTGCATCCGTTGTGACGTCGATACCATCCAACCCAAACAAGCCACCAGAAGCCGTGCCCTCAGCGTTGCCAATGGCGGTCAGCGTTTGTGAGGTCGTGCTGTCATTGTCGATCTTCAGGATCGACTCTCCGCTGGCACCCGTGTCGACCTGAGTCGTGATGCCATCGATACCGGCTGCATCCACTGCGGCCTTGAGGCCCTTGGCGACGTCATCGAACGTTTCGTTCTTGCCCGCGATATAGGTGAATGTCTCGCCAGCGAAGCCAACACGATAGCCATCGCCTTCGTTCACGGCGGCAGACGTGC
>Ga0064014_10198_pt1 | contig 19115 bp, 19 predicted proteins | sample CrowatWCoCulture_2_FD_61584 | JGI IMG/M metagenome (GOLD analysis project Ga0064014, IMG submission 61584) | Marine cyanobacteria communities from the University of California, Santa Cruz, USA, analyzing cyanobacterial DNA methylation -... | ecosystem: Host-associated > Microbial > Bacteria >...
CGCGCCGGATAGCTGAGGGTCATGAAGATCCTGCGCGATTACAGCTTTGCCGAAGACGCCGACCGGGGTGCCTCTGTCGCCATCGGCAACTTTGACGGTGTCCATCTTGGCCATCAGGCGGTGCTGGATATCGCGCGCAAGGCGCCGAGGCGCGCGGGTGTCAGTTCGGTGTCCTCACGTTTGAGCCGCACCCCCGCGAAGTGTTTCAACCCGACGCCCCACCGTTCCGCCTGATGAATTCCGAGGCGCGCGCGAACCGTCTCGACCGGCTGGGCGTCGACATCCTGTACGAGCTTGGCTTCACGCCGCGCTCTCATCGCTCACCGCCGAAGGCTTTGCGCGAGACGTCTTGCATGAGGGGCTGGGACTGAGCCACGTGGTCGTTGGTCGAGATTTCCAGTTCGGCAAAGGGCGCAGCGGGACCGCCACCGATCTTGAGGTTTTTGGGGCCAACATGGGGTTTGATGTGACGATCGCTGATCTTCTTGAAACCGGGGGTGTCGAAGTATCGTCGACCCGCATTCGTGCAGCGCTGTCCGAAGGGCGCCCTGCCGACGCAGCGACCATGCTGGGGCACTGGCACCGGATCGAAGGCGAGGTTATCCGCGGTGATCAGCGCGGGCGGCTCTTGGGGTACCCGACAACCAACATGTCCATCGCCGGGCTGCATCCGCCAAAGTTCGGCGTTTATGCGGTAATTGCGGACGTTCTGACCGGGCCGCATGCCGGCAGTTATCACGCCGTGGCCAGCATCGGCGTTCGTCCGATGTTTGGCGAAAACCTCCCCAATCTTGAGACGTTCTTGTTCGATTTCTCGGGCGACCTCTACGGCGAGCACCTGTCGATTGCGCTGGTGGAGTTCCTGCGACCTGAAATGAAGTTCGACGGTGTGGACGCGCTCGTCGCGCAAATGGACCGCGACAGCGATCAGGCGCGCGCAATTCTTGCGGCCCTGGAGGAATGAGCGACCCGATCAACCGTGAGGGCCTGCGCGACCGGTACTGGGAGCGTGTCCCGCTTCAGAACATGACCCCGCGTGAGTGGGAGGCGCTGTGCGACGGCTGCGGCAAGTGCTGCCTCAACAAGCTTGAGGATGCCGATACCGGAGAGGTCGCCTTTACCCGCGTCGCCTGTCGCCTGCTCGACGGCGAAAGCTGCCGCTGCGGGAATTATGACATCCGCAAAACCTTGTCCCGGAATGTGTCGTTCTAGCACCCGCTACGCTCAAGAAATCCGCCTACTGGCTGCCGTCGACCTGCGCCTATAGGCTCTTGCACGAGGGGCAGCCCTTGCGCGACTGGCACCCGCTGATTTCCGGCACGCCTGAGAGCGTCCATGACGAGGGGATTTCGGTGCGCGGCTGGACCGTACCCGAATTCGAAGTCGACGAAGACGACTGGGAAGATCACATCATCGAGGAAGTCCCCTGATGCATTTCGCCTCTGACAATACTGGCCCCGTCCACCCCCGCGTGCTGGAGGCTCTGACGAAGGCCAATGCGGGCTATGCCCTGCCCTATGGGGCCGAGGATCTGTCGACCCATGTGCGCGACCGTATTCGTGAGATTTTCGAAGCGCCCGACGCGGCGGTCTATCTGGTCGCCACGGGGTCAGCGGCGAACTCGATTCTGCTCGCCACGCTCATCCAACCCTATCAGACGGTCTTTTGCGGCCCGCTGGCCCATATCCACACCGATGAATGCGGCGCGCCGGAGTTCTTTACGGGTGGCTCAAAGCTGACCCTGACACCGGATAGCGACGACAAGATCAACGTTGAGGCTTTGGCCGCACAAGTGGCTGAGCTTGACATCGGTGACGAGCACTTCGTTCAACCCGGAGCGGTATCGATCACGCAGCTCACCGAGCGCGGCACGGCCTATTCCCTGGACGAGATCGGGGCGATCTCGGACGTGGCCAAGCGCCACAAGATGCCCCTGCATCTGGACGGCGCACGGTTCTCGAACGCAATCGCATCGCTTGGATGCAGCGCGGCCGAGATGACGTGGAAAGCGGGTGTCGACGCCGTGACCTTTGGCGGGACCAAGAACGGGCTGATGGGGGTTGAGGCGGCGATCCTCTTTGACCCCTCAAAAGCGTGGGAGTTCGAGTTGCGCCGCAAGCGCGCCGGGCACCTGTTTTCCAAGCACCGGTTCCTCTCGGCGCAGATGGCGGCCTATCTGGACGATGACCTGTGGCACGCCATGGCCACCTCGGCCAACACCGCCTGCGCCGAACTGGTGCGCGGCCTTAAGCAGATGCCGGAGGTCGAGTTTCCCTATGAACCGGCGGGCAACATGATCTTCTGCAGCTTCCCCCGCCGCATGCACCGCGCGCTAAAGGCCGAAGGCGCGCAATACGGCGTCTGGGGATCGCTCGACGGGGACGATGATGAAGCGGTGATGTGCCGTCTGGTCGTCGACTGGTCGGCTGATCCTGCCAACACAGCCCGGTTTCTTGAGGTCATGCGCGCGGCCTGAGACAATTCGGCTGTTGAACTGCATTCAATCAAAGGTAGAGTAGGCCCCGTGGCTCGCAAAACCCGGGAACGCCATCGTGTCATATGAAGATTGGGGTCGGTTCGATCGCTCGGCACGGCGTGACTATCTGCTGACAAATACGGATACCGTCGTCTCAGACTATGCGTGGACCGGTGGGACCGTCTCTTATGCTTTTTTGACTGAGCCGGGTGACTGGTACGACTCAGGTCGGGTGCCGGACGGACAGGACCTCGACTTTGCGCCATTCACCGAACTTCAGAAAAACTATGTCCGCTCATTCTTTGAGTTCGTGTCGAGTTTTACCAACCTTGAGTTTTCTGAGACCAGTGCAGCCTCTGCCGATATCGGGCTTGGTCGCCATGCGATGGACGTCGCTGGATACGCCTATTATCCAAATGAGACCAACGGGTCGGGTGTTTTCATAGATCGCCAGTATGACGCTTCCGATCAGGATCTTGGGGATTTTTGGGCCTTCTTGCTGACGCATGAGATCGGGCACGCGCTGGGGCTAAACCACCCGCGCGCCTACAATAACGAGCATCGTGGTTCCTTGCTTGAACTGCCCGCCGAGGACGATTCCGGCATCATCACCGCTATGACCTATAACGACTGGTACGTTACGGATCCGGACAACAATGGCGGGTATCCTTGGGGACTTCGCCCGCTTGATATCGCTGGGTTACAAGAGATCTATGGCGCGCGAACGAGCACCGGCGCAACGACCTACATGCTGGACGAGACACCCGGCGTGCTAACGTCTCGCGATGGCGAGATCTGGACGATCCCGGTGGATTTGCCCTTTGTGCTGCCCCTGGCAGAGGGTGGGTTCAATACGATCGACCTGTCTCAACTCACGCCCGGCACCGATGACCGCCCGAACACCTTTGTCTTCGACGAGGCTTGGATGCTGGGGAGGGCAACGTGGTCGAGGTCTACAACAACGCTACCGGCCTGTGGGAAGGGCTTGACTCACCTTACTACCTCTTTCAGCTCGAATTGCTGGCCACAGGTGCACCTTTGGACAAATTGATTGGCGGCGAGGGCGTCGAAAGGGTCTTCGGAGGCGAAAGCGCCATGATCGTAGAGGCCGGTGGCGGGAATGACTCACTTTTCGGTGGTGCTCTGGGCGATCACTTGGACGGAGGCCCGGGTCCGATTTTATTACGTTTGGTTCCGGACCAGACACCGCGATTGGCGGGACTGGTGACGACCGGCTGGCGCTTGATTTGGGCTATCGAGACAACGTTGTAACCGTCGAGGGCAATGAAGGATGGGACGAGGTCGTTGAGGACCATGACTTTCAGTTCGACACCTTTGGCGGCGACGTGGTTTTTGCAAATCTGGCAACCGGAACAAGACAATCCGGCGAAGGAACTGAGCTCAGCATGTCGTCCGTCGAAGCCTACTACTTGCACGGCGACAAACGCGCAAACCTCGTAGGATCGGACGGCGACAATAAGCTTTCGGGCGGTCGACTCGACGATACTCTCATGGGCGGACTGGGCGGAGACACCATGTCTGGTGGAATGGGTTCGGATTCAATTCTGGGCTATGTCGGCAACGATCTGTTGCTAGGCGATAACGATATCTACAGGGGCAACTTCGAGATCCCCGACTATTTCGACGAGCCGCTCGACGCTTTTGACTTCATCTGACACAGGGCTCTACAGCCCTACCTCGCGCTTTGCGCACATAACGTCGCTCTCCGCAAATATCAGTGCGTATTCGCACATAATTTCTTGCGATTTCAGGGGATTGGCCTGACGCACACTGCGGCGCATGATCTCCCCAGTTTCAGCCAAGGGATTCCTGAGCCATGCATAAAACCGCCGTCGCCACTCTCGCCGATCTTCCCGACCGTGATCCGCAATACGCCCTTGTGGGCGAGGTGGATCTGGTCGTCGTCCGATTTGACGAAGATGTCTCTGTTTTCTATGGCCGCTGCCTGCATCGCGGGGCGTTGATGGCCGACGGGTTTGTGCGCGGTGACAACCTGATGTGTGGCGTGCATTTCTGGGACTATCGTTTGGATACGGGCGTGTCGGAATATGCCAATGAAGAAAAGCTGCCCAAGTTCACCAGTTGGATCGAGGACGGGCAGGTCTGGGTGGATGCCGATGAGATCAATGCCTGGGCTGCCGACAATCCCCAGCCGTTCAACCGCGATGCCTATCTCGGGCTTTACGCCGACACGTCGCACGGCACGGCAGAAGAGCCGAACAATGCGCTTATCCAGCAATATGCCCGCGACGGGCTGACCAAGACCGGGCATCACGGCAAGGTCGACAGCATGGGCGTGCCGCGCGATCAGTTGCCCAAGTGGGATGATCTGCAACTGATCACCGCGCAGCAAACCGCAGCGATGCTGGAAGAAACCAACGCGGCGATCCAGACGCTCGACTCCGAAGCACGTAGCCTGAATTCCGAAGTTGGCGCGTTCCGGATTACCGGGGCACAGCACGCAGATCGCAACGCAGCGTAAGGGGCCAACGCTCGGGAAAGTTGGTTCACTTCACGCTTCGGGCGCGAGAGCTGGGCCGGGCCGCGTTATCTTGGCGCTCGTAGCAATGCCATGTCGATGGGTTCACCTATCAAGGACATCGTGGCCTCCGTCGCGCGGGAAGGCGGGGCCGGCGGCCCCCGCTGCGCCACGCAACAGATTGCCGCCGTCCGATTTTGACCGGGGTCAGGTCAGGTTCTGTTTGACCGGATTTTGTCGATCAGGCTGTCCGGCATGATCGACTTTGCCACACGCTTGCCAAATCCGCCCTGCGCACGGGCCGCGGCCATCTGCTCGATTTCGAAGTCTTCCCATTCGAGCCGACTTTTTGACGGGTCCTCTGTGTACCACAAGTTTCCGTAGAGCTGTGTCCGCTGTGTCTTGAGGTGATCGTAGGACGCGCGCACCGCGTGCATCGTGTCATCAGCCGGAGAAAACAACACGATGGTGTTGTTTTTGCGCTGCTGGAAATGGCTTTCGCACCATTCCCATGGCACCCAGCACCGGTCCACCGATGGATGACCTTCCCAGAACGATTGAACGAACTGGCGCTCTGGCTTGAACGTCAGATAATGCGTGTGGTGATCCGATACTTCGGATTCATCGTTGGGATTGATATTCACCATAAAGGTGGCCGCTTTCTTGCGGATATCCGGGTGCGGGCTGATTTCGTACCCGTCGAGGTATTTTTGAATACCGCCATCAAAGCTGCATTCGGCAAATGGCACGCCCATCTTCTCAGCGACCGCCCGGTTGAACTCATCACTTTCTAGAAAGTCGTTAAGATCCTGCAGGATTTCGGACCGGATCTGCAAAAGCCGAAGGACCACCCCAAAGCCTTCGGTTGCTGTGTGAACGCTGCGCTTGGCGTCGTTTTCGTGCCAATCAATATACTTGGCCTCGTCCGTGATCGCGCCGGGAAATTCGATGGCCTCGTACCCGCGCTCCTTGAGAAGTGAAAACAGATCAGAGTCCGAGGATGCCGGCGGCGACGCAATTTCCGGACAGGCAATAATCGCCTCGAAATGCTCGGGTTGTAGAAAATCTTCAATGTAAACGTGTTTAAACGGGTACTCGGCAAATTCACTGTTCCGCAGGGGCCGCTATCGGGCGGCACGGCACCAAAAACCCACGAATCCAATTTTCAGCGTCAGGATATCTTATGGCGTCTTTCAGGTCCATAAACGTGACCGGAACCGCGCGGGCAAGAGGATGGTAAAAGAGCGCCCCAAGGCCGGGCATCGTTCCTTATTCATACGTGACGTGAATGTCCCACCAGCCGTCAATAGGCCCCTGCCCCGGCGGGCGCACGTCCGTGAGGTAAAACGCAAACGCCTCTTCCGGGCCAAGCCATTCGCCGTCCGGCAAATCAGCGCCGAACGGACCTGATGAGGCCTTGTCGAACTTTTGATCGACATACTTTCCTTCGCGCGCGGGCTTGGGCATGGCATAGTCGCGAATAGCAAGCTGATTGATGAAGCGGAACTTCCGGGCGCCGCTTTCATAGAGCGCGATCATGACATCGATACTAGAGTCCTCGACGGACAGGTATTTGGGCCGCACCTCCCACCGGAGAAGCTCCCGTACGACGATGGCATCGACGCCTTCGACATCGATCTTGAGGAAATACGGCATCCCGTATTTGCCGATAAAATAATCGAGCCGCTTGCACGCAATGTCATGCACTTCGTAGCGCGTGTTCTGTCGCGTTCCGAGGTTTTCCTCGAACGAGCTCCATTCGGCCTCGTCGAGGTTGAGATAGAACTTGAGCGTCTGTTCAACGTTGTGGATGCCGACATTCTCGATCTTCAGGCGACCAGAGGCGACATAATCGCCAAGCTTGTCCGCCACATGCCGTGCGAGAGAGACGTTGGCATCGACCCCGACGACGCGAAACCCCTTTTTGAGGTAGAACTCGGTATCGGTTCCGTTGTGCATGCCGATGTCGAAGATCAGGTCTTCCTGATACATCTTGCCGTCCTGCCCGAACGCTCCCGATCCCGGCGCACCAGTGCCGCCGGGGGTCAGGTTCTTCAATCCACGCAATCCGCGAGCGGCCATGGCCAGATCCTTAGCTTTGGGACCCCTGAGGGGCTGTTGTCTTTGTCATGACGCGTGGGTCCGACAAAGACAATAGCAACCAGAGCGCCGGGTCAGAGCGCCCCCGCCAAATGCTGGTCCAACTCGTCGAGGCGATCCTGGCCCCAGAACCGCTGCCCGTCATCGGTGATGTAGAACGGAGCGCCAAAGACCCCCGCCTCAACCGCGTCTTCGAGGTTGCGGGCATAGGTTTCGGCGCCGACCATCATACCGCTATCGGCCAGCGCAGGATCGAACCCCGCCGCTTCCAGGCAGGCGCGGATCACATCGTCTTCTGCGACGTTCTTTTCCTCGACCCAGCAGGCGGTCAGGATCGATTGCGCAAACTTGCCCACATTGCCCCCGCCCGCATTCTGCGCAGCGATCAAAGCGTAGGATGATGGAGCGGGATTGGTGGGCCAATGTGCCGGCTTGAGGTTGATGGGCATACCATTCTTCTTGGCCTCCCGTTCAAGGTCCATCAGCCGGTATTCCTGCCGCGAGACATGCCGCTGTCCGGGTGGCACACCGCCCGTGCGCGAGAACAGCCCCATGATATCGAGTGGTTTGTACGTGATGCTCGCCCCGTGGCGCGCCGCAATCTCTTCCAATCGACCGCCCGCAAGGTAGGTCGAAGGTGAAATTGTCGCCAGATAATAGTCGATATGCGCCATTTGGTCCCGTCCCGTTGTCGCGTGTGTTTGCGCCAAGTAGGACCCGTGCTATGCGGTGTCAACGTCACGAATCCGTCATGATCGGACTGACCCAGAGGGACTGCTGCCAAATGCCCAACCAAAACGAACCCAAGCTCATTTCGGGAAATGCCAATATGCCACTCGCCAAAGCTGTGGCACGGCGCATGACCATGCATCGCGGAACGGCGATGAACCTGGTGGATGCCCGGGTTGAGCGGTTCAACGATGCCGAGATCTTTGTCGAGGTGTTCGAGAATGTGCGCGGTGAAGATATGTACATCCTCCAGTCAACTTCGAACCCTGCCAACGACAACCTGATGGAGCTTCTGATCATGACCGACGCGCTGCGCCGGTCGTCGGCAGCGCGCATCACGGCTGTGATCCCGTATTTCGGCTATGCGCGGCAGGATCGCCGGTCCAAAGCCCGCACACCGATCACGGCCAAATTGGTGGCGAACATGCTGGTCGAGGCTGGGGTCGAACGAATCCTGACGCTGGATCTGCACGCGACACAGATTCAGGGCTTTTTCGATATCCCGGTGGACAACCTTTATGCCGCGCCGGTCTTTGCACTGGACGTGATGAACGAGTTTCAGGGGCAAATGTCCGACATCATGGTCGTCTCCCCTGATGTGGGCGGCGTGGCGCGCGCGCGGGATCTGGCACAGCGGATCGGGGCCCCCTTGTCCATCGTGGACAAACGACGCGGCAAACCCGGTGAAGTGGCCGAGATGACCGTCATCGGGGATGTGAAAGACAAGATTTGCCTGATCATCGACGACATCGTCGATACCGCCGGAACGCTTTGCAAGGCAGCAGAAGTTCTGATGGAGAATGGCGCGCGTGAGGTTCATTCCTATATCACCCACGGCGTTCTTAGCGGCCCGGCGGTTGAGCGTGTCACGAAGTCGGTCATGAAGAACCTTGTGATCACAGATACGATTGAGCCCACTCCAGCCGTGTCCGCCGCGCCGAATATCCGCATCATCTCGACCGCGCCCATCTTTGCGCAAGCAATCCTGAACACGTGGAACGGGACCTCGGTTTCGTCACTGTTCAACCACGAGACGCTTGAGCCGGTTTACGAGGGTCAGTTCCGGTACGCGCGCGCCTGACGGCGCGCGGGTGTCGGAGGTCAAATCAGGGAAGATGTCGGGACGCCCTTCGTGTCAGCACCACGAGTTCGCAAGCGAAGCGTGGCGGGTGTCGCCGGGAGCGTCCCGAGCGAAGCCAAACTAGAAGCAACCACGGACGATTCGCATCCCCCATTTGGGTGAGACATCGAAAAAATCGCCGTGTTGCGCGCCAGCGGCTCGTGACCCTTTCAAAAAGAAAAGGCCCCGCAAATGCAGGGCCCTTCAGATCAGATCGTATCGCGTCAGCGCGTCAGACCATATTCTCAAGAAGCTGTTCGATATCAGAAACAAGCTTTTCCGCGATATCCTTGCCATCACCATCGGCCGAGGCCGCAGCTGTTTTGGCCTCTTCGAGGTGGCCCGAGATCGCCTCGCGATGCTCGGACGCCTTGGGATAGGCGCGCTCGGCCAGGACCGTGGTGCCTTCAGCCGTGATCTCGGCAAAGCCACCGGTCACTGCAAACTCCTGCGTACCGTCGGTCAGTTCGACCGTCAGGACACCGGGGCGCAGCGTGGTGATGGTTGGCGCATGATCCGGCATTGCCGTCATGTCACCATCCGCACCGGGAATCTGGACCGATTTCGCCTGACCCGAGAGCAGAGCGCGCTCGGGTGAGACCAGATCGAATTTCATGACATCTGCCATGGTTTCTCCTTAGGCCGCTTCGGCAGCCATTTTCTCGGCTTTGGCAACCACTTCGTCGATACCGCCAACCATGTAGAAGGCGCCTTCGGGAAGGTGGTCATATTCGCCAGCCACAACAGCCTTGAACGATGCGATCGTGTCTTCGAGCGGCACCTGAACGCCGGGCGAACCGGTGAACACCTCGGCCACGTCGAACGGCTGCGAGAGGAAGCGCTGGATCTTCCGGGCGCGGGCCACGGTCAGCTTGTCCTCTTCCGACAGTTCGTCCATCCCGAGGATCGCGATGATGTCCTGCAGCGACTTGTAGCGCTGGAGGATCCCCTGAACGTCGCGGGCCACACCGTAGTGCTCTTCGCCCACAATCGCAGGGTCCATCAGACGCGAGTTGGAATCGAGCGGGTCCACAGCAGGGTAGATGCCCAGTTCCGAAATCGCACGGCTGAGAACGGTCTGCGCGTCGAGGTGCGCAAACGACGTTGCCGGAGCAGGGTCGGTCAAGTCATCCGCAGGCACGTAGATGGCCTGCACGGACGTAATCGAACCCGCCTTGGTCGAGGTGATGCGTTCCTGCAGCGCGCCCATGTCGGTCGCGAGTGTTGGCTGATAGCCCACAGCCGAAGGAATACGACCCAGAAGCGCCGACACCTCTGAACCCGCCTGCGTGAAGCGGAAGATGTTATCGACGAAGAACAGAACGTCCGTACCGGAGGCATCGCGGAACTGTTCGGCCAGTGTCAGACCGGACAGAGCCACACGTGCACGTGCTCCTGGAGGCTCGTTCATCTGGCCATAGACAAGGGCCACTTTCGACTTGGACAGATCATCGGCGTTGATAACGCCGGATTCGATGAATTCGTAGTAAAGGTCGTTCCCTTCACGGGTCCGCTCACCAACACCTGCGAACACCGAATACCCCGAGTGCACTTTCGCGATGTTGTTGATCAGTTCCTGAATAAGAACGGTCTTGCCAACGCCGGCACCGCCGAAGAGGCCGATCTTACCACCCTTCGCGTAGGGCGCGAGGAGGTCGATCACCTTGATACCGGTGACGAGGATTTCCTGCTCGGTCGACTGGTCGACGAATTCAGGGGCAGGCTGGTGGATCGCGCGACGTTCGGCCGATTCAACTTCGCCCTTTTCGTCGATGGCTTCACCAACAACGTTCATAATCCGGCCCAGCGTTGCGTCGCCCACCGGCATGGTGATCGGGCCACCTGTGTCGGTCACGGGCTGACCGCGAACCAGCCCTTCGGAGCTGTCCATCGCGATGGTGCGGACGGTGTTTTCGCCCAGGTGCTGAGCAACCTCAAGAACCAGACGCTTACCGTTGTTGTCGGTTTCCAATGCGTTCAGGATCTCGGGCAGATGGTCGTCGAACTGCACGTCGACAACGGCGCCGATCACCTGAGTGACTTTGCCTTTTGCGTTTGCCATTTATCGTCTCCGGTTCTTCTAGAGCGCCTCGGCGCCCGAAATGATCTCGATCAGTTCGTTGGTGATGACCGCCTGACGCGAGCGGTTGTACTGAATGGTCAGCTTGTCGATCATGTCACCAGCGTTGCGGGTTGCGTTGTCCATGGCGGCCATACGGGCGCCTTGCTCGGACGCGGCGTTTTCCAAAAGCGCCGACAGAACCTGCGTCGCGACACCGCGCGGCAACAGATCGGTCAGGATCGCTTCTTCGTCGGGCTCGTAATCATAGAGCGTCGACGCGCCATCATCTTCGCTGTCTTCGAACTTCGCGGGGATGACCTGCTGTGCGGTGGGCACCTGGCTGATCACGCTGCGGAATTCCGAATAGAACAGCGTTGCAACGTCAAACTCGCCTGCATCAAAGCGTGCCAGCACATCGGCGGCAATGCCTTGGGCATTATCGTATCCGACGCGCTTGACCTCGCTCAGGTCGACATGGCCGATCTGAGCCTCCGCAAAGTCACGCTTAAGCTGTTCGCGGCCTTTTTTGCCGACGGTCAGGATCTTGACCGTCTTGCCTTGGCCGACAAGCTCTTGCGCGTGGCTGCGTGCAAGTTTCACGATGGAGGAATTAAAGCCGCCACACAGGCCGCGTTCCGCCGTCATAACAACCAGAAGATGGGTCTGATCGTTACCAGTGCCGCGCATCAAAAGAGGCGCAGCGTCGGACCCGGCCATGCCTGCGGCAAGACCGGCCATCACGCCGTTAAAGCGTTCTGCATAGGGTCGTGCGGCCTGCGCAGCCTCTTCGGCCCGGCGCAGTTTTGCCGCAGCGACCATCTGCATCGCTTTGGTGATCTTCCGCGTCGACTTGACACTTTCGATCCTGAGTTTGAGGTCCTTAAGGCTGGGCATCTAAGCGCTCCCGACCCCCGATCAGGCGAACGTGCTGGCGTAGGAGTCCAGCGCGGCTTTGATCTTGTCCTCCAACTCGCCCGACACTTTGCGGTCGTTGTTGGTGATGTCGTCCAGCAGGTCCTGGTTCTTGGCGCGCAGTTGCGTCACGAGACCTTGCTCGAACCGGCCCACATCGCGGGTTTCGATCCCGTCGAGGTAGCCGTTCACGCCAGCATAGATGACGATCACGATCTCGGCGTTGGTCAGCGGCGAATACTGCGGCTGCTTCATCAGTTCGGTCAGACGTGCACCACGGTTCAGCAAGCGCTGCGTAGCGGCGTCGAGGTCCGAACCGAACTGCGCGAACGCGGCCATCTCACGGTACTGAGCCAGTTCCAGTTTGACCGGACCAGCGACCGATTTCATCGCCTTGGTCTGTGCGGACGAGCCAACCCGGCTCACCGAAAGACCTGTGTTCACCGCAGGGCGGATGCCTTGGTAGAACAGTTCGGTTTCAAGAAAGATCTGACCGTCGGTGATCGAGATCACGTTGGTCGGAATAAAGGCCGACACGTCGCCGCCTTGGGTTTCCACGATTGGCAGCGCGGTCAGCGAGCCTGCACCGTGATCTTCGTTCATCTTCGCCGAACGCTCCAGAAGGCGCGAGTGAAGATAGAAAACGTCACCGGGGTAAGCTTCACGTCCGGGCGGACGGCGCAGAAGCAGCGACATCTGACGGTACGACACAGCCTGCTTGGACAGATCATCATAGATCATCAGCGCGTGACGGCCGTTGTCGCGGAAGTATTCGCCCATCGCAGTTGCCGCGTAAGGGGCAAGGTACTGCATCGGTGCAGGGTCGGAAGCGGTCGCCGCAACGACGATCGAATATTCAATCGCGCCGGTCTCTTCCAACTTCTTCACCAGCTGCGCAACGGTCGACCGCTTTTGGCCAACAGCAACGTAGACGCAGTAGAGCTTCTTTGATTCATCGTCGCCAGCGGCGTCGTTATAGACTTTCTGGTTCAGGATCGTGTCCAGAGCCACAGCCGTTTTACCGGTCTGACGGTCGCCAATGATCAGTTCGCGCTGACCACGGCCGATCGGGATCATGGCGTCCACGGACTTAAGGCCCGTTGCCATCGGCTCGTGCACCGATTTACGCGGGATGATGCCGGGTGCTTTGACGTCAGCAACACGACGCTCGGTTGCCGCGATGGGGCCCTTGCCGTCCAGCGGGTTGCCCAGACCGTCGACAACGCGACCCAGAAGGCCTTCGCCAACGGGAACGTCCACGATCGAAGAGGTCCGCTTAACAACGTCACCTTCTTTGATATCGCGGTCGTCGCCGAAGATCACGATACCGACGTTGTCGGTTTCGAGGTTCAGCGCCATACCCCGGATGCCACCAGGGAATTCCACCATCTCACCCGCCTGGACGTTGTCGAGGCCATAGACACGGGCAATCCCGTCTCCGACCGAGAGCACACGGCCCACTTCGGCGACTTCGGCCTCTTGGCCAAAGTTTTTAATCTGGTCCTTGAGGATCGCAGAGATTTCGGCTGCTTGGATTGCCATTATCCAACCTCTTTCATCGTGTTTTGGAGTGCGGCAAGCTTGGACCGGACCGACGTATCGATCATGGTCGAGCCTACCTTAACAACAAGACCGCCGATGAGGCTTTCATCAACGGTTGTATTCAGTTTGACGGTTTTGCCAACGCGTTCGGACAGGGACGACACCAGCTTGTCCGATTGCGTTTTGGTCAATTCCTTGGCCGAGGCGACCTCGGCAGTGACTTCGCCCTTTTCTTCCGCGATCATCTCGCGCAGCTGCGCGGCGACCTGTGGCAGAGCGAAAAGGCGACGCTTGGACGCCATCAGGGCCAGCGCGTTCTTCAGCGTCGCGCTCACACCCATCTTGTCAGCGACGGCACCGATGCCGGCCGCCTGCTCTTCGCGGCTATAGACTGGGGACGCGATCATGTCGCGCAGGTCGGCGCTTTCGTCCAGGGCAGCTGCCATGGCGTCAACGTCACTTTCCAGCTTGTCGAGAGCGTTGTCTTCTTTGGCCAGATCGAAAATGGCCGTGGCATAGCGTGCGGCGATGCCGGTCGAAATCGAAGTAGGTTCGGACACGTCCACCCTTCCGGTTCTTGGCCGCCTCCCCTGCGCGTTTGCACGGGGTGGCGATGGTCTTGGCCGCCACCCATTTCGCGGGTGCGGCAAAATCAGCGTGGGCTTAACAGAGCTTGCTGAACCTCGCAACCGCCTTCGCCTCTCAGACGTGCTACCAAATTTTTAACGAATTCAGAGGGTTAAATTGACCTGCGACCGAATGCTCATCAAAGAGGCAAATTATATGCCGTTTTTGGTGCCATTTGCCCCCGATTCCGCGCCGCGTCCGGCGTCAGATGGGTTTCACTTCGGGCACCGCCAGACCGTCCAGAACCTGCAACGGCTTGGCCACCGCCTCGGGCAGGCCGGGGCGCGTCGGAGCGGTGACGTTTTTGGTCGCTTCCACCATCAAAACCCCACCCGCGTAGCGACTGGAAAGCTTTTGACCCGTGGCCTCCCAAAAGCGGCCCGTCTTAAGCCAGAAGGGCCGGTCTGACGGCGGTTGAAACAGCGCGGCCACGTGACGTTCGGGCAGGAACTGATGCTGGCGTAACTGATTTTCCAACTGCGTCAGGGAATAGGGGCGACCATATCCGAACGGGGTCTTATCCGCGCTCGACCACATGCCCGCGCGATTGGGCACAATGAAAAGCACATGTCCCCCCGGCCCCAACACGCGCCAGCATTCATCCAAAAGCCGTCCGGGGTATTCGCTGGTCTCTAACCCATGTAGCAGGATCAGCTTGTCGACGTGGCCGGTTTCAATCGGCCAGAGCGTCTCATCCACCAGGACGGAGACGTTTTCCTGCCCGGCGGGCCAGGGCATCACACCCTGCTGGCCCGGCATCAGCGCCATAACGCGGCGGGCATCCTTCAGAAACGGACGCAACAGCGGGGCCGCGAAGCCAAATCCCACAACCGACTGACCCTTGGCTTCGGGCCACAGGCGCACAACTTGGTCGCGGATCGACTTTTGCGCCGCACGCCCCAGTTGGGTGCGATAGTAGAATTTTCGCAAGTCCAGCACGTCAAGGTGCATTGCGGCCCGCCCAAGTTCGGTCAACAGTTGCACCCGACCATACCTAAGGCCCGAGGAAACACCATGCCATTTGAGATCGTGACCGTCCCCTGTCTGAGCGATAACTACGCGTTCATCCTGCACGAGACGGGCAGTGGGCTGACGGCGGTGATTGATGCGCCGGACGCTGCCCCGATCATTGCCGAACTTGGATTGCGCGATTGGGTCCTGGACGAGATCTGGCTGACGCATCACCACGACGACCACATTCAAGGGGTGGATGACCTGAAGGCCGCCTATCCGAACGCCACAATCACCGGAGGCGCAGCGGATGCGCATCGTTTGCCCGCGCTGGACCGGGCAGTGGGTGACGGTGACGCGTTCGACTTCGCAGGGTCAGAGGTCACCGTCATGGACGTGTCGGGGCACACGGTAGGACATATCGCATTCTATGTCGCCGATGCCCGCGGTGCATTCACGGGCGACAGTCTTATGGCGATGGGATGCGGGCGTGTGTTCGAAGGTACCTTTCCGCAGATGTGGGACAGCCTGTCAAAACTCGCGGCCCTTCCACCCAACACGATCATTTGCTCAGGCCACGAATACACGTCGGCCAATGCCCGTTTCGCGCAGACCATTGAACCTGAGAATTCCGATCTTATCTCTCGCATCCGTGTGATCGACACGGCCCGCGCGATTGGGGAACCAACGGTTCCTTCACGTCTTTCTGATGAACTTGCCACAAATCCGTTTTTGCGCGCCTCCGAGCCGTCAGTGAAATCGGCTTTGAACATGGAAAACGCCTCTGATTCCGAGGTTTTTGGCGAAATTCGTCGGCGCAAGGACGCGTTTTGAGAAAGCGCCCGATTCTTTGTCATTCAGGGCATTTGGTCGCGGCGTACGGGGAAAACTGAGGGGTTTGGGAAAGAAAAGGCTTGAAGCTTTGGAAAGATAACCGAACTCTATGTGTAAGAGGCCAAGGCCAGGTGGGGCCGAAATCTCCCCTCCCCGGCCCAGACAGAGGAGCACACACACGTGCCGTCGTTTTCGAATTCACTCGAGCAAGCCATCCATTCGGCATTGGCCCAGGCCAATGCACGCCATCATGAGTTGGCGACACTAGAACATCTGCTCTTGTCCCTGATTGACGAGCCTGACGCCGCCAAGGTGATGAAGGCGTGCAGCGTCGATCTGAACGAGTTGCGCAAATCACTTGAGACCTTCATCGATGAAGAGCTTCAGTCGCTCGTCACCGATGTGGATGGGTCCGAGGCTGTGCCGACTGCCGCGTTCCAGCGCGTCATTCAGCGTGCCGCGATTCATGTGCAGTCGTCGGGCCGGACAGAAGTGACCGGGGCCAACGTGCTTGTCGCGATCTTTGCCGAACGTGAATCGAATGCAGCCTATTTCCTGCAAGAGCAGGACATGACCCGCTACGATGCGGTGAACTTCATCGCCCATGGCGTTGCCAAGGATCCGTCCTTTGGCGAAGCGCGCCCTGTTACCGGATCGAGCGATCTGGAAGAGGAAGCCGGGCAGGCCAGCGGTGAAGACGAAGGCAAAGAATCGGCGCTCGCCAAATACTGTGTCGACCTGAACGCGAAATCGCGTCAGGGCGATGTGGACCCGCTGATCGGCCGCAGCCACGAAGTCGAACGATGCGTCCAGGTTCTCTGCCGCCGCCGCAAGAACAACCCGCTTCTGGTGGGTGATCCGGGCGTGGGTAAAACCGCCATCGCCGAAGGTCTGGCCAAGAAGATCGTCGAAGGCGAAACGCCTGAGGTGCTTCAGGGCGCCACGATCTTTTCGCTGGATATGGGCGCGCTGCTGGCCGGTACCCGCTATCGCGGCGACTTTGAAGAGCGTCTGAAGGCGGTCGTGACCGAGTTGGAAGAGCATCCTGACGCGATCCTCTTCATCGACGAAATTCACACGGTGATCGGCGCCGGTGCGACGAGCGGCGGAGCGATGGATGCTTCGAACCTGCTCAAGCCTGCGTTGCAGGGCGGCAAGCTGCGTTGCATGGGGTCGACCACGTACAAGGAATATCGCCAGCACTTTGAAAAGGATCGGGCACTGAGCCGCCGGTTCCAGAAGATCGACGTTACCGAGCCGTCGGTTGATGACTCGGTCAAGATCCTAAAGGGTCTCAAGCCCTATTTCGAAGAGCATCACGACATCAAATACACTGCCGACGCGATCAAGACGGCTGTGGAATTGTCGGCGCGGTACATCAACGACCGCAAGCTGCCCGACAAGGCCATCGACGTGATTGATGAGGCGGGTGCCGCCCAGCATCTGGTCGCGGAATCCAAGCGCCGCAAGACCATCGGCGCGAAGGAGATCGAGGCCGTGGTCGCCAAGATCGCCCGGATCCCGCCCAAGAACGTGTCCAAGGACGATGCAGAGGTGCTCAAGGATCTCGAAAAGACGCTCAAGCGCGTGGTGTTTGGTCAGGACGACGCCATCGAGGCGCTGTCGGCCTCGATCAAGCTGGCGCGTGCGGGTCTGCGCGAACCGGAAAAGCCCATCGGCAACTATCTCTTCGCTGGTCCAACTGGTGTGGGTAAGACCGAAGTGGCCAAACAACTGGCCTCGACACTTGGTGTGGAACTCCTGCGCTTTGACATGTCGGAATATATGGAGAAGCACGCGGTCAGTCGTCTGATCGGTGCGCCTCCGGGCTATGTCGGCTTTGATCAGGGCGGTCTGTTGACTGACGGTGTGGACCAGCATCCGCATTGTGTGCTGCTGCTCGACGAGATCGAGAAGGCGCACCCGGATGTGTTCAACATCCTGCTGCAGGTCATGGACCACGGGACACTGACCGACCACAATGGCCGGTCCGTGGACTTCCGCAATGTGATCCTGATCATGACCTCGAACGCGGGTGCGACCGAGCAGGCGAAAGAGGCGATCGGCTTTGGCCGCGACCGTCGCGAGGGCGAAGATAAGGCCGCGATCGAACGCACGTTCACGCCGGAATTCCGCAACCGTCTGGATGCGGTGATCAGCTTTGGCGCCCTGCCGAAAGAGGTCATCCTGCAAGTGGTCGAGAAGTTCGTGCTTCAGCTTGAAGCGCAGTTGATGGACCGCAACGTCTCGATCGAACTGACCCGTCCGGCGGCCGAATGGCTGGCCGAGAAGGGCTATGACGACAAGATGGGCGCCCGCCCGCTTGGCCGCGTCATTCAGGAAGAGATCAAGAAGCCGTTGGCGGAAGAACTGCTTTTCGGCAAGCTCTCCAAGGGTGGGCTGGTCAAGGTTGGCGTCAAGGACGGCAAGCTCGATTTGCGGATCGAACCCGAAACGCGCCGCCTGTCGACGAAGAAGCCCCCGCTTCTCACCGCAGACTGATCGGACGACGAAGAACATTGCAAAAGGCCCTGCCACTCGGCGGGGCCTTTTCATTTGGAGGGGAACGCCTCTGTTTAGCGGCCGCAGTTCTGCCTAGTGTTTCAAAGAAACCGATATCCCCAAGGGCCGGAGTATGGCCTTTTACATCAAGCCGCATGTGCGTGAGGTTACGGCACAGATGACCCAAACCTGAGGACCGAATGACGGCGGTGTATAACAGCTATATCCTCTGCACAGCACCGCGCAGCGGCAGCACGTTGTTGTGCGCTTTGCTGACCGCAACTGGTGTTGCTGGTGCGCCAAAGTCTTATTTCCACCGACCCGATCTTGGAGCGTGGGAGCGGAGCCTTAACCTGACCCCAGCCGACAGAGCCGACCAAACCACGCGGCTGACGGACGTACTGGCCGCCGCGCATCTGGCAGGCTCGGCGGGAACCGGGGTGGTTGGAACCCGCCTGCAGGCTGATAGCCGGTCATTTCTGCTGTCACAGCTTGCGGTGGCTGTTCCCCATGACCGACGGCGACACCGCCAGGATCGCTGCGGCGTTTGGCAAACCTTGTTTGTATATCTCGAACGTGACGACACGCTGATGCAGGCGATATCGCTCGTTAAGGCCGAACAAACCGGTCTTTGGCACCGCGCGCCTGATGGGACCGAGATCGAACGCCTCGCCCCCGACCGCCCGCCTGAGTTTGATGCTAACCGAATAGCGGCGAAGATCGACTACCTAACTGCCGCGAAGTCGTCTTGGGCAAACTG
>Ga0064014_10199_pt1 | contig 19083 bp, 22 predicted proteins | sample CrowatWCoCulture_2_FD_61584 | JGI IMG/M metagenome (GOLD analysis project Ga0064014, IMG submission 61584) | Marine cyanobacteria communities from the University of California, Santa Cruz, USA, analyzing cyanobacterial DNA methylation -... | ecosystem: Host-associated > Microbial > Bacteria >...
GCCAGGCCCTCTCGGTCTGGTCACGGAACTGGGCAACCCTCTCGGCAGCCATTTGCCGATCGTGTTCATCGTATACGTACATAGTGGGAAGATCCTGCTTGAAAGCGACATATCCAGGCCAACGGCCTTATATCTGAGGGGAAGGATAACAGCGGGTTTTTATTCTTAAAATGATTATTTCAAAATATGTTTATCGATTCAGGCGATAAGCAAGCGGAACAATGGACTGGACGAATATCAATTAAGTGCTTAACTTAAAGGACAAGAAAAATACGAGATCAAACTCGGAAAGAGGAACAGACATGAAAAAGACCGTACGCTCTGACAGCCAGGCTGATGCCGTTGCCGCCGTTCTTTTGGTGGTTCTTGCTGTCGCATTCGCTGTGGTCTGGGTTGCTGGCCAGTAATTTTACTGACTGGCCAGAACCAGGTTTACGATCACAATCAGCCCCACCACAAAGCCGGCTGTGAACAGAATGCCGGCGATGATGTAGGGCCATGGGCTGTGGCTTGAAAAGTCCTCTTCCCGGCGCTTGTCGGACTGAACCCCGAAAGCGCCGGCCAGGATGCTCTGCATGATTTTCAGAACGCCCGGTCCTCGTGGCTTCTGTTGATCCTTTTTTTCTGCCTCTGAAGACTCAGTCATACATCTGCCCCTGAACGTTGTCCGGTCCGAAACTTATTCCGCTGGATCGTAGGCCAGGCTTGGCGCCAGCCAACGTTCCGCTTCGGCCTTGGAAATGCCTTTGCGTTCAGCATAGTCTTCAACCTGGTCTGCGCCAATTTTCCCGACCGCAAAGTACTTGGATTCGGGGTGCGCGAAGTACCAGCCGGACACGGCCGCGGTCGGGTACATGGCGAAATGCTCGGTCAACTCGATGCCGGCTTTGTCCGTTGCCTCCAGGAGGCTAAACAAGGTGGCCTTTTCGGTGTGGTCCGGGCACGCGGGGTAGCCGGGTGCCGGGCGAATACCGCGATACCGCTCCTTGATCAGGTCTTCGTTCGCAAGCTTCTCATCGGTGGCGTAGCCCCAGAACTCCTGGCGGACGCGCTCGTGCATGCGCTCTGCAAACGCCTCTGCCAGACGGTCTGCCAAGGCCTTGACCATAATAGCGTTGTAGTCGTCGTTGGCGTCCTTGAATTCCACCGAGAACTCTTCGGCACCGACACCGGTGGTAACGGCAAAGCCGCCCACGTAATCAACCACACCGGAGCCTTCGGGCGCGACAAAATCAGACAGCGCCATCATCGGTTTGCCGGGTGCCTTTTCATCCTGCTGACGGAGGTGGTGCAGGGTGGTCAGTTCGTCGGTCAGCGTCTCGTCGGTGTACACCACGATATCGTCGCCACGTCGGCTGGCAGGCCAGAAGCCGATCACGCCGCGGGCCGATACCCGCTTCTCATCAATCATCCGGTGCAGAATCTTCTGGGCATCGTCAAACAGGTGACGCGCGGCTTCGCCCCGCTTGGGATCGTCGAAGATCGCCGGATACTTGCCGGAAATGTCCCAGGACATGAAGAAGGGTGTCCAGTCGATGTAATCCACCAGCTCATTGAGATCATATTCGTCGAACACCCGGATCCCGGTGAATGCCGGCTTCGGAGGCTGGTAGCCTTCGAACGAGATGTCCGGGGCGCGATCGCGGGCTTCCTTCAGGGAGACCAGTTTGGTTCGGTCGCCCCGGTTCTTGCGGCGCTCGCGGATCTCGTCGTATTCCGTGCGGGCAGCTCCCACCAGATCCGGTTTCGCGGTTTTGCTGAGCAGCTGGGAGGCCACGTTCACGCAACGGGACGCGTCCGACACGTACAGGGCAATGTCGTTCTTGTACTGGGGCTCGATCTTGACCGCCGTGTGGGCCTTCGAGGTGGTCGCCCCGCCGATCATCAGCGGAATGTTGAAATCCAGGCGCTGCATTTCACGGGCCACGTGGACCATCTCATCCAGCGACGGTGTGATCAGCCCGCTGAGGCCGATAATGTCGACATCATGCTCTTTGGCGGCGGCCAGGATCTTGTCGCAGGGCACCATAACGCCGAGATCGATCACCTCGTAGTTGTTGCATTGCAACACCACGCCCACGATGTTCTTGCCGATATCGTGGACATCGCCTTTCACCGTGGCCATGAGGATCTTGCCCTTGGCTTTCTGGTCTTCGGTTTTCTCCGCCTCGATATAGGGAATCAGGTGCGCCACCGCCTGCTTCATGACACGGGCGCTCTTCACCACCTGGGGCAAGAACATCTTGCCGTCGCCAAACAGGTCGCCGACCACATTCATGCCATCCATCAACGGGCCTTCAATGACCTCGATGGGATGTGTGGCCCGCTGCCGGCAGGCTTCGGTGTCGTCCACAATGTAGTTGGTGATGCCCTTGACCAGTGCGTGTTCCAGCCGCTTTTCCACGGGCCACTCACGCCAGGCGAGGTCTTCCTCCTGGGTTTTGCCGCCTTTGCCCTTGTAACGCTCGGCAATCTCGAGCAGCCGGTCGGTGCCATCGTCCCGGCGGTTCAGGACAACGTCCTCGACCAGCTCTTTCAGCTCCGGGTCGATCTCGTCGTAAATCACCAGCTGGCCGGGGTTGACGATCCCCATGTTCATGCCAGCCTTGATGGCGTGGTAGAGGAAGACCGAATGAATGGCCTCCCGGACCACGTCATTGCCCCGGAACGAGAAGGATACGTTGCTCACACCACCGGAAATGGAAGCATGGGGCAGGTTTTCACGAATCCAGCGAGTGGCGTTAATGAAGTCCACCGCGTAGTTGTTGTGCTCTTCGATGCCGGTGGCAATCGCAAAGATGTTTGGGTCGAAGATGATATCGGCCGGGTTGAAGCCAATTCCGGTCAGAACATCGTAGGAGCGTTTGCAGATTTCGGTCTTGCGCTCATAGGTATCGGCCTGACCCTGTTCATCGAACGCCATGACCACCACGGCCGCGCCGTAGCGCATGCAGTCTCTGGCGCGCTTGATGAACTCCTCTTCGCCCTCCTTGAGACTGATGGAATTCACCACCGCCTTGCCCTGGATGCAGCGCAGGCCCGCTTCGATGACATCCCACTTGGAGGAGTCGATCATGATCGGCACCCGGGAGATATCCGGCTCGGAGGCTACAAGATTCAGGAAGGTGACCATCACCTCCTTCGACTCCAGCATGCCCTCATCCATGTTGATGTCGATGATCTGGGCACCGTTTTCAACCTGGTCCCGGGCAACGCTTAGGGCTTCTTCGTACTGCTCTTCCTTGATCAGGCGCAGGAAACGCTTGGAGCCGGTAACGTTGGTTCGCTCGCCCACGTTAATGAACAGAACGTTGTCGTCACCGGTGAACGGCTCGAGGCCGGACAGGCGCAATGCCTTCGGGCGCTCGGGGATCTTCCGGGGTGGGTACTTGGCGACTGCCTGGGCAATGGCTTCGATGTGATCCGGGCGGGAGCCACAGCAGCCACCGATGATGTTGAGGAAGCCGTCACGGGCGAAGCCCTCGATAATCTCGGCCATTTCCTCGGGCGTCTGATCGTATTCACCGAACTCGTTGGGCAGGCCTGCGTTCGGGTGGGCGCTGACATAGGTTTCTGCCTTGGCCGACAGCTCTTCTACATAAGGGCGCAGGGCATCCGCACCCAGCGCACAGTTCAGGCCAACGGAAATGGGTTTGGCGTGCGCCACGGAGTTCCAGAAGGCTTCGGTGGTCTGGCCGGAAAGGGTCCGGCCGGAGGCATCGGTGATGGTGCCGGAAATCATGATCGGCAGGGTGATGCCACTGTCTTCGAAGTACTGCTGGGTGGCGTAGATTGCCGCCTTGGCGTTGAGGGTATCGAAAATGGTTTCGATCAGGACCAGGTCGCAACCGCCTTCAACGAGGCCTTCGACCGCCTCGTAATAGTTGTCGACCAGGGTCTGGAAATCAACGTTCCGGTAACCCGGGTTGTTCACGTCCGGGGAGATGGAGGCCGTGCGGGAGGTCGGGCCAACAGCACCGGCCACAAAGCGAGGCCTTTCCGGGTTCTTCGCGGTGTATTCATCCGCGATCTGCCGGGCCAGCTGGGCGGCAGCCACGTTGAGCTCTTTGGCAATCGCCTCCAGCCCGTAATCCGCCTGGGAGAGCTGGGTGGAGTTAAAGGTATTGGTCTCGATAATATCCGCGCCAGCGTCCAGGTAGTCCGCGTGGATATTGCGGAGCAGTGCGGGTTGGGTCAGGTTCAGCAGGTCGTTGTTGCCCTGGACCTCCCGCTCGTAGTCTGCAAACCGATCACCCCGGAACGCTTGCTCGTCCAGCTTCAGATTCTGGATCATGGTGCCCATGCCGCCATCAAGGATCACAATGCGTTCTTGCAGGGCCTTCTGGAGCTGGTCGAGACGGGTGGTGCGATCGGTCATAGGATTACTTCCGGATGTCGTTATTAACGCTGTATTAATTTCAATGGCGCGGGATCATAGCAAAAATGCCTGAGCCAGTCTTAGTACGAATGACGATTATCAATTGCCTTGCGTAAATGCCCGCCAATACGGGAAACTCATTACCCTGGTAAAGCCCGACTATTTTACTCGGTCTTTCATGTTCCCGCGAACTCCCTTAAAATGAACTCAAACTTTCAAACGGGTTGAAAACATGGCTCAGGTTACTGTGACAGATCCCGCACGGGATTATCTTGCACAACTTATCGAGAAACAGGACGTGGAAGGGATGGGGGTGCGTATCTTCGTTACCCAGCCCGGCACCAAAAATGCCGAGACCTGTCTGGCCTACTGCCCGCCCAATGAAGTGGTTCCGACGGACGAGCAGGTAGATCTGGACAAGTTCATCCTGTATCTCGACCACAACTCGGTGCCCTTCCTTGAGGAAGCGTACGTGGATTACTCGAAAGACCAGATGGGTGGTCAGCTGACGATCAAGGCGCCCAACGCGAAAGTGCCGAAGATTGATGACGATGCGCCCCTCCCGGACCGGGTGAATTATATTCTGGCGTCGGAGATCAATCCGAACCTGGCGGCCCACGGCGGCGATGTTTCCCTGGTGGAGATTGTCGATGAGTCCGTGGCTGTGCTGCGATTCGGCGGTGGTTGTCAGGGCTGCTCTGCGGTCAGCCTGACACTCAAGCAGGGCGTTGAATCCACCCTGAAAGAGCGCGTACCGGAAATCACTGCCGTACGTGACGTAACCGACCACTCCTACACTGAAAACGCCTACTACCAGTAAGGCGACCAGTCCCCCGTTTACCGCGTCCTACGGGGCGCGGTATCTGCTCCCGTCTGCCGCACTACCGGCATCACCATGGCTGCACGGCCAATGTTGTGACATTTCAATTACTTCATCATTCGTCGCATACACAGAAACATCAGGCAGGTACTATCCTGTTTGCCTGATGACGGTACTATTACCGGCTTAACCGGATTACATTCTCATACCGGGGTCAAACTTGTTCGACGTTGCGCTTCTGTCCGTGCCTCTCATGGCGGCCGTGGTTGGCTGGCTGACCAACTGGCTTGCCATCCAGATGTCCTTCTATCCGGTCCAGTTCATCGGCGTGGGTCTGGTGGGCTGGCAGGGGGTCATCCCCCGCAAGGCAGAGAAAATGGCGCACATCTGCATCGACAGGACTCTCCAACAGTTCGGCGATCTGAACGCCGTTTACCAGAAGCTTGAACCCCAGCGTATCGTTGAGCAGGTTATCTCCCAGGTGACCCCCCGGATGGACGAGTACATCGATGAAGTCATGTACGAGATTCAGCCGGTTCTCTGGGACAACCTGCCTTTGTTTGTCAGAAACCGGATTTACCAGTGGGCGAGGGAACAGTTGCCGTCCAGGATAGAGGAGCTGGTTGAGGATTTCGGCGACGATCTGGATGAACTGGTGGACCTCAAGGCCCTGCTCAGCCGGGAACTGCAGACGCATCCGGATATGATGAACCGGATCTTCCAGCAAGCCGGTGCCGTGGAATTGCAGTCCGTGATAAACCGCGGCGCGATTATCGGCGGCATCCTGGGAGCGCTCCTGGTGCCATTGTGGACCCGCTACCCGGAGCCCTGGCTGCTGCCGCTGGGGGGCTTTGTGGTTGGCTTTGTTACCAACTGGATTGCAATCAACCTGATCTTTGCTCCGCTGAGGCCCCGGCGGTTTCTGTTCTGGAAAATCCAGGGGCTGTTTCTGCGCAGGCAACCGGAGATCAGCGATGTCTGGGCAAAGCTGGTGGCGGAGGAGCTGATTACGGTCGAAAAAGTTGCCGATGCCATGATTAACGGTAGCCATGGCGACCGGACACGCGCAATCATCCAGAAACACCTTCGGCCATTGCTGGACAACTCTGTCATCATGAAGCTGACTGCTCAGGTGACCATGGGCATGACGGGTTACACCGAGCTGCAACGGGTAATGAACCAGAAGGCGGTGTTGGCGACCGGCGATGTGTTCAGTGATCCCGCGTTCAACCGGGAGCGGGCACCGGTAGTAGCAGAAGTGCTTTCCGACCAGATGAAAGCGCTGAAACCCGATGAGTTCCAGGACATTCTTCGTCCGGCATTCCGGGAAGAGGAAGTACAGTTGATGCTCGTGGGTGGACTTTTCGGCGCCCTCGCAGGCCTGCTTCAGTTTCTGTCCCTTGCAGGCTTTTGAGATTGCCTCAAGGCGTTAAAGGCAGTTAGTGGGGCGTGGTAGCCCGGCAATCCGGCAGGCGGTTTTGGCGGGCGTGCCGGGGAAAAGCTGCATCAGATAAATGCTGTTGCCCTTGTCCTCGCCCAGCGCCTCTTTGACAGCCTTCACGAACAGGCGGTTTGAGGGTGGCGACATTTCATGTTCTTTATAAAAAGACCGAAGGAACTGAATGATTTCCCAGTGCTTTTCGGTTAGCTCCAACTCGTCCTCGGCCGCAATGGTTGCCGCGACAGTCTCCGTCCAGTCCTGGGCGTTTTCAAGAAAGCCTTCGTTGTTTCGTTCTGGCATTGCGTTACTGACCATGGTCTACCAACTGATTACCCGTTGTGCCTGCAAGGAAAGAGCGACCATCCCGTTGAAATCCACGGCGCTGGCGTTGCCTGTCAGGTGACCGAGCCCGCGGGCATCAGCGTCCGGTGAAAGGGCGAATAGCTTGCCGGCGTCGGGCAGCTTTGCGGCTGCAAGGAACAGCACGCCACCGCCGATAAGCAAGAGGCCATCCTCCCTCGAGACCATTTCAAGACACTTGGCCGCGCGGGGATGATCGGGGGATTTGTTCAGGATGTGTAATGTCTTGATGGCAGTCATGGTGGCTAACCTGCGAAAGCAGTGTGGTCATAATTGGTGAGCAGAACGGCATCGGCATCCACCAGGGTCACGCCTTCAATCAGCGAGTTCTCATCCAGTCCGTAGGTGTTGCATGCAGAACGATCGGCCAGGATCGCTTCAATACCGAAAATGGGTGCCGCTGACAGATTCTTCTCCACAGACTTCTGCCCAATACCGCCGGCTTCCTGAGCCTGTCTCAGCCAGTTAACGCCCGCCCCGGTGAACAGCAGTGATGCCGGCTGGTCAAAGGCTGCAAGCGAGAACGCCATATCCAGGGCTTCCCGCCCGGTCCACGCGCCATAGGGTGGCTGGTCAATCATGATCAATGTGCTCACGGTCAGTCTCCAGCGTGAAAGTAGAGTGTTCGTGTGGACTTGATCCGTCCTTCGACCCACTCTCCGAGACCGGCAATTTCAAACGGAGCGCGCAGATTGGCCGCCGGCAACTCATAGCGTTTCTGCTCGGTTTCGTTTACCAGGCCACGACGCAGCGCCGAGGCAATACAGGCAACGCCGGGAACGCTGTGGTCGGCCAGAAATTGAGACCACGCCTCAGACCAGTTGGTCTCGTCAGACGGCGGTGCGCAGAGTGCCGAGGCCAGGTGCACACCGTCACCGTATAGGAAAACCCGGTCAATGCGGTGGCCGGCGTCTACGGCAGCCTGTGCAAAGCCAAGGGCGGTCTGGGGCGCCTGGGACGAGTAGGGCGCGCCGGTAATTACCAGGGTGAAGGTTACAGAAGCAGTTTCGGCCATGATTCCTGTTGGTTCCTGATCTGCCGTGTACGAACTTTCAGTTTACCGAAAGCAAAAACCCCGGCAACTGCCGGGGTTTTCGAGCGGCTAATTCAGCCTGGTATCAATCTTCGCCACTGAACGCAGACAGCAGGTGCAGCAGGCTGACGAACAGGTTGTAGATGGACACATACAAGCCCACGGTGGCAATCACGTAATTGCGCTCACCACCCTTGATGATCTGACTGGTCTCAAACAGGATCATGATGGACGCAAAGATAGTGAAGCCAGCGGACACCGCCAGATGCAGGATCGAGCTCTCCATCAGGAACGCCAGCAGCATGGCACCGATCAGCACGAACGCACCAGCAGTCAGGAAGCTGGACATAAAGCTGAAGTCTTTCTTGGTGATGATCGCAGTGGCAGACAGGCCGACAAAGGCGACAGCGGTCAGCGTGAGTGCCTGGGCGACAATCGAGGAGGCGCCGGCAGCCACGAACGCACCGATGATCGGGCCCAGGGTGTAACCCATGAAACCGGTCAGGGCGAAGGTGGTTACGATGCCCCAGGGGCTGTTCTTCAGCTTATAGGTAGCGAACAGAAGACCAATGTAACCCACAATGGTGATCAGGAAGCCCGGGTGGGTCCCGTTCATGTTCAGGAATGCTGTGAGCGCCGAGAAGGCGAGGGTCATGCCGAGCAGCATGTAGGTGTTGCGCAACACCTTCATTGCATCATCGCTGATGCCTGTGGTCGCGCGCTCCGTCTGGGGAGCGGAATAGGCTCCCTGAGAGTTCTGAACGCCGAATCGTCTGTCTTCCATTGTCATCTCCGTTTATAACGACTGGATACTGTGTCCCATAATAGTGTCAGATACGCAACTTTCAATCATTTACGACAGGAAACCGCCTCCCGGATTCCATTAAAAACCGTTAATGTTGAAAAGTGCGGCGGGTTTTATGCAGAGCGTTGACAGCACAGGCAATTCCGGTATCATGCTCACCGCTGTCGCAATGGCGGCGAATGGAAAAACCGGTGGGCTGGCAGAGTGGCTGAATGCAGCGGTCTTGAAAACCGCCGAAGGTTAGTAGCCTTCCCGGGGTTCGAATCCCTGGCCCACCGCCATTTTTCCTCTCCTTTCGCTCTATCCCCCTTGTAGTTCCCCATTTCGCTTAATTTCCAGTGGTTTTCACGACTTGGAATTGCGTCACCTTACCCTCATTATCAGACCATGGGTATCGCGAGGGCTTGTTATGACAGACTCACAAACTACACAGACACCGGAAGCCGGTTCGACTGAACGTCGTGACAGGAAGTTTTCTGTGTCCGCAAATCGGGGAAAGGCCACTCACAAAGTCCGGTATGTGGAAGCCGGAGGGGCCGCTGTGGATACAGCTGAGTGCACGTTGTGTGAGTCTGTGCCGGATCTGTCTGCGGATAGTAAAGAGTAAGAGAAAGACCGGAGCAGCTGATGCCGCCCCGGTTTTGAGACTGGGCCGGCTCAGAGATCCCGGCCCGGGTAGACCAGTTCCTTTTGCTCGTCGGCTCTCTGCTGACGTGCAGACAGGCTTTCCGGCTCGTTCCGGGGTACCTGCCAGCCTTGAAGATTTTCCTCGATCAGCTTCACCAGAGCATCGATATGCCCCGGCGTAGCATTCAGCGCGGTGATATAGCTGAATCCCTCGCCACCAGCCTCCATGAAGTACTCACGGTTCTCCTCATCGATTTCCTCAATGGTTTCCAGGCAGTCTGAAGAGAAGCCGGGGCAGAACACGTCTATGGATTTGACGCCTTTGCCGGGGAGCGATTTCAGGGTTTCATCCGTGTAGGGCTTTAGCCACTCTTCCTTGCCAAACCGGGACTGGAAGGTCGTCATGTAGTCTTCTTTGCTCAGGCCAAGCCGTTCGGCCAGTAGCCGTGAGGTTTTATGGCACTCACAGTGGTACGGATCGCCCTTGGTCAGGTACTTCAGTGGCACTCCATGGTAGGAGAATACCAGCTTCTGGTTGCGTCCGTGGTTGGACCAGTGAGCTTCAATATGGCGCGCCATGGCTTCAATGTATGGCGGATAATCCGGGTAGTGGGAAACAAACCGGAAATCCGGCAACCAGCGGCGCTTGGCAAAATCACTGGCGATAGCGTCGAAAGTAGACGCAGAGGTCGATGCAGAGTACTGGGGGTACAGAGGCAGAACCAGCAGCTTTCGCACGCCTTGCTCCTGCATTTCGTCCAGAACCCGGGAAATCGACGGGTTGCCATAACGCATGGCAAATCCGACGACAACGTTGGGGCCATATTTGCGCTTGAGCGCCTCCCGGATGCCCTCAGCCTGCTTCGCGGTGTGCAGAAGCAGGGGAGAGCCTTCCGGCTGCCACACGCTCGAATAGGCTTCTGCGCTGCGCTTGGGGCGAATGCGCAGGATAACCCCGTGCAGGATCAGCCACCACAAAGGCCTAGGCAGCTCCACCACCCGCGGGTCCGAGAGAAATTCAGCCAGGTAGCGGCGGAGTGCCGACGTGGTCGGGGCATCCGGGGTACCCAGGTTGGTGACCAGCACGCCCAACCGGTCAGGCTGATTGTGGCTGAAATTCTCTGAACCTTTGTATTGCATGCGGTGGATCCTGAACGTTGGTTAGGCGGTTGGTACATCAGCCCTTGTCGGCGGCATGTTGTGCCATCCGTGGTGCAAGGCCGGAGATGTCGTAACCGGCGTTGCGGGCCTTGGTAAAGATTTCATTGGCTGACGTGTTTCGGGCCGCACTCAGTGCCCAGAGAACGGTGCAGCGGGTTCCGGAGCGGCAGAAGGCCAGTACGGGTTTTTCGGCGTCCCGGATCATTGGTGCAAAGCGGTTTACGTCCTCATCGGTGATATTTCCCGACTCCACCGGCATATAGACCCACTCAAGCCCCTGTTCCCGGGCAGCTGCTTCAATATCTGCCATGGCCGGCTGACCGGGCTCTTCGTGATCGGGGCGGTTCGCCACAATGGTTTTAAAACCCAGCTTTGCGGCTTCAGCCACATCGTCAACGGAAATCTGGGGGGCTACTGAAATGTTGTCGTCAATCTTTCTGATATCCATGGGGTGTCGTCTCCGGGTCGGGTAGTGGAGCTGTCGTCATGATCGCACAGCCTCCGGGCTGTGTCAGAGTGACGGCAGGGAAATTAACAGAAAATACTTACGCTCTCGCGCGCGGTTGCGCTCAATCACTTCAAAAATGGCCATACCGGCAACCATGGCGGCCACAAACACCGCTGCCTTGGTTTCACCGGCACCCATAAAGCTCAGGGTTGCCGCCAGCAAGCGAAGAGACAGTCGCGAAAGACCGCAAACCCCGTGTCCACTGGTGCAGCCGGAACCATAGAGAGTGCCGATACCGACAAGCAGCCCGGCAATGATCAGTGCGGGATAGCCCCCCTGGATTTTAATGGGTGGCAGCTCTGCGGCCAGTAACCAGACCGCCGGCGCGCCGATCAGTCCGGCCAGGAAGGCAATACGCCAGGCAATGTCGCCTTTGGCCGGGCTGAGAACCCCGCCAACAATTCCGCTGATGCCCGCAATACGCCCGTTCAGAAGCAGAAAACTGGCTGCCGCAATGCCCACCAGAATGCCCCCCAGCAGCGCTGACCAGGGGGTGAAGTTACTCCACGCAATTTCAATCATCTGATACTCCGAATGTTACGAGTTTCTATTTTGGAATAAGCATATACCTTGGGGCAATAATAACAAAAAAAAGCCCGGCAGAGATGCCGGGCAGAGGCGTGCGAGTAGTATCCATGAAAGACTTCCAGACAAACCGACATCAGCAGGGATGTCGGTATTGGGAAGTATTGACCATATTTTGAACACTTCAAGTGAGAGTGCCTTTCGTTTGAAAACATTTTTTTATATCGGATACGTCTTTATACTGCGGCCGTTCACCATGCGGTTTCCAGGCCGACTGAAATCCGGCCAAAGCTGTAATACAATGGGCCTGTGAAAGAAATATCCTACCCCCGAGGTTGTTACATGTCTGACGAGAACGACAATAAGCCGGAAGATGATCCGCAACTGGCGGCAAAAATCAAGGATTCCGCCCGCCAGATCTGGCTGGCAGGACTTGGCGCCTATACCAAAGCCGAGGAGGATACCGGACGCCTGTTCGACCGTCTCGTCCAGGAAGGTGAGCAGTTGGAAAATAAAACCCGGGGCGTCGTGGAAAAGCGGATCAAGTCGGTCGAGGATCGTGTTGAGGGGGTTCGGGAACGCGCTACTGGTACCTGGGACCGGCTTGAACACATGTTCGATGAGCGGGTCTCCGGAGCGCTCAGACGGCTGGGCATCCATCGACGTGAAGAAATCGAATCCCTGGAGCGCCGCATTGAGATCCTTGAATCGGAGCTGGCCCGCCTGCGCAACCGCGCCGGCGATGATGAGGAAGAATAGTTTCGGCGGCCAAAGGCAGTCAGAGATAGTCCCGGCTCATCAGCCGGGCTTCTTCCCGGTCGTCGGGTGCCAGGTAGGGAATGATCAAATGCATCATCTGGTAAACACCGCGACCAGGATCGACCGACTCCCGGTCTTCCAGATGGGATAGAGTGTCAAAAGCACTCCAGTAACAAGCAGTTAGCGTCAACTGTTCACACAATGAGTCAAGTTCTTCCTGCTCAATCAACATGATTCCCTGGCGCTGGAAGCTCTCGCAGATTGTTCGGAAAGCGAGCATTTTCTTCTTCTGTATCCGCTTGAATCTTACCTGCAGTTGACCGTACCGGGACAGGACATTCACCAGATCCTGGTAGAGAAACCGATAGCGCGCTACTGTCTCGAACAGCAGATGCAGAAAAAATCCCTGTTGGTCCAGGCTTATGTCGGCATCTTCCGGAACCGCCAGCAGATCCACCATGTCGTGCTCATACCCGTCGAACAGTTCCTCGACAATGTCGCCCTTGCTCTTGAAATGGTAGTAGAGGTTGCCCGGGCTGATGTCCATTTCATCGGAGATCAGCAGCGTGGTGACATTGGGCTCGCCGACGCTGTTAAACAGCGCCAGGCTTGTCTGCAGAATACGGTCGCGGGTTTTGATTTTTTTCATGTCGCGCCGGGCCAGCCCCTAAAGTTCGAAGCTCGCCCAGACCGGACAATGGTCGGACGGCCGTTCCATGGCGCGAATGTCGTAGGAAACACCAGCTTGCCGGGCTTTGGGCAGCAGGTTGTCACTGGCCATGATCAGGTCGATCCTGAGGCCCCGCTTGGGGTCGCGCTCAAAGCCTTTGCTGCGGTAATCGAACCAGCTGAAGGTGTCCGCTTCGTCGGGATGGAGGTGTCGGAACACATCGGTGTAACCACGGGCTTCAACCTGGCCAAGCCATTCCCGCTCCTCGGGAAGGAAGGAACATTTGCCGGTGCGCAACCAGCGTTTGGCGTTGTCGGCGCCGATACCAATGTCCTTATCGGTTGGGGAGATGTTCATATCACCCATGACCACCACATGGCCGCCGGCTTGCTTCAGCTCATCTAGGTAGCGCATCAGGTCGGCGTAGAACTTTTCCTTGGCAGGGAACTTCACCGGATGGTCACGGCTTTCGCCCTGGGGAAAATAGCCGTTAATCACCGCCAGTTTTTCTCCATTGACGGTGAAATGGCCGGTAATCAGCCGACGCTGGGAATCCTCGCCGTCCCAGGGATAGCCTTTGACAACCTCTTCCGGCTCCGCCTTTGAGAGCAGAGCAACGCCGTAGTGGGTTTTCTGGCCGTGGAAATGCACGTGGTAGCCAAGCTCGCGGATCGACTCGACCGGAAAGTCTGCGTCCTGAACCTTGGTCTCCTGAAGACCGATAACATCAGGAGCCAGGGCGTCGATAACGGCCTCAAGCTGGTGCAGGCGGGTACGGATACTGTTGACGTTGAAAGAGACGAACATCATTGCAAAAAACTCTCCGGCGTTGATTCCTGCCGGAGTTTAACATACTGGCCCCCGGGGTCTGCCTTGGCAGAGCCGACAGTTTCAGGGGGTCAGTTCACAATCCGGGTAGGTATCCACGGAATAGCGGATATGAGCGGTATAATTCTCGTCCTGATTCTTCCGGATGTTGGTCAAGCCAAGATAATCGGAAAGGGCGCCGGAATCGTTGTAACCCAATACAATGGGATCTACCAGGAACCTCACCACCATGCCAGTGGGGCGTATCTGCACCACATGGTCAGCGTCCACCCGGTCGCTCTCGACCCGCTCCAGCACAAAGCCATAGTGCTCGCCACGGGTAGGTCCAAGAAAGCGGAACTCAACGGATTCACCCGCCACCACACTCTGCCAGTTCTGGCGGACAAAGTTGTCGAACCCGGAGTCCACCACGGTGTTGGGCGTGTAGTCCACCTCAAACCGCTCTGAGTCGCCGCGGGGCGTCTGCCAGTTAATCAACAGGGTTTCCGGTTCGGGGTAGGTGATCTCCATTTTTTCGTCAAACGTCGGTTGAGAGAAGTCTACGGTCGGGCGAAGCACCGAGGCGTCATATTCGAGCGCCTTTCGGGCAAACGACTCCTCTGCATCCGGCTTATGATAGGCCACCTCATGCTGTTGCGGCCGAAAGATTCCATCCTCACAGGTGCCGTCAACCGCGTGTCGCTCCTCGTAGATCACGCTACCATCATCGGTGGTCGCGGTCCCGGTAAAGCTCAAATCCTGCGCCACGGCCGGCAGGGCGGTAGCCATCAGGGCAAATGAAACAGTCACGGTGGTATGTCTCATCGCACCAGCTCCGGGTATAGGGTCTTACGGGCAAACAAGAGCAGTGGAAAAACGACCAGCCAGCCGAAAGCGAGCGCAATCAGCGAGGGTATCAATTCCGGAAGCTCCACTGCGCCGAGCTGGCTTGCGGACCAGTAGGCGAACGGACCAGCAAAGGGCGCAAGCACGAACGGCAGCCAGGCCTTCTTGCTGATCCAGTCCAGAGAATGACTGAGGGTGGTCATGAAAATGGCCCAGATGGCCACCAGCCACGGTGGTGTCAGCATTATCTGGCCGGTGCCGTCGTCCAGAATACCGGTCTGGAACCAGATGCCGTCCAGAACGGAACCAACCACGGTGCCCAGGCCAATGAACTGCAACTCGGTCATCCGGTTCTGGCTGACCAGCACAAAATGCAGGATCAGAAACACCACGACGATCCCGGCACCGATCAGCCCCGGATAGAACACGCAGGCGAACCAGCCTGCCTGGAAAAGCAGGAAGTTCAGTACGTTACGAGCCGTTTCTGAGGCTATCATACGCTCAAGATATTCTCGCGTTTGTTGCCGGGCTTGGCGAACACCAGCTGAGCCACGCCAATGGCGCGTTCGCTGAAGCCCGCCTCACAATAGGCAAAGTAAAAGTGCCACAGCCGTCGGAATGCCTCGTCGTAACCCATTGATTCCAGTTTATCGCGCTGGGCCATGAAGCGGTCACACCAGTCACGAAGTGTACGGGCATAGTGGAAACCGGTGTCTTCGGCATGGGTCAGCACCAGCTTGCTTTCCTTGCGAACCGATTCGAGGATCGCTCCGAACGAAGGAATAAAGCTGCCGGGGAATATGAAGCGCTGGATGAAGTCCACGTTCTTCAGGGCCCTCTGGTAGCGCTGTTCCGGCATGTTGATGGCCTGTACAAGCGCCAGTCCATCCGGCTTGAGCAGGGCGTTAATCTGGGAGAAGTAGCTGTCCAGGAACTGCGGGCCAACGGCCTCGATCATCTCGATGGAGACCAGCTTGTCGAACTGGCCCTCAAGATCACGGTAATCGTCGAACAGGAGGGTGATACGGTCTTCCAGACCTTCCTTCTGAACTCGCTCTTGCGCCAACTCCAGCTGCTCTCTGGAAATGGTCGTCGTGGTCACGTGGCAGCCGTAATGCCTGGCAGCGTGGATCGCGAAACCGCCCCAGCCGGTGCCGATTTCAATCACCTTGTCACCCGGTTGGAGATCCAGTTTCTGGCAGATGGTGTCCAGCTTGTGGACAGCGGCTTCTTCGAGCGTGGATTCGGCACTCGGGTAGATAGCCGAGGAATACATCATGGTCGGGTCCAGGAAGGTCTCGAACAGGTCATTGCCCAGATCATAATGGGCACTGATGTTCTTCCGGGAGCCTTCTTTGGTGTTGCGGTTCAACCAGTGCAGGCCCTTCAGAGCCGGCTTGGTAACCCAGCTGAACCGGTCTTCGAACTCGTTCATGCGGTCGACGTTGCGGGTAAAGAACCGGAGCAGGGCAACCAGATCCGGTGTCGACCAGTCACCGGCCACATACGCCTCTGCTGCTCCGACGCTTCCGCCGGTCAGCAGGTCCCGCCAGGTGCTGTGATCATGGACAATCAGTTCGGCAGGCTGGTATTGGCTGTTGCCGTCTCCGAAAACCAGGTCATCAAACCCGGATTCCTTGACCGTCAGCTGTCCTTCGCCCAGTAACCGGAGCTGCTGAATCACCAGCGTCCTCGCAAACCGGCTGAGGGCCGGCAGGCTGCCGGAGCCGGATGAGGTGTTTTCAAGCGAAGTATTCAGGTTCTCCATGAGCTTACCCTTCCGCGAATCTTGTCATTGGTCTCGGAGCTGGTGACATCCAGCCCGGAATCATCGTGCCCACGGCGGTAGGCACTGTCGTCTTCGGGAAGTTTGTCCGGATGGCTGTAAAACGGTGCCCCCTTCAGCTTGAGACGGAGCGCATGCCAGTAAATGCCTGCCACAACCTTGAACGCCTCAAGCGGAAACTTTCGAAGACTTCTATGCACATCTTTACGATTGAGAGGGGTGCGTTGGACTACCAGGGTGGCATCAAAATGCTTGCGACCTTCCTCCAGAACATTCATGTGAATTCTCAGCTCCGGGCCCCGGAAACTGAATGTCCACTCGTAATGCTGGTTCATGCCATTGAACGGCGACACATGAAAGCGCTTGCTGAAGCCAAACTGCTCGGTGCGCCAACCGGCCTGGTTGGGTTCCGCGCCTGTGGTCTCCAGGCAATAGGCGTGGCGTTCGTGCCAGGGTGTGTTGGTAATCTGGGCAACGATCACTTTGGGAACCACACCATCGGCGGGACATTCCCCGGACCGGTAGCAGAAATAGAAACTGACCGGATTGAAGACATAGCCGAAGTAGCGGGGGTGGGTAATCAGTTCCACTTCCCCGTCGGGGCGCCAGCCGGTGGCCTCTTCCACGTGATCGCGAACAGCCACCGACAGGTCGTCGGTTTCCGGGCGAAAGTAATCCTTGCGCTTCAGGGAGATCCAGTTGAATCGTTCCAGGGAGAAAAGCGGACTGATCCCGGCAACCTTGCCCCACTCATCGGTGTCCAGGGCCAGCATGCCGGTGCTGTAGCTGAATTCGTGTTGCACCGGGTACTTCCGTCTGTGCCGGACAGTACCCTCCAGCCACTGGCTGTTCATGGTCAAAGCTCCACCCCGAAGGCCTGTGTTACCCGCAGCGCACTGCGGACACCGTCTTCATGGAATCCGTTGAACCAGTAGGCGCCACAGTAATGGGTGCGATTCTGGTTGCCGATTTCATCGTAGCGTTCCTGGGCGGCCACCGCATCCAGGGTAAACACCGGGTGAGCGTACTCAAAGCGCTTGATCACCTTGTCGGGATCGATATCGCGGCTGCGATTGAGGGTCACACAGAAGGTTTCCGGAGCATCGTGGAAGTTCTGCAGAATGTTCATGTTGTAGGTGACGGAGACAGGCTCGGTGCTGTGGGTCGGGATAAAGTAGTTCCAGGCGGCCCAGGCGCGGCGATTGTCCGGCAACACGCTGCTATCGGTATGAAGCACCACATCGTTGTTCTGGTACGCCATGGCGCCCAGGATATCCCGCTCTTTGTCAGTAGGGTCTCCAAGCATGGCCAGCGCCTGATCGCTGTGGCACGCAAAAATCACCTGGTCGAAGTGATGATCCTCGCCCTTTACCGAGACGGTCACACCGTTTTCGTCCCTGACCACCCTGTCGACAGGGCTGTTCAGGTGCGTGGCGTCGCCCAGGCGCTCCATCATCTTTTTCACGTACTGGGCAGAACCTCCGGAAATCACCCGCCAAGTGGGTCGGTCATCCACGGACAGCATGCCGTGGTTGTTGAAGAACTGCAGGAAGAACCGGATGGGAAACTGCTCCAGAATGATCTCCGGCGCTGACCAGATGGCCGCACCCATGGGCACGATATAGTAATTCCGGAAGTAACGGGAATAACCATTCCGGTTCAGATATTCGCCAAGGGTTTCCTCATTGTTGATGTTGCCCGCCTCAAGGTCTGCCCGGGTTTCCTTGTTGAAGCGCAGAATCTCCCGCACCATTTTAAGGAACGGCAGGTTAAGCAGGTTCCGGCGCTGGGCGAACAGGGTGTTCAGGCTGGTGCCGTTGTATTGCAGGCCGGTGCTGCTGCAATCCACGCTGAAGCTCATGTCGCTGACTTCCGATGGCACGCCAAGCCGATCCATCAACTTGATGAAATTGGGATAGGTCCAGTCGTTGAACACGATAAACCCCGTGTTGACCGGCCAGGTCCGGCCACCGGCTTCAACCTGCTCGGTGTTGGTGTGACCGCCGGCATAGTCGCCTGCTTCAAAAACCTCAACCTCGTGTTTCTCGGCCAAAAGCCAGGCAGACGTGAGGCCGGAAACGCCGGCCCCAATGACAGCAATTCGCTGACGTTCACTACTCATCCATTGTTTTCCTGTTCGGTGTTGCTTTTACGGGCCATGGAGGCCGACATGCGGTCAATCAGGGGCCGGGGAAGGGCGCCCAGCACCTTCAGCATCCAGGTGAAGCGCTTGGGGAAGGCAATTTCGTTGTGTCCACGGGCCAGGCCGCTGACAATCCGCTCCGCCGCATCCTCGGCTGAGACCAGAAACGGCATGGGGAAATCGTTGCGGTCGGTCAGCGGGGTTTTCACGAAGCCCGGTGAGACCACTACGACGTCGATACCTTCGGCGTCGAGATCCGCCCTGAGGGCATGGGCAAAGTAGGTCAGGGCCGCTTTGGAAGCGCCGTAGCCTTCTGCCCGGCCAAAGGGAAACCACCAGGCGGAGGAGCTGACGATCACCACGGTGCCCGGCTGACCCTTTGCCCGACTCCGTCGCAGCGCCGGTAGCGCAATA
>Ga0064014_10200_pt1 | contig 19029 bp, 23 predicted proteins | sample CrowatWCoCulture_2_FD_61584 | JGI IMG/M metagenome (GOLD analysis project Ga0064014, IMG submission 61584) | Marine cyanobacteria communities from the University of California, Santa Cruz, USA, analyzing cyanobacterial DNA methylation -... | ecosystem: Host-associated > Microbial > Bacteria >...
CGTGTACACGATCGCAATCGCGCTCAGCCACAAAACCAGCGGAGCGAGCAGGTCCGACGCGATTGGGAACATCGGCAAGCTAAACCGAAGGAAGCCATAGCCACCCATCTTTAGCAGGATTGCGGCCAGAACGACCGACCCCGCGGTCGGTGCCTGAACGTGTGCATCCGGCAACCACGTGTGGACCGGCCACATCGGCATTTTGACGGCAAAGGACGCGAAGAATGCCAGCCATAGGAGCGTCTGCACCCCGCCGCTGACCTCAATCCCGAGCACGCTGATCGTGTCGGACGGGAAGACCGTCGTCATAAGCGTCGGAATGTCGGTGGTGCCACCATAGACGAACATGGTGACCATCGCCACCAGCATCAGGACGGACCCGAGGAAGGTGTAGAGGAAGAACTTGAACGACGCATAGATGCGGTTCGCACCGCCCCAGATGCCGATGATCAGAAACATTGGGATCAGACCAGCCTCGAAGAAGAGGTAGAACAACACCAAATCGAGCGCGCAGAACACGCCCAGCATCAGCGTTTCAAGCACAAGGAAAGCAATCATGTATTCCTTGACGCGATCCGTGACCTCCCAGCAGGAAAGGATCACCAACGGCATCAGGAATGTCGTCAGCATCACGAACAGGACCGAGATACCGTCGACGCCCATCTTATAGTTCAGACCGAGGATCCACTCACTTTCTTCCACGAACTGGAAACCGGTGTTTTGCGGATCGAACCCGAACAGCACCACAAGGGAAATGAGGAATGTGGCCGAGGTCGCCGCCAGTGCGAGCCACTTTGCGTTGCGTTGCGCAGCCTCGTCATTTCCACGCAGAAACAGCGCAAGAATGGCGGCTGCGACGAGAGGCAGGAAGGTGATGAAGGACAGGATCGAGGACATTATTCCGCTCCTCCACCGAGTGTCATGATCGTAATCAGCACCAGCACGCCCAGCACCATCGCAAAAGCGTAGGTAAAGATGTAGCCCGACTGCGCGCGCCCCGCGAGCCGCGTGAAGAACGGAATGACACCCATCGCGAGCCCGTTGATGCCCCCGTCGATCGTGCCACCATCGCCGCGCGTCCAAAGGAAGGCGCCGACAGCCTTGGCCGGTCTGACGAAGAGAAAGTCGTAAGCCTCGTCAAAGTACCACTTGTTGAGCAGGAACTGATAGAGGGGCTGCTGCTGTTCGGCCAGTTTGACCGGCCAATCGGGGCGACGCATGTAGAACTGATAAGCTACGCCAAGGCCGAGAAGCATTGCGATGAACGGCGACCACACAACCCAGGCCGGAACGTAATGCGCATCGTGCAGGACTGTATTGTCCGGAGCCATGTAGATCGCGCCTTCACCTGGTTTTGCGATGACTTTCTCCCCGTGATCGTCACCGTGGCTGTCGTCGCTTTCCGTCGCTGCGAATGCAGCGCCAAGGATTGGCCCGGTCGCGTGGTCTTCCGCCTTCATCTCAGCCGCCGGAATACCGAAATACTTGGCGGCTTTGACCTCGTCCCCGAAGAACGGCTTGTACCAGACCATGCCCGCAAAGATCGCGCCGATTGCTAGCACGCCAAGCGGGATCGTCATTACGTTCGGGCTTTCATGCGCGTGCTCATGCGTATGTTTGTCGCCGCGCGGCTCGCCGTAGAATGTCAGGAAGATCAGGCGCCATGAGTAGAAGCTTGTGAGCACTGCAGCGATCACCAGCATCCAGAAACCATAGCCGGACCAGAACGTTCCCGCCGCAAAAGCGCTTTCGATCACGGCATCCTTGGATTGGAACCCCGCAAAGCCCAGCGGCACGCCGAATACTTTGAAGAGTGTTGCGGGGATACCGACGCCGGTAATGGCCAGCGTGCCGATCATCATCGCCCAGAACGTCTTCGGCATCTTGTGGCGCAACCCGCCATAGTTCCGCATGTCCTGTTCGTGGTGCATCCCGTGGATGACCGAACCGGCTCCGAGGAACAGCATCGCTTTGAAGAAGGCGTGAGTCAGCAGGTGGAACATGGCCACCGAGTAGACGCCCACACCTGCGGCGACGAACATGTAGCCAAGCTGCGAGCAGGTTGAATAGGCAATCACGCGCTTGATGTCATTTTGGACAAGACCAACCGTGGCGGCAAAGAACGCTGTCGACGCGCCGATGAAGACGATGAACTCTTTCGCAGTTGGTGCAAACTCCATGATCGGCGACATGCGGCAAACGAGGAACACGCCCGCCGTCACCATGGTCGCGGCGTGGATCAGGGCCGATACAGGCGTCGGGCCTTCCATCGCGTCAGGCAGCCAAGTGTGCAGGAACAGCTGCGCCGACTTGCCCATCGCGCCAAAGAACAACAGGAACGCCACGAGCTCGGCCGCGTTCCAGCTTGTCCAGAGGAAGGTCACCTCCATCTGCGACAGGTCCTCTGCGCTGGCAAAGATCGTCGAAAACTCGAGCGAATCGACAAGGAAGAAGATCGCCGCCATCCCGATGATCAGCGCGAAGTCCCCCACACGGTTAACGATGAACGCCTTCATCGCTGCCGCGTTTGCGGACGGCTTGCGATAGTAGAAGCCGATCAAAAGGTAAGAAGCGACGCCCACGCCTTCCCATCCGAAGAAAAGCTGAACCAAGTTGTCCGCTGTGACCAGCATCAGCATGGTGAACGTGAAGAACGACAGGTACGCAAAGAAGCGCGGACGATAGCTTTCCTCGCCCTCCCGGAAATTGTCGTCATGGGCCATGTAGCCCATGGAATACAGGTGCACGAGCGCCGAGACCGTCGTCACAACAATCAACATGATGGCCGTTAGTCGGTCCAGCCGAATGGCCCAATCAGTGACCAGAGTGCCCGAGGTGACAAACCGCAGGATCTGAACACGCTCCATCTCACCATCAAAGGTCAGAAAGACGATCCAGCTTAGAAACGCAGCAAGGAACAAAAGACCGGTCGCGACCCACTGGGCCGCCGTCCCGCCGATGATGCGCCAGCCAAAGCCGGCAATAAGCGCGCCGATGAGCGGCGCGAACAGGATGATCGTTTCCATCTCAGATCACCCCTTCATCACGTTGACGTCTTCGACGTCGATCGTCCCGCGATTGCGGAAGAAACACACCAGAATGGCAAGCCCGATCGCCGCTTCAGCCGCCGCGACCGTCAGTACGAAGAGCGTAAAGACTTGACCGACAAGATCGCCAAGGAACGCCGAGAATGCCACGAGGTTAATGTTGACCGCCAGAAGAATCAGTTCGATCGACATCAAAAGAATGATGACATTCTTACGGTTCAGAAAGAGCCCGAAAATGCCGATGACGAACAGCGCCGCCGCGACTGTCAAATAGTGTTCAAGTCCGACCATCCGGTCCCTCGTCGTTCTCGTCCCGCCGTTTACGACGGTTTCTTAGCAACAGCCCCGCGACGATCATCGCGACGCCTACAATCAGCCAGAGGCTCAGAGCCCCTGCCCCGGTTTCACATCTTTCAGTTCCATCGCCGTCGCCGGGTCACGGTACATCTGCGCCAAGACGTCTTGGCGTTTGATATCTTCGCGGTGCCGCAAGGTCAGAACGATCGCTCCGATCATCGCGACCAACAGGATCAGCCCCGACAATTGGAACAGCAGGAAATACTGGTCATAGAGGATCAGGCCCAAGGCACGGGTATTGTGCACCTCAGACGCGTCCGGCGTCACCGCAGCGCGCGCCTGTTCAGCCTCGCTTGCGAATTCCCAAGCACCAAAGGCAATCGTCAGCTGCATCAGCAAGACGATCCCGATCAACAGCGCCAGCGGCATATACTTGGCCATTTCCGCTTTGAGCTCAGCAAAATCCACGTCCAGCATCATGACAACAAACAGGAACAGCACCATGACCGCGCCGACATAGACGATCACCAAAAGCATCGCGACGAATTCGGCCCCAAGCAGCACGAACAGACCCGCAGAGGACAAAAACGCGAGGATGAGCCAAAGCACCGAATGCACGGGATTTCGTGAGATGACTGTAAAAAGCCCCCCAGCGATCACGCAAAGCGCAAACAGATAGAATGCATAATCCGCCACGGTCATGTCGCGTCCCCTTCCCCGGCTTCATCCATAACTTCCCGAGCAAGCTCCATTGCCTTGGTCATGGCCGGTATTCCACCGAAAACACCCATCATTCCAATGGTTTCGGCGATTTCCTGTTGCGTTGCGCCCGCCTCGATCGCGTGGCGAACAGTCAGTCTGATCTGGGCTTCCGCCTGCGCACCAAGGATCGTCAGAGATCCGAGTGTCAGTAAAAGCTTAGTTTTGGCATCAAGACCTTCAGGGTTGAAGGTCTTGCCCATGAACGTCTCCATGACCTCTTTCGGCATGGTGGGCCACAGAGCCTCGAACCCTTTGGGCGTGAACCCTTCCAGCGCAGGATTCACGGCCTTCGCCCAATCCTGCGTCATGGTGATCATAGCGTCGAAAGGGTTTGTCGGCGTGCTCATCGGTAGGGCGCATCCAGTTCAAGGTTGCGCGCGATCTCGGCTTCCCAGCGTTCACCGTTGTCGAGCAGCTTTTCCTTGTTGTAGAACAACTCGTCGCGGGTCTCGGTCGAGAACTCAAAATTCGGACCTTCGACGATAGCGTCCACCGGGCAGGCCTCCTGACAAAAGCCGCAGTAGATACACTTGGTCATGTCGATGTCATAGCGCGTGGTCCGGCGGCTGCCGTCATCGCGGGGTTCGGCATCGATCGTGATCGCCTGCGCAGGGCACACAGCTTCACACAGTTTACAGGCGATGCAGCGCTCTTCGCCGTTGGGATAGCGGCGCAGCGCATGTTCACCACGAAAACGCGGACTGAGAGGCCCCTTTTCGTGCGGATAATTCAGCGTCGCTTTGGGTTTGAAGAAGTACTTCATCCCCAAACCAAAGCCCTTCAGAAAGTCCTGAAGAAGGAAGTACTTGGTCGCACGGGTCCAGTCGATCTGGGTCATTTGGCGGCTTGTCCTTCACATATGTCGATTTCCGCAACGAGCGGCAGAAGCGCCACCTGAAGCCCACGGGCATCCGTCGTCGATTGATAGGCGTCGGCCATCTGGGCCCCGACGCCGGAGACGCAATCAAGATAGGCGGCGGTCTGATAAAGCTGTTCACTGGCACCGTCCGCGATCGCGCTTTCAAAGGCGCTTTCGTCCGGCCGGGCACAATCATAGATATCGACCGAAGCGTCGAGACTTTCGATCAATGGTCCCAATCCATCCCGCCATGCATCGGTTGCGGCACCATCGCGGGTGGCAATCGCGCCAACCACCACGATGTCATCAAGCAACCCAAACCCGGACATCCGCCATGCCTGCAGCACGGGCAAATGATCGAGCAACGCCGGGTTTTCGCTGGTGAATTCCTGTTCGGAGCCAAGTATTGCCTGATTGCGCCACACCACGTCGCGCTCGACGCTTTCGGTTGGCCAATACTGCATGTGGCGCGCAAACGCGTCACCGCATTGTGTCGACACGATTTCAACGGCTTCGCGCCCCACCTCGCCCATCGTCAACCCAACGACCGGCGTGGCTGCTTGCGTGAGTACCGCGAGCGTTATGCCAAGTGCCGCGCGCATCAGCCCCCCACGACCCAGCGCGCATATGCGCCGCCAAAGAGTTCGAATTTGGCAAAGAACGCCACGATCACGACCCAAGCCAGCGACATCGGCAGGAAGACTTTCCAACCCAGGCGCATCAATTGGTCATAGCGGTAGCGCGGCACGATGGCCTTTACCATGGAGAACAGGAAGAACATCAATCCGATCTTGGCCACCAGCCACAGGACACCGTCCGGCAAACCCGGGATGGGCGACAGCCAGCCCCCGAAGAACAGAACCGAGATCAGCGCGCACATGAACACCATGGCGGCATATTCACCGATCATGAACAGCAGGAACGGCGTTGAGGAGTATTCAACCTGATATCCGGCGACGAGTTCTGATTCCGCCTCGGGCAGATCGAAAGGCGGGCGGTTTGTTTCGGCCAGCGCCGAGACAAAGAACAGCACGACCATCGGCAAGTGTGGCAGCCAATACCATGAGAAAAAGCCCCAGTTTCCATCCTGCGCGCGCACGATGTCGGCAAGGTTCAGTGACCCGGTTGAGATGATCACCCCGATCAGGATCAGGCCGATCGATACTTCATAGGAGATCATTTGCGCAGCAGAGCGCAGTGACCCGAGGAAGGGGTATTTCGAGTTTGACGCCCATCCCCCCATGATCACGCCATAGACCTCCAGCGAGGAGACCGCGAAAATATAGAGGATTGCGACGTTCAGGTCTGACAGGACAAACCAGTCGTTGAACGGCATCGCCACCCACAGCATCAGCGCCAGCGTGAATGACAGCATGGGTGCGAGGAAATAGACCGGACGGTCCGCCCCGGCGGGGACCACGATCTCTTTCAGCGCGTATTTGAAGAAGTCTGCAAAGGACTGCAGCAGACCAAAGGCCCCCACAACGTTCGGCCCTTTGCGCAGCTGAACCGCCGCCCAGATCTTGCGGTCAGCATAGAGCAGAATTGCGAGACTGATCAGAAGAAGGACAACAACCACAAGGCTTTGCCCGAGGATCAAAAGCGCAATGCCAAGGTTGGTATCAGTGAAAAAACTACCCATCGTCCCTCACACCAGCGGTATGCCGTTTTCGTTGCATTTGGACAGGACGACACCCGTCTCGAGCGTTTTTACGCCTTCAGGGATCGACGGCGACATCGTGTAAAACGCATCCGCCGCAAAAAGCCCCGACTCTTCCGTGACATCCGTCTTGATATGCCGGGCGAATTCAAATCCCCGCGCATCGGCATATCCGGACAGCGCGCAATCGGCATAATCACGCACGTCCGCAACGTCGCGTGGGCCGCGCATCTGTACTCCGATCCGCACCAGATCAGAATCCAGCGCCTCCGCCTCGGCCCCCAGATAGGTTGGCGTGAACGGCACGTCGTCGCGCGTCGGGGCTGCTTCCTCCGCCGCGCAGGCTGTCAGCAATGATGCCACCGTTATCGCCACAACCGCTCCTCTCACTCCGCCGCGATCCGCGTTTCAGCGCGGGCTTTGGCGTTGGCCGACAGCTCAGCCATAAGCTGGCTCGCGCGGGCAATTGGATTGGTCAAATAGTGGTCCGACACAGCCGAACCGAACGGTGCATCGGAAATCTCACCTGTCGGCAGCGCGACAACTTCGTTCACAGGAACAACGTCGATGCTGGCCAAGTGCGGCACCTCCGCGACCAAAGCCTGCCGCAAACCTGCAATCGAGTTCCACTCTTGCGTCGCACCAAGCTCGGCCGACAACGCGCGCAGCACGGCCCAGTTTTCCTTGGCATCGCCAGGCGCGAACGCAGCCCTGAGCGCCAGTTGCGGACGCCCCTCGGTGTTGACGAAGAGACCCTGTTCCTCGGTATAGGCAGCCCCGGGCAGGATGATGTCGGCACGGTGTGCACCACGGTCGCCGTGACTGCCCTGATAGATCACGATCGGCCCCGCCGGGATGTCGCCCTCGTCGGTGCCAAGCGCATACACAATGTCGGCCCCCTCTAGCGCGGCCATAACGCCGCCATCGGTCACACAGCCCGCATCCAGCGCCCCAACGCGACCCGCAGCGGTGTGCAGGATCAACAGACCAGAGGCCGTGGACGCCGCCAGTGCCTGCGCCTGTGCCAGAACTGCCTCGCCGTCTTCACGCATCAGCGCGGCCTGACCAACGATGATGATGCTTTGCTTTTCCTGAACGCCGGAATGATCACGACCCAAAAGCTCGGTCAGCGTCGCCGGGCCAGCACCCAAGTGGCTGTATTCATACGTCAAATCAACGGCTTCGCCGACAACGCCAACATTCGCCCCACGCGTCCATGCTTTGCGGATGCGCGCATTCAGAACGGGCGCTTCGGCGCGCGGGTTGCAGCCGATCAGCATGATGGCCTCGGAGGAGTCGATGTCCTCAATCGTGGCGGTGCCGACATAGGCGGACCGGTTGCCCGCAGGCAGTTTCGCACCGTCTGTGCGACACTCCACTTGCCCGCCCAGACCTTCGACAAGCTGTTTAAGCGACCAAGCGGCCTCAACTGACGAAAGATCACCGATCAGACCGGCAACCTTGTTCGCCCCTTTCATCGCAGCCGCCGCCGCGGTCAGCGCTTCGGGCCAAGAGGCTGGGCGCAGCTTGCCGTTCTCCCGGATATACGGGCGGTCGAGCCGCTGGCGACGCAGACCGTCCCAGACAAAGCGCGTCTTGTCGGAAATCCATTCCTCGTTCACGCCGTCATTGTTGCGCGGCAGGATCCGCATGACTTCGCGACCTTTTGTGTCGACCCGGATGTTCGACCCGAGCGCATCCATCACATCGATGGTTTCGGTCTTGGTCAGTTCCCACGGCCGCGCGGTAAAGGCATAGGGCTTAGACGTCAGGGCACCAACTGGACAAAGGTCGATGATGTTGCCCTGCAACTCGCTATCGAGCGTCTCACCGAGGTAAGACGTGATCTCGGCATCTTCACCGCGGCCCGTCTGGCCCATCTGCGTGATCCCGGCGACCTCGGTCGTGAAACGGACACAGCGCGTACACGAGATGCAGCGCGTCATATGCGTCTCGACCAGCGGTCCGAGATCAAGATCTTCGGTCGCACGTTTTGGTTCGCGATAGCGCGAAAAGTCGACGCCATAGGCCATCGCCTGATCCTGAAGATCACATTCACCACCCTGATCGCAGATCGGGCAATCGAGAGGGTGGTTGATGAGCAGGAACTCCATCACCCCTTCGCGGGCCTTTTTGACCATGGGCGAGTTGGTTTTAACCTCAGGCGGCTCACCGTTCCGGCCGGGACGCAAGTCTTTGACCTGCATCGCACAGGACGCGGCGGGTTTCGGAGGGCCCCCAACAACTTCAACAAGGCACATGCGGCAGTTGCCGGCGATTGAGAGGCGTTCGTGATAGCAGAAACGGGGGATTTCAATGCCCGCCTGCTCGCACGCCTGAATGAGGGTCATGGCCGGATCGACCTCAACCTCGTCGCCGTCAATAATGATGGTGCGCAGATCGCTCATCGCGGGCTTACCTCCGGCTTTCGTAGAGCAGGCCATTCTTTGAAGGCCAACACGTAAAGCATGATCAAATTCAATACCGGCACGATCATTAGGATTGACGCCCACCCCGAATGTCCTGTCCGCTTCCAAATCTGAAAAAACGGCACGATCACGACGATCGGCAGAACGAGCAAAACAAACAATTGTATTACTGCACTAGACATTCCCTACTCCGCTGCCACGAGCGTGCATTGATGTGATTTCCAATGCGTCGCCTCTTTCAGCCATGCCCAGCCAAAGGCGTGTTCCGTATCGCCATGTTTCTTCAGATGTTCAAGGCGCTCTAATGCCTCATCCAAAGATGGCTGATGCCCGGCATCGACCCACCACATGACAAAGTGCATCTCACCCAGAACTTCGAACCATTCCTGACGGCGTTCATAGAATTGCTTGTGAACCGTGTTCCTGACAAAATTCTCAAGCGTTTCAACGCTTTCCCAGACAGTCAGGTTGGCCACAAAACGCGGATCGCCATCAATCTTGGCCTCGGTATTGCCGGTGCCCGGCTCACCCGAGCCTTCCATCATCCAGACAAAACCCGGCATCCGTTTGCCAAGGCCATTCACCCGGTCGAGATTGGCCATGAATTCCGCGACGCGAGGATCGTCGGTGTCAGCGACAAGACGACCGATGTTAAGTTCAGCGAGGTGCTTGGTCATGCCGCCACCCCATCGCATTGCTTGTCGCGCCAAAGCCGCGCCTGAGACAGGTGCGACCAACCAAACGCATAGTTGCTATCGTCGTTAGCGGCCAAATGATCGAGCCGATCTTTTGCCTCCGCAATGGTCGGACGGTGGCCTTCGGGCACCCACCACATCACCAACCGAAGCCCCTGGCCCGGGGCATACCACTCGGCCTTGCGGTCGTAGAATTGCTTGTGAACCGTCGCCCAGACAAACTGTTCAAGGGCCTCGACACTCTTCCAAACGGAGAGCGTCGATGCTGTGCGCGGGCTACCACCGAGCGGCCCGTCGGCATCAAGCTGCGCGGCCTCCATCTCGTCGCCATTCATGTGCCAAACATAACCGGCGCTGCGCCGCGCAACATCGTACACGCGGTCGAGATTGTTCAGGAAGTCCGCGACACGCGGGTCGTCCCAATCGTAGCGTAACGTCCCGATATTAAACTCGGCAATATGCATCAGTTTTCCCCGTGCCCAGCCGAAACGGTCTGGTCAAATACGCCAGCCCTGTCGACGCCAATCATAGAAGATCGAGGTGGCGCCATCCGCGTTCGTTTTTCAAGTACCGTCATTGAGTCGTACTGATGAATAGCAAACAAGTGTTTCGCCAACGCGGGATGCGAAATTTCGCCTTCGTGATATCGGTGGTGCATATCATCGATCAGCTGTTTGACATCATTAACAAAACTACGCTCGTCATGCAGTCCACCGCCGAAGCGATCCCAATAGGCTGCATGTGTATCTTCAACAATATACAGTCCGCGATCCGCCAGTTTTGGAAACAGATGCGCAAGGGTTATTCGAATATGGTCCGACTGATGCGACCCGTCATCGATGATCACATCGACTCCGCCCATTTCGTCGACCACGCGGTCAAGGAAGGCCGTGTCAACTTGAGACCCAATACGCACGGTAGCCGCTCCGCCATCGAACATCGCGCACCTCTTGTTGATATCGATCCCGAAGATGGTTGCGTCCGCACCCAAGAAATCGCGCCACATCGCGAGACTTCCACCGCAGAACACCCCTATCTCGAGGAAACGCACATTGGTACCACGAAACGTTTCCAAAAGCCTGTTATATACAGGCAGGTAATGGTGCCACTTGTAGATTAGATCACCGTCCTGATTTCCCCAGAAAAATGCTTCAAGGTCACCGCCCTCTCCATAGGGGTCAAGGGTCGGAGGGCCGACATAGTCGGGCTCGACATCGCCACGAAAGGTTGCACCCCATGGGACGCGCTCTAGCGTCTTGTTAGCAGCGGCACCCTCGGCATCGGGCGCAGAGTTTGAAGGATCATTCGACATTCTCAGATCAACGTCCAATTACTCTGCCGCAATCGCGCTTAGTTTGCCGGATTTCTGCGCCTTGATCCGGTCCTCGATCTCTTCGCGGAAGTTGCGGATCAGACCCTGGATGGGCCAAGCCGCAGCGTCGCCAAGGGCACAGATGGTGTGGCCTTCGACCTGTTTGGTGACGTCAAACAGCATGTCGATCTCTTCGACCTCGGCCTCGCCACGCACCAGACGATCCATGACCCGCATCATCCAGCCCGTGCCCTCGCGGCAGGGCGTACACTGGCCGCAGCTTTCGTGTTTGTAGAACTTCGACAGCCGCCAGATCGCCTTGATGATGTCGGTTTGCTTGTCCATCACGATAACCGCTGCCGTGCCGAGGCCCGATTGCAGGTCGTTGCGCAGGTAGTCGAAGTCCATAATTGCGTCGCGCATGTTCTCTCCGCGCACGCAAGGGACAGAGGAACCGCCCGGGATCACCGCCAGCAAGTTGTCCCACCCACCGTGGATTCCGCCGCAATGCGTCTCGATCAGTTCTTCAAACGTGATCGACATCGCCTCTTCCACGACGCAGGGCTGATTGACGTGCCCTGACACCGCAAATAGCTTGGTGCCCGCGTTGTTCTGGCGCCCAAAGGACGAAAACCATTCACCCCCACGTCGAAGGATTGTGGGAACAACGGCAATCGATTCCACGTTGTTCACCGTAGTCGGACAGCCATAAAGCCCTGCACCCGCCGGAAACGGCGGCTTCATGCGGGGCATGCCCTTTTTGCCCTCAAGGCTTTCCAGAAGCGCCGTTTCTTCACCGCAGATATACGCGCCTGCGCCGTGGTGCAGGTAGATGTCAAAATCCCAGCCTGACCCGGCCGCGTTTTTGCCGACCAGACCGGCATCGTAAGCTTCATCAATCGCCGTTTGCAGGGCTTCCCGCTCGCGAATGTATTCGCCGCGAATGTAGATATAGCAGGCGTTGGCATTCATCGCGAAAGACGCGATCAGGCAACCTTCGACCAGCGTGTGCGGATCGTGGCGCATGATCTCGCGGTCTTTGCAGGTGCCTGGCTCCGATTCATCGGCGTTGACGACAAGGTAGGCCGGACGCCCATCGCTTTCCTTAGGCATAAACGACCATTTCAGCCCCGTCGGAAAACCTGCACCGCCCCGGCCTCTGAGACCGGACGATTTCATTTCGTCGACGATCCAATCGCGACCCTTTTTGATAATGTCGGCAGTGCCATCCCAATGCCCACGGGCGCGGGCACCGGCCAAGGTCCGGTCATGCATACCGTAGATGTTTGTGAAAATGCGGTCCTGATCCTGCAACATGCGCTGAGTTCCCTAGTCCTCGCTCCGGCCGCGCCACAACTGCCAGGCGACAACCATCGCCCAGAAGAAGCCGGCCAACGCCGCGAAATCGAAAAGAAAAACGTATCGGGTGGGCAGGCTTAACTGGCCACCAATCCACTGTGCCAGCATCCAAAGGAGCATGGTCGACGCGATCACAATTGACAACGTGCGCGCCTGGCGGGCGCGCTCGCGATCTCTGTTGTGACGATCCGACATCGCCATTCCCTTTTCGAGCCAGCGGGCCGGTGACCCGGCCCTGTTCGACGGGTCGCCCCGCCATCCACACTTCGGTTCCCTAGCGCCGGGGTATGCCCCGGTCGGGTTTTGACCGGGCTTTAGCCCCCGGCGAGCTTTTTGGCCTGTTCGATCCAGCCATCTCGGTCGATCCGACCTTTGAAAGACAGCTTTTCGTCCATGTCGGCAACATCGGCGGGCGTCCACGCCGCGATTTGCGCAAAGGTTGTCACACCCGAGGCGTGCAGCTTTTTCTCAAGCGCAGGTCCAACGCCGGAAAGCTGTTTCAGATCATCTGCGCCTGCGGCCGGTGCTGGTGCAGGTGTTGGTTCTGGTGCAGCTTCGGCCACTGGAGCGGAAGCGGTTTCAACGACCTTGGCAGCCTGCCGTTCGGCATGGGCGGCGACGGCGGCGTCACGCGCCGACTTGCGCGGTGACGGCGCTTGGGGCGCTTCGTGGAAACCCACGGTCAATACGATGGCAGCGACGCCAGAAACGGCGGCGGCGAGGAAAAGGGCTGGCGAAAATGCAAAATCACCAATCACCATCAACGCCACAAATGCGACAGCAAATACGCCCGCCGCAATCGCACCGATAATGGTGAATGAACTCTGATCTTGTCTATACATGAGGTCTTGGTCCTTCTTGGTCCGAAAGTGTGCCCCACACTGTTAACAGTTTTTCCCTTAAGTGTGAAATTATGTCGCACCCTCATCGCTGAGCTTTTTCGCTTGCGCGATCCACCCATCGCGGTCGATCCGGCCTTTGAACGACAACTTTTCATCCATGGCCGCGACATCATCCGGCGTCCACGCCGCGATCTGCGCAAAAGTCGTCACACCTGCGTCGTGCAGTTTTTGCTCAAGCTTTGGACCAACGCCCGACAGCTTTTTCAGGTCATCGGCCCCAATGGCTGGTTCTGCGACCGCTTCTTTTTTGGCCTTCTTCGCCTTTGGTTTGGCTGTCTCAGTTCCCGCTCCCAGCCACGGTGTGGTCAAAGGCACCTCAGTTCCGTCAATCCGCTTGACGGTCTCGCCCAGCGCGACCGCAAGCGCCGCTGATGCATTATGCGGGTTCTTGCCAGCCTCGTGATCCTTCAGAGACGTCAAACCGCCCGATGGCTCTGCGGCGTAGCGATCATTCTGTGGCCCCGGCACCGGCACTTTTCCTGCGCCTAGTTCATCAATAATCTCGCCCATACGCTCAGCGGTAAGGTCCTCGTAATAGTCCTTCCCGATTTGCGCCATGGGCGCATTGGCGCAGGCGCCCAGACACTCAACTTCTTCCCAGCTGAATTTGCCGTCATCGCTCAATTGATGCGCATTCGCCGCAATCTTGTTCTTGCAAACCGCGACAAGATCCTCCGCCCCGCAAATCATGCAGGATGTGGTGCCGCAGATCTGAATATGGGCAACGCTTCCAACCGGTTGCAGCTGGAACATGAAGTAAAACGATGCAACCTCAAGCGCGCGGATATAAGCCATGCCCAACATTTCGGCGACGTATTCGATCGCCGGGCGGCTCAACCAGCCCTCCTGCTCCTGTGCCCGCCACAGGATCGGAATAATCGCGCTGGCCTGACGGCCTTCGGGATACTTGGTGATCTGCGCTTCGGCCCACGCCTGATTAGCGGGGGTAAAGGCAAAGCTCTCGGGTTGTTCTGCGTGAAGACGGCGGAGCATTAGCGATCGATCTCTCCAAACACGATGTCCATGGTGCCGATAATCGCGGCAACGTCAGCCAATTGGTGGCCTCCAGCGACGTGATCCATCGCCTGAAGGTGCAGGTAACCGGGCGCGCGGATCTTGGCGCGGTAGGGCCGGTTCGTACCATCCGAGACCAGGTATACGCCGAACTCACCCTTAGGCGCTTCAACGGCCGCATAAATATCACCCTCGGGTACGTGGAAGCCCTCGGTATAAAGCTTGAAGTGGTGGATGAGCGCCTCCATCGAGGTTTTCATCTCTCCCCGTTTGGGCGGGGTGATCTTGCCGCGCGCCAGCACGTCGCCCGGCTCGTTGCGCAGCTTTTCGCAGGCCTGCTTGATGATTTTGCGGCTCTCTTCCATCTCGGCCACGCGGCAGAGGTAGCGATCATAGCAATCGCCATTCTTACCCACTGGGATCTGGAATTCGAACTCATCATAGCACTCATAGGGCTGCGCACGGCGTAAGTCCCAGGCAAGGCCAGAGCCGCGCACCATCACGCCCGAGAACCCGTAGTTCAGGATGTCATCTTCCGACACGATGCCGATATCGACATTGCGCTGCTTGAAGATCCGGTTCTCGGTCAGAAGGCCCTGAATGTCCTCCATGAACTCGGTGAACTCATCGGCCCATGTGTCGATATCTTCGATCAACTCAGGCGGAATATCCTGATGCACGCCGCCGGGTCGGAAGTACGCGGCGTGAAGCCGCGCGCCGCACGCCCGTTCGTAAAACACCATCAGCTTTTCGCGCTCTTCAAAGCCCCACAGCGGCGGGGTCAGCGCGCCCACATCCATCGCCTGCGTGGTGACATTCATCAGGTGGTTGAGAACGCGCCCAATCTCACAGAACAGGACCCGGATCAGCGAGGCACGACGCGGCACCTCGGTTCCGGTCAGTTTTTCAATCGCCAGGCACCACGCATGCTCCTGGTTCATTGGAGCCACGTAATCCAACCGATCAAAATACGGCAGGTTCTGCAGATAGGTCCGGCTCTCCATCAGCTTCTCGGTGCCACGGTGCAGCAAGCCGATATGCGGGTCTGCACGCTCGACGATTTCGCCGTCAAGCTCAAGCACAAGCCGCAACACGCCGTGCGCTGCAGGGTGCTGAGGCCCAAAGTTGATGTTGAAGTTCCGGATCTTCTGTTCGCCGGTGAGTACGTCGTCGAAATTGCCGTCCATCATCTCACACCTTTGACATTTCCGTGCGCCACGCGTCGGGCAAAGTCCCGACCGTCGCGGCCACGTGGTTATATTGCGGAACAAGCCAGTCGCGCGCCGCGCGGCGCTGTTCAGCCGTCATATCGAGCTTTGGGCCAACATGCGCGCGGGCTGGTACCGTTGAAAACGCGTCGATCCCGAGAAAGCGCGCGAGGGTGTCCAGTCCCCCGGGTGCCGTCAAGTCCTCGTAAAACATCACCAGACGTTGCGGTGGTCGTATTGCCGCGATCAGGCGGTCGAGCGCGCCCGCGTAATCCGAACGTGCTGTGATCTCGCCCTCAAGCCCTTTGATCGTGCGCGACAAAATCCGTGACGCACGCGCCGGGATTTCGGCTGGGGCTTGCGCGCGCCGCGCGGCAATCATGCGTACATGGCTCCAAAGCCGGGCAACCGGATCGCGCACGATATAGACAAAGCGGACATTCGTGGTGATATGCGCCATGCGGCGCAAACGCGCTTCGGACAAAAGCGAATAGGCCGGCGTTATATCCCCAATGACCCGTGCGCCCCCCCGCCCCTCGTCGAGATAGGCCAGATAGGCTGCCATGTCTTCCGGCGCCTCGATCAAGGCGCGCACCTCTTCGATATCCACGGCACGAGCGGATTTGCGCGCCACACAGTCCAACGACAACTGCCCCAAATCCTCGGTCAGTTCGCGGGTCAATCGGTCGTGCTGCGCCGTCAGCAAGTCAACCTGCTGAGCGCGGCGATCGAAATCGATGGCGTCAAAATAGTGTACTTCCTTCACCGCCCGGAAATGGCATTGGGGATGCCGCAGCAGACATTCGTGCAACCAGCTGGTCCCACACTTGGCCGCACCAAGGCCGAAGAGAAGCGTCGGTTCCGTCACGCGTCCCTCTGGTCCACACGCATCGCCATGATCCACAGCAGGACCACGAGCCCTACTGGAATGATCGCGAGCAACCCCCAAAGGGCGTTAAACCCAAAATGCGGAAGCAACTTAAACATCGGAATGATCGCCGCAATGTAGATGATGGCGTAGAATACCAGATCCTGCATCAGGCCTCTTCCGTCTTTTCATCGCCGGGAAGGATGTATTCAGCGCCCTCCCAAGGGCTCATGAAATCGAAGTTGCGGTACTCCTGCACCAGATCAACGGGCTCATAGACGACGCGCTTTTGCTCGTCGTCATAGCGCACTTCGGTATACCCGGTTGTCGGAAAGTCCTTGCGCAGCGGATAACCACGGAACCCGTAATCGGTCAGGATACGACGCAGGTCGGGATGGCCCGAAAAGATGATGCCGAACATGTCGAAGACTTCGCGTTCGAACCAGTTGGCCGAGGGATGAACACCGGTGATCGACGTCACCATGTCCCCGTCGCGCACGGCGACTTTAAGCCGGACCCGTTGGTTCTGATACATCGACAACAGGTGATAAACGACATCGAACCGCGCTTCGCGCTGCGGATAATCGACCGCCGTGATATCAACGAGGGTCGAAAAGCGGCAGTTCGCATCAGCCCGCAGGTATTCCACAAAGCTTGCCAGCGACGATGGTGCAACTTCGATCGCCAACTCATCATGCGCAACAGACCAGGACAGCACACAATCGGGGCGCGCCAGTTCGATCAGGGTTCCAAGCTCATTCAGCGCATCACTCATCGCACGATTGTCCCCGTCCGGCGGATCTTCCGCTGCAACTGCAGCAATCCGTAGAGCAAAGCCTCGGCCGTCGGAGGACACCCCGGCACGTAGACATCAACTGGCACGATCCGGTCACAGCCGCGCACCACCGAATAGCTGTAGTGATAGTAACCCCCGCCGTTGGCACAGGACCCCATCGAGATCACGTAGCGCGGCTCTGGCATCTGGTCGTAGACCTTACGCAGCGCCGGTGCCATTTTGTTGGTCAGCGTACCGGCCACGATCATCAGGTCCGACTGCCGTGGCGATGCGCGCGGCGCAGTGCCAAACCGCTCCAGATCATAGCGCGGCATAGACGTGTGCATCATCTCAACCGCGCAGCAGGCCAGACCGAAAGTCATCCAGTGCAACGACCCGGTCCGGGCCCAGTTGATGATGCTGTCGGTCGAGGTCAGCAGGAACCCTTTGTCCTGCAAGTCTTGATTCAATTCACGAACGGCGACGTCCTTATCGGCGCCTGCGGTGCTGGCTACTCCCATTCAAGCGCCCCCTTCTTCCATTCGTAGGCAAAACCCACAGTGAGCACGCCAAGGAAAACCATCATCGACCAGAAGGCGGCAGTGGAGATGTCGGCGAATGCCACCGCCCATGGGAACAGAAACGCGATTTCAAGGTCGAAGATGATGAACAAGATCGACACCAGATAAAACCGGACGTCGAACTTCATCCGTGCATCGTCGAACGCGTTAAATCCGCATTCATAGGCCGACACCTTTTCAGGGTCAGGATTGCGAACGGCAAGCACCACGGCTGCAAGGATCAAAACGATCCCCAAGCCCACGGCGAGTGCGAGAAAAATCAGGATCGGTGTGTACTCTCTGAGGAGGTCTTCCACGTGGGGTCCCCTAGCTGCGTATTCGTGGCTCGTACAAAGCCCATTTGGTGTACCTGCGGCTTTCGGGGGGGTCAATGCAAACCGGTGTGATTGCGGCACTGCGGCACATCATGACGCAGGAGGCCGGGCCAGCCTCGATTCGGAGGTCCAAAAAAGTGTCGTTCTTGAGGACGAAAACACTGTTCTGACCGGGTTTGCGCGCGCAACAATTTTAGGCACGCAGAGATGCTTTATGCCCCGTCCGTCTTAATCGCCAGCGTCACACCACAGTGCTTACAATGCACCGCATCAGGGTCGTGGCGTTGTAGGCCGCAGTTGGGGCACGGGTAATGAACCTTTGACGGCGTGAAAATTGCACGCGCCAGATTCACAAAGAGCGTCACGCCAATCGCCATCATCGCGATCGCGCCTAGCTTGGCCCACATGGTCGTTGGCGTAATGTCGCCATACCCCGTGGTCGTCAGTGTTGTGACTGTGAAGTAAAGCGCGTCGACATAGCTTTCGAGCCCGTCGCCATCGTCAAACGTAAACGCGAAGACGAGCGCGGTTGTGAAGAAGATGAACACCAGCAGGTTAGTGGCGGCCAGAACGGCGTCTTCATTCCGTCTGAAAAAATCGCTGTGATACCTGAGGTCTCTCAAGAGGTGATAAGAGTGCACGACCCGCAAGACTCGGAGAATGCGCAGGAATGTGAGGTCGAGCGCAACGAATGGCTCTATCACCATCGACGCCAGCACAACGATATCCGCGATCACATAAACCCGGCGCAAGAGGGCCCACCGATCTTCGGCAATCCAGAGACGACGGAACAGGTCCAACGCAATGACAAGCCCAATCATCAGACTGAGTGTCTTGAGGGTGGGCGTCATCGGCATCGGTGTTGTGGCAATGAAAAAGGCGATCGACAGAAAGTCGAACGCGATCAGCGCATAGCGAAAGTGCACCGCAGACGAATCGTGACTTTC
>Ga0064014_10201_pt1 | contig 18820 bp, 18 predicted proteins | sample CrowatWCoCulture_2_FD_61584 | JGI IMG/M metagenome (GOLD analysis project Ga0064014, IMG submission 61584) | Marine cyanobacteria communities from the University of California, Santa Cruz, USA, analyzing cyanobacterial DNA methylation -... | ecosystem: Host-associated > Microbial > Bacteria >...
CGTCTGAAAACGTTCCGGTAGGTTATAGTCCACCTGCAGCGTTCCACACTGCAATCCCGGCCAATTGCATCGCGCAGCACGTATTCAAGCTTTGGCCCGTAAAACGCGCCTTCGCCCTCGAAAATCGTATAGTTCATCTCGGCCTGATCGAGTGCGGTGCGCAACGCGTCTTCGGACAAGTCCCAGCTTTCGTCGCTGCCGATCCGGTTTTCAGGCCGGGTTGAGAGCTTTACGTGCACATCATCAAAGCCAAAGTCCGAATAGATCGAGAGGATCAATTCATTGACCTTAAGACACTCCTCGGTCAGCTGCTCGGGCGTGCAATAGATGTGGGCGTCGTCCTGTGTAAAACTGCGCACCCGCAACAGCCCATGCAGCGCCCCAGACGGCTCATACCGATGCACTTTGCCAAACTCGGCAATCTTCAGCGGCAAGTCGCGATAGCTTTTGATGCCCTGATTGTAGATCATCATGTGCCCGGGCAGTTCATGGGCTTAAGCGCGTATTCGCGATCGTCCTGCGTTTCGGCAAGAAACATGTTTTCGCGATAGTTCTGCCAGTGGCCCGAAAGCTCCCACAGGGCCTTGTCCATGATGTCGGGTGAGTTCACCTCGACATAGCCCGCAGCCTCTTGCCGCCGGCGCATATAGCTGATCAGCGTCTGGAACAGTCGCCAGCCGCTGGGGTGCCAGAAGACGGACCCAGGCGCGACCTCTTCAAAGTGGAACAGGTTCATTTCACGGCCAAGGCGGCGGTGATCGCGCTTCTCAGCTTCTTCAAGGAACAATAGATGATCCTTGAGATCGTTACGGTTCTTGAACCCAACCCCATAGATCCGCTGGAGCATCGGACGGTCACTATCGCCGCGCCAATAAGCTCCTGCCACGCTCATAAGCTTGAACGCGTCCGCCGGAACTTGCCCTGTATTCTGAAGATGCGGGCCACGGCACAGATCTTGCCAATCGCCGTGCCAGTACATGCGGATGTCTTCGCCTTCGGGGATGGCTTCGACCAGTTCGACTTTATAGGGCTCGTGGCTTTTCTTGTAATGCAGGATCGCATCGTCGCGGGACCACAGCTCGGTCCGCACCGGGTCGCGGGCGTTGATGATTTCCTTCATCTTCGCTTCGATGACACCCAGATCTTCTGGTGTGAACGGCTCCTTGCGATCAAAGTCATAATACCAGCCGTTCTGGATGACCGGGCCGATCGTAACCTGCACTTCGGGCCAAAGCTCCTGCACGGCGCGGGCCATGATATGCGCCAGATCGTGACGGATCAGCTCCAGCGCCTGTTCGTCGTCTTTCATTGTGTGAATGGCGATCGCGGCATCTTCTTCAATCGGCCACTGCAAATCCCAGTGCGTGTCATTGACCGTCGCACTGATCGCTTTTTTCGCCAGTGAGTTCGAGATGCTTGCAGCAACCTCTGCCGCTGTCACGCCAGCCGGAAAGCTGCGCGAATTGCCATCAGGGAAAGTCAGGGAAATATCGGCCATCTGCCGTCACTCCTCGTCGGTTTGGCGCCCACGGAACGCCCGGTTGCGGGTTATTTGTGACGTGTCACATCGCCAGTGTCGGCCCTAATGTCAAGCGTCGAGCGGCAAGATGGCATAAGTTTTGCAGGGGTTCCGCAACACTGTCCGGCTGAGAGCTCTTTGCAACGACGGTTCGGCCCTCAATCAGCAGGGGCCAAACCAAGCGCGCGTGGAGACTCTACACGGCCCCTGCTTCGTTGAAACGAGAAGCAGCCCCCGTTTCGAGATAGGTCTTCAACCCAGCGGCCCACCGTTCCCAACCATCGGCAACGCCTTCGCCCGGCATGACGGGGAAATGCAGGTCACAATGCTCGATCACCAGCTTCATATGGCCAGGTTCAGGGATGAGAAGGAAAACCGTCTTTGAGGCAGGAATGGCGTCCTCGCCCCAGTGTGGCTCAAAGGTAGACACGATGCGCGACTTCGGATCGGTCTCCAACGTCCGACACACCATCATCGTGCTGCCATCGGGGTGCTCGTACGTATAGCGTTCACCGTCTTGCACCACTTTGGGCGATAGAAAGTGATAGACGCTCATCTTATCGGGATCCAAGAGCGCCTCCCAAAGCGCGTCCTGAGAACAGCGAATATAGGTTTGCAGCATAAAATCTGGCTTGGTGTCTGTATCCAGCATTGGGGCAGTTCCTTCGAGTTGTGACTTGAGATCAATCACCGCACGTGCGGCAGGCTTGGTCAGAAAGGGATCGATCCACCGGTCGATCACCTCCTGAAGTGGCTCGGCATTAAGGTAGTGGTATTTGAACCGCCCCTTCTTGCGCGTGACGATAAGGGACGCGTCTTCGAGAACCCGAAGGTGCTTCATCACGCCAAAGCGCGACATATCGAGCACCTCCTCCAATTGCCCAAGCGTTTGACCGTCGCTCTGGCGCAGGCTGTCCAGAAGATCGCGGCGTGCAGGGTCATTAAGAGCTTTAAAGATCGCATCCATACCATCCTTATACGTTACCAAATAATAACGTGACAATAAGGTAACGTAATTTGATGTTTGCCTGCCTCGTTAACCCGTGGCATTTCAAAGAAAAAAGGGGATGCCATGACTGTGCCATCCGTTCTGGAAACCGCCCAAGGACGCCGAATCGCCTATCACCAAACACCCGGAAGCGGACCGGGATTGGTGTTTCTCGGCGGATTGAAATCCGACATGGAAGGCACCAAAGCCATCCATCTTGAAGCCAAGGCACAGGCGCATGGGCGTGCGTTCTTGCGGTTTGATTACTCTGGTCATGGGGAATCCTCTGGCGAATTCACCGATGGCTGCATCGGTGACTGGGCAGAGGATGCGCAAGCTGCGATCACCGAACTCACGGACGGCCCTCAGATCCTCATTGGATCCTCAATGGGGGGCTGGATCAGTCTGCTGATGGCGCGACGAATTCCGGATCGGATCGTTGGCCTTGTCGGCATTGCCGCAGCGCCGGACTTTACCGAAGACAGCATGTGGGCGGGATTTACACCTGAACAACGCGATACGCTTGCGCGGGACGGTCGTGTCGCGCTGCCCTCGGACTATGGTGAACCCTACATCATTACCCAACGCATGATCCAAGATGGGCGAAATCAACTGGTCCTGCGCGACCCGCTACCGCTGCCCTTCCCAACCCGCTTCTTGCAAGGCACCGCAGATGAAGACGTGGATCAGTCGGTGGCGCTCAATCTGCTAGCCCACGCCACTGGCGACGACATCCGCCTGACGCTCGTGAGGGGGGCCGACCACCGTTTTTCTTCGCCCGAATGCCTCGACCTGATCGTGGCGGCGGTCACAGAGGTTCTGCAAAAGGTATGATGCGCGTGTTTCTCTATATCATCGGCGGGGTCGTCGCTCTTGTCGCTTTGGCATTCCTCTTTGATCGTGGTCATCCATTGGCGGATCCCGAGGTTCCCACCTTTGATCTCGACACGCTCGAGGCTGATCTCGCCGCGCGGGAGGCGGCGTTTGATGACATCAAATCCGGCGTTGAGGCGCGGGTGATCTGGGCTGGCGTTGCGGGCGAAAAGACTGATACCGCCATCGTGTACCTTCACGGGTTTTCAGCCACCTCGGAAGAAATCCGTCCCGTACCCGACCTCGTAGCAGAGGCTTTGGGCGCGAACCTTCTGTTCTGGCGTTTGCCCGGGCACGGGCGCAGCGGCCCGGCGATGGCCGAGCCGCTGCCGCAGGATTGGCTCGACAGCACGGCGGCAGCCATTTCCGCCGCTTCCGTCTTGGGGGATCAGGTCATCGTCATGGGCACCTCGACAGGCGGCACTCTGGCGGCCCGCGCTGCAGCGGTCCCGGCGTTGGCGGCGCTTATGGATGGGATCGTTTTTGTCTCTCCCAACTTTCGTTTGGCCAATCCCCAAGAACCGCTCCTGACGCTTCCGTTCTCTGAAAACTGGCTGCCGTTGGTGGCGGGGGCGGAACGGGGGTTTGAGCCACGCTCACCCGACCACGGGACCTATTGGACCATGCGCTATCCCACGATAGCGGCCCAGCGTCTTGGCTGGCTGATGCGGCGTGTGCGCGGGACCGATTTCGCGGCAATCACGACACCCGCGCTCTTTTTGTTCTCTGACGACGATCAGGTCGTGAGCGCGGTCGAGACGCGCGCGGTGGCAGATGTCTGGGGCGGGCCAGCGACGCTCAGCCCGCGCAGCGTGACCCAAGGGGACGACCCCAGTCGCACGTGATCGCGGGCGATATTCTCAGCCCCGGCATGACTGAGCCGACCGCGATCGAGATCACCGAGTGGGTGCGCGGTCTGTAACTTTGCAAACGTATGCAAAAATTGCTTGAGCCGCACGCGCGGGTCAGTATCTTGTGGCTGAAACGGGCGGCGTGAGTCGCCTCGTCAGTTATGGGAGCGATCAATGGCCGAATATCTCAAGCGCGGAAAACCAGCCGAGGAACGGGCAGAAGACGATGCAAAAGTCCGTGCCACGGTCGAAGGCATCCTGTCCGACATCGAAACACGCGGTGACGCCGCCGTGCGGGATCTGTCGGCCAAATTCGACAAGTACGAACCTCAAGCCTTTCGTCTGACCCCGTCCGAGATCGAAGCGGCCATGCAAAAGGTCTCAACCCGCGAAATGGACGACATCCGTTTTGCGCAAGCCCAGATCCGCCGCTTTGCCGAGGCGCAGCGCGCGTCGATGGTGGATGTGGAGGTCGAAACCCTTCCCGGCGTGATCCTTGGTCACCGCAATATCCCCGTGAATTCGGTCGGCTGCTACGTACCGGGCGGAAAGTTCCCCATGGTCGCCTCGGCCCATATGTCGGTGTTGACGGCCAAGGTTGCCGGCGTTGGGCGTATCGTGGCTTCTGCTCCGCCGCAGAACGGCGAACCGCACCCCGCCATCGTCGCCGCCATGCACGAAGGTGGCGCAGACGAAATTCTCGTCCTCGGTGGTGTGCAGGCCGTCGGTGCCATGGCGCTGGGCACGGAAACCATCAAACCGGTCGACATGCTGGTCGGTCCTGGCAACGCTTTCGTGGCCGAAGCCAAGCGGCAGCTTTTTGGACGTGTGGGCATCGACCTTTTCGCAGGTCCCACCGAGACTTGCGTGATCGCCGACGATATCGTTGACGGCGAGATGTGCGCGACCGACCTTCTGGGGCAGGCCGAGCATGGCTATAACTCCCCCGCCGTTCTGATCACCAATTCCCGCAAGCTTGCCGAAGACACGATGGCCGAGATCGAGCGCATCCTCGGCATCCTGCCCACCGCCGAAACCGCGCGTGTGAGTTGGGAGGAATACGGCGAGATCATCCTTTGCGCCGATCACGATGAAATGCTGGCCGTATCAGAGGATATCGCGTCCGAGCATGTTCAGGTCATGACCGACCGCGATGACTGGTTCCTCGCCAACATGACCAACTATGGTGCGCTGTTCCTTGGACCACGCACCAACGTCGCCAATGGCGATAAGGTGATCGGCACCAACCACACGCTGCCCACCAAAAAGGCCGGACGGTACACGGGCGGTCTCTGGGTCGGCAAGTTCATCAAGACCCACAGCTACCAGAAAGTGCTGACGGACGAGGCGGCAACGATGGTGGGCGAATACGGCTCGCGCCTGTGCATGCTCGAAGGGTTTGTGGGCCATGCTGAACAGTGCAATGTGCGCGTGCGGCGCTATGGCGGGATCAACGTGCCCTATGGCGAGGGTGCGCCGTACCGCGACGCGGCGGAATAGGGGGCTCTGCCCCCGCGCCCCCTTTTGGGGCGCTCCCCCGGAGGTATTTTTCGACCAATGAAGCGGGATTTGATCCGGGTCAAAGTTGGTCACGCGGGTTCGTTGCAAAGTGACTTCGACGAACAGGAAAGGAGTCGCAAATGACCCATGTGCCCCACGAACTCGCTGCCGATTTTCCCGAACTCAAGGATCGCATCCATGAGCTCAAAGTCTCGGACGCGCATTTCGCCAAGCTGATGGCGGAGTATGAAGAGATCAACAGGGCCGTTCATCGGGGCGAAACGGATGTTGAGCCGATGTCAGACGAGCATATCAATAGCTTGCGCGTTCAACGTGCGGCGTTGAAAGATGACTTGTACCAGCGGCTAAAGGCGGCGGGCTAACGGCGGTTAGCTGTCCACCTCATAGGGGAGGACGCCGCGTTTGTCGGGGTCGATGCTGAGCCGTCTTTCCAGTGGTGGGACCGATCGCTGGTGGCAGCCTGTGCGTTCGCAGATGCGGCAACTGATGCCGATGGGTTCGAACGCGCTGGGGATGGTCACGTCCATCCCGTCGGCATAAACCAGTTCCCCTGCATAGCTGATCTCGCACCCCAGCCCGATGGCGAAGCGGCGGATTGGGGCATGAAACGATGTGCCGGGTTTTGAGATGTCACGCGCAAGGCAGAAGTACCTGACGCCATCAGGCGTTTGTGCCAGTTGGCGCAGGAAATCGCCAGGTGTCTCAAAAGCTCTGTGGACGTTCCAGAGCGGACAAGCCCCGCCGAAGCGTGCAAATTGCAGCCGTGTGGCGGAGTGGCGTTTGGTGATCGTGCCCGCCTGATCGACGCGGACAAAGAAAAAGGGGATGCCTTTGTCGCCGGGCCTTTGCAGCGTTGAAAGACGGTGTGCGACCTGCTCGATGGAGGCCCCGAAAAGGCGCGCAAGGCGCTGAAGGTCATGGCGCAGGCTGCGCGCGGCATCCAGGAACCGGCCGTATGGCATCAGTGCGGCCCCGGCGAAATAGTTGGCAATGCCGACGCGCGCGATGGCGCGTGCCTCGTCCGATTGAAAGCGCGCCAGATCAAGTGTCGCGTCGATCAGCGGCCCGTGGGTAAGCAGCGCGACCTGATGCAGAATTTGGAAGCGCCGGGTCGCTGGGTCGGCGAGTGATGACACATGCAGAGTTGATTGGCCGGGCGCAAATTGGCGCAACGTTGCAGCGTCGCTGAGGGTTACGGAGATGCCGCGCGCCTCAAGCGCCGACATCGCGGCGCGTTCGGCGTCCCCGTCCCGCGCGAACTTTTCTGCGGCTCTGTCCACTGCGTCGAGGTAGTTGTCGCAGTAATGGAAGAAATCCCGCACCTCTTCCCAAGGTGAAAGGGCGGTGCGTCGGTCGTCGGTGCCAAGTGCTTCGTCGAGAGAGGCGAGCCGTTCGTGGCTTTCCCGGTAGGTCCGGTGCAATTCCAGAAACGCGCGCGCCAACCCGGGGGCGTTGGCGGCGGCAAGGCGTAGGTCGGCAAGCGGTGGCGAAGTGTCGCCAAAAACCGGGTCGGCGAGCGCTTCGCGCATGTCAGAGACCAACCGCTCGCTGTCACCCGCCGACAACTCGGTCACGTCGAATCCGAATTCTCGCGCCAGTGCGAGTACGACGCCGGTCGACACCGGGCGGTTGTTGTTTTCCATTTGGTTCAGATAGGGAAGAGAGACGCCAAGCCGTTCGGCAAAGCGTTTCTGGGTCAGTTCCAGCGACGTGCGAATATCGCGCAGCTTGGCGCCGGCATAAAGGCGTTTGGTGGCCATGGCGTGCTTCCTTTGCAGGTGCAAACTAGCCTTTGCAAACTCGCCCGTATACCCTGTTACCCACGTGCCAGGCGGCGTTCCCGAAGGACGACCAGTTGGATCGCGATCAGCCCCAAAAGCGCCGAGATGAACATCATGACAAGAAGCGGCACATCGGTTCCGCGCCCTTCGAGAAGGATGCCCGCGAGCACCGACAAGGCGGCGCCGCCGCCGATCATGATGGAGGTGCCGATGCCCGCTGCGGTGCCGGCAAGGTGGGGTCGGACCGACAGCATGCCTGCCGTCGAATTCGGCATGACAAGGCCGTTGCCCACCCCGACAGTTGTGCAGGAGGCGAAGAACAGAACCGCGCTCCCAAAGCCCATCGCGCTGAGGGCGGCGCAAATACCCATTCCGACTGCGGTGAAGGCGGCGCCTGCAAAGATCATGCGGTTGATGCCGTAGCGGACCGAGTAGCGCCCGGAGATGAAGTTGCCCGTCGCGTAACCGATGGCTGGCGCACCAAAGCCGACGCCGGCCCAAAAGGCACTGAGCCCATAGATTTCGCTGGCGACATACGGGGCCCGCCGAGAAACGCGAAAAAACAGCCCGAGGCGAAAGCTGCGCAAAAGACGTATCCCCAGAAGCGGGGAGAGGCGAAAAGCTCGGGCGTTTGTGACATTTGCTCGCGGAAACTGGCGGCGCGGCCCGTGGCTGTTTCGCCCTGGTCGAAAAAGCTCAGAGTGAAGACGCCCAACCCAAAGAGCCCAAGGAAGACGAATGTCGACTGCCAGCCAAATGCCTGGTCCAAAACGCCTCCAATCATCGGGGCGAACATCGGCACCAGCGCCATCCCCATGGTGACATAGCCGATCATGGCTGCCGCTTCGTTTTGCGGGACCATGTCGCGGACGACGGCGCGTGACAGTGTGAAACCCGCCGCGACTGTCGCCTGAAGCATGCGAAAGATCAAAAAGACTTCGATCGTCGGCGCAACGGCGCAGCCGATCGTTGCGATGAGAAACACGGCAAGGCAGCCCAAAAAAACGGTCCTGCGCCCAAACCTGTCGGACAGTGGGCCGATGAAAAGTTGAAGGACTGCCGTGGCCGCGAGATAGAGCGAGACGGCCAGTTGCATGGTCGCGTAATCGGTCTGAAAATGCGCTGTCATCGACGGCAGTGAGGGCAGGAACACACTCAGGTTCATCGCGCCAAGACCGGACATCAGCACGAGCGTCACGATGTGAGGTGGTGTTGTCCGATCGAGAAAACGGACATCGGTTCTTGTGGGCATGGTTTCAGGTACGAGGGACAGGCGGGGATGTCCAGCGCAAAGGAATTTGCAAATTTGCAGACTTAGTTTGCAAATAATTTGCAAATATCCTGATTTTCTCTTCGATTCCACGCGCCGCGCGTGTAGGCCACGAGGCAGGGAGGATCCTTCATGTCCGATATTCTGCAACAACTCGAAGCGCGCCGAGCGGCTGCGCGGGCGGGTGGCGGCCAGCGCCGGATCGATGCGCAGCACGCCAAGGGCAAGCTGACGGCGCGAGAGCGGATCGAACTTTTGCTGGACGAAGAGTCCTTTGAAGAGTTCGACATGTTCGTCACGCATCGCAGCACCGATTTCGGCATGGAAGAGCAGAAGTATCCCGGCGACGGTGTGGTCACAGGCTGGGGCACGATTAACGGGCGCATGGTCTATGTGTTCAGTCAGGACTTTACGGTTTTGGGCGGTTCGGTGTCGGAAACCCACGCTCAGAAGATTTGTAAGGTCATGGATATGGCCGTGCAGAACGGCGCACCGGTGATTGGCCTGAACGATTCAGGCGGTGCGCGCATCCAAGAAGGCGTCGGATCGCTGGCGGGCTACGCCGAGATTTTCCAGCGAAACATCATGGCCTCCGGCGTTGTGCCTCAGATCAGCGTGATCATGGGGCCCTGTGCGGGGGGCGCGGTATACAGCCCCGCGCTTACCGACTTCATCTTTATGGTCAAGGACAGCTCGTACATGTTCGTGACGGGCCCTGATGTTGTTAAGACCGTCACTAATGAGATCGTCACCGCAGAAGAGCTGGGCGGCGCGTCTACCCATACCAAAAAGTCGTCTGTTGCCGATGGCGCGTTTGAGGACGATGTGCAGGCCCTGAGCGAAGTGCGTCGGTTGGTCGATTTTCTTCCCCTGTCAAACCGGGAGAAGCCACCGCATCGTCCGTTCTTTGACGATCCGCAGCGGATCGAAGAAAGCCTTGATACACTCGTCCCGAGCAATCCCAATCAGCCCTATGACATGAAAGAGCTGATCACCAAGATCGCGGATGAGGGTGATTTTTACGAAATTCAGGAGGATTTTGCCGGGAACATCGTGACCGGTTTTATCCGCCTCGAAGGGGCCACGGTGGGTGTTGTGGCCAACCAGCCCATGGTGTTGGCCGGTGTTTTGGACATCGACAGTTCGCGCAAAGCCGCGCGGTTCGTGCGGTTTTGCGATGCGTTCGAAATTCCGATCCTCACACTTGTGGATGTTCCGGGCTTTCTTCCCGGTACGGGGCAGGAATACGGCGGTGTGATCAAACATGGTGCAAAGCTGCTCTTTGCCTTTGGTGAGGCGACGGTGCCGAAGGTCACTGTGATCACGCGCAAGGCCTATGGTGGTGCGTATGACGTGATGAGCTCAAAGCACCTGCGCGGTGATGTGAACTATGCCTGGCCCACGGCAGAGATTGCCGTGATGGGTGCAAAAGGCGCGACAGAAATTCTTTATCGGGCCGAACTTGATGACCCCGAAAAGATTGCGGCGCGTACCAAGGATTACGAGACCAACTTTGCCAATCCGTTTCGTGCGGCAGAGCGGGGCTTCATTGATGAAGTTATTCAGCCACGGTCAACACGCCGTCGGGTGGCGCGTGCCTTTGCCTCGCTTCGGGGTAAAGCCGTTTCACTCCCTTGGAAAAAACACGACAACATCCCGCTTTAAGATGATGTGTGCGGCACGCGTTCACTTAGCCCGTCGTGGCCTTGGGCAAGTTCTGGCCTTTTCCGGTGCAAATTCGCCACAAATGCGCTGTGGGAATACTATTGGCTATGCAATAAAAATTGGTTGCGCTACGCTCAAGTCCGATGCGCGTCCGCGTGTCAAAATTACGGACGAGGGGTGTTGCGGGCGACCACGTCGATCCAGCGCCCGGGAAACTTTTAGGAGACTGAGATGTCGAAGAGCATCAAAGCCATCATCGCCATCGGCCTTTTCACCGTTGTTGCAGCCTGCTCGCAGCAGGAAGAAGTCGTGGTCGTTGAGCCCGAGCCCATCGTGGAAGAGCCAATGTTCAACAAGATGTAATTCGCTTTCCGGCGCCGACCAGCGCCGGGATACGTTTTCTTACGCCCATGCGCCCGATCCGGGTGCGTGGGCGTTTTCTTTTGGGCTTCTTAGGCTCCAACCTGTTGGAGGCCTGATATGCTGAAACATCGCGGGTTTCCCGGGCGGCTTCCGGGGACTGAATACCAATTCGTTATTCGCCGCGCCAACCCGCGCGGGGTCACGGCGTTGACCAGGCGGGAACGCCACGCCGATCGCAAGCCCGCCGACCGCCGCGCGGATGCGGGATTTATGGCGGCCTTGTGGGCGCATTTCGGTGCGGAACCGTTTGAACGTGGCAATCTGGATGCGGGACGCTTGTCGTGGCTTTTTGAGCGCGAAGTCATTGCGGCAGAGGACCCGTTTGATCCTGAAAGTTATGACGCGCTTTTGCAGATTGACGAAGCAACCGCGCGGGCAAGCTTTCCCGAGGCCTTTGAATGACGGTGTGCAGCGAAATCCAGCGTGACGGGCGCGATCTGGGGCGAAACTTTGCTCATTTCCGCGGGCGCGACAATTCGCGTTTGGAACGAATTGGATTTCCGTGCGACGTTAACCTTGCGTCAGGTGCGGAATATTCCGTCGTATCGGCGCAGTTAGGAAACCATTACCCTTCCCCGTGCCCCGATCTCCCCCTGATTGGGGCACAACCCTTTTCAGAGGGTCGGCAGGATCGTGCCAGTTCGGGCTGGTTTTGTGGTGAAGCCCTTGATTCAAATGCCCGTTCTGCACATGCAGAAGGCAATGAAAACAAGGAAAGAGGCGGGTTCAGATGCGGTTTGGACTTATCTTGGCTTTCGGGTCGGTTCTGGCACTTTCGGCTTGCGGGGAAACCGCGGGCGAACAGGCAGCAATTGGTGCCGCTGCGGGCACAGCGACAGCGCTGGTCGTTAACGGCAATCCGTTTGCGGGCGCGGTTATCGGTGCGGGCGCGAACTTGGCCTATTGCAACACGAATCCGGCGGCCTGCTAGGGCTGCGTCACCCCGGCAGACGCGGGGGCTGACTTTACAACATCATGACCTCCCACAGGGTGCACCCCTGCGGGAGGTTTTTTGCGTTGGCGAGGCGTCAGTGGCCTTGCATCGCCGGGCAAGGAGGGCCTGAGCCATGTTCGACAAAATCCTGATCGCCAACCGTGGTGAGATTGCCTGTCGGGTCATTAAGACAGCGCGGAAGATGGGGATTTCCACCGTCGCGATCTATTCCGAGGCGGATGCGGGCGCGTTGCATGTGCGCATGGCGGATGAGGCGGTTCTGATCGGACCGCCGCCCGCCAACCAGTCTTATATTGTGATCGACAAGGTCATGGCGGCGATCAAGGACACGGGCGCGCAGGCTGTGCATCCGGGCTATGGTTTTCTGTCGGAAAATCCGAAGTTTGCCGAGGCGCTTGATGCCGCCGGTGTCGCCTTTATTGGCCCGCCAGTCGGAGCGATTGAGGCGATGGGGGACAAGATCACATCTAAGAAGATCGCGCAGGAGGCGGGCGTCAGCACGGTGCCCGGCTATATGGGTCTAATCGAAGATGCTGATGAGGCGGTGAAGATTTCGACCGAGATCGGCTATCCCGTGATGATCAAGGCCAGCGCAGGTGGCGGCGGCAAGGGCATGCGGATCGCCTGGAGTGACGAAGAGGCGCGCGAAGGCTTTCAGTCGTCCAAGAACGAAGCCGCGAATTCCTTTGGGGATGATCGGATCTTCATCGAGAAGTTCGTGACCCAGCCGCGGCATATCGAAATTCAGGTGCTCGCGGACGCGCATGGCAACTGCATCTATCTGGGCGAGCGGGAATGTTCGATCCAGCGTCGAAACCAGAAGGTCATCGAAGAAGCGCCGTCGCCGTTTCTGGATGAGGTCACCCGCAAGGCCATGGGCGAACAGGCCTGCGCACTGGCGCAAGCGGTGGGGTATACCAGTGCGGGCACGGTTGAGTTCATCGTCGATGGCGACAAGAACTTTTATTTCCTTGAGATGAACACCCGGCTTCAGGTGGAGCATCCGGTGACCGAGCTGATCACGGGTGTCGATCTGGTAGAGCAGATGATCCGCGTAGCCAATGGTGAGCCGCTGACGATCACGCAAGACGATGTGAAGCTAAACGGTTGGGCGATGGAATCGCGGCTTTATGCCGAAGACCCGTATCGGAACTTCCTTCCGTCGATTGGCCGCCTGACGCGGTATCGGCCACCGGCCGAGATGGCCTCACCCAACCTTGCCGTGCGCAATGATACGGGCGTGTTCGAGGGTGGCGAGATCAGCATGTTCTATGACCCGATGATCGCCAAGCTCTGTACCTGGGCGCCCGATCGCAAGACGGCAATCGATGCCATGGGCGAGGCTTTGGACGCGTTTGAGGTCGAAGGGATTGGACACAACATCCCGTTCCTGTCCGCCGTGATGGAACACCCCAAGTTCGTCTCGGGCGACATGACAACGGCCTTTATCGCGGAGGAATACCCTGATGGCTTCGACGGGGTGACGCCGGATGATGAAACCGCGCGACACCTCGCGGCGGTGGCCGCCCATATCAAGATGCTGAAGGAAGAACGCGCGGCTCAGATCTCGGGCGCGCTCGAAAACCATCGGCGCGTGGTCAGCCCTGATTGGGTTGTCTTTCTTGGCAAGACAACGCTGCCGGTCGTGGTCGAAACCTCGCCCGAAGAAACCACGGTAATGTTCGAAGAGGGTGAAGACCTTGAGGTCAGATCCGATTGGACGTTGGGCGACAAGGTGTTCGTGGGTGAGGTCGGCGACCGCCGGATGATCATCAAGACCGACTTTGTCGGCGCAGCGTTGCGTATGCGCTATCGTGGGGCGGATATGACGGTTGTCGTGCGTCCTCCTCGCCATGCCGAGCTGGCCGCGAAGATGCCTGAAAAGCTGCCCCCCGACACATCAAAGATGCTGCTTTGCCCAATGCCGGGTCTGGTCGTGAAGATCGACGTGGCAGTCGGTGATGATGTGCAAGAGGGCCAAGCGTTGTGCACCGTGGAGGCGATGAAGATGGAGAACATCCTGCGCGCCGAGCGTAAGGGCGTGGTCAAAGCGATTAAGGCCGAGGCAGGTGACAGCCTTGCCGTCGACGACGTGATTATCGAGTTCGAATAGGATAGAGCCGCGATGTCACACGCCCCATCAGACGCTGGATCTCAGCCGCCCGTACCAGTGGCGAGCCGGTCGCGTACCTCTTGCTGGCGCATGGGCATTTTGTCGATAGATCGCGAAATTTCGCGCACCGACCACGGGGCGGGTTTGCGCAGCTTTACGCCACCATCTTTGCCGATCAGCGTAAGCTGGAAGCCGCGCGGGCGCAGCTTGGTGCGGATGTCGGAGGCCGCGTCGGGGTCGGAATCGGTGATGATGACCACGTCGCGTTCCACAAGGTTCAAAACATCGCGCGACAGAAACTCAAGCTGGGTGGCGAAATCAGGATCCCGGGGCGTGTTTGCGAACACGATCAGCGGCCGTGCGATCCATTGGAAATCGTCCAGATTGACCTGTTCGGCGGAGAAAATGATGCTCTTGTCCGCTTCCCACGCGGCCACAGCTTCGTCCGGCCCAACAGAGCCGTCCGCAGCCAGTGACAGGCCGGGCAGTGCAAAACATGCTGCAATCAAAGCAAAAACACGCATCAGCAATCCTCCTGTTGCAGATATAGGCAGCCTTTGCGCCATGGCGAAGGGCTTTCACACAAGCTTTTGCGAAATGGCGGGACAAATTGCCCCGCAAGCCGAAAGGGCCCGATCATGACGGACTGGAAATCATTGGCCGAAAAAGAGCTTCGCGGGCGTCCGCTGGAAGATCTGACTTGGGAAACGCTGGAAGGGATTGACGTCAAACCGCTTTATACTGCGGACGATACGGCCAGCCTGGATCACATGGGCTCCACCCCCGGCGCCGCACCCTTCACGCGGGGTGTGAAGGCGACGATGTATGCCGGGCGGCCTTGGACCATTCGTCAATACGCGGGGTTCTCCACCGCAGAAGAGTCAAACGCATTTTATCGCAAGGCGCTTGCAGCAGGGCAGCAGGGCGTTTCTGTCGCCTTCGATCTGGCCACGCATCGCGGCTATGACAGCGACCATGATCGCGTCGTTGGCGATGTTGGTAAGGCCGGCGTTGCGATCGACAGCGTAGAGGATATGAAGATCCTCTTTGACGGGATTCCGCTGGAAAAAGTCAGCGTGTCCATGACGATGAACGGTGCGGTTATCCCGATCCTCGCCAATTTCATTGTGGCCGGAGAAGAGCAGGGTGTGGACCGTGAAGCGTTGTCTGGCACCATTCAGAACGACATTCTGAAAGAGTTCATGGTGCGCAACACCTATGTGTATCCGCCTGAGCCATCGATGCGGATCATCGCGGATATCATCGAATACACGTCGAACGAGATGCCCAAGTTCAACTCGATCTCGATCTCCGGCTATCACATGCAAGAGGCGGGGGCGAACCTTGTCCAAGAGCTTGCCTATACGCTGGCCGATGGTCGTGAATACGTCCGTGCTGCCATTGCGCGCGGTATGGATGTCGACAAATTCGCGGGGCGTTTGTCGTTCTTCTTTGCCATTGGCATGAACTTTTTCATGGAAGCCGCCAAGTTGCGCGCGGCGCGGTTGCTCTGGCATCGGATCATGTCGGAGTTTGAACCCAAGAGCCCACGTTCGATGATGCTGCGCACCCATTGTCAGACGTCGGGCGTGTCGCTGCAGGAGCAGGACCCCTATAACAACGTGGTCCGCACCGCCTATGAGGCGATGGCGGCCGCACTGGGCGGAACCCAGTCGCTGCACACCAACGCGCTGGATGAGGCGATTGCCCTGCCCACCGAATTTGCGGCGCGCATCGCGCGGAACACGCAGCTGATCCTTCAAGAAGAGACTGGGATTACCAATGTCGTCGATCCGCTGGCCGGGTCCTATTACGTCGAAAGCCTGACGGCGGAACTGGCGGACAAGGCCTGGGAATTGATCGAAGAGGTCGAAGAGATGGGCGGCATGACCAAGGCTGTGGCCAGCGGCATGCCCAAGCTGCGCATTGAAGAGACTGCCGCACGGCGTCAGGCGATGATCGACCGGGGCGACGAGGTGATCGTCGGGGTCAACAAGTATCGGCTGACCGAAGAAGACCCGATCGACATTCTTGAGATTGACAACACCGCCGTGCGCGAGGCGCAGGTCGCGCGGTTGGACCAGATCAAAGCGAGCCGTGACGCTGATGCGGTCGCAAGCGCGCTGACGGCATTGGAAGAGGCGGCAAAGGCCGACGGCAACCTTTTGGCCGCGGCGGTCGAGGCTGCCCGCGCGCGGGCCACAGTGGGAGAGATTTCTATGGCGATGGAAAAGGTGTTTGGCCGTCATCGGGCCGAAGTGAAAACGCTTGCTGGTGTCTACGGTGCGGCATACGAAGGTGACGAAGGCTTTGCGGCGATCCAGAAGGATGTCGAGGCGTTTGCCAGTGCGCAGGGCCGACGCCCGCGCATGCTGGTTGTGAAGATGGGGCAGGACGGCCATGACCGGGGTGCCAAGGTCATTGCGACGGCATTTGCAGATATCGGGTTTGATGTGGATGTGGGCCCGCTGTTCCAGACACCGGAAGAGGCGGCGCAGGATGCCATCGACAATGATGTGCATATTGTCGGCATCTCAAGTCAGGCCGCAGGCCATAAAACGCTTGCGCCGAAACTGATCGAAGCCCTTAGAGATAAGGGCGCCGAGGACATCATCGTCATCTGCGGCGGCGTAATTCCGCAACAAGACTATGAATTCCTTAAATCCTCTGGCGTTTCCGCTATATTCGGCCCCGGAACGAATATTCCGGATGCCGCGCGGGAGATCCTCGGTCTGATCTGACCGACGCACCGCATGCTCCGGGTGGAGGTGAATACATGCGGTTTGGAATAGTCGGCGCGGGTGGGATCGGTGGATTCCTCGCCGCAAGGCTTATGGCTGGAGGCGAAGACGTTGCGCTTTTGGCGCGTGGGGCGCATCTGGAGGCCATCAAGTCGAACGGGTTGCGCATTCTGGACCCTGATGGCGACATCACAGTCCACCCAGAGATTGGAGCGGACGCATCGGTTCTGGGCGCCCCGGACGTCATTGTTCTGGCTGTGAAGGGGCATCAGCTGGAGGATGCCATTTCTCAGATTGCGCCGGTCGTGGGGGCGGATACCCGCGTGGTGCCATTTCAGAATGGCGTCGATGCGCCGGAAATGGTGGCGCGCGCGTTTGGCTCAGACCACGCGTGGATGGGCACCGCGCGCGTGTTTGCCAACATCACCGCGCCGGGCGAGATCACACGCTATGGCGCGCCAAAATCCTTTACATTCGGGACACTGGACGGCGCGCAGAAAGATCCGCAACTCGTCGAGACCCAGCGTCGCTGGCGAGCCGCCGGGATCGACGCTCCGTCGCATGACGATGTGCGTGTGGAGCTTTGGACAAAGTTCGTCATCTTCAATGTCGCCTCAAGCCTGACGGCGGCCACGCGACAGCGCTTTGGTGTACTGCGGCAGCACCCTGAAACTGTTGAGCTTGCCAAACGCCTGCTGAGCGAGGGGATTGCTGTCGCGCACGCGTCGGGCGTTCCTTTGCCGGACGAGGTTTTTGACACGGTCTTGGACGGTTTCATGAATGTCTGGCCTGCCGAAGGCTGGACCTCGACCGCGCATGACATAACGCAAGGTCGGGCGCTTGAGATCGATTATACTTGCGGGGCAGTTGCGCGGCGTGGACGTGCACTGGGTGTGGACGTGACGGCCTCCAAGACGATCTATGCCGTGCTGTCACCTTGGAAGAAAGGTGTCCCATGACGCTTGAACTTGATCATATCGCCATTTGCGCCGAGACCCTGGAAGAGGGTGTCGCCTATGTTGAACAGACGCTCGGCGTGCACATGTCCGCCGGCGGCACGCATCCTGTCATGGGGACGCATAACCGCGTGATGACGCTCGGCTCGGGTGTGTATCTTGAAGTGATCGCGATTGATCCAGATGCCGCTCCGCCTGCGCATGCGCGCTGGTTTGCCTTGGATGAATTCAAAGGGTCCCCGCGTATCGGAGCGTGGATTGTGCGCGCCAGCGACTTTGACCGGGCACAGATGGTGGCCTTGCCGGGAACTGGGAACCTCTGGTCGCTCGAACGGGGGCCGTATGCCTGGGATATTCTGATCTCAGACACCGGCAGGATGCCGTTCGATGGCGTCGGGCCGACAATGATCAACTGGAAATGCAAGGGCCACCCGGCGACGGATCTACCGCCTGTGGGCGTCGATTTTCGATCTTTGATCGTGCGCCACCCTAAGATCGACGAGATGGTCGCGCATTGCGGGTGTCTGTTTTCGATGCCCGATATTCGATTTGAAACGGCGGAAACTCCGTCGCTGACGCTGGAAGTCGACACGCCGCACGGGGTTCGGGTTCTGAGATGATCATAAGACCTTGTAAGCGGCAGGATTTGCCTGCGGTTCAAGTGCTCTGGAACGACACGATCGAACAGACGCTGATTACCTTTACTGCTGAGCACAAAACTCTTGAGGGGCTGACGGCGCTTCTGGATGTGCGTCGCGCCGCCGGGCATGGGTTCTTCGTGGCGGAAGTTGATGGTGATGTCGCGGGTTTCGCCACTTATGGGCAGTTTCGCGGTGGCGACGGGTATGCGCGCACGATGGAGCACTCGATTTCGCTGTCAAACGCCGTGCGGGGCCGGGGAGTTGGACGGGCTTTGATGGGTGACATGGAAGCCCATGCTGCTGTTGCCGGGGTGCATTCGATGTGGGCGGGGGTCAGTGGGCCAATCCGGCGGGACGCGATTTCCATGCCGCTCTTGGCTATCGCGAGATCGCGACGCTGCCAGAGGTTGGCCATAAGTGGGGTCAGTGGCTGGACCTTACGCTGATGCAGAAAGTTCTGTCCCCTTCGCTGCAGCGCGGCTAGGCTGCGCTCATGTCACTTTGGACACGCATAGGTGAGGCG
>Ga0064014_10202_pt1 | contig 18595 bp, 17 predicted proteins | sample CrowatWCoCulture_2_FD_61584 | JGI IMG/M metagenome (GOLD analysis project Ga0064014, IMG submission 61584) | Marine cyanobacteria communities from the University of California, Santa Cruz, USA, analyzing cyanobacterial DNA methylation -... | ecosystem: Host-associated > Microbial > Bacteria >...
TTATATTGTGGGATTAATTGCTACTGTATTAGTCAGTGTTTATGTTACTAAAATTTCTCGACAAGCGTTAGATAGTCAAATTGAAAAAACATAAAATGTATAAAAAAAATTAATATACTTCATCTTTCAATCTTAGAACTAATCAATTTCTGTAAAGAAAATTATATCCTTGATGTTTTTGTCTATTTAAACGGTACTCAACTTTATGCAGACTTTTTATCGGGTACGTTTGATAGTGGTTCTTTTAATACTGATTTATCCCTTGAAGAAGGGCATATTTTAGATTTTGTATTAGGTTCACCTAATATTCATAATGATGATACTACAGGACTCGATCTTTTTATTACAACAACCCTGAGTGTTCCTGAACCTTCAACTATGATTGGATTAGGTGTATTAGCAACCTTTGCTTTAGGAAAAGGTGTAAAACGTAAATTAAATCAAGCTAAGAAAAAATAACCAAAAATCAAAAGGTTAATATCTAATAATTTTAAGCGGTAGGGTGGGTTAGACGGCTATCATAATGGTTCTAACTAGAATATAAAAATCCGTCGTAACCCACCATTTTAGTAAACTATGTTTTTTCCAGGTTTTTTGGTGTATTAGCGTAGCGTAATACACCCTACTGGACTAAGGGCAAAAAACAAGGTTAATCTTCGATAATTTTAACCGGTAGGCCGATGCACTGCCCAGCTTTTTTATTTGGTTGAAATTAGATTAAAGTTTTAACATTAGGATAAGCCAAAATTTTCTTATCTGCTGTCAGTAAAGAACAGTTATAAACTTGAGAAGTTGCAACAATTAATTGATCGGCTGGATCTCGATGAAATCCGATGAGTTGAGTTGAGGCTACAATAATGTCTAGGTTTAAATTAATTAATTGAACACCAGGATAGGTAATTGCTCCATTTAACCATTCATCCACTGAACAAGATAGAATAAGCCTATTATTTTCTACTAATTTAGCAACTTCCCAACAAGAAATAATACTAACACCTAATCCACTAGATTGATAAGTATTAATTAATTCTCGTTGTCTCTGAGTTAATCTAGAATTGTTATCAACCCACCAAATCCAAATATGGGTATCTAAAATAATCATTTTAAACTGTCCCAATCTTCAATATCAGTCGCAGATTCTAATGGGTTTTCGTATTTTATAACCTTCCCGGCTAGGGGATGTTGATTAACATCAGAATGATTTTCAGACTGTTTAATAATAATAACTTCTACTGATTCCCCTTTATTGAATGGAATATTATCGATCAATAATTTTCCATTTTCTGTGAGAGTGGTTTCTATTTTGTGAGTATTCATCGTAGGTTTATGTTTAGTGAAAAATATCTTATCAATACAACTCATTGACATTGTATCACTTTTGTTTGCTATCCTGTTCAATCTCTGCTTTTAAATCTTTCTAATCCTAATAATAGGAGAAAAAAAAGCCCACCATAAAGTAGGCTTTTCAATTATCAATTTGAAGATTAATTCCTATTTGATTATAGGGGCTTTAACTGGCAAATCATAGCGAGAAGCAACCTCTACTTCTTCCACTAAACTAGGCACAGACTGACGTAACAAAGCGGTTAATTGAGTAGTGGTTGAATCGTAAATCTGAGTAACAATTTTCGGATACAAACCAATGCCAATAATGGGAATTAACAGACAGGCAATAATAAACACCTCTCTGGGTTCTGCATCAATCAGTTTGGTATGAGAAACTAATTCTTTATTTTCTGGTCCATATAACATTTCTCGTAACATGGACAGTAAATAAATGGGGGTTAAAATTACACCAATGGCAGCTAAAAAGACGATAATAACTTTGAAAGTAGAGTTATAAGCATCGCTAGTAGCAAAGCCTACAAACACCATTAATTCTGCCACAAAGCCACTCATTCCAGGTAATGCTAAAGAAGCCATTGAACAAGTAGTCCACATAGCAAATACCTTTTTCATTTTCTGACCAACACCACCCATTTCGTCTAACATTAGGGTATGGGTACGGTCGTAGGTTGCCCCCACCATAAAGAAGAGACTGGCCCCAATTAAACCGTGGGAAATCATCTGTAACATTGCCCCACTCATGCCAATATCGGTAAACGAAGCAATACCTATCAAGACAAACCCCATGTGAGAGATGGAAGAATAGGCAATTTTCCGCTTTAGGTTACGTTGGGCAAACGAGGTTAAAGCCGCATAAACAATATTCACCACCCCTAAAATGACCAATATCGGGGCAAAATAGGCGTGGGCATCGGATAACATCTGTGCATTCATCCGTATCAGGGCATAACCTCCCATTTTTAAGAGAATACCAGCCAGTAACATATGCGCCGGCGCTGTAGCTTCCCCGTGGGCATCCGGTAACCAAGTATGAAGAGGAAAGATCGGTAATTTTACCCCATAGGCGATCAGGAAACCAGCATATAAGAATAACTGTAACTTCAACGGGATATCTTTAGCTGCGATCGTCGCCATATCAAAGGTGACAGTATCCCCGAAAAAGGCCATGGTTAAAGCCCCAAGGAGGATAAACAGAGAACCACCTGCCGTGTAGAGGATAAACTTAGTGGCTGCGTATAAACGACGTTTTCCGCCCCAAATGGAGAGAATTAAGTAAACCGGGACTAATTCTAATTCCCAAACTAGGAAAAACAGTAACATATCCTGTACAGCAAACACGGCTATTTGTCCGCCGTACATCGCTAACATCAGGAAATAGAAGAGTTTGGGCTTAAACGTCACCGGCCAAGCGGCCATGGTTGCTAAAGTGGTGATAAAGCCGGTTAATAAAATCAGAGGCATGGCTAACCCATCAGCCCCCACAGACCATTTTAGGTCTAATTGAGGAACCCAAGCGTAGCTTTCTACTAGCTGTAAGTCGGGGTTGCTGAGGTCGTAGCCGGTATAAAAAGCGTATACAATAATAGCAAAATCGATTAAACCCACTGTTAAAGCGTACCAACGGACGGTTTTACCGTCTTTGTCGGGAATAATGGGTATTAACAAGGCTGCTGCTATGGGAAAGAGAATAATGGTGGTTAACCAAGGAAAATTAGCAAGGTTCATTGACATTTTCTAAGCGTTCATCAAAATTTCGGGTTTTGCTAGGAGTCAGGAGTGATATAACCATCTATGAAAGTTCCCTGTTGCCTGACACCAAACCCGTTCGGTATGATCATGGTGAGAGCCTAAACTGTGAGGATAAATGACAATCTGGACTATCACCATTACACCCATCAATTTAACAAGATTTTTCTAGAGATAATATTGTAAAAATCTTAAATTTTTTGAAAACTTTAATTGCTTAACAATTTATATAGCGTTTCTCGGACTCAATATGTACACCTAATATCGCGCCTCCGAACTCCGAACTCCGAACACTAGAAAACTCTGTACCTCACAAGTATGAGAAGTGCTATAATTCTAATTTCTACACTCTAAATATGACTTTATTTCTATTCGCCCTGCTAAAATTACGGCTATTTTATCGGATTCTATCGCCGAAGACATTGGCTTTGAAGTCGGGGATGCTATTGTTTCTATTAATGGCAGCAAACCTCGTGATTTAATCGATTACAATTTTTTGTGCGCCGATGAATTTTTAGATTTGGAAGTATTAGATAGTCAAGGAAAAGTCCATCAAGTAGAAATAGAAAAAGACTATGATGATAATTTAGGTTTGGAGTTTGAAACTGCTTTATTTGATGGCTTGCTTCAATGTAATAATCGTTGTCCTTTTTGTTTTATCGATCAACAACCCCCTGGAAAACGAGATAGTTTATACTTGAAAGATGATGATTATCGTTTAAGTTTTCTCTACGGCAGTTATTTAACATTAACTAATTTGACCGAAAAAGAATGGCAAAGAATTGAAGCCATGCGCTTATCTCCTTTGTTTGTTTCGGTTCATGCAACGGAACCAGATGTTAGAATTAAACTATTAAAAAACGAACGAGCAGGATTAATTAAAGAACATTTTAAATGGTTTCAAGAAAGACGTTTACAAATTCACGCCCAAGTTGTTGTCTGTCCTGGAATTAATGACGGTGTACATTTAGAAAAAACTTTGCAAGATTTAGCAGAGTTTTCTTTAGGAGAAATTCCTACTGTTTTATCAGCAGCAGTTGTTCCTGTTGGTTTAACAAAGTTTCGCCCTCAAGAAGATAAATTAATTCCTGTTAGTCAAGAAAAGGCCAAAGAAGTCATTAAACAAGTACAAACCTTACAACAAGAATTTTATGAAAAGTTTAATAGTAATTTTGCTTGGTTAGCCGATGAATGGTTTTTAATTGCCCAAGAAGAATTACCCCCAGAATCTCATTATGAAGACTATCCCCAAATAGGGAATGGAGTAGGTTCTATCCGTCAATTTATTAAAGAGTTTCAAGAAACAGCTAAACAATTATTACCCCAAAAAATAGAAGAGAAAAAAAACTTAACTTGGGTGGTAGGTAATGCCGTAGAGAAAGCCTTTCAACCCTTAGTTAGACAGCTAAATAGTGTAGAAAATTTAACTATCAATTTAACCCCATTGAATAGTGACTATTGGGGACAAGAAATTACTGTAACAGGTTTATTAACAGGGGAGGATATTGTTGCCAAACTAAAGAATAGAGATTTAGGAGATGGTGTTTTATTACCTTCTATTATGCTTAAAGATCACGATACATTTTTTTTAGATGATATGAGTGTTGAGAACGTTTCTGAGGAATTAAAAAGTCCCATTTTCATTGTAAGTAGTATTTATGATTTAATAGAAAATTGTTCTTAAAGTTTGAGTAAAGTATTTTTTGCACATTTTTACTAACCCGTAATTATCCCATCAGCTACAATACTGTGTTTTCAGGAATATGGCCTGAATTTTTAGTGATTTTTACCTCACGGGGTGACAAGTAGGTTGAAAAGTAAGTCCAGAGCGGTTTTTCTCTGTTACCCGACCCTAAACAATTGTCGGCAACCAGAGAGCTTATTGAGAATGAACGATAATGATAATCATTTGCAAATGGGGGGGGAAGACGTGGCATTTGCCACGTCTTCCCCCCCCAAACAGGGCAATCGCATTAAAATCTGAGATGCGTGATCCAGTAAAGATTTTAGAGTTTCAGTACAAATGAACGGCGATCGCGAAACCTCTTATGCCGTCAGCTTTTCAAAAATTAAATGCGATTGCCCTGCCCCCCCAAACTGTTTTGATGCGCGAGCGTCAACTCCTAAAAGAGAGAAAACAATCCGATTTTATGCTAATAATAATCAGATTGTCCTTAATCGTTTTATAACTTAAATCATGAGCTTTTTAGCAGTTTATGAATCTCATTTTACCAAACATTTAACACAAACACAGTTCGAGGCTTTTAGAATTTTACTGTGGTTGCTGACAGTACATAAACAGGTTAGAATAGAAAGGTTAGCAGCTTGTTTTCCTTTACCAATCCTTTATCAAAGTCGTCGTAAACATATCCAGAGATTCCTAGTTTTGTCAGCTTTAGCCATTCCCAGATTCTGGTTTCCTGTGATTAAAGCTATTATTTGTAAAGAATTTAAGACTGGCTCTCGTCTGATTATAACAATTGACCGAACCCAATGGAAAGATAAAAATGTTTTCATGGTTGCTGTTATCTGGAAAAAGCTGGCTTTACCCATCTATTGGACACTTTTAGGGAAAAGAGGAGCCAGCAGATTATCTGAACAACAGGCATTAATTCAACCTGTTCTTTGTCTTCTAAAAAACTATGAGTTAGTCATTCTTGGAGACCGAGAATTCCACAGTGTTAAATTAGCTTATTGGTTGAAACAAAAAAGTAAAAAACAAAAGTTATTCTTCGCTTTTCGTCAGAAACAAGGTACAAACCAGAAAAAAGATGATGAAGATTATCAAACTTTTTCGCAGTTAGGAATGAAACCTGGGATGAAGATGTTTTTAACTGGGGTTTCAGTCACTAAAAATAAAGGGTTTGGAAACTTTAATGTGGGAGCATATTGGAAAAGAAAATACAAGGGCAAACAGGAAAAAGAGCCTTGGTTTATTCTTACCAACTTAGACAGTTTATCAGAGGTCTTGAAAGTCTATCGAGCCAGGGCAGGTATTGAAGCTATGTTCAAGGATGGTAAGACAGGGGGTTATAATTTGGAGGGAAGTAAAGCTAATAATAAACGACTAAATTCCTTGATTTTATTAATAGCGATCGCTTACACTGCTACTTCTTTAAAAGGCAAAACATTTCGACAAACCAATCAAGGAAAATATATTGCTCGTCTAACTGAAAAATCAAGACGTGACCGAAGACATAGTAATTTTTGGATAGGACTTTATGGCTCTCTTTGGATTCACGCTTGGGAATTTTGCTCTGATTTTATTTCAATTATGATGAGCAATAATTCCCAGAAACTCAACAATTATAAAAAAGGGTTACAAGCCATGTCCATAATAGATAAGACGGCTTAATTCCCCTATTTTATCTTAACATAAAATAACCAGTGGAAGATGATTTATTTTAGATGTAACTATCCAAAATAAACCAATTTTTATTATTTAATAAAAACTAATATTGCCCAAGGGGTTGATTTTGAGCATCAACCCTGTGGGGGGGAGGACGGTGTAACCCTCCTCCCCCCCACACACACGGCAAGAATGATTATCATTATTGTTTATTCTCAATAAACCCTCTAGTTTTTGACAATTTATAGAGCGATCGCCACGGCTGAAACCCTCTTTCAATCAGGGTTTTAACGGGCTTGTCACCCTGTGAGGATTTTTACAGAGGTATCTGGTGATACATTTTAGGTATCATAAGGGCATATTAAAAGTGTCAACCATATAATTTGACTCCACTGTTGGTATTTGTCAGTGAAATAAACAGGTAAAGAAGCTTACAAGAAAATAACTTTTTACACAATGTTTATAATTCTATGCTTAAACATCTCATCTCAATACAAAAATTGCTAGATTTTCTAGGTACAAGTAACTATGATGTTCAAATATTTAGCCCTATTACTCTTCTCTCTCAACACTAAAAAAAACACTTCTGATAGAGGTTTTGCAATCTTGATGGTTATGGCACTGGGGACCATTGGAACCCTTGCTACAGCAGCTATGCTTGCACAAAGCAGCACTCTAGGCCGTAATTTGGAAACTTCTGTGACTATTAGTCAACAAAATTTAAGCGTGGCTCAAACCGCAAAAGTGAATCTTCAAGCTCTATTAATTGAACATAATCAATTACTTGAATACGAGGTTGAGGATTGGGTAAAATACTTAAAATCCCCTAATTCCTCCCAAGAATCCCGTAATTTTAATCATAATTTAAGTCTGTGTCGTGAGGACAGCGACTGGAAAAAAACAAAACAAAGAATTTTAAATCTCGCTCAACAGAAGATGATTGATGTCCCAGTTGGAAAATTTTCCCTAGTCGATTTACAAAAAGTTGACAGTAGTCAGATCATAGCTACTATTAAAATAGAAAATAGAAGAAAAAATTCTGCACAATATCAGGTAGATATTAATTTGAGTGATAATTATTTGACCAACTCTGTCCCTGTTTTATAGTTAACGGGAAAAGAACAAAGAGGTGGCATAGGAGAAGTTAATGTTAAGGGAAATGTTTGGGCAAATGACTGTAGTTTTCCCATTGAAAAAGTTAATTTAATAGACATAGATGAACATTTGGCTAACTATACAGGAATAAAAATTCCTGAATTACCGGAGTTAGAACTTATTAAACAGAGATTACCAGAACATCATTATTTTCCATCAATAACAGAAGAAGAAAGAGATGATAATGATGACGATCAAGAAGAAACAATTTCTTTAGAATTACCGAGAGAAGAAGATGAAGCAACAGAAAAGCAAGGAATCAAAAATGTCTATGAATATTTAATTGATGATATTGAGCAGATTGATTCATTAACTATCAATTCTGATTCTCACGGTGAATCTGTTATTATTTTACATATTGTTGGAGACACTAATATTTCCGAGATTGTTCATCAATGTCAATCATCTAATGATTGTTCCCCTGAAAACTTAATTATTGTTGGCTATGAAGGCTCTAAAATGTGCCTAAACTTCGATAATTTAGGGGCTTTGATCGTTGCCCCTCAGCATCAATTAGGAATTAAAAATAAAAATTCTGATCAAGAATTAGCTCAATTTACTGGTAGTATTTGGGTTGATAAATTGTCAACTGATGGAGATTGTGGTAGAGATCAAGTTCAGTTTCAGGAAGCTTGGAAATGGGGTGATTTACCTACCCAGTTTCAGTCCATTAACCCTATTCCTAAACTGATTCAAGTTCATTTAAGGGATTCTATCACACCTGATTCTTAAAGAGTGCTTACCTGAGTTCGGAGTTATGATTTTTTCATCAGAGAATGAGGGTTTGAGATTTCTTATTTGAGTCAGTTTTCTACAAACTTCCTTATATCGAACTCAGGTTGGTGGGTTACGGAGCAGATAAAAATTTATGATGTTTTCCTCAAAACTAACCTTACGCCTAACCCACCCTACGACGGTTAAATTGACTTACAAAGTTCAATCCCTGAATCAACGGGTTCTTTAAACTCCTCCAATAATTGACGAAACTCTTCCCCTTCAATGGTTTCTTTATCAATCAAAATTTCTACTAAATGATCCATTACCACTCTGTTTTCACGAACAATAGTTTTTGCTTGCTCATGACACTTTTCAACAATACAACGAATTTGATTGTCAATCTTTGCGGCCATTTTATCAAATGCAGCATAATTATCTTGATTATCGTCTTCTAAAGCCAATAATCCTAATTCTGACATTCCAAAACGAGTCACCATGCCTCTAGCATAGTCTGTTACCATCTCAATATCACGGGTGGCTCCATTGGTGACTTCATCTTCTCCAAAGATAACTTCTTCGGCAGCTCTCCCTCCTAATGTTGAGGAAATTTTAGCTAATATGTAATTGCGGGATTCTAAACCGAATTCTTCCCCTGGAAGAAACCAAGTTAAACCCAAAGCTTGTCCTCTAGGAATTAGAGTAACTTTTTCTACAGGATCGTGATCTTGAAGCATAGTAGCTACGATCGCATGACCAAGTTCATGATAGGCAATGAGTCGCTTATTTTTGCCATCTAGTAAGGGCGTTCCCTCCATACCTACTCGCACTCGATCTATAGCATCATTAATTTCAGCCATCGTAATGGCTTCTTTGCGTCGTCTAGCGGTAAAAATGGCAGCTTCATTAAGTAAATTAGAGAGATCGGCTCCAGTAAAGCCAGTGGTTCGTTTAGCAACCATTTCCAAAGATACCTGAGTATCCATCTTTTTATCCTTAGCATGAACTTCTAATATCCGTTGTCTGCCTTTAATATCGGGGTAATCTACGTTAACTTGGCGATCGAAGCGTCCAGGACGCATTAAAGCCTTATCCAAGACATCGGGACGGTTAGTTGCAGCAATAACAATAATACCTGTATTACCCTCAAATCCGTCCATTTCCGTTAATAATTGGTTGAGGGTTTGTTCCCGTTCATCGTTACCTCCACCGTAACCAACCCCACGCTGGCGGCCAACTGCGTCGATCTCATCGATAAAGATCAGACAAGGGGCGTTTTCTTTGGCTTTTTTGAATAAATCTCTGACCCGTGAAGCACCCACACCGACAAACATTTCCACGAACTCTGAACCGGAAATACTAAAGAAGGGAACTCCTGCTTCTCCTGCCACTGCTTTAGCGAGAAGGGTTTTTCCCGTTCCAGGGGGGCCGATCAAAAGCACACCTTTGGGTATTTTCGCGCCGATCGCCGTAAATTTTTCGGGTTCTTTAAGGAAGGTAACAACTTCTTCTAGTTCTTCTTTGGCTTCGTCAATACCGGCTACATCTCCAAAAGAAATCCCCGTTTTAGCTTCCATTTGAAACCTAGCACGGGATTTACTAAAGTTCATAGCTTGACCAGACATACTGGCTGAACGACGAATAACAGCTATAACGATGATCAAAATGAGCAATATTGGGGGGAGTTGTAGCATTAACCTCACCATAGCCGAGTTGTCGGGAGAGGGATTATAGTCAATCTTGACATCGTTAGCTTTGAGACTGTTAATGAGTTCGGGATTTTGTTGTAATAAGCGAACTTCTCGGGGTTCTTCTTGACCTCTTAAGGTAACTTTAGCTCTTTGTAGTCTGGGATCGATTTCCACTAGGGTAACTTTCCCTGCATCGATATCATTTAACAGTTGGCCATAACTATATTCCTCTTCTTTATCTTGTCCCCAACTTGGACCGGCCATCAACAATAATTGTAGGAAAAGGGTGCTGGTTATTAATTTTCCCCACCCCTTGAAACGACGTTGTCGACTATGTTGGGGACGGGTTAAGTCCCGTTGTTTTTCCTGAATGGTTGTTTGAGTTTGATTTTGTCGTGAGGTCAAGGAGCAGATATCTTTCATAACCAGTCTGTTGTTAAAAAATTACTCTTTAATTCTTATTATGAACCATTAAGCAGCATCTAGGGGAGTCTCCCAGCCTTGATTTAGTATTTAGATTTTTGTTTTGCTGGTTTCTTCTGGTAATCTCTTTCTGAAAAACTATTGCCAATTCCTTGTAAAATACCTTTACCTACTAATCCAATTCCTCGCCCGATTACCTGGGTTAAAACATAAACTAATGCTTTGCCCACTGTTCCTACTAAAGATCGCAATAATGGGGAGGTTGCGTCTCTAATTTCTAATAATATAGTTACGCTCCATTTTATCCCTCTTAAGCTATTTAGTTCTTTTTGACGGGGACTATAAATGACTGAGGAATCAATACCTTTTTCGTTGAAAAAGAAGAGTCGATACTGACTTTCAAAAATATCTTTTGGTTCTCCCCAATATTGTTGTTTTCTATATTCCCAGGCTAAACGGTTTCTAAATTTGGCAATCTCTCTCGATGATACTGTTTCTAAATTATACAATCTTTCTTTAATTTTTTCATTGTTAGAAAAATAGTTCAATATCAAAGATATAATGGCGTTTGCAACCTGTATAAGAAGGTTATGCAGTATTTTTTTCTCTTCTTCTTTTCCCTGGCTCATTTCCTGAATACTACCTTCACTTCCTGATAATAAAAAATCAAACAATTCTGGAAACCGAGGTATCTTTCTTAATATTTCTTGAGAAACTATATCTTCATTTTCTTCTATAATTTTTTCTATATCTTCTAGAAAAAATTTCTCTTGATCGTTGCAGTATTTACTAAGAAAAATTAAAGCTGATTCTCTCCATAATCTAGCCAAGATAGATAAGCTATGTCTTGTTTTTGATAATTTAACACCATCCCTCTCGATAAACTTAATATCACTGATGATTCGATAAAGTTGTTTCAAAACAATCTCTAATATCTCTTTTCTTTTCTCAAACTTTAAAATATCAATCTCTAAGGAATAATTAGTTAAGTTATCAAGATTATTACTCAGTGTATACATAGTTTCATCAAAAATTTTTAAGCCTTTTTCCTCTGCTGCTAATGTTACTGTTGACGCAAAATTTTCCCTACTGCTTGCTGGAGGAGATAAAAGGATTACTTCCATTGGTAGCAACTGTTTTACTAACCACCTTGCTGTCAACAATTCCCTTTTTCTTCCTTTCCAGAATATTTTATCTAACTTAGATGTGGGACGGTTTTTAATATTTTCATTAAGACCTTGCAAGTTATTATTAATTTGTTCTAGTCCTGATTTTCGTACTTTGGATAACCAATTTTCCTGCGTTGTTTCTGTCTTTACTTCAGATAATTGACCAGCAGTAATGGTCGGCCAAATCAACTCACCTTGGATGATTCTCTGCCAATTTTCCAGTAAGTTTTCTATAAAGGTTCCTTTATTGAGATAGCCTTCGATGCCTATTTTTTTAAATTCTTCTTGTTGTTGCAAGCTCAGATCATAACTTAGTAAACATAGTTTAATTTCAGGTTGACTTGTTTGTGCTTGCTGATAGAAAGTTTCAATAGTTAATGTCTCATTGATTAAATTAGGATCTAATATAATTAAGTCAAAAGTGTTACTTGATAACTGGTTTAAAGCATCTTTTAAATTATCAGTTTGACTAGAAATTTCCCATTGAGAATTACTACTTAAGCTCGTTGCCAGTCCTAAGCGAAAAATGGGATCTTTATCTACAATGAGAAGGGATATAGGGCGATCGCTCACAAGGTTTATACCGGCGAAGGCTTGGTTAAGGCTTCATCTAGTTTAGACTGTTCTGGTTGTTGATGGCCATAAAAATCGACACGATAGTCAGTTATAGTGATTCCTGTTTGTGCTTCTATCTGCTGAATCAAGTCAGAAGGTAGCTGAACATGAACATCAATAATTTGCTGAGTATCTAAACAATTGACATGACTATGGGAGTCGGTTATGGTTCCATAAAGTCGTCCATCACATCGCTCTAAGCATTCTATAATCCCTTGACTGGATAAAGCTTCTAGATTTTGATAAACTGATGTGTGACCGACATTTTTGCCGTTTTGACTCAGTCGATTGTAAATTTCTCTAGCTGAGAGATGTTCTTTAGTTTTCCAAAGTAATTCTAAGATATAGCGACGTTGACGGCTAATACGCATTCCTAGACATTGACAACGGTTTAAAGCATCTTCTAAAGAGCGAATTTGCGTGTTTTCTTCGACCATTTTTTCCTAAAATTGACTTAAACATACTCGTTACCAATTTAACTTAAATCAGTCCCAACTGTCCACACTAGCTAACTTCACTGCGACTGTTCCGTCTAGGCGGCAAAAACCTATCGATATCTGCTAATATATTATAAGCTTTAGGAGATTATAGGATTTAGTAATTGAATGCTAGATACAAACCAGGTGTTACTTATAACTTCTAAATTATGACCGTTACCACTCCCGTCGACTTCCAAGATAGCTTTGATATCATCGTTGTGGGTGCTGGCCATTCCGGGTGCGAAGCAGCCCTAGCCGCCGCCCGTTTGGGGTGTCGTACCATGATGTTAACCCTTAACCTCGATCGCATCGCTTGGCAACCCTGTAACCCGGCAGTAGGAGGCCCTGCCAAGTCCCAGTTAACCCACGAAGTAGACGCTTTGGGAGGGGAGATCGGCAAAATGGCTGATCGCACTTATTTGCAAAAACGGGTTCTCAACTCTTCACGGGGTCCTGCTGTTTGGGCGTTACGGGCGCAGACGGATAAACGGGAATATTCAGCAGTGATGAAGGAAATTGTCGAAAATCAAGAGAATTTAAGTATCCGTGAAGGAATGGTGACGGATCTGGTATTGGGGAAAAACGATGAGGTGATCGGTATCCAAACCTATTTTGGTACTTGTTTTCAGGCCAAAGCCGTTATTTTGACCACAGGAACCTTTTTAGGGGGTCGCATTTGGATCGGGAATAAGTCCATGGAAGCAGGAAGATCCGGGGAGTTTGCGGCCGTTGGGTTGACGGAAACCCTGAATAACTTGGGGTTTGAAACAGGAAGACTGAAAACAGGAACCCCGGCCAGAGTAGATAAGCGATCGGTTGACTATTCTCGGTTAGAACCCCAACCTCCTGATGAGGAAGTACGTTGGTTTAGTTTTGATCCGGCGGTTTGGGTGCAAAAAGAACAGATGAATTGTTATTTAACCCGAACCACTATTAAGACTCATCAGTTAATCAAAGATAACTTACATTTGTCCCCTATTTATGGGGGGTTTATTGACTCTAAAGGACCCCGTTATTGTCCTTCTATCGAGGATAAAATAGTTAGGTTTGCGGATAAAGAAAGCCATCAAATTTTTATCGAACCGGAAGGACGAGAAATCCCAGAATTGTATATTCAAGGGTTTTCTACGGGTCTCCCAGAAAAGATACAATTAGCTATGTTAAGAACCCTGCCAGGGTTAGAAAATTGTGTGATGTTGCGTCCTGCTTATGCAGTAGAATATGACTTTTTGCCAGCAACCCAATGTTATCCTACCTTGATGACTAAGAAAATTGAAGGGTTATTTTCTGCTGGACAAGTGAACGGGACAACTGGTTACGAAGAAGCAGCAGCACAAGGAATTGTTGCTGGCATAAATGCGGTTAAATTTGTTAAAAATGAGGAGATGATTATTTTCCCCAGAGAAGAGAGTTATCTGGGAACATTAATCGATGATTTATGTACCAAAGATTTAAGAGAACCCTACAGAATGTTAACTTCTCGCTCCGAATATCGCTTGATTTTACGGTCGGATAATGCGGATCAAAGAATGACTCCTTTAGGTCGAGAAATAGGGCTAATTGATGACCGTCGTTGGAATTTATTTGAAGAAAAACAAGCTAATATTGTAGCGGAAAAAGAACGACTTTATGAAACAAGAATTAAAGAAAGAGATGAAGTAGGAATTAAGATTGTTAATGATACCCAACAGAAGATAAAAGGATCTGTTACCTTAGCTGACTTATTACGTCGTCCTAAGTTTCATTATGAACATTTAGAACAGTATGGTTTAGGTAATACAGAGTTAAAAACTGTTGAAAAAGAAGGGGCAGAAATTGACATTAAATACTCAGGTTATTTGAAACGTCAACAAATTCAAATCGAACAAATTAGCCGACATAGTAACAAAAAATTGCCCTCAGACATTGATTATATGTCCATAGACACCCTTTCTATGGAAGCGAGGGAAAAATTAACAAAAGTTCGTCCTTTGACCCTTGGACAAGCTTCTCGTATTGGTGGGGTAAACCCTGCTGATATTAACGCTTTATTAGTGTATTTAGAACTGCGCTCCCGTTATCAATCTGTGTAACTTTTCTAGATTTTACTCAATTGAGAGGTAAGAAAAGGATTAAACGGTGAAAGTTATTTTTGTATTTTGTTGAGTGTATTTGAGGATTTTTTATGGCTATATGTTATATTTGCGAGAATGAAATTACTAAAGAAAATAAATATAAGGAGCATATTATTCCTAATGCCATAGGAGGAAAGTTAAAGTCTGGAGACTTAATTTGTTCAAATTGTAGTCCACATTTCGATTCTATGTTATTTATTTGATGTTATAACTCGCAAAAAAATTTCTGATGATTATCCAATTAATAATATATTAACAAAAGCAGAATTACAAAAAACTCTGAAAGAGCCTTTAGTTCCTGAGTCTAGATATTTAGAAAAAGTAAATAAACTATTTGATTTTATTCGTAAAAAGCAACTTTGTGACTATATCAGAGAGTTAAGTAAACAAATCGTCAAGGATATTTTGAGTAGATTTCCAGAAGGAGAAATAATTGCAGAAGAAGATAAGAAGATTCTCGAGAATCATGTTATAGATTATCTTCTAATATTATTGAAACACTAATTATTCAGAGACAAAGGAGACTACATCAATGGTAAAACAACTAGACAGAATCACTTTTGAACCTAAAATTATGATGGGTAAAGCCTGTATTAGAGGAATGCGAATTCCTGTGTATTTGATTCTTAATTTAATTGCTAATGGGAAACCCAATGAAGAAATTTTAGACGAATATCCTGATTTAGAATTAGAAGATATTAAACAATGTTTATTATATGCTGCTTGGTTGGCTGATGAAAGAATTATCCCCATTGAACAAAATCAGAAACTAGAGTCAGTAAAATGAAGTTTTTAGCAGATATGGGAATCTCTCAAAAAACGGTAGAATGGCTACGAAACCAAGGGTATAATATTGTTCATTTAAGGGAAGAAGGTTTACAAAAACTTAGTGATGAAGCTATCTTAGTTAAAGCCAAAAATGAGGAAAGAATTATTTTAACAATGAACTTAGATTTTACAAATTTATTGGCATGGAGTAGAGAGACATTACCCAGTGTAATTATCTTTAGATTGGGTAACGAGAATTATGACAAAATCAATCCTCAATTAGAGAAAGTTATCAGTCAATGTGAAAATGAGTTGTTAACAGGGGCAATTATTTCAGTTAGTGATGATGCTTTTCGAGTACGTAATTTACCGATTTAGTAGAGATAATGAGTCCATTATCTCTACCTAGTTAATAACCTATATTTAATCGATCCATTCAGGAACACGAACCCTAAGATTTCCATCAGAATCAAAGTAAACCTCACCTCCTAGAGCTTGAATTTGTGCTAATACTTGCTCAATCATTTCTTGGCTATTAGCATTACTTAAAATCTGGGACCAAGCTCCAATTTGGGCAGCGCGACTGTCGGGATTTTCTTCTAAAAATTTAACCGTTTGTCGTCTTCTTTGAGCTACAGCTTTACTATTAAATCGATCATTTTCAGGATAAGTATCAGCACAGTTAGCAGCCATGGTATTTGAGTTTTTTGCTGCTTCTACATCCCTAAAAAAAGTAATTCATCTACACCTTTATAAATCCATAAATAATAAGGAGGATATACAGGAGATGTTACCTTAGGTGGGGTATGCTTTAAACTTTCTTCTAAGAATTCGACACTTTTATGAGGTAAACCTGCGAAAAGAGAAGTGGATACCGCTATTCTCAAGACCTCTTGCAAAAGTTTTTCGTGGTATAATAAAAGATTATTCATTTTTTGCATAGCCACCATTGGTAAAGCGATCGCACTCTCATAGTGGCGATCGCCTGAACCCCAAAAATCAATTAAGTTTTAAAACAAGAATCGTTGTATAATTATTAAAGATAACTATTCAGCTAAGAAAATTGATTTGATAATGAAATATTGGCAAGTTAAAAAGTTAAAAGAGACCGAATTCAAGCGTTTGACAGGAGTAAAAAAAAACTTTCAGAGTGATGGTTCGCACTGTCAAAGCTTATCTAAAAAGAAAAAAGAAACCCGGACGTAAACCAAAATTAATAGTTGAAGACCACATTCTCATAATGCTTGAGTATTTAAGAGAATATAGGACTTATTACCATATTAGTCTAACGTGGAAAATGTCCGAATCTAACGTTTGTCGCATTGTCCATAAAATCGAAAATATATTAATAAAATCTCGTCAATTTCGACTACCTGGAAAGAAAGAATTATGGAAAACGAATTATCAAGAGGAAATGGTAGTAATGGATGTCATGGAAAGTCAAATTGAAAGGCCGAAAAAACGACAAAAACAGTTTTATAGTGGAAAACAAAGAGAACATACTTTAAAAACACAAATAGTCATTCAACAGAAAACTGGTCAAATTGTATGCCTAGTCAACGGAAAAGGAAAAACTCATGATTTTAAACTATTTAAAAACAGTGGGGTCAAATTTGGGACATCAATAAAAGTTCTTGCTGATAAAGGCTATCAAGGAATAGGAAAAATTCATCAATTAAGTGAAACCCCCATCAAGAAAAAGAAAGGGAAGAAGTTAAGCCAAGAGGAGAAAAAATATAATCGGCAACTAAATCGATTAAGAATCACAGTCGAACATATAAATCGTCGCTTAAAAATCTTTAAAATCCTTTCTTATCCTTATCGAAATCGTGGTAAGAGATTCAGATTAAGAGCCAACTTAATAGCTGGACTTCATAACTACGATTTGGCTAATTAATTTGTAAAAAAAATCTATTTAATCTCTAGTGGTTTGAGCTTTTTATCATTAGCTTAACTGTTTTAAGCAGCCTATTTTTAATGGTTTTGTGTAGAAGCGATCGCTCTTATCTCAATTATTCAAAAATTATCAGATATTTTGTACATCTGAACAAGTTAAATTGGCAAAAAAATAGCCTTTAATTATAGCATAAAATATTTTTGCAAGAGGTTTTCAGATTAGCATCAACAAAACGGGGATCGTTGTCCACCACTAATTGAAAATAATCGGGACTTAGGGGATATCCAGTGTATTGACGTGCTTCCCCATCGCCAAAATATTGAACAAACTTTAAGTAAAACCAATCTGCTAGTAAGTTACCATATCCTAAACTCGGTAAACTTTTGTAAACGTTTAACTGTATTTGTTCTAGTTGTTGTTGTTTCTCATATTCCTTTGGGGTTAAGGCTTTTTTTTCAGGAGAAATTAGAGATTTTTGTAGCCAAATTACCCCGGTTAAGCTGAGGGCAATAATAGCTATGGTTCCTATCATTTTTCCTAACTGTTGTTGTGGTAATGTGCTATTCATTGATGATTTAAGGGACTATTTTCTTGAGGTCATACTATTTATATTATTCCCTTAAATCCCTGTTTTGTTATCATTGCTCAATATTTTGTTAATATAAATTTTCTAAACTAGGGGTTAACGCCTGTTAAACCCCTACAAAGTCCACATCCATAGTTAAATTTGTTAATTTCCTCCACTCCCTAATAAGAAAAGACTGATTAAAGTGCCACTATTCCAAAGACTGTGTAATAGCATGGAAGAAAGAAGATTACGAGAGCGTGTGTAAACAATTCCTAAAACCATCCCTAAAACGGTTAAAGGAAGCACCTCTGAAAGATTAAGATGAGCAACGGCAAAAATTAAACTACTGATTGCAATGGCTCCCCATAGGGGAAAATACCGAGTTAAAGAAGGTAATAAAAAGCCACGAAACATAATTTCTTCGTAAAAAGGGGCTGCGATCGCTGCTGTGAAATAAAAGATGGCTAAAACCACTATATCTTGTCCTTCTAGTGCGAGGGAAAGTAAGGGGTTACTTCCCCCTTGCCCATCCCAAATATTTTGGTTGATTAATGAAATAA
>Ga0064014_10204_pt1 | contig 18243 bp, 22 predicted proteins | sample CrowatWCoCulture_2_FD_61584 | JGI IMG/M metagenome (GOLD analysis project Ga0064014, IMG submission 61584) | Marine cyanobacteria communities from the University of California, Santa Cruz, USA, analyzing cyanobacterial DNA methylation -... | ecosystem: Host-associated > Microbial > Bacteria >...
GGAGCTAGTTTTTTTTCATATTCATGTTTGGCTTTTTCAATTACATCATCCGCTCGTAACTTAATAACGCCATTTGTTCCCATAGCTATAACATAATCAACTAAAGGCTGATTTTCACAAAAATAGAAGATTTCTTCACGGGCATAGGCACTATCACCCCTAACTAGGATATGAGTCTCTGACCATTTTTCTCTAATTAGTCCGATAATTCTTTGTAATTCGTCTAAGGCTCCATCGGCTGGATCTACATTAGATGAATGAAGTTTAGCAACTAATAAATGATGCCCACAGAAAATATATAAAGGAGCATAACATACTCCGTGATAATAACTATTAAAAAATGCCCCTTCTTGATTACCATGTACTTGGTCATCCGTGACATCCATATCTAATATAATACTTAAGGGAGGTTTTTTATAAGACTCTAAACAAAATTCGACAAAAGATTTTTCAATGGCTTCAAAGTTGGGTTCTATTTTATGATAACGACTCGTTTTTTGGTCGAGAATAGTCTCAGGACAATATTCCAATCTATTAATTGTACTTTTTCCAGCTAACCATCCCTTTTTATCTTCAAGTTCATTAAGCTTTTTTAAAGCGATCTTAAGGGCAGGATCGTGACGTAATTTATCATGGTCATTGACATCTTCATAGCCTAAAATAATTCCATAAAGCCTTTGTGCTAATAACTCATGAACGGAATGATCTACATAAGATTGATGACGATGATCTTGAAAACAGTTACCAAACTTCTCCGTAATTCCCAGTTTTTTATCCAACTCAGCTATCCAGACAATCCCCGCATCTGAAGTGATTAGTCCCCCATCAAAATTAGCGATTATTTCTTTTCCTTTCTGTTTACTAAAGTTGATTACTTGACGAGGGGTTCGGGGATGACTGGGACTCATTAAATCAGTTTAAGGTAAATTGCTTTAATAATTAAATTATAGCATATTTTATTCTAACAATCTAGTACTATTAGAGATTTTATTAATAATTTTTTTGGAAAAATGAGTGATTGATTTATCTTTTCATCTTTGTCTAATTCGGGTTGATTTTAACTTAAAATCTGACAACAGACTGTTGGTTGGGGAAATCTGCGATCGCTCTGTTCAAACCCACTTCCTGTAAGGCTTCTGTGTTTGGCGATCGCAGATTTTGTGAGAAATTCGGGTATAAGTCCCTCCAGCAACCCAAATTTTATCCCCACTGCGGGATGCAGCTAAAGCATCTTGTAGATCGGTAAACGCATTACTCCAAGAAGTCCCATTATTATCCCCTAAAGCAGTTGCTCGGACATAAAGAATGCGAGAAGCAGCAGGAGTGGGTGCAGGAGAGAGTTCTGCCCCTTCATAAGCTCCTAACTCCACGTTTGGTCCGAGAACACGGGAATTACCGGATAAATCTAAGGGTATGGGTTCTGTGGTATTACCATCTCCATCTAAGTCTTGATCATCAGAAGGTAATAAGGTTTGATTCCCTGCATTTAAACCAGGAGAACCAGATTTTAAGCGTAAATCATCCCCTTTCGCATTAACAAATAAGGGGTTAGCATCTGTAGCATTAAACTCACCATTTTGGACAATAGTGCTACTAACATTAATGGTTCCCCCATCATTTAAAATCTGTGTCCCAGTATCGCTACTATCTTGGTTATTCCAAACAATACTATTCCGTAATGTGGTGGTACTAGATAAGTTGTAAACGCCTCCACCTTCAACGGCTGAGTTATTGCTTAGGGTACTATTAGTGAGGGTACTATTACTAAAGTCATTAAAAATACCTCCTCCCTCTCCTGTGTTAGCAGAGTTTCGACTGAAAATAGCATTAACAAAATCAGGATTACTGCTGCTGGTATTATAAATTGCACCACCATCATTCAGGGCAGCATTGAGACGAAAGGTACCATTAACAATTTCAGGACTACTGAAATCATTGTAAATACCAGCCCCTCTGGTTGCCGTATTATATTCAAATAAGACATTAGTGAGAATGGGATCACTATTATTTTCGTTATATAATGCCCCACCATTGATAGCATTATTCTCTCGGAAAGTAATATTATTGAGAGTGGGACTTCCTGCCGAAACATAGACTCCCCCACCGTTTCCGAGACTTCCTGCACCGTCTGCATTACCCCCAGTAATAGTAAACCCATCGAGGATCGCACTGGTGTTTAAGGGACTAGCAATAGAACCCACAGCACTAACAACATGATAGGAATTATCTGCAATCCCTGCACTACCAATTTCACCGCTTAAAATGGTGACATTATTGTTAATATTTCGTTGATTTAACCCGGTTTCTGTACCTGCGAAACCTCCATAAATTTCTACATCATTTTTCAGAGAAAAAGTAGTATTGCGATCGAGTCCTGTGGTTGGGGTATAAGTCCCTGCAGCAACCCAAATTTGATCCCCTGCTTGTGCAGCAGCGATCGCACTTTGTAAAGTACCAAAAGCACTATTCCATGAGGAACCATTGCCAGTCGAACCAGATTTTACGTAAATAATAGCCATGAAAATCTCTTTGGTATAAAGTCGTTAGTGAGAAATAAAACAAATTACTTTTGGTTAAGGAACAACAAATCTTTTAATATTGAATCCAATTATTAAAAGATAAAATATAGGTTATTTATGATGGAAAAGCTCTAAAATTATCAGTGTTTATTTAGATACAAGAACTACTAAAAAACACTGAGCTATACTTAATTTATCTTATGTACTTGAAACAATCTTCTCTATATCTACTGAAAATAACTTATATTTAGGGTTTGCTGAAAAAGTTTCTCCAAAATTTATGCCACTTTTGACCAAGAATTTTCTGACAAATCAATAAGTTTTAATACATAAAAATTGTTTAAAGTATAATCAAAATTAATGAAAGGCGGTTTGATGAGTTCCTCTGTTCTATTATTAGTAAATAAGGACAAAAAAAGCGACAAAAACTGCCTCAGAAGTTTAGAAAGATTGACAACTAAAAATGTAATAGCAATAGATGTAATGGAGGTTTCAGGGAGTTTTGTCATCACGAGATTTAGGCTAAATCTTCGTTTAGCTTGTCCAAACTTTCCCTCAATAGCATTACGGAAGCATTCATCGGAGTGGGCTTGTTTCTTTTCTTCTTCACTGACATTTTTCGGAGGTCTTCCTAACTTCGGACCACTGATTCTTATCCCTCTTTCCTTACACCAATTTCTGTTTTCCCTAGTTCGATAAATTTTATCTACATGGACGGATTCGGGATAATAGCCAAACGTTTCTTTATACTTTTCTACTTGTTCTTTTAAATGACAAGATTCATTGAAGTTTTCCCAACTTATTTTGTCTAGAAACACATAGTTATCTACACAGCTTACTGAGAGTTTAGCTCCAAACTCTATTGGTTTTCCTGCTTTTCCCCTCACTATTGGACGAATATGCGGTTGAGTTAAACTTACAATTCTTTGAGGAACACTCTGGGTCTTATTCTCCCACATTGACTGTTGTTGTTCATAAACTTTTTTGATAGTCTCTAGACAATTTTTCTGTCTTTTACTCAGATTTTCCAGGGAAGCCCCAGCTTGAATTAAGTCTTCTATATTTCCTAAATTTTTCTTAAGGTATTTTAACTGTTTCCCGATAGCTTTTCTTCTTTCTTGATAAGATACTTTTCGTTTTTTAGCTACTTTTAAGTATTCCTTTCTAGCAATTTTTCTAGAAGTTCTCGGCTTTTTTCTCAATTTTACTCTTAATGGTTTATAAAGATTATCTATTATTCTTTCTGTGTTCAAGATTTAGTTGTTGTTGCAATGATCTTGTTAACTGCTTTTAGTGAGGACTCTCAACAGTCCTTAAGTCAAGAAATTGTTTCAGTTGTTTTAAAGGGCGGAATCTTTTTATTATTTATTGCTTTTTTAACCCGTTATATTTTACCCAAATTACTCCACGCTTTGGCTTATTCAACGGAATTATTGTTGATTTTTGCTATTTCTTGGGCTATTACTTTAGCAGCAATGGGAGACAGTTTAGGGTTTAGTAAAGAGGTAGGTGCATTTGTAGCCGGGGTGTCTTTAGCATCTACCAGTTATCGGGCAACCATTGGGGCAAGATTGGTCAGTTTAAGAGACTTTTTATTACTGTTTTTCTTCATCGATTTAGGCATTCATGTTAATGTCAGTTATTTGGGTGCGGAAATAATTTATGCAGTGGTTTTATCTCTGTTTGTCTTAGTAGGTAAAACTGTGATGATTATGGCATTAATGAGTATTATGGGTTATGGAAAACATACTAGCACTGTTACCAATTTATCGTTGAGTCAAATCAGCGAATTCTCTTTAATTATTGCGGCATTAGGACTTGATTTAGGTCATATTGATGAAAATGTTTTAGGATTAATTACTATGGGAGTCTCCACTTATATGATTATGGACTCTCATATTATTTATGAAAAATTATTACCTATTGTCTCCCATTTTGATAAATTAATCCCCCATAGTCACCAAAAACTAGGTAACTTAGACGAAGTTGATGTTTATGGAGTTGATATTATTTTGTTTGGTTTAGGAAGATATGGGGGTAGTTTAATTAGAGCATTATAAGGTTCAGATTTACAAGTTTTAGGTGTGGATTTTAACCCCGAATTAGTGAGATAATGGCGGAACAAAGGACTACTAGCTTTTTATGGAGATGCAGAAGATCCTGAATTTGCTGCAACCCTCCCTTTAAATCAGGCTAAATGGGTAATTAGTACCTTACCAGGGGAACGAATTGGTCTAACTTTATTACACACCTTAGAATATCAAAAATATCAAGGTAAAATTGCCTTAACCAGTCATACCGAAAGAGAAATGGAAATTCTTAAAAATGCAGGTTCTGATCTTGTTTTATTACCCTTTAGAGATGCAGCATACGAAGCTGCGAGGGTCTTAGTTACTGATTTCAATGAATAGTCAGAAGGAGGGAGTAAATGAGAAAACTTAATAAAAGTACAAGAACCGAGGAATGTGTGTCTCGATTGCGTACAATGAAATTAAGATACACTCATCGATGCCATCAGATCGCTTTAGTTAAAAACTGATGTGCTACTCTCATCACAAAAAATTGAGATAATTAGGAGGAATAACGATGACAAATGTATTTCCTCGCCAAAAAGAACTAGATTTTGGTTGCCTGTGGTTTGACTTTTGTGAATGGATAACAAGTACGAACAACCGCATTTACATCGGTTGGTTTGGGGTTATGATGATCCCCACCCTTATCGCAGCTACCAGTGCCTTTATTATCGCTTTTATGGTGGCTCCCCCAGTGGATATGGAAGGGATCAGAGAACCCGTTATTGGTTCGCTCTTAGGGGGTAATAACCTGATCAGCGCAGCCGTGATACCCAGTTCCGCAGCGATCGGGTTACACTTTTATCCCATCTGGGAAGCAGCCTCGGTTGATGAATGGCTTTATAATGGAGGCCCTTATCAATTAATCATTTTCCACTTCTTAATCGGGGTTTGGTCCTATTTAGGGCGTTTATGGGAATTAAGTTACCGTTTAGGAATGCGTCCTTGGATTTCCGTTGCCTTTTCTGCTCCTGTGGCCGCAGCTACTTCTATCTTCCTGATTTATCCTATAGGACAAGGTAGTTTTTCCGAAGGAATGCCATTAGGAATTAGTGGTACGTTTCACTTTATGTTAGGATTCCAAGCTGACCACAATATTTTGATGCACCCCTTGCATATGTTGGCGGTTTCAGGTGTCTTTGCTGGTGCATTGCTTTCTGCATTGCAGGGTTCTTTAGTAACCTCTACTCTCATCCGAGAAACCAGTATTTCCGAGTCAATTAACCAAGGGTATCATTTTGGGCAACGAGAAGAGACTTATAACCTAGTAGCCGGACATTTAAGCTACTTAGGCCGTCTTCTCATCCCGAGTTTGGGCTTTAAGAACGATCGTTCCGTTCATTTTCTATTGGCCGCCTTCCCAGTGATTGGTATTTGGTGTGCTGGTTTAGGTATTAGTGTCATGGCTTTCAATTTAAACGGGTTTAACTTTAATCAATCCATTCTTGATAGTCAAGGCCGAGCTATTCCCACAGAAGCGGATCTGCTCAACCGTGCTAATTTAGGAATTCGCTCTATGCACGCGCCCAATACCCATCATTTCCCGTTGACTTTAGCCTAATAACGTGAGTTCGGAGTTCGGAGTTCGGAGTTCGGAGTTCGGAGTTATGATTTTTTTAACCAGACAATGAGGGTTTGATACTTCTGATTTGAGTTAGTTTTCTGCAAATTTCCTTATATCGAACTCAGGTTAATCGATTTCATAATTGGAACTTGAAGGGAGAAATAGGAAAAAACCCTATTTTTCCCTTTAACTTATTTTTCACGAAGACAGAAACGGATATTCGCTTTAGGGGTATTTCCTTTGACTAAAATTGTATGTTTTTGTTGCATTTTTGGATAATAAAACCATTGGGAACTCATGGGTTGATGATCGGAGTCTACCTGATGAGGGGTGATAACATTTCCTTGATGACTGACAGCAACTTCTAGATAATCATTCGCTTCAATGGTTAATTCATCTTCTTGATTAACCCAGAGAACAAATTTATATTCATTGTGTATTCTCCCCTGATATACCGCACAAAAATCATTGTTAGGTAGGTATAAACTGAAACGTGATACAGCTTGACCAGGTGCAGTTATTAGAAAGAAACTAGCTAGAGAAGAAAGAGCAAAAAATGATTTAAAAATGGTCATGAGAATAGCTCAAATTAGTGAGGAATAAGTTATTATGAACAAGCTTGTTTTCTCAAGACGCAGAAAAAATAAAGATGTTGCCAATCAGTTTAAAAAAGATTTAATGGGAACAAAATATTTATTTGAAAAGACATTATCTAGCAATCGGGTTTAAGTTGTATAGCTAGGGACATAATGCTGTTATGTCCTAATAACTATTCAATTTTCACATCTGATTACTAATTGCTATACTAAAGGTTATATAACCCCAATCATTAGGAGAAAGGACAATGACTGCTGATCCCAATAAACTCAAAAAAATGATCGAACGAGTTCTCGCCTATGGCCGTCTATCTCGTCAAGAAGATGAAGACATTAAAGCGGCGATCTCTGCTGATAACAAAGTAACAGAGGAAGAAATGAAATTATATCGAGAATTACAACAAATGGTGTTTAAAGGAGAGCTTAAAATGGAAAATTAAAATAGAGAAAGGGTTGATGCTACTCCCAAAAACCTACCTAATATTGCCTAAAACTACTCATATTAGTAGCAAAAGTTCATAAATAGGTAGTTTTTTGTGTTTAAAACCCTAATATGATACAATTAAACTCAACAGTTTTGGTCATTATCTCAAAAATGCCATGTTGTTAGGCTTTAAAACCCAACTTAAATTAAATCAAACCCAACGTCAACAACTGGCTCGTCATGCAGGTGTCGCTCGTCATGCTTATAATTGGGGAAATGATTTGTGTCTGGCTATTTTAGACAATAATAAAAGTTGTTCAGACTCTGAAAAAATCAAATTTCCTACAGCGATTGATTTACACAAATGGTTAAACAAATTAGTTAAGCCCGATAATCAATGGTATTATGAGGTCTCTAAGTGCGCTCCACAATTTGCCCTGAGACATTTAGCAGTTGCTTGGCGTGATTGCTTCAGCAAAAAGAAGAAAAGACCAAAATTCAAGAAGAAAGGACGACACGATAGCTTTACTTTAGATTGACATCACACTTAAGCAAAAACCACGCAGTCAATGTGATAGAAGATTTGAATGTATCAGGAATGATGGCTAATCATAAATTGGCGAAAGCCATAGCAGATATGGGGTTTTATGAGTTCAGAAGACAGTTAGAATACAAAAGTAAATTATATGGGTCAAAACTGGTGATAGTAGATAGGTTTTATCCTTCTTCTAAAACTTGTTCTAACTGTGGGGAGAAAAAAGACTCGTTACTATTATCTGAAAGAGTATTTTGTTGTGAAAAATGCCATTATCAAATAGATAGGGATTTAAACGCAGCAAAAAACTTAGAAAAACTAGTGCAGCTTGGCGAAAGTAATCCACCAGATTTTTACAGAAACTTTCGTGACTAGCCACGACAATGTGTTTCAATGAAACTAACGGAAGAATCTCGAAGTTGATGTCCATGATAAAAGCATTGCCAATTAACCTCTCCAACCTACAGAAAACAGTACTCCAACAAATAGTGAGAGGGACAACAAACCCCTATCGCCTTGTTAGACGAGCCAAGCTAATCTTAGCCGCAGCATCAGGAGAGAGCAATAGTTCGATTAGTCGAAGATTAGAATTAGACCGAGTACAAGTGCGTCAGTGGCGATCGCGATGGTTTGAGGAGAGAGAAAAACTGAGTGCCGCCGAAGAACAACAGGTAACGGAGAAAGCATTAATGGTCTTGATCAAAGGAATTTTAAGCGATCGCCCAAGACCTGGAACAACAAAATCCTTTACGGTCGAACAAGTAGTCCAGATTGTAGCGATCGCTTGTGAAGAATGTGAAAAATCAGACAGACCAGTGAGCCATTGGACACCTTCAGAGTTGGCGGACGAAGCCATAAAAAGAGGAATTGTCGAAAAGATTTCCCCCCGTAGTGTGGGGCGTTTTTTAAAAAGAAGCGACATTACAACCACATCTCGCTCGTTACTGGTTAAATGCCAAAATTGATGATCCCTTAAAATTTAAAAAGCAAGTCAAATATATCTGTGAACTTCATCAAGAAGCTAAAACTTTGTTAGAACAAGGAATTCATTTAATTAGTACAGATGAAATGACAGGGATTCAAGCTCTTGAGAGATTATTTCCGAACAAAAGAATCAAGCCTAAACAAGTAGAAAAAATCGAATTTGAATATGAAAGACACGGAACTTTAAGCTTGATTGCGAACTGGGATGTGGCAAGAGGAAAAGTTGTTAGTCCCTCTATTGGACCGACAAGAACAGAACAAGATTTTTCTGAACATATCCAGAGAACGATTAAGATTGATGAAAAAGCAGAATGGATTTTTATTGTAGATCAACTCAACACTCATAAATCGGAAAGCTTAGTCAAATGAGTAGCAGAAAGCTGTGGAATTACTATTGATTTGGGGAGAAAAGGAAAGGAGGGGATTTTGCAATCTATGGACAGCAGAGCAGATTTTTTATCAGATGAATCTCATCGAATTCGCTTTGTTTATATTCCCAAACATACATCGTGGCTTAATCAAATTGAGTGTTGGTTTTCGATCTTAGTCCGGCGTTTACTCAAAAGAATTACTGTCCGTTCAACTGAAGAACTATCCCAAAAAATTCTCAATTTTATTGATTACTTTAATCAACATTTTGCTAAGCCGTTCGTTTGGAAATTTAAGGGCTTTAAAGATCATAAGTGACTGGTAGATTATTTTTGCTAAGCTGCACTAGGTCAAGCTATGGCCGAAGTTACGCCTGTGGACAAGTCAGAGCCGACTCCCTTGGATGAAGCAGGAAGTAAAATAGACTCAAGCCGAGTTATCATCAGCCTAAAAACCTGATGGGTAAGTTTGAGTAAGTCTTATATAGCGGTTTATTTACTTTCTAAACGAAATAAAAAGATCATTAATGCAACAACGCCTATCTGTAAAGCAAAGTTAGGAAAAGCGGTTGTTACGTCTTTCCCAGCGGCTAACTGTGCCAAAAATACTAACGCCCCCACAAAACCCGATGCAGCAAAGGCAATGTAGAAAAATTTTCTTAAGCCTTTATAGGGGGCTTTTGCTTCTGCTCTTAGAGCAGCATATTTTTGGGGATCTAGTTGAGTAGGGGACTTTTCAGGGGGCTTATCCATATATCAATTCCGTTGAGAGGAGTGAAAATATGATACATTATTAACGTAACCTGTATCCAGGCCACGTTAGCTCAGTTGGTAGAGCACATCACTCGTAATGATAAGGCCGCGAGTTCAAGTCTCGCACGTGGCTTTATCCTAAAATGTCAGAACCTCGACCCTCGGTTTTACGCCCTGGGATGAAAATTCGACCACCAAAAAACGTGCAGCACTATATAAAAATTAAGAATTATGCTATCTGAGGCTAGTCAAAAATTTAATCAATATTTAATTGAATTCCCTGAATTACAAACACAATTAAAATCAATTAAATCCCCCGTTGATTTAATTAATCTTGCTAAACAAGAAGGGTTTGAATTAACCATTGATAATTTTCAAGAACTGGCTCAATATGCTTTTCATCAATGGTTAATCAAGGTTGCACCGTCTGTTCGTCTTTTCTTTGAGAAAGTACATAATGATCAAGAATTACACCAAAAATTAAATCAATGTACATCGATGAATGATTTAATCAGTTTTGCCAAAGAGTGTAATATTTACATAACATTATTAGAAATGGAGAAAGCTGCCGAAGTCGCCAAATCATTTAAAGTTTTTAGTTTTGAAAAACTCTTTTTTCAAAATTTAAAGGTTCAATCGAAAAATGATATAGTATAATAATTATTCAGAGAGAAAAGAAGAAAATCATGACAAAAACTCCGAACCTTGAAATATTTAATAATAGCTGGCAAATTTATCAAGAAATTATTAGATTTAATTATATGGAGCATCAGGACATCTATTCTGAGCTTAAGAAATATATCACTAAAAATTATCCTGAGCCGTTTTCTTTATTGGAGTTAGGATGTGGTGATGCTTTTTATTCAGCCAAAAGTTTAACAGATACAGCGATTTCTCATTATGTTGGAGTGGATCTTTCACAACCCGCGTTAAATTTAGCTAAGCAAAATCTTAATGGACTCAATTGTTCTGTAGAACTCAAACAAGTTGAAATGTGGGAGTTTTTAGAATGCTATTCATTAAGCTTTGATCTGATCTTAATTTGCTTTGCTCTACATCATTTATCGTCTTCTCAAAAACAGGCACTTTTAAACAAATGTTATCATCATCTCAATGCAGGAGGTGCATTATTATTGATTGATATTTTTTGCCGAGAGCGTGAACCTCGTCCTGAATACTTGAAAAGATATTGTAACTATGTTGAATCCCAATGGCAGAAAATAGAAAGGAGCGATCTTGATCTTGCCCTGGAACATATTACCAGCAGTGACTTCCCTGAGTCTATTGCTACTTTTAGAACATGGGCTGAAATTATCGGCTTCAATCAAGTAGAAGTAATTTATAACGGAACTTTTGAGGCTCACAATGCCATTACTTTTTACCGAAAATAACACGGGAGCATTCTGATAATTAATAATCTTTAAAGGTTCGAGTCCCATAGGTATTGGACTTTGGATAAAAAAAGTTTGTTAGCGTATATTTTACGCTAAACTAAAATCCCAAAATATCGGCTCTGTATCAGTCAATAAAATTGGCTGACAAATAGGGCTAATCTATAGATTCTGAGGAAAACTAAGGAGCTTTTAAGTTTTCAGTTGATTTTTTGCTCCCTTTCTTGATAACATCATGACGAGTTCGTGGGGCTTTTTTGTAACCTTTAATACGTCCGGAAGAAAAACCTCGACGTTTGGGAAATTTGGCGAAAGTCCCCAAGGTCGTAATTATTCTTGAAAAGTCTCTTTGAACTAGACTAGGGGTGATTTTGATGGATTTATTAGTCTTCAAATACTGTTCCCAATCACGGGGTAAAACCACAGCTAATTTTCTGGCAGCCCACAAATTTACATAAGAAAGAAGTGTTAGTTTAAACCAATTTTCTTCATGATGTACATCGGGAGTTAAATAAGATGTCATCAATAATCTTTGTTTACCAAATCGAAAAAGATGTTCCATGTCATAACGTTGTCGATAACACTGATAACAATCAACTAAACTTAACTCATCGCGCCGAGAACCAATAACAATAAGCCACATAGGTTTCCAAATACTATTTCTTTCTTGATCTCTGACAACAATCTGGAGTAAAGTAAAGGGGTGATTGTTCATTTTATAGTTTTTAGTTCCTCTCATTAACATCTGTTTCCATCCCGAAATAGTCACTGTTAATTGACGACCTTTTTTCGTTGTAAAGGGAACATGATGAACTTCATCAGGTTCAGTCCAAGTTTGGTCATCTTTAAGGTCAAATTTATCCCCATCCCAACGGGGATGTCCCGAAGTTTTGGCTTGATTTGGGTCCCGAATAAATTGACGATAAAAAACTCGGTCACTTCTAACTCTTGTAATAGTAACTACGTCTTCATGCTTAACTTGTTCCCCAATAAAATCCTTTTGGCTGTAGTCACTATCAGCCACTAAGACAGATAATTTATCAGAAAATAAAGAACTTTGCCAGATTTTTTTTAGTTGTTGATTGCCTTGATTTACTCCTTTATGTTTAGAGGGGACTCGCTCTCCTGATAAGGGGACAGCCCAAGGGACTTTTTCTGTGTCTATTTGGTCAGGTAAAGCGCAGACAACGGAATAACAATGTCCAATATTAATGGGTTTATTTCCCTTAATTGGATTGGGGTAATGAATAAAGGTTTTATCCGCTAACGTTTCGGCAAACCGTCGTGGACAGGGAGTTGTGTCAATACCAAATAAGTTATAATGTTTTGAAGTGGGAGGAATTGTTCTCGATACCGCTGAAAATAAAGTCTCAATTCTCTGTTCATAATTAGGGTCAGTTTGAGTGGGTAAAAACTCTTGAATTCCTCTATATAAACTGTTATAATCTCTTCTAAATAAAGGATTGAGAGACAATTCAACGACTGAGTGAGCTTGTTGGTTACTGGAGAGGGCATCGAGTAATTCTATAATAGTTTCTTTTCTAGCTTTTAGTCCTTGGAAGAGGTTAGACCTCCACACCAGGAATTCCTCGACAGACGTAGCCGTTTCATTTTTGGTCATTTTTAAAATTTATTACCTTATAAATTAGCGGAATATATACGCTAACATCAAAAGAGGTTGTTTGTTACAGTTAAGGCTAATGTCATCACATTCCGAACTTAAGACCAGTCAAGATGTCCACCTGAGAGCCAAACAAATTAAGAGTCTAATTCGCTCTCTTAAACAGAAAATAAAGAAAATTGAACGGGAAGGGGAAGTAGCACCAGCTAATTGTCATATTATTCGTTATCAGGTTAATGGAAAGGGAACAATCTACTGGTATTATAAACTACAGGCTGCTGAATCAATTTTTCCTATGGCCACTAATAATGAGAAAAAAACCAAATATAAATATTTAGGACGAGCCGGAAGTTCTGCTCATATTGATGCTGTAGAAAAACTCACTAGAAGAAATCTCATTGATGAATTAGAACGAGTCATTCAATCTCTAACTGAAAGCTACTTAGATATCTATATTGGAACCGAAACTGAATGAAGCTATTTAATATTTAAAATCCCCTAAAAAGATGGAAAGAGAGTTTTTAAAATCACCTTAATTCTCTATTTTAGCTCTGGAGATATGTTTAGCGTAAAATTTACGCTAACAATTGTTTTTTATCCAAAGTCCAATAGGTAGCTTGAGACAGCCAAATCTTAAGTTTAGATTGAGTAGAAAGATGATCCCAAAAATCAGGGACACCATAGAGATATAGAGCTAACTTTAGGAGTTACTACCCTGACACTCGTACGACCCCATAAGCCCGTAAAAATAGATTTGAATCAGGACTATCCTTGTCCCTGTCGGCGAAAAGGACATCTTTTACCTATTGTCCTCACAGAAGCCTTTGGCTGCGATCGCTGTCAGCAAATTTTTGTAGTGGAAGACAATGGGCAAAACATAGAACAGTTATCTTCCAGCTATCCTTATAAGCGAATCTGGCGTTGGACAGGCTACCGTTGGTTAATTATCCGCCCTGGATTAAGAGACGGCTATCTACCGATCATGACTGGCATGATGGTAGTAATATTAATTGGATGGTTTTTGTTGGCATTGCAATCCTCTTTAGGGCCAAGTATCATCATTGGTATCGCTTTGGCCGGTTTATTAGTGTTTTTGCCCGCAATTATCTTCTGGTTGGCCTATCGACGTTAAGACAAATTGTATGACCATTAAAAGTTCTCCTAACTGGCTGTTAACATCGGTTGAACGCTCGTATAATGCTTACTTAGCTTTAGAAACCAGTGACAGCCTCGATCGCTCTCTAGGAATCAAAGCAATGGCTAAAGGGCTAAACCGTTCCTTTGATGCGATTCTGGAGGCGAACACCCTGGATCTGGAAATGAGTCGAGAAATGGCCATTCCTGACATATTGATTGACTGGTTAAAATTGACCCCAGAGAGGTTGAAAAATACCGTTGAAATTCTGGAATCTTTGGCGGAACTTCCTGATCCAATCCAACAAGTGTTTAACGCCCCCTATCGGCTGAATATGGCAGGAACCTATTCTCAGTTGAAGCCTTTAGGGGTAGTTGCCTTGGTTTATGAAACCTTCCCTGAGTTGGGGGCGATCGCTGCTGGATTTTGTTTAAAAACAGGCAATAGCCTACTTTTAAGGGGATGTAATTCTTCAACCCATTCTAATCAGGTCATTGCAGACATACTACAAACTGCTCTGAAAGACACAGAACTGCCTACAGGGTGTTTGGAGGTAATTTCAGCCGAACAAGGGGCTTCTATTCAAGATTTAGTTACCCAGCATCAATATCTCAGTTTGGTTCTTCCTTATGGCCGTCCCAGTTTAGTTGAACAAGTTACTCAATGGGCAACGGCTCCTGTGTTAAAGTCGGCCATGGGGAATTGTTATTTATATTGGTCTCCTACGGTTGATTTAGAGATGGTCCGTTGGGTAATTCTGGATAGTCATAGTAGTGAACCAGATCCCGTTAATGCGATCGAGAAAGTATTAATTAGTCCTGACCAAAAACCCTCTATTTTAGTGAGATTATTCAACATTCTACAGGAACAAGGATTTGAATTAAGAGGGGATGAGAGGCTATTAGAAGAATATAAGGATCATTTAAAACCGGTCAAAGCCTCGGAATGGAGTACCCCATATTTAGATAAAATTATTGCTTTTAAGATAGTTGATAATTTATCTGAAGGGATTACTTGGATTAATCAATACAGTAGTGGTCATGCAGATTGTTTAGTTACTGATTCTTACACAGAAAGTCGTCAATTTGCCACAGAAATTGATAGTGCTTTAGTATACATTAATAATTCCCCTCGTTTTGATCGTCATCCCACCTATGGTGAGTCCTTATTTCTAGGAGTTTCTAATCAAAAAGGGCATTATCGTGGCTTGATTTCCTTGGAAACTTTTACTACTCTTAAACAAGTGGTTCAAGGCCAAGGTAAATAATCTCTTAAACCCTTTTCTTGTTGTCTTCTAAGCTTTGAGGAACATAGCGAAAACAAGGGATTTGCACTAGGGGTTGATTTAAGAAACCCCTTTGGGGATAATAATTAAAAAATTCTGAAATAAAGGGCAAAAAGCTAAACAGAAACCAAGTAAAAAAAATAAGTATTATTAAACTACTTCGATAAGCAATGGATACACTAGAAATAATTATTCTTTGGATGGGTTTTTGATTAGAATAAGTTAGGTTAGAAGAAAATCGAAACTTGTTTAAATAATATATTTCTTCTTGGTGTAAATCATATTCAGTAACTATATTTTTTTGCCAAGTTTCAACTAAAACCCCTGAATAAATAAATCCGGCCATCATTTTCAAGGCAAAGAATAAACCTAAACTAATAATTCCAGTCCAGAAATAATAATCATTAAGAAATTGCAGTGCCTGTGTAGAATTTAAACTTTCTAAATCAGGATTAATTATAGGTAAAAATACAGGTATTATTTTGATAATGAAAAGAATGAAACTACTAAATAAATAACTAATTGCTAATATAAATAGTTGTAAAGGGCGATGACAAACCCAGATTTTTATTAACTTAAATGACAAAAAAATCCGCCAATCTTTGGTTAAAGCATAACGGGCTTGTGCTAGGGTAACATACAACATTATAACCGTAAAAAGAATAGTTCCCAAAAATCCCAGAGAGGCCCCTGTTTCTGATTGTTCATACATTTTATTGAAGGAAATATGCCAGCCTACATACCAAGCATAGGCACATAATAAACAAGGAATCAACGTAAAAATCCAAGTTGCTAAAATTCCCGACAATCCAATTTTAAAATGTAATTTTAAAGAATATAAAATACGATGCAACCATTTAAAACGAGGATGATTAAGACATTTTATTTGCTGAGGAGTTTCCCATAGTTTAGGATAACTATAGTTGCTTATGTCTTGATTATTATTCTTTTCTCGAATAAGAAATTGATTCCAGGTAAATGTGTTAGATAGAGGGGATAAACGAAATAGACGACGTTTAACTAAATAACCTACCCATCGATAAGTCCATCCGAGAATAATAATAGCTGTTAGTAAGTCTTGACTAAAAAAAGTAGTAACTAGAATCAGAAATATTAACCCTAATGTTCGTTTGATCATCATTTTAAATAAATACCTCTTCTAAAATGTTTCCTTCTGCATAGTCTGCATTAAAACCCATAATTTTCGCAATGGTTGGTGCAATATCAATTTGTGAAACTTGACGTTCAATAACTTTATTTTTATTAATTCCTTTGCCCCAAAAAAGTGCAAAAATTTCATGAGCAGATTTTGAATTAAAATGATGTTGATAGGGGACTGATAAAAAGGGATTAGAATCTCGTCCACAGTCAGGAACAATACACAAGACTGTATTATCTCTATATTCTTCAGCAAGTTTAATTGTATCAACTAATCTTTTAATCCCTTGATCAATAATAGAAATACCCCTAGTATAATGTGATTTATAACCCCAATAAACATAATCAGGATCGTTATAATTTATCATTAGTAACTTAGGTTTTAATCTATTAATTGCCCACACAGCTAACTCCGTTAACAAACTATCACCTCTAGGATTAACTAAACCGCTTTCTCCATACATTTTTTCCCATTCTTCCCAAAATTGAGTAAGTTTTAATGGTTCAGATAATTCTTGATTAGGTCGATAATTTTTTTCTAGTAATTTTTCTAATTCTTCCTGCTTTTTTTCTAACTCTTTATCAGTAAATTGATTAGTAATAATTTGTTTCTTCAAAAGATGAATTTTGAAGCGATAGAGACTTAAAACTTGAGAACGATAATTAACTCCAAATGAGTGATGATTACTAAAAGAATAAAACTCCTCAGAAGTGCGATCTTCTCCATTAATAAGGTAATTTCCGAGAAAGCTTTTCCCATAGGGGGTAATCGCTTGGACTAAAGGCTTTCAAGAAATAAAAGGAACAGAGAGTTAGCGGATCTTGGTACACAACTTTAAAATTTCATAATTGGCTTGTCTGAAAAAACAGAAGAAATAGATTAAAATGAAGAGGTAAAAAGATTAGAGAGAGTAAATTGAAGCTAAAACAGACAAATAATCCCTTAACCCCGTCGATGGTCGATGATTTACGTTTAGCAGCCTCAAAGATGACGGGAGCAGAGCGTCGTTCATTTCAAGCTGAAATGTGTCTCAAGTATTGTGGAGGAAGTGCCAGACAAACCGAAATCGTGTTTGGTTGGGGGAGAAAAAATGTTCAATTTGGATTACATGAAAAACGAACTGGGATAGTGTGTTTAGGATTACAATCAGTCAATAGTGGATGTTAAAAATGGGAGGAAAGATACCCAATAGTTGCCCAATCATTGAAAGAAATAGCCGAAGCTCACGCACAACAAAACCCCACATTTAATAACCCCATTGCCTATACAAGATTAACGGCGGCTGAAGCCATTAAACAATTAAGAAATCTAGGATCCCAGATTCCGCACTTCAAAAAGTAGCATTAAATACTACAAGCCTGGGGTTAATAATTAAGTATAATTGCTTAAGCTCTTGAAGACAAAAAAGTGGGATAATTGCTTAAGTTGTTTCCTCTGTAAAAAAAGAGCGAAAAATGTCTTATTTAGAAGAAATACAAGTTAAAAATTTAGACCATTTAGGGATAGTAGCTGGTTTAATTGATGAAATAGGAATAGTCAAAATAATTAATAATAAATTAGGAATAGATGTTAGAGAAAAAATCTCAGAAGGTACAGTAGTTAAGTCTATTTTAATCAATGGACTAGGATTTGTTTCAAGACCTCTATATTTATTCAGTCAGTTTTTCAAGATAAAGCCATTGAGAAATTGTTAGGAGAAAGAATTAAACCTGATTACCTTAATGATGATAAAATTGGGAGAGTAATGGATGAATTATATAAATATGGACTAAATGATATTTTTATTGAAGTAGTTTTAGAAGTAATTAAAAAATTTAAAATAGACTTAAATACTCCC